>Ga0180433_10005027_pt1 | contig 18193 bp, 22 predicted proteins | sample SS_ome_8_FD_132980 | JGI IMG/M metagenome (GOLD analysis project Ga0180433, IMG submission 132980) | Hypersaline lake sediment archaeal communities from the Salton Sea, California, USA - SS_1_D_1 metaG | ecosystem: Environmental > Aquatic > Non-marine Saline and Alkaline > Hypersaline >... | reverse complement strand
TTCGACGTCGCGGAGCCGTTTACGGAGGAGGATCTCGAGCGGATCACCGCGGAGATGGTCCGGATCATCGAGGCCGACCTGCCGATCGTTCGAAAGGAACTTCCGAAGCGGGAGGCCCGCGAGCTGCTCGAAACTCAGGGTGAAACGTACAAGGTCGAGCTCGTCGATGATCTGGAAGACGAGACGGTCTCCTTCTTCGAGCAGGGCGACTTCACCGATCTCTGTCGCGGCCCGCACCTCCGCTCGACGGGGCAGGTGAAGCCGGCCGCGATGAAGCTGCTTTCGGTTGCCGGGGCGTACTGGCGCGGCGACGAGACCCGGCCGATGCTCCAGCGGATCTACGGAACCGTCTGGGAGAAGGCGAAGGAGCTCGAGGAGTACCTCTGGCGCCTCGAGGAGGCGGAAAGGCGTGACCACCGGAGGATCGGCAAGGAGCTCGACCTGTTCAGCATCCACGAAGAGGGCGGCGCCGGCCTCGTTTGCTTCCATCCGAAAGGGGCACGGCTGAAGCGGACGATCGAGGAGTTCTGGTACGACGAGCACGACCGCGGCGGCTACGAGATCGTCTCCACGCCGCACATCGGGAAGGCGGATCTCTGGTCGATCAGCGGGCACCTCGACTTCTACCGCGAGGGGATGTACTCGCCGATGGACATCGACGGGGTCGACTACTACATCAAGCCGATGAACTGTCCGTACCAGATCCTGATCTACAAGACGCGGGTCCACTCGTATCGGGAGCTGCCGCTCCGATGGGCCGAGCTGGGGACGGTCTACCGGTACGAGCGATCCGGCACGTTGCACGGCCTCCTTCGCGTCCGCGGCTTCACCATCGACGACGCGCACATCATCTGCCGCCCGGACCAGGTCGAGGACGAGATCCGCGGGGTGTACGCGTTCAGCCTCGGGATGCTCGAGGCGTTCGGCTTCGACGCGTTCGATGTCTACCTGTCGACGAGGCCGCACGAGGGAAAGGCGGTCGGCGAGCCGGAGCGATGGAAGCAGGCCGAAGCGGCGCTGCGGGATGCGCTCGAGGATCGCGGCCTCCCCTACCGGATCGACGAGGGCGGCGGCGCGTTCTACGGGCCGAAGATCGACATCAAGGTGAAGGACCTGCTCGGCCGCTCCTGGCAGTGCACGACGATCCAGTTCGACTTCAACCTCCCCGAGCGGTTCGACATGACGTACGTCGGCGAGGACGGGGCGGACCACCGCCCGTACGTCGTCCACCGGGCGCTGCTCGGGAGCATGGAGCGGTTCATCGGCTGCTTGATCGAGCAGTACGCCGGGGCGTTCCCGGTTTGGCTGGCGCCGGTCCAGGCGACGGTCATCCCGATCGCCGATCGGCACACGGGGTACGCCGGCACGGTCGAGGCCCGCCTCCGGGGCGCCGGGATCCGGGCGGTCATCGACGGGTCGTCGGAGCGGATGAACGCCAAGATCCGCAACGCCCAGCTGCAGAAGATCCCGTACATGCTCGTGGTCGGGGATCGGGAGGCGGACGCCGAAACGGTCGCTGTCCGGCTTCGGACGGAGGAGGATCTCGGCGCGAGGCCGCTCGATGAGGTCGTCGGGCTGATCCGACGTATGATCGACGGGAAGTCGCTCGAGCTGAGGTAGCCGAGAGGAGGGTGCGATGGTCGCGTGGACGCTGCTCCTTCGCGTTCTCGCCGCGGCGGGTCTGAGCGCGGTGATCGGCCTGGAGCGTGAGATGCACGGCCGCCCCGCCGGGCTTCGGACCCACGTTTTGGTCGGGATCGGGGCGGCGCTGGTGATGGCCAGCGGTGAGGCAGTCGTCCAGCTCGTGGCGGCTCGGACCGGGATCCAGATCGACCCCGGCCGGATCGCGGCGGGGGTCATCACCGGCATCGGCTTCCTCGGCGCGGGGACGATCATCCGGGTCGGCGACTGGATCCGGGGACTGACGACGGCGGCGTCGATCTGGTACGTCGCGGCCCTCGGAATCGTCGCCGGCCAGGGGCTGTACGGCCTCGCGCTCGGCGGGACCGCGATCGGCCTTGTGGTGCTGACGGCGCTCGACTGGGCCGAGGCCCGCGTTCCGAGCACGATCTATCATGTCCTCGTGCTCGACGTGACGCCCGAAAAGCGGGTCGCCGTGCAGCAGGCGATCCTCGACCTGTGCAAGCAGGAGAAGATCCGGGTTCAGCTGCGGGGGTGGGCGTCCGACGGAAGCGCGGGACCGATCACGCTGCGCTTCATGATCCGCCACCGGGGCTCGATTGACATCGGAGAGCTCGGATCGCAGATCGAGAGCCTTCCCGGCGTCACGCGGCTTTCGCTCGAGTAGGGTCTCACGAAACGGCCCGCTGGATCTCCTCCGTCCGGTCGGTCTCCTCCCACGGAAGGTCGAGGTCCGTCCGTCCGAAGTGACCGTACGCCGAGAGCGGTTCGTAGATCGGCCGCCTCAACTCGAATCGATCGATGATCGCGCCGGGGCGGAGGTCGAACACCGCGACGACCGCCTCGCGAAGCCGACTGTCGGGGACGGTTCCGGTCCCCCGCGTGTCGACGCCGACGGCGAGCGGCGCCGCGCGTCCGATCGCGTAGGCGACCTGTACCTCGACCTCTCGCGCCAGACCGGCGGCGACGATGTTCTTCGCCACGTAGCGCGCCATGTACGACCCCGAGCGGTCGACCTTCGTCGGATCCTTCCCGGAGAACGCCCCGCCTCCGTGAGAGCCGAAGCCGCCGTAGGTGTCGACGATGACCTTCCGGCCGGTCATCCCGGCGTCCGACGCTGGGCCGCCGATGACGAACCGGCCCGACGAGTTGACGAGGATCTGCGTCTCCTCGTCGAGCCAGTCGCCGACGATTGGGCGAACGATCGTTTCGACGACGCCGTTCGTCAGCTCGTCGGGTTCGACTTCGGGGTCGTGCTGGGCCGCGATCAGGACCGTGTCGGCGCGGACCGGACGGTCTTCGGCGTACTCGATCGTCACCTGCGACTTGCCGTCGGGGCGGAGGAACGGGAGTTCCCGCGTCTTGCGGACTTCGGCCATCCGCTGCGCCAGGCCGTGCGCGAGGACGATCGGAAGCGGCATCAACACGTCGGTGTCCGACCGAGCGTAGCCGAACATGATCCCCTGGTCGCCGGCGCCGATGGTGTCGAACGGGTCCGGTGAATGCCCGACCCGGACTTCGGACGCGCTGTCGACCGCGGCCGCAATGTCGCTCGACTGCTCCTTGATCGTAGAGAGGATGGAGCAATCCTGGTAATTGAAGCCGAGCCCGGGACGGTCGTAGCCGATCTTCTTCAGGACGTGGCGGACGAGGGACGGGACGTCGACGTAGGTCGTCGTCGTGATCTCGCCGCCGACGAGGACGAGGCCGGTGGTCAGGAACGTCTCGCACGCGACGTGTGCGTCGGGATCGTCGGCGATGATGACATCGAGAACGGCGTCGGAGATCCGATCGGCGATCTTGTCCGGATGTCCTTCGGTGACTGACTCCGAGGTGAGATAGGTACGCGTCATGGTGCCCCCTTCCGCTGGCGGCCAGAGCGTAGCGGTCGATCGGGAGACGCGCAAGGTCCAGAGATCCCCCCTGAACATGGAGTAGAATCGATCGCCGGGAGAGGGGAGAGACCGTGCCGACGTTCGACCTCGCCTACGGAAAGGAGCGCGTGCGGATCGACGTGCCCTCGGACGACTCCGACGGTGTGTCGGAGGAAACGCCGCCGCCCCGGATCTCGCTTCGACGGGCGTTCGACGAAGCGTGGAATTGCCCGATCGAGATGGGCGGTCCGGCCGAACTCATCGAGCCCGGCGAGCGCGTCGTCGTCGTGATCACCGATCACACGCGACCGACCCCGACGCGGGAGGTCTTCCCGCTCCTCTGGGAGAAAATCAACAGGCGTGTGGCGGTGGAGGACGTCACGTTGTTGGTCGCGACCGGGACCCATCGCGCCTCGACCGACGAGGAGCTGGAGAGCATGCTCGGGGAGCTGCGCGACGAGTTTTGGGTGATTGTACACGACTGCGATCGCGACACGGTCGAGATCGGGACCACGACGCTCGGAACGCCGATCGCGCTGCGGGCGACGATCGAAGCGAATCACGCTCGACTGACCGATCCGCGGAGCGCCGCCTGCGTCTACGAGGGCAACCCGATCAACGAGGAGATGGTCGAGGCCGCACGCTGGGTCGGGCTCGACTTCATCGGCGACGTGGTCCTCTCGAGCGCCGGGGAGGAGGGCTTCCGGCTCGGCGGTCACAAGGCCGTCTATCACGCGCAGGATCTGAGGCGGGCGACGATCTACCTCCGCTCCGAGCTGGACGACGGAACGGTCCGGCGCTTCTTCATGGAGCCGGTGCGCGACGTGACGGACGTCCTCGAGGAAGCGACGAGGCGGTTCGGGGACGATTGCCGGGTTCTGGTGATACCTCAGGCTGCCGATACGTTCCCCGTCTGTCACGAGGCGTAGCGTGTCCCTCGTCATCCACCGGCTTCGACGGGTCGACTCGACGCAGGCCGAGGCCCGACGTCTCGTCGAGTCCGGCCGTGCCGAGGCGGGCCACGTTTTCGTTGCCGACGAGCAGACCGAGGGGAGAGGGCGGTTCGGGAGGACGTGGCTATCACCGGTTGGAGGCCTGTACGCCACGTTCGTCGTGCCGCGCCGTCCGATGCTTCCGATCGCGAGCGGCCTGGCCGTCCTCCGAGCGTTGGAGCGATTCGGCGTGAAGGCCGGTCTTAAGTGGCCGAACGATCTGATCGTCGATGGGAAGAAGCTGGCCGGGATCCTGATCGAAACCGCGGGGGAGGTCGCGCTGATCGGGATCGGCGTCAACCTGGTCGAGGCACCGCTGGAGATGGCGTTCTCCGTCCGGGCCACGGGTGGTGGCGTCCGACGAGGCGATCTGATCGTCGCGATCGGGGAAGAGCTGGAAAGGGGCGCGGCGTCGGAGGAGTCCCTCCGGGCGTATCGGGAGGGACTCCTCACCCTCGGGCGGGCCGTGAGGGTGACGGTGGAAGGCGGGGAGACGATCGAGGGAACGGCGGTCGACGTCGATGCGGAGGGGCGTCTTCTGGTCGAAACGCGGGCCGGTGTCCGTAAGATCTCGTCCGGCGAATGCGTGCACCTGCGCTCCTGAGACGGCTGGCTCCCCGACAGCGGCCGCGCTAAGCTGTGGGGGTACGATGAACTGAAGAAAGGAGGGATCGTGGGACTGATCGACGAAGCGATCGCGCTCGAGGAGCGGGCCGAGACCAACTACCGCTCCGCGGCGGAGACGACGACCGACCCAAGCGCCGCGAAGATCCTGACGCTTCTCGCCGACGAGGAGGCCCAGCACGCCAACGCGCTCCGGACGATGAACGCCGGAGCCGTTCAGGCAAGCAGGAGTCTGATCGACGCGGCGAAGGACTGGATCGGCGGAAAGGTCGAAGGAGGCGCCGGGGCGATCTCGACCGACGCCGCGCTGCTCGACGTCCTCCGAAGCGCGATGGAGATCGAGCGGGCGACGGAGACCTTCTATCGCGAGCAGGCCGCCGCGTCGGACAGCAGCGAAATTCATGTCCTGTTCGAACGGCTCGCCGCGATCGAGAGGGGGCACTTCCTGTTCGTCGGCTCGCTCGTCGAGTACTACGACCGGCCGAACGAATGGGTCGAGTCGGCCGAGTTCGGGCTGCGCCCGGAGTACTAAGCGTGCTGGATCCGTAGGATCCAGCACGAAGCGGAAGGCTACGCCTTCCGCCAGCGTGTTCCGACCTCGACGGCCGTAGGGCGTCTTGGGCGTTCGAATCCGTGCCTCAGACATACGTGGACAAACCCATCAGCAGGTGGAGCGTCGCGACGAGCAACCCGGCGTACGCAATCCAGCGATGGAGCCTGAACGCTCGGCGGGCGAACCGCTTGTTCCACCGCCTTGCAGCCATCACCAACGCTGCGATCAGGAAGAGTCCGTAGGCGACGAACCCGACTACGGCGATCATCGGGAGCGGACCGACGTAGTACCCGTAAGCGAGGTCGCTGAGGAGCCTCATTCTCCCTCCTTATTCGTCGAGCAGGATCGATGCCGTCGAACGGGCGGTGTGGAGCGTCGTCAACCGATCGTTCGTGCCATGATACGCGAGGATGACCACGACGTCGCTTCCCGGTTCGAGCTCCACGTCCTGCTCGTCGCCCGAAGCCAGGGGGATCGCGAACTCGAGGACCGAGCGTCCGTCCGCTTCGCTCCCCGCGGCCTGAATCACGTGGTCGACGTCGTCGGCACGGTGGGACGTCGGCGCGTTCCCGTAGTGATCCTCGATCACCAGCTCCCCGTTGTCGATCGCCGCGATGACGATGTCCGCTCCCTGCATCTGGCGCACCGGGCCGAACCCGATCGACAGCCACCCGGTGCCCGGTGAGACGAGGCCGACGTAGAGGGTCGAGCGGTCGTTCTGCCAGTGGACGGACATTCCCGTCTCGACGTCGATCATCCCGTTTCGATACTCGCGATCGGCGATTCGACCGTCGAGATGCGGCGGCCACGCGATGTCGGTGAAATCGACGTTGGGGATGAACGTCAGCGATGTGTTCTCCTGAACGTCGGGAAGCGCAATCCTCCACGCCTGGTCAGCAGGCGGCGCGTCGTAGATTCCGTTGCCGCTCGCGTCGGCGTAGAAGTCGATCCGATACGACGCCCCGAGCCGGAGGTCGGCGATCTCCAGGTCGAACTCTGGAGACGCGATCTCGGGGACGGAGAAGCGGGCGATCTCCCGGCCCGTGTCCTCCTCGACGACGCGGAGCTCGAACAGCTGCCCGACGTGCGACTCCATCCCGCGGAACGCCATCGCCAGCGTGGCCTGTCCGAACGCGGCGACGGAAAGGGCGACCCACAGAGCCGCCGCCGCGACGCCCAGATGGAAAATCCGGTTTCGCATCATGGTTTCCTCCCTCGAATTGAGAAGTCGTGTCTCGTTGATCTACGATCGAGCCTACGGGCGGATCGTGAAGCGAAAAAACGGAAGCTGTGAAGATCCGATGGGGGCGGATCGTCAACGACACGTCGCTCACGGTGAAGGGGCCGGCCGAGCGGCTGGTCCTGTCGAACGTGTTTCGCGCCGGGGTGGTGGCGCTGTCGAAGACGCTCGCTCGGGAGGTGGCCGGCAACGGGATCACGGTGAACTGCGTCTGCCCGGGGGCGTGCGACACCGATCGGCTGCGGGCGATCTTCCGGGAGCAGTCCGGCGCGAGTGGGAGGCGCGGATCCCGATCGGGCGGCTGCAGCGACCGGAGGAGCTGGCCGACCTGGTCGCCTTCCTCGCCTCCGATCGGGCCGCGGCGATCACCGGCGCCTGTCTCCCGGTCGACGGCGGGATGACCCGGGGGCTGTTCTAGACACTTGGGAAAACAAGTACACAGGCTGCTTCGTATAATTCCCGTATGGAGAATCGCTTCACACTGCGAAGTATCGGGAAACGACTAGTTTCCGCAGGCTGCTTGGGCACCCGCTGGATTGCTCGGACGGTCGTTCTTATAGCGAGATTCCCTCTTCTTCTATTACGGGCAGCCCTCCTTTCGCGGAAGGGAGGCGTTGCCTTGATCCTTTTCTCGTTGCTTGTGGTCGTGGCAGTTGCACAGACGTTTTCGCTTCCACCTGCGGCTGCACTCTCAGCTGCCCTCATTGGAGTTTCTGTTGTCCAAGTCTTGTTGTTTCGGGCGTTCCTGTGGGTCTATAGGCCTCTGGAGAGAGTCCGAAGCTTTGTGGTGCTCTCCGCTGCTGTAGCTCTTATGGCTGCGATATTTCGTGTCCTTGAACTTGGACTCCGCCGTTCAAGCGTAACTGCATCGGAGCAGTCTACCTGTGCTCCCGATCTAGATACCCGCACAAAAGAGCGCGAAGCGCAGCTTGCTGCCGTTCGAGTCATTCAGTTTTTAGCGAGGGGTGTGCGAAGGGTCATACCACAAACAAGGAAACAGCTGTTCCCCATGATGATTGTGAGTTGGCTCATCCTCGCTGCGTCTGTGGTGGTCGTGTTTGGCATCACCATTCACTCATTGGCAGCAAGTGGCTACCCGGTAGTTGGAGTCGACGGAGGCCGTGGAGCTCTTTGGCAGAGCATCTCGGCCAGCTTCACGATCTTCACAACGGCGCCGATCGCTGATGTTGCTCCCGTCAGCGCTATCGGATTTGGTCTTTCTGTAGTCGAGGTGTTGGATGCTCTGTTCTTGGTTGGGTTGTTCGTGGCGCTAGTCATTCGTCTTGTGCCGGGCGATCCAGCCCAAGGGTTCGAGAGACTGGAGAAAGCGATAAGTGATATGAATGAAGAAGTGGAGAAGAGACTAAGCGTTGTAGCTAGGCAGATCTCGGAGGGCCGTGAGCCGTCTGCTGAAGGCGACCGACATGTGGAAGCTGTTGCGGAGGAAGACAAAGCCTAGAACGTAAGACCCAAAAGCGAATCAGAGGTGTCTTCCGCATGTCATCGCTTTCCCCGATCACCGGCGCCTGTCTCCCGGTCGACGGCGGGATGACCCGGGGGCTGTTCTAGCCGTAAAGACTAACCGCAGAGGGCGCCGAGTGACGCAGAGAGAAGGACCAGATCTAGGCTCTTGCCGTTCTCTGCAATCCTCTGCGGCCTCTGCGTTGAACGCTTCTCCTAGTCTTTGATTTTCATGGGCACGTCGCAGCAGACGAGCGTGCCGACGCCGGACTTGACGACCTTGACTTCCTGTCCGCACAGGTCGCAGACGTAGATCTTCCCTTCTTCTGCCATCGCTTCCTCCTTCCGAAACGCATCAAGCCTTCAACGCAGAGAGCGCAGAGATTGGAGAGGGGAAACCGACCATAAGAATCGGTCCTGCCTGAGGTCGGCATCCGCATTCTCTCCTGTTCGTTCGGAGCATTGAGTTCCCATGTTCCCCCGGCGTTTCTCGGCGCTCTCTGCGTTTCCGCTGTTGGCACACGCCGCTTGCTAGAGCGCGAGCGAACTCTCCCAAAGCCCGTGGATGTTGCAGTACTCGATCGCGATCAGTTCGCTGAAGTCGCCCAAGTTCGCGTGGGTGACGACCGTCGGGACCCCGTACGTCGGTCCGAGGTCGAACGTGGCGACGTGGACGGCGAGCCCGCCCTTGATCCCGAACAGCATGATCCACTTGATGTGGTGCTCGATCGTGTTCGGATGCGGCGTCTCCTTCCCGACCGTGATCTTGACGACCTTCTCCCCGCAGTCGGGGCAGTCGACGAGCTCGATGACCGGGACGTGCTTCTCTTTCCCTTCTTGCTCCGCACCCTTGAACAGGTCTCCGATCTTCATCAGCTACCCCCTTTTCTTCATCTCGTCGAGGTCCTCCAGGAGCGCCTGGAAGTCCTCCTCGTGGTCGACCTCGTCCTGCAGGATCGACAGGGCCATCTGGTACGTGATCGGGTCCTTCCCCTCCGTCAGGTCGAGCAGCTTCGTGTACACGTCGATCGCGCACTGCTCCCCCTCGACGCCTTGGTGGATGATCGCGCGTACGTGCGGATCGGACGGCTTCAGGTAGTTGCAGTTCGACGTCTTGCTCCAGTCGTTCGGATCGCCGATCGGCGTGCCGCCGAGCTGGATGATCCGATCGGAGAGCATCTGCGCGTGGCGGAGCTCGTCGGCCGCGTGCTCGGTCAGCTCGGCGATCGCTGCTTCCTTCATCGGTCCCTTGACGACGGCGGCGCCGACCCAGTACTGGTAGTAGGCGAGCCACTCGTCGGCGAACGCCTTGTTCAGCTGGTCGATCAGCTGATCCGCATCGATCTTGAGGATCGCTCTTCCCTTCGTTCCCATGACGTACCTCCTTTGGATGTTGGAGGACCGGCTTTCCCCCGGTCCGTCAGAATGACTTGAACAATTCGCGCTTCGCTCCGCAGACGGGGCAGAACTCCGGCGCTTTGCCTTCGGCAGTGTACCCGCAGACGGGGCAGATGTGGATCGTGTCGAAGGCTGGATCGCCGTCTTTCTCGATCGTCTGCTTGGCGGCCTTGTACATCGTCTCGTGGATCTTCTCCGCCTCGAGGGCGTAGTGGGTCGAACGGATCGCGCCGGCCTCGCCCTGGAACTCGGCGGCGTTGTGGTAGACCGGATACATCTCGTTCACTTCGAAGTGCTCGCCGTCGATGCAGGTTTGCAGATTCCCAGCCGCGTCCCCGATGTTTCCCAGCTCGCGGTAGTGGTTCGTCGCGTGGACCTGCTCGGCGTACGCGATCGCCCGGAACAGCCGCGCCAGGTTGGGAAGCCCGTCCTTCTCCGCCTTCTGGGCGAAGATGAGGTACTTCATGTGGGCCATGCTCTCCCCGGCGAACGCCGCCTCCAGGAACTCTTTCGTCATTTCGTGCATGTCGTCTCCTTCGAACCAGAGGATCCAGATCGCTTTCAGGGTCTCCCGAAGCCTCGATGCTTGCCCGATCCGAGTTGGCTTCCCTCGAACTTCCTTCGAGAATCTACAGACGGACGGTCCGTCGGTCCAACCGTTCCTCGAGGGTCGATCGATCGACCCTCGGCAGCTCGTACAGCGGCCCGTCGCCGACGCGGTCCCGGTAGGTCGCGGCGAACGTCTCCCGCTCCGGCAGCTCGCACAGCACGCCGACCGGGAAGGTGTCCTCGACGTCCAGTGCAACGGAGACCGCCCGGTCGCGATCGGTCGGATCGTGATCGTCCGGAATCGGGACGACCCGCTCGCGATACCAATCGACCGGATGGTTTCCCCACGTGATGCACGGCTGGATGACGTCGACGAGCGACAGGCTGCGGTGGGCGATCGCACGCTTCAGGATGCCGGTCAGCCCCTCGATGTCGCCGGCGAAGCCGCGGGCGACGAACGTGCAGCCGTGGACGATCGCCGTGGCCAGCATCTGGGCCGGATCGATCTCGACCCCGCTGAATTGGAGCCTCGTCTTCTCCCCGCGCGGGGTGGTCGGCGAGGCTTGTCCCTTCGTCAACGCGTAGATCCGGTTGTCGTGGGCGATCACTGTGATGTCCGGATTCCGCCGGAACGCGTGCAGCAGGTGGTTGCCGCCCTCGCCGTACAAGTCGCCGTCCCCCGAGGTCACGATCGTCTTCAGCTTCGGGTTGGCGACGTGGATCCCGATCGCCGCCGGAATCGCGCGGCCGTGAAGCCCGTTGTAGACGTTCGCCTTCAGGTAGTGCGGCAGCTTCGCCGCCTGCCCGATCCCCGACACGAGGCAGACCTCGTCCGGTGCCAAGTCGAGCTCAGCGAGCGCCCGCTTGAGCGCAGCCAGGATCCCGAAGTTCGGACAGCCCGGACACCACTGGTTCTCGACCGAGCTCGCGTACTCCTCGATCTTCGTCATGGCGTTCGCTCCAGGATGTACCGGGCGGCGATCGGAAGGCCGTCGGACCGTCCGATCGTCCCCTCGATCGACCATCCGAGCCCACCCCGCAGCAGCCGGGCGAGTTGACCGGTCGCGTTTCCCTCGACCGTCCAGTATCTCGCTTCCTTGGGACGGGCCACATCGGGAAGCGGCCACAGCTCGGCGAAGTGGATCGAGCCGGCCTTTCGACCGTCGACCCGCAGTCGATCGACCGCCTCGGCGATCGCGCCCCTCGTTGATCCCCATCCGACGAGGATCAGGTCCGCGTCGTCGGTTCGATTCACATCCGGCGGCCGGATCTCCTTACGGAGGCGCCGCACTTTCTCCAGGCGCTTCTCGACCGCCGCGGGGCGGACGGTTTGCAGGTCCTCGGTGATGTGTCCTTCGGGGGTGTGCTCGTCGGAGTCGAGGCAGACGGTGTGCCCGCCCTGCCCGAATGCCAGGCGGGGGGAGACGCCGGTCTCGGTTGGGGCGTAGCGCGCGTAGGTTTCGAAGTCCGCCGGATCGGCGAGATGATCGATCGGGATGTCCGCGGGCAGCTCGAGCCGGTCGAGCGAGAAGCGCGAGTCGGCGAGGTGCTGGTCGGTCAGGAGGACGACGGGGACCTGGTACCGGTCGGCGAGGTCGAACGCGCGAACCGTCAGATCGATCGTCTCCTGCGGATCGGACGGGGCCAGCACAACGCGGGGGAACTCCCCGTGCCCGGCGCGGATGGCGAAGAGGAGGTCCTCCTGCGCCGTCCGCGTCGGCAGGCCGGTCGCTGGGCCGGGCCGCTGCGCGAGGACGATCACGATCGGCGTCTCGATCATCCCGGCAAGGCTGATCCCCTCGACCATCAGGGCGAACCCGCCGCCCGATGTGGCCGTCATCGCCCGCGTCCCCGCGGCGGAGGCGCCGAGGGACATGTTGATCGCCGCGATCTCGTCCTCGGCCTGCTCGGAGAAGACGCCGAGGTCGGCGTCGCGGGCGAAGGCGGTGATGATCCCGGTCGAGGGGGACATCGGGTAGGCGGAGATGAACCGGCAGCCGGCCGCTGCAGCGGCGATCGGGATCACTTCGTGCGCCGACGCGTACGCGTACGTGGCATTACGTCGCGGGAGCTCCTCCGGCACGCCGTCGCCCAGTTGGCTCGCGGCCCGGTCGAACCCCGCGCGAGCGGCGTCGACGTTGGCTTGAACGACCTCACTGCCGTGCTTCGCGAACGTCGAGGAGAGAACGCCCTCGAGGACCGCGAACGGGAGGCCGACCGCGGCGCAGAGCGCCCCGGCGGCGGCGGCGTTGGCGTAGATTGCCTGGCCGCCGTGTTCGGTGGCCAGGTCGACGAAGGGAATTCCTAAGTGATTCCCTTCGTTTGGTGAGGTGTCCGGCGTAATCAGGAATCCGTCCGGTCGGAGCGCGTCGGCGCAGTGCTCCCGCGCGGCCGGATTCAGCGCCAGAAGCACGTCGGCGTCCTCGCGCGGCGCGTTGCGCGGCTCCTCGGTGAAGCGGATCCGGGTGCTCGAGTTGCCGCCGCGGATCCGGGACTCGAACTCCTGATTCGCGAACACCGGATACCCATGCGCCAGGAAGCATCGGGCAACGACGTCGCCGATCGTCTGGATTCCCTCCCCGGCGGAGCCGGCGACGAAGATGCTTCGGTCCATGGTTTCCCTCTTGTTCGCTATGTCAATCCCTCGTGGCGCGCGGCGATCCCGTCGGCGAGCGCGTCGAGCGCCGCGAACGTCTCGGGCTTCGGGAGGCCCTTCGTGAAGACCGGATCGAGCCACTCGACCTGCAGGGAGGCGCACAGTCCTTGGACCCGTTCGGGCGCCTTTCCGGCCCAGCCGTACGATCCGACGATCGCGACGTGCTTCAGCTTCGGGCGGAGGGCCGCGGTCAGGTACGCGGCGAAGACGATGTTTGGATGCGGCCCGACGAGGACCGTGGGCGTGGCGAAGACGACCGTCGCCGCGTCGACCAGGCGGACGGCGTACTCTCCGACGTCGGTCACCGTCATGTTGAACGGCTCGACGCGGACGCCTCGCTCGGTCAGCGCCCCGATCAAGTGGTCGACCAACCGGGCCGTGCTTCCGTGCATCGACGTGTACGGAAGGACGACGAGGTTCTTCGGCGGGTCGAGCACCCAGTGGCGATACGCCTCGACGATGAAGGCCGGATCGTCGTGGATCGGCCCGTGGCTCGGACAGATCGTCTCGATCTCGTACGGTTTGAGCCGCTCCAGGTGGCCCTTGATCAGGTTGGAGAACGGCATCATGATTTCGGCGTAGTACCGCTTCGATGCCTCGCAGACCCGCGGTCGATCGGTGGCGAACAGGTCGTTGGTCGCGAGGTGCGAGCCGAACAGGTCGCACGTGAACAGGATCTTCTCCTCACGGAGGTAGGTCAGCATCGTCTCCGGCCAGTGGACCCAAGGGGCGTGGATGAACTCGAGCGTCCGATCCCCGAGAGAAAGCGTTTCGCCGTCCTCGACGGCGGTGATCCGATCCTCCGGGATTCCCAAGTGGTCGGCGATCATCGGCACCGCCTTCGGGCTCGAGACGATCTCGATCTCCGGATAGCGTGCTAGGACGGGCGGTATGGACCCGGAGTGGTCCTGCTCGACGTGCTGGACGATCAGGACGTCGAGCCGTTCGAGCCCGTCGAGCTGCTCGAGGATCTCCTCGCTCTTCGCGGGATCGGCGGTGTCGATCAACGCCGTCTTCTCGCTACCACGTACCAGGTACGCGTTGTAGCTCGTGCCGTCGGGGAGGGGGATCAGCTCGTCGAACAGCCGACGATCCCAATCGATCGCCCCCATCCACGAAATCCCGGGCCGAATCTCTCTAGCCTTCAACTTTCCTCCCATCCTGGCTCCGCTGACAGAGCCACCACGAGAACCGTCTGTGAACAGACGGTTCTCGTCCGTGACGGGCGTAGCCCGTCACGCCGCCTTCTCGAACATGTCCTTCGGCGCGCCGCATTCCGGACAGACCCAGTTGTCGGGCAGGTCCTCGAACGCCGTTCCCGGATCGATCCCGCTGGTCGGATCCCCGACGGACGGGTCGTACACGTATCCGCAGACCGTGCAGATCCACTTCTCCATTGTCCGCTACGCTCCTTTCCTGATGCGCTTTCGGTACTCGTTGTAGGTGAGCGGCTCGCCGCCGTCGCGCGTCCCGGCGCGGTCGACCGAGGCGACGAACAGCGAGTGCGTCTCGAGGTCGAGCGTCATCTCCGGGAGCACGGTGCACTCGTAGATCGCCACCGCGTCCGGAAGGTACGGGATCCCGTGCTCGGACGTCTCGTGCGGGAAGCCGTCGAACTTGTCGGCGTCCCGCCCGGACTGGAACCCGAACCGGCGGATCACGTCGCCGGACGCCTCGTTCTCCCGGTCGAGTACGGAGACGGCGAACCGACCGCTCTCGGCGATCATCTCGTGGGTCAGCGATTTCTTCCCGACCCCGATCGCCATCCGCGGCGGCATGTTCGTCACCTGCATCAGCGCGTCGAGGCACTGGCCGTTGATCCGATGGTCCAACCGAGCGGTCAGGATGTACAGACCGTGGGTGACTTGGAACAGCGCCTGGTTGAGCGACGCGACATCGGTGACGAACGTGAACGCCATGTCCCTTCCTTTCCTACGCTTCGGCTCCGAATTCGTACGTCGGTGGGAACGGTGCGGCCACCCGCTGACCGAGCTCCCGGTCGGCCATCAGCAGACCGGGTCCCTTCTCTCCGGCGATCTCGAGCATGGCGATGACCTTGGAGACCGAGTCCTCCTCCTCGACCTGCTCGGAGACGAACCATTGAAGCAGAATCCCGGCGGCCCGTTCGTTCTCTTCATCGGCGATGTTCGCCAGCTCGTCGATCTTGCCGGTGATGAACTCCTCGTGCGCGAGCGCCGCCTTGTACGCAGCGAGCGGCGAATCCCACTCCGCCTGTGGTTTTTCGATCGCGAGCAGCTCGACCCTGCCTCCGCGCTCGACGATGTGATTGAAGAACCTAAGCGCGTGTCCGAGCTCCTCCTGCGCCTGGGCCTTCATCCATTGGGCCATCCCGTCGAGGCCGTTCGCGTGGAAGTACGCGGCCATCGAGGCGTAGAGGTAAGCGGAGAACGTCTCGTGCATGATCTGTTCGTTCATCGCCTTCTGCATCCGTTGTCCGATCATCGTGGATCCCTCTCTTTCTACAGCTTCTTGTGGCAGAACCACCAATCGAAGCAGTTCTCCTTACCGGTTCGCTCCGCGGCCGTCTTCTGATCGGTCGGCGGAGGAACGATCACGTGATCTTGGACCAGCTCGTTCTTCGGCCAGCCGGCCGGGATCGCCACGCCGTGGGTCTCGGAGACCTGGAATCCGCGGATCATGCGGACGATTTCGTCCATGTTCCGCCCGAGTTCCTGCGGGTAGTAGAGGATCGCCCGGACGGCGCCCTTCGGGTCGACGATGAACACGGCGCGGACGGTGTTCGTCCCCTTGCCCGGATGAATGAGACCGAGCGTGTGGGCGATCGACTCCGTGCCGGCGATGATCGGGAACTCGATCGTGACGCCGAGTGCCTCGCGGATCCAGTCGGTCCACTTGATGTGGGAGAAGACCTGATCGACGCTCATCCCGATCAGCTCCGTCTTCAGCTCCTTGAACTGCTCGTAGCGCTTCTGGAACGCGACGAACTCCGTCGTGCAGACCGGTGTGAAATCGGCCGGATGACTGAACAGGACGAACCACTTCCCGCCGTACGCATCGGGGAGGGTCATCTTGCCGTGCGTGGTCTGCACGTCCATCTTCGGGAACGGATCCCCGATCAACGGAAACATCTTTTCGGACATTGTCTTCCTCCTTTGGTTGGTGCGATGGTGCTGCTGGCTCTCTTTCCTCTCGCCGTAGACTTCATGGGACTCCTCGTCCACAACTCCTCTACGTCTGACACGCCGGACAGAAACAGGTTGACCGCCCGGCCTGGATCACACGTTCGATGGCCGTTCCGCATCGATCGCACGGCTCGTTCTCCCGCCCGTAGACGGCGAGCCGGTTCTGAAACGAACCGCCCTCTTCCGCGGACCGGCGGTAGTCCGACACGCCGCTGCCGATCGTCGTCCCGAGCTGCTCGATCGCGTCGAACAGGACCGAGGTGATCCCGCTGTGAAGCGCGGCGATCTCCTCCGCGTCGAGCGAGTTGGATGGACGCCTCGGGTCGATCCCCGCCCGCCAGAGGGCCTCGGCGGCGTAGATGTTCCCGATTCCTGCGATCTTCCGCTGGTCGAGCAACAGCTGTTTGATTGCCGCCCTCGAACCGGCGGCGAATCCGCCGAGGAGTTCGGGAGTGAATTTCGGTTCGATCGGCTCGACCCCGAGGTCGACGTCGAAGCCGCATGGGCAGTGGACGACGGTCCCCAGACGGCGCGGGTTGACGAAGTAGACGGATCCGCCCGAGTCGAGGCGGAGGATCATCCGTGTGTACGGGATCTCGTCCTTGGAGCAGTCGAGGCGGAGGCGACCGGACATCCGAAGGTGAACGATGAGGTCGCCGCGGCCGTCGAGCCCGATCACGATGTACTTCGCGCGACGTTTCACGTCGCGAACCGATGCACCAACAAGTGCATCGGCAGTGACCTCTAGACGATCGTCGAGGATCTCGGCGCCGACGATTCGCGTTCCGACGATCGGCGTCAAGCGACGGACGAGGGTCTCGACCTCGGGGAGTTCAGGCACGGTGCGTGCCCTCCTTTTCATTGGGCGAAGAGAGCCCGGAAGACGAAGGAATCGAGGATTCCTTCGTCTGGTTGGATTCTTCGCTTGGAGACGTGCCCTTCTCGCGGCAGGACGCGCAGACGCCGTACGCGTACGTCCGGACCGATTCGACGAGATGTCCGTCGGCGTTCAGGCCGGTCGGCTCCTCGTCCCTCAGCTCGATGTCGTAGACCTTCTGGCAGATCCGACAGCGGAAGTGGGCGTGCGGTTTGAGATCCGCGTCGTACCGTGTCGCCGCCGGGTCGACGGTCAAGCGAAGAACCACCCCCGCTCTCGTCAACGCGTCGAGGGTGTTGTACACCGTTGCCCGTGAGATCGACGGGTATTTCTTCCTCACGGCCGCAAGGACCTGATCCGCCGTCGGATGACGTTTGGTCCTGCTGAGCCACTCGAGAACGGCCAACCGTTGAATCGTCGGAACCAGACCGACCTCCCTAAGCGTTTTCGCATGCGCATCGGATCTCATTTCGGACAAATGATAAGCTTAGATCGAGTCTATATCAAGCGGCGCGTCTCCTTTCACCTACCGGACGGATTTGACCTTCTTCACCTGCGGTCGGAAGCAGGCGAATCGGTTCGGTGCCTGAGCTCACCGGCGACCGCGTGGAACGACGTTCCGACCGACTCGCGGCATGTTTCGGATGCGAAAGTTGAAACGGGAACGTCATTTCCGATATACTGTGAACTGCAATGTGGTATGGGAACAGTAAATCCGCAATTTGGGATCTCGCGATCCCTGGATGGAAGTCCCCACATCAGGGAGGTGAAATGGCGGCCCAATGCAATGGAAGAAGAGTCCGACCCGGGCGAAGTGCCAGTCCCCTTCCGATCCCCTGTCTGTGAATGTGAAACAGTCCTTCGAGCGTCCTGTGCAGCGCCCCTGAACGCGCCGCTTGTCAGGCACAGGAACAGCCGGCACCTCCTCCTGATCGGAACGCACTGTGACCTGGCTCCCGGGTGGAGCCTGCCGCCTGCAGGCACGGAACGGAACCCGTCGCACGCACATCCAAGGGCGGGTACCAATTGGTTGATCGAAACACAAGGAGTGTGATATGTACAAACGAATCCTCATTCCTCTCGACGGCTCCGAGCGTGCCGAGAAGGTCATCCCCTACGTGCGGGAGCTCGCTCAGGCTCGGGGCGCTCACCTATTGCTGCTCC
>Ga0180433_10005026_pt1 | contig 18194 bp, 18 predicted proteins | sample SS_ome_8_FD_132980 | JGI IMG/M metagenome (GOLD analysis project Ga0180433, IMG submission 132980) | Hypersaline lake sediment archaeal communities from the Salton Sea, California, USA - SS_1_D_1 metaG | ecosystem: Environmental > Aquatic > Non-marine Saline and Alkaline > Hypersaline >... | reverse complement strand
AAGTCACGCCCGGATGGGGTTGCCGCGGACCAAAGGACCTCGAAATGTGGGCCGAAATCAGCCAACGGTCCGGAGTCCACGTTGTCGCCTCGACAGGTTACTTCTTCGAGGTCAAGCCGACCGATTTTATGGAGAGACCCATCTCCGAGATTGCCGACGGAATGATTCGCGACATCGAGGAAGGAATGGAAGGCACCTGCATACGAGCGGGCCTCATCAAGATCGGAGCCGGAAACAAGCCGGATGACATCAAACTCCTGAAGGCTGCGGCTATCACTCATAAGGCCACTGGCGCCCCCATCACCACCTGTGGTCAATGGGATCTGAAGCAGCTAGAACTGCTGGAAGCCGAAGGAGTGAATCCCGAGAGAGTTTATTTTGGTCATCCTTCAATTCTGGAGTCCCTCCTTGAGCTGCTGGAAATAATGAAACACGGATGCAACGTGATCTTCACTCTGTGGCGAATTAACGACACACCAAAGGTCCGAAGCATTATCAACTGGAAATCGACCGTCTTCCCAAGGCACTACGCCTCCATCTTAGTCGCGACTCTGATTGCGGAAGGCCACCTGGACCAGACACTGATTTCCATAGATCATTCCGCAATGAGCGGATTTGACGGCAACCGGCTGCTCGTAGACCTCTACGACATGGACGACAGGACACCTCTGCACATATTCACGGAAGTGATCGAAGATTTGAAGAGCTTCGGCGTGACCGATGAGGCGATTGAGCACATGTTGCGTGTCAACGGCCGCAAGATGCTGATCAAGAAGACGTAGGCATCCGAAGCGATATTGAGTGCTCTTTCCTTGACTCAGAGAGCCGTGTTCGCTAACATGTTTCTCTGAAATATCCGGGGCGTAGCGCAGCTTGGATAGCGCGCTTGAATGGGGTTCAAGAGGTCGCTGGTTCGAATCCAGTCGCCCCGACCAATTTAAGTTGTTGCTAGTGTGATATTTGTAGTCCGCATGCCTTTTCCCTTCAGGTCTGTATTTCTGTCATTGTCACCAAATTATCACTTTAATGCGGCAGGAAGATAGTCAAGAGCCTTCCTTTTGCCGTGCGGAAAGACTTGAGCATAGACTTCCAGTGTCATTCGAATTGTTTTGTGTCCGATAAAATCCTGAACAGTTTTCACGTCAGCTCCGTTACGTATCATGTGTGTCGCTGTTGTATATAGGAAGGCATGCAGATCAACACCGTCACTGCTTATGCCAGCCCGCTTCAGACATCGTCGTAGATGCTTGAGAAGGAGATTATCTCGCCACGGTGATCCAGCAGAGTTAACAAAAACATACTCACTTCGGGATCCGTTCTTGAGTGAGAGCAAATCAGCAAGTAGTCCCTGCGTAATAGGCACCGATCTGCTGCAATAAGTCTTGACGTTCTCCAACTTGAGATTTATCATGCCATTCTCAAAGTCGACATCCCGCCATTTCAAAGAAGCAAGCTCACCCCGTCGCATAGCCGTGGAAAGGAAGGTCCGCCATATCAAGGCTTCCTCCGGTTTACTTGCCGCAAGCAAAGACTCCATCTCTTCGTCAGTAAGGGCACGACGATTTCGCACTTTTCTCTTTGGAAGGGACTCCACCATACCAATGGGATTTTCTGTGCAAAGTCGATTCCTGACAGCCCAGTTCAGCATCGTCTTCATAGCAGAGACCTCCAGGTTCACTGTTCTGTTGCTCGCCTTGCGACTCCGCTGTGATTGATATCTTATGATTCTCTCTGGCGTGATGTGGGATATCGTTTCTGCTTTGAAATGGGCTGCGATATTTTCCAAGGCTCTTCTGTAGCTTTCGTACGTGGCTGGCCGTTTGTGTTGTTTTACATGGGAAAGAAACGCGTCTAGGACAGTCTCCAAGTCTACGAACCGGTTGTTGTTGCGCTCCAGTCGACCCTATTCAACGGCTTCCACCTCAGCCATTTTCTGAAGAAGAATTGTCTTAGCGCGTTTGCGGCTTAACGAGACCGCTTTTTGAACACGCTTGCCATTCTCATCGCGGTAATCGATTCTCCATTTGCGAGAGTTTTTTGGTTTATATACCTTACCCATTTACTCACATTCTTAGTCGCGAAGCTGAAGAAGTGATTTCCAACATAGTTGTTTGGTCCAGTCAAGACTCTGTAGAACACATTGCTTCTTGCATGGCTTCGTCCCAATCCAAATGACTTTCTTATTGACACCGTCCGATGTCGAGAAAGAAGCCGACTCAATGACTGTTCCGGTCAGTGCACGATCCTATTCCGAATGAAATTTGCTATGCTGGACTCCACTACACGTTTCGCACCTTCTCTGCAGCTTCACGGAAGCTCAACGATCTCAAGTCCTGCATCAATGTACTTAGACCAGTATTTATAGAGTGTCGACCGATGAACACCCAAACGTTCTGCTGCCTGCGGTATTGTCAGCAGTCTAGTGCTCGAAAGCTCACTTCTTTCTGTTAGAACGGTCGCCTTCATTTCCACTTGAATACAAGTGGTACATAACTCCCCGTCCCTACAAGCTAATCTGACTTTGCACTTAACGCACAACCTCACTTTGTCCAGCCTGCCAGGGCATTCTTGCTTGATCTCATCGGGAAGATGATCATCTCCAGGTACCTGGGAAGGGTAGTTGGTCGTTGTTGCGCCTTCCGCACTGTCAACTTTCCTCTGAGAGGCAGGTTTCAAGATTTGAACGGGACTCCGTGAGCTATTCGGGCTTAACCTTAGAAGCCACAGTGGGCAACTCGTTGCCACACACCAGTCAGCCTCTGCCCATTGCCCGTTGCCGCACGAAATGCAATGTTCCCGGATAGCCCAACGGGGACCGCGTTTGTGAGCAAGTTCCCGCGCTCTGACTAGCTCTGGAGTGTCTCCCTTCTGGCGTTTCGGGTTATACCCATTCCGATAGGGGTAAAAGACACAGTAAACCTGATCGCATGTGCTAGGATGACCTTCCCTGCAAGACTTGCAGTATGCTTTTATCGCTTTCAGCAGAGATACTTTCAATTTCGGCAGATTATTCCTACTCACTTCTCTTCCTCTAACTCACTAAGACAGCTGGAAAGCTCCCCCGTGGAGCATTCCTGGAGAAGCTCTGTTAAACCGTCAATAGCCTTTGGCAGAAACTTCTGAGGAAAGGTCATTCCCGTCTTCGTTGGCTTCAATTGAAACTCATCGTTTTCATCGCGGCTCCAGTAACAATACCTGATATCGACAATGTCCCGTCCGCGAAAAGTGGTGGCTTGGACCTTCAGCACTTTTGAATCAGTTTCAAACACTACGCATTCTTTTGATATGATTCATCTCCTAAATCTCTCTTTGTTATCAGTTGATATCCCGCGTTACTAATAAGTCTGACGTCCGTGCCTTCTGTCGCTACGCCTGGTTCGTCTGAGCAGGTCTCTGTGAAAATCATTCTGATAAATGTGGCGACAATTCAACAGAGGGAAGAATCCGTTGAAGAATTGTCTCTTGTACAATATTGCCTTACGTAGTGATTCCTGTTCGAAGGCCAGGTTGATCAAGGGAATAGCGCTCTCGGCAATAGCGGGAGCTCTTGGGGGCAGGTTAGGAGCTTGACGCTGAATTCTCCTGCGGCATGCAGCGTTGTACCGTTGCAGGTCCAAATCAACGAACTGCATGTCATCCAATAGCCTGGCAAAGGGGAAAGAAAGCAGATCCTGCAAGTTCTCAAGATTCAGCAACCGAAGCCTGCGCCTGTTGGCTTGATATTCAACTCGAACACGCGACGCCTCCCCCGGGAGTCTCCTAGAGTGGCCTTTAGGAAGAGGACGGGTGTAGACAACAACAGCTTTAGAGCTTTGCCTAAGTTGGTTTAGATAGTGCGTTGTCTGATAGTAGTTATCACTTCGAGACCTTTGCAGATATATATGTGAATCAATGTAATGTTGAAGTCCAGACTGGTGACGACTAGAAGTTAGTAAATCAAAAGCAAATTCGACTTTAGACAGGTTATGAGAAAGGCCATATTCTGATAGGCGATTATATAGCCAATTGATATCTGAAGACTTGAACCCATATGACACAAGAACCATCCATGCATTTGGACTATTGAGAAGAACATAGTGATTATAGATGACATGAAAACGTAGGTTTCTGTCCCTATGATTGAAGGGAAGTTTTGTTATCCCTGTTCTTATGTTAAAAGGGGATACTCGGGCATCAAACTCTTCATCAAAAGAATTCATAAATCCTTGCATGGCTACAGACTCACACCTTACATATAGCTTAATTAGATCATGAGATAAACGTAGCTGTGTAGAGGTGGGATTAGTGCATGTGAAGTATACGTAATTATCCTACCCTGCCTCTTCAGGGCTAACTGTTAGTTGATCTGACATTAATAGTCTCCTTCATATTGTTGAAATGCTTCTGAACGAAATAAGTCTTGAACATCTCCAATACCTCCTGTTCACAAGTCTGGACTTGATATGCTTTCAGCCACGAATATGTCTGTACAGTTACTGGCAATAGCTACAGGCATATGCACGTCTATTCACAAGGCTACAGGTATTGAATGGGTATCTACAACACGAAATATACAGGCAATAAAACCCACAGCTTAATAACACCAAGCCTTGTAATGACCAATACTTATTACTTCTCACCACCTTCCTTCTGTTACTAAGAAGAGTATTTTCATCCTGCAGTTTGATAGCCTACTCGCACATTCTTGGAACCCTGTAATTCTGCTAGGGCTGCATCAAGAATGGATCTTGAAAGTCGAACCGGCTTTTCAGCGCAACTGGTATTAGTACAACCACTGTTCTCACTCTGCAGTGCATGCAAGAAGACCGTATTGACAAACTCTTCAATCTGAGCGCCAGTGAGCCCATCTGTTGCAGAAATTGCGTACCTGAGGTCTGCTTCAGACAAAGAAACTTCAGAGAATTTCTGTTCGAGCATTTGACGCCTGCAGTTGTCATTTATGGTGCCGAAGCTGACCACACGGTCGAACCTACTGGGACGATTTCGCAGTGCTTGTTCTACTACCTCAACACGATTTGTGGTTGCAATGACAATCACATCCTCATTGTCCACAGCTCCGTCTAGTTGATTCATTAATTCACCTAGTCCGAACCAAGATCTCGCCTCGCGTTCTTGCCCAAATAGGTCCAAGTCTTCGAGAAAGAGCACACACTTGGGGCAACGTATCGCGCTAGCGACATGGAAGATGCAAATGAAGTGAGATTCTCAATATGCCTTGGACTGACCCATATAAACGAAGCTTCGAGACAATTAGCTAGAATCTTGCCCAGGAGGGTCTTACCTGTTCCCGGAGGACCTTCTATAATTAGTCCTCTTCTTGCTTTAAGCTTGTATTTCTTCAGTGCATCTCTGTTCTGAAGGAAGCTCTCGACGTGGAGTTGGATTGTTCGCCTGATTTCTCCGGGCAAAAGAATGTTATCCCAGGTATACTTTCTCTCAATTAGTTGTCCATCAGCAAAGAAGGCCTGACCTATCATGAAGTTGTGCTTCTTTGTGTAGTCCTTCCAGTCACGCAGAAACGAAGAAGAACTACTCTGAGAATGGACGCGAATCATTAGATCGCCACGGAAGACGACCTCGGAAGATATAGCGATGCGGTGTTATTGGAAGTTGACGAACAAGTATCCCTCACGAATATACTCAGTATCTTTACCGTCTATTCTCACGCTGTGTTGAACCGTACTGATTACCTGACCGCGATCAGAGAGTCCAATAGCCATTGCGATCTGACCGCCAAGTTCCTCAACAAAGTGAGGCAGAGATTCCAGCAAAAGGCCACCTATCAGCCCGTGTGGCGCTATCTCGACCCGGTCAAAGTCCCGCTTGCCTAGGAACACAGCAGTCGCGCGGTGATCGACAGGTTCAATGAGAGATAGCTCACTTGCGTTTCTGGCGGACAGAGCCTCTGCTGGCAGTTTGCTACAAGTACTATTTGCTTGTTCCACCCCAAGACTCCATGTATCGCCAAGTTTATTCCTTTGTATGCGTTTTCCGCGTCGGGTCCTGGTTCTAAGCATGGTCATATCCACTTTCTCCAATGTGTAGTTAGTTTCACCTCGTGTTGATGTCTCCGGTAGCACCTTCGAGACCAAACTTCCCGACAATAGGCCTTTTTCCTTCTCCCACTCACAATTTCAGCAACACCTTGCCGCACTTACTTTCTCTATGACTCATGGGGAACAAAAAAACCCGTCCAAACTAAAGCAGGACGGGTTATAGGTGTAAACTTCCCTTTACCTCTTTAGCTTCATGTCGTCGGCGCTAAGCAATTGGGCCTAAATCCCGCGCCTGGAGACCCCCTCGAAATCTCCAAATTGACTGGGTTGATCAAAGAACAAAAGAACCGTCCCAACGTTGCCGGACGGTTGTCGCTTTTGAACAGGATTTCCGTCCACCCTCAGCCACATCGTTCAACGCGCAGGCAAGAAATGGGGTAAATCCAGCGCGACAAGTTTCCAATCTTCAAGAGCTTTAACAACTCGATTCATCACTATTATACTACGCCTTACAGAAGTCTTTCGGAGAATTATTCATTTTTTCTCATCTTATGGATCAACATCCGCATAGCTTGCCTTTCCAATACTACTATACAACGTTTCAGACACCTCTTTACGGTCAGAGTTTCTACTATTCCATCATCGAAAAGAATCATCTGTTCACCTTCCCACTCACCATCTGGAGTATCATTCATATAGTGCGAGTTCGTGGTCATATCAGATAGCGGTTCAGCCATGTACTAACGAGAGTCCTGTGGACTATTCTTCATGTTGTCAAGTGTATGGCCGCTGCAGTGCTCACAGCGCACCTTGTGCTGCCGGGTATACTGTCAAAACCGTCTTGGAGTCGGCAGGACCGTCTTGCCGTCCCAGTGCTGTTGGTACTAATAAGGTTGACCAGAGATACTATTGAAACGCGACTGTCCCTCTGAGGACTCTTTTTACGTTCTGGTCCATACACTTTTGTCGTGTGTCGCCACATTGACAACAGTTTCATTCTCCCGCAAAGAGATGTTTGTTGCGTAGCGGCGTCTCTGTGGTTCCATATAATGTACTCAGCGGGCGAGACACCTGCAATAGAGTGTTTCCGGCGGCAGCAAGGTGAGGAACAAACGAGGGGCCTTACTCAAGGGACTTGTCCATTGCACCGCGTGTAACCGAACGATGGTTCACACTTGCACCGCTAAGAAGAAGAGGCTTTATCGCTACTACGTCTGCGGCGGCGCTTCGAAGAACGGGTATGCGACCTGCCCGACGCTGTCTGTAGCAGCAAAGAAGACCGAGGATCAGGTTGTAGACTGCATTAGGAAAATGGGCTCTGATCCCGCTCTGCAAGAAGAAACGCTTCGCCAAGTGCAGGCTGAACAGAAGCGGCAGTCCTCGGCACTCAAATCTGAAAGGAAGGCACTATTGCCCAAGCTCAGGCGAAAGCAGAAGCAACTCAAGAATCTGATTACAGTAATGGGCGGGAATGGTTCAAGTGCTCTGCACGAAGAGCTACACGAGCTGGAAACAGCGATAGGTGTCCTTGAGCGGAGGGCGACTGAGATCAGGGAAGACCTGACGAAGTTGGAAAGTCAGACCATCAACAAGCAGCACTTCAAAGAGGCTCTGTCATTGTTCGATCCAATATGGCATGAGCTATTCCCACGGGAGAAAGAGCGGGTCATGCATCTGCTGGTTCGGCGGATTGGGTACGGCAGCGAAGCTGGCGAATTGGATATTGCGTTCCACGCGGCTGGAGTCAGGGCTCTGGCAACGGAGATCGAGCAATTGAAGGAGATCGAGGGAAGAGCAGCGTGACTCGGCTAAGCTTAAAGCAGCGGCTTCTCGGATCGATGGAGTTATTCGTTGCCAAAGACCGGAACACCTTTATGCGAGGACGAGGATGGGGTGTTACAACTTCAGGCGCCCGAAGTTTCCATTCAGGCTATATAGATCTTGCTCACTGACTGAGCCCATTTACCTGAATGCTGCCTCTGAAAAACCGTAAACCATGCGGGCTAGTCCCATTGAATCGAGCCAGGCTCGGCGGTGAGTGTATCGTAGAGTTCCGGGCGGCGAGTCATCAGCGGCGAGTTGACACTACTTCTTGCCTTGGTGAATTCGTCGGCGCTAAGGTCGCAGACAACCATTTCAGGTTCTGCGCGTTGTGTTTTGGATTCAACGATGATGTCGCCAGTAGGACCAATTACGGCGCAACCTCCAGCATGGATCGGCTGACACCAGTGGCGAGGCGGGTAGTATTTCACTCTGCCGGCATTCCCGACTTGATTACATATCACGAGGAAGCAGGCATTCTCCATTGCACGCATCGGGTAGGCGGCCGTAAACTGTCGCTTCATTCTGCTCACACATGCTTTTTCTTCTATCACTGTCTTCCAAGCACCGCATCGGCCGGAATGTGGCATTAAGATGACCTCAGCTCCTTTGAGCACAAGAGTCCGGCACAATTCGGGATTGATTGTGTCGTAGCAGATGCTCTGTCCAACGTGACACTTGCCGATGTTGAACACCGGCATCTCAGTGCCAGCTTTGAACCCCAAACGCTCATCTGCGGACAGGTGTACCTTGCGTGATTTGCCAACATATCCTTGAGGAGAGACCAGGACCTGTGTGTTGTAGCATATGTCACGTTCTTTTTCTGTCATGCCGACTGAAAGGAATACGTCGTATTCAGAAGCGATTTTCTCCAGCCGCTTCACACACGGTCCACCCGGCACCTTCTCAGCAGACTCCCAGATAGGGTCGGCTCCTACATGTCCCTGCAGAAATGTTTCGGGGAAAAGTATCAGCTCAGCTCCCTTGTCCGCAGCTTTGTGCACCCACTTCTTGAGTTCGCTCAAGTTCTTTTCGACGGCATTCAGTAAACCGTTCACCTGAACTGCTCCGACCCGGATATCCTGCATTGTCAATCTCCTGGTGAAGAAACGGCATGTGGAAACGAAGGAGAAGAGTAATGAAAATCAGATACACTATAGGAAACCGTGGGACGAGGTCCAACACCATCTCCTCGGGGAAGCTCGCTGTGTGAAGCAATGACCTGTTCGACAAAAACACTGGAGAGCTTCACCAAAGTATTGCGGTCGATATGATTCTCAAATCGGCACAGCATGGGAACCGAGTCAAGAGATGCGGAGTTATCTGGCTTGCGGTTTGCTGCCAGTTGCAGGGCCGGATCGTTGCGGAGAATCTCGTGATCGATGAGGCCTTCGTAGCCCACGGCGATGGCAAAGATGCGCTGGGCCAGAAGGTCTCGCTGACAGTGAATGGTCGAATCCTTATCGCGAGGATCAGGAATGCAGGTATTCAGGGCATCGATCACACTTAAACGTCTATCGACCTCTCGAAGCAGCAATGCGCCGGCACCCGAAGTCAGACAGCCACCGGCAAAATCGGCCTCGATCTTCTTCCGGCCGAGACTTGGAAACCACATCGGGTCGCGTTTACACTGGGTCATGAAATGGCCTTTTTTGTTGAAAATGACGGACTCATCTAACGCCTTCTTATACCAACACTAAGGCCATTTGCCTATGCATGTCCGAATGTGGCCATGACATGCGGAGATGCCGGGGGCGTCACCACGTGCGACTCATTGAACTGCTCTCGTAATAGTCGGGATTTGTTGGGCCGAGTATGTTGAGAACCTTTTCAGTGGCGGCATTTACTTTTTCCACTATGTCCTGCTGCAATTTAAACGATACCGCATTTGCGTTGGCTTCCAACTGCCCCGGTGTTCGTGCCCCGGCAAGAACACAACTAACAGCGGGATTGGCCGCGGCCCATGCAATAGCAAGGTGACTCATGGATAAGCGTTCTCTCAGAGCGATTTGCCGGATATCATTCAGCGCCGTGAAGGTTTCCTCTTCGCAGCCCTGCTCACCGTGGCGGGAGTCTTCGCGCTTTCCAGAAAAATGGCGTGTGCGAGTTCGAGTAGCAGGCACACTGTTTGCGTCTTCGTACTTGCCGGTGAGGATCCCTTGCATTAGTGGCATGTAGCCGATAATGCCGATACCTTTGCTTTGGCAGAGGGGGGCTATCTCGGTTTCTATCGCTCGCGAAAGAAGATTGTAGGGAAGCTCATTGACCACAATATTGGCGCCGGTGCTTAGTGCTTCATTGAGTTGTCTGACGCCGAAGTTGCTCACGCCGATGTCCAGAATCTTGCCTTCCTTTTTCAACCGCATTAGCATGTCGAATGCTTCATATACGGACGGTGGATTGTTAATGATCTCATCGTCGCCGGTGAAGTGTCGGATAGAGTGTGGGTGGATTGGCCAGTGCACCATGTAGATATCGACGTAGTCCGTTGCTAATCTCTTCAAGCTAGCTTCGCAGTGTTTCTTGAGAGTTGACGGTTCTGTGTTTGACGGACTTACCTTGGTTCCAATAATTGCTTTATCACGACAATTGGCAAGTGCTCTCCCAAGTGAGACTTCGCTTGCTCCGTCATTGTAAATCTCAGCAGTGTCAAAGTAATTGCAGCCTATATCAATGGCTCGGCAGACAACGGCATCAACGTCTTTCTGCTCCTGTTTCCCCCAGTAATCGCCGCCTCCAAAGGACCAGCAGCCTACGCCTAACAAAGGCATGTTCAGGGCTGAATGCCCACTACTCCTTGTCTCCACGTTCTTTCCTGTCTATGAGAAGGAAACGCTACTTCTTATCAACTGTCGCCTTTGTGGCACCAGTGGATATGCCGCCGTCAATGAGAAGCGTTTGCCCGGTTACGTATTCGCTGGCGTCTGAGGCCAGGAAGACAACAGATCCGTCTAGGTCACGGGGTTGACCGGGTCGTTTAAGAGGGATACGGTCACAGATGTATTCAACCCATTCCTTGTTCTCATACAACACGGCGCTTTGAGCTGTCTTGAACCATCCAGGGGCGAGGCAGTTAACGGTAATACCGTGGGGACCCCAGTCGTCGGCGAGGCTCATTGTGAGTTGCTTTACACCGCCGCGACTCGCGCAGTATGGCGAAAGTCCAGCATATCCAAAAACGCACGTGACGGAGCCGATATTGATGATTCGTCCATACTTACTTGGAATCATCCTTTTCGCGACGGCCTGGGAAACAAAGAATGTACCTCGAAGGTTCGTGTCCAGAACCAAATTCCATTCGTCCCACGTTACTTCGTCGGCAGGTTTTCGGACATTGCAGCCAGCATTGTTGACGAGAATATCGATCTTTCCGAAAGAACCGTGGGCCTCTTCGACCATGTGCTGAATACTATCGTAATCGCGCACATCAAGCTCAAGAGGTAGAGCTTTTCGTCCAAGTGATTCAATCTCTTGCTGAAAGGCACTCAGGCTTTCCTTGTTGCGGCTTGTGATTACAAGGTCAGCTCCCGCGCGTGCAAGCGCTCGTCCCATGTACTGTCCGAGGCCACGGCTCGTTCCCGTTACTATCGCCACCTTTCCTGTGAGGTCGAATATGTTCTCGTGCATATCGAGTTCTTTCCCGTTTCCAATAGACCCAATTATGGCTGCAGTATGACCTTCATCAGACCGGCCTCTTTTCGGTAGAGCCGGTCAAACCAACTTGCTCCCTCTGACAACCGTGCAGTTGCACTGATGAGGGCGTCTACATCTATCGCACCCCGGGCTATCATGTCCAGGCACGCCGGATACTCTCCACAAGAAGCACATGAGCCGTACAATATTAGTTGCCGAGTGACGATTGTTACCAACGGCAACTCCACGCGTGGCGAGAGATTCCCAACCAGCACAAGAGATCCGCCTTTTGTCAGGGACTCCACAGCGCTCTCCACGGATGGCTGAACACCAACAGCTTCAAAGGCTATATCGGCGCCACGTCCCGAGGTAAGTTTCTTCACCTCCTCAGGCACATTGCGGGTATCTGCTTTGAGGCATACGTCTGCTCCCAGTGAGCGAGCCAGTTCAAGTCTATCCTGTGCCATATCAACGGCTATGATGCTTCCACAACCGGATGCTCGCAAGGCTTGCACGATTAGCAGGCCTATCATACCTGTCCCGACCACCAAGGCCGTGTCATTCAATGAAATGCTGGGCAAGCTGACAGCGTGGAGGGCGATGGATAGAGCTTCCACCATTGCCCCTTGCTCGAAAGAGACAGTATCCGGCAAGCGGTAGAGTATGTGATGGGGGACAACGACAAATTCCGCGAAGGCGCCGTTTTGGCGGTAGTCGTTGCAGGATACGCCGAGCACACGACGATTATTACAGAGGTTGATATCGCCTCGGCAGCAGAAATCACAAACCCCACAATAAATAGTGGAATCAAATGTGACGCGGTCACCGTTGCTCCACCCTTGCACATTGGAGCCTGCCTCGACTATGACGCCCGCCGCTTCGTGGCCCATTATGATCGGTGGTTTTCGTCGACCTGTTGAGCCGTCTACGCCGTGAACGTCGCTGCCGCATATGCCACACGCTTTGACCTTGATGATAACGTCATAGGGGCCTGCTTTCGGCTCTGGCAAATCTTCGAAAATAAGATTGTTGTATTCCTTCAGCACGAGGGCTTTCATTGACATTTTCCTCAGGTTGCCTAAATGGTGTCTCTCGCTATGAGAGAGGCCATCTCGGCCCATTTCTTAATACGCTCTGGCTGTTCACAAAATGTCCTTTTGTCCCCGTGGTCCGTCTGCGAAGAACCTGTTGATATCCTTTCCTATGTTCACTTCTATTTCCTTTAATGGAAATTCACAGCAACCTCGTATCTCAATATCCCATTTCGTCAATTGCTCTGAACATTTCTAGGACATTGTCGACAGGTGTATCGCTGGTAATTGATTGATCCGAAGTAAATATGTAACCGCCCCCGGGTTTCATAATTTCACACACTTCTATTACATGTGCACGGACATCCTGCTGAGTTCCATGTGGTAATACTTTTTGGGCGCTGATACAGCCATGGAATGTGATCTTATCTCCGTAGAAGTCTTTGAGTCCTTTGGGATTCATTCCGGTCGCTGTATACTGAACCGGGTCCAATGAGTCAAAGCCAATAGAGATGATATCTGGAATAACTTCGCTGATTGCGCCGCAAGAGTGCATCATCGTCTTCAGGCCAAAACGATTTGCCTGTTCGACGAGTCTTCGGAGTGGTTCTTGAAAGAATTCCTGAAACGCTTCTCTTCTAAAAAGAAGAGACTGCTGTGTTCCCATGTCATTGCCGTAGAAGGCCATATCGATCAAGCCAGCGCAATGAGTGAATAGACGCCGGTCTACTTCCAGATAGAAGTCCATGAGCTTGCTAACGATAGCATGGGCAACTCCCGGCGACTCGTGAAGAGCTATCATAAAGTTGTCCATTCCCATGAGTCTATAGGCTTCGCCGAAAACGGATCCCCAACTGCTGCACACTGTGAACAGCTCTTTGTTGCGTGCCCAGACTAGTTCACCCTTGGCGGCTTCCAGATCTGCCCAGTCGGCATCCGGCCATGTGTAAGACTCGACATCCTCAACCGTGCGCGCATTTGCCAGAGGGTGAGTTGCTACGTTTGACGTTGCTCCGCTGCTCGAACTGTGCATCGAGATTCCGTAGATATTCCGTCCGTCAGTATAGGGGCATGCGTATCCGACCGATACCTTGTGCATGTCCACAGCAAAATAGCGCCGTAGTTCTTCAAGATTAGGCATATCAAGACGGGAACACAGGGCTTCGACAAGAGAAGCTTCCGCGTCAAAATCTCTGGGCAGCCGGTCCGTCTCCTTGTGCAGTAGTGACCTCATCACTCTTTCACAGGAAGTCATTTTTTCTGCTGATTCGTTCATAGGGGTAAACGGACTATGTTTCCGCTTCAATGCGAAAGGCCCAAGCGTATTTGCAGGGGCGTTTGGCTGAGTATGCAAACCAATCAGGAATGTCGATAGTCAAGGCGTTTTCATCTTGAATGTACTCGAACCTGTGGTCGAGGCCAAGCATCCTGACCGCTGAGCCCTGTCTGGCTCTGACAGATTTCAGCTTAACCTTGCCACCGGAGAACGGCACTTCGGGCCATGTGAGTAGAATGGCGTAGACAATTTTTCCGTCTTTTGCGCGAGTGAAGCGGATATCGTTTCCCTCTTTGAAGGGGTTGCATGGACGAGTGGCATAGATTGCTTCGCCATTGACCTTCAGCCAGTCGCCCACCTCCGTCAGGCGGCTGACAACTCCAGGGGCCCATTCACCTGAAGGCATTGGGCCGTAGCCCACCTGGAAGTTGCCTCCCTTGGCAGTGATATCAACGAGGTTTTCAATAATCCAACTTGCTGGCTTGTATTCGTCGTGCCAGTTGTGTGAGAAATGCTTGCTGCCGGGGTAGATGACCTGCCAAGGCATATCTTGTCCAGCACCGGGAGCACCAGGGTTGTCGGGGACTACTCGTTCTGGTGTCTTGTAGTCGCCGTACGGGCCGATGCCGCGACGACGCATGAGCATTCCGGGCTGCAATCGACGAGCCATCTTCACGGTATTCACGATTTCGTCACGAATTCCCAACTTCTCGTCGGGAAACCACATGTCAAAAGAGAGTAGATCCAGCTTGCCGTAGTTCGAACATATCTCGCGAATCTGCTGGCGATGGCGAGCGATCATTCTCTTGAAGCATTCTGGATCGGATTGCGGTGTATAATCTACGTCGAGATCGTAGTGCCACTCATCGACACGAAAGTCACAGTCAAACCAATCGATGTGTGAAAAATAGAGGCCAATTCCTAGATCATGTTTTCGTCCTGCATCAACCAACTCTCTAACAATGTCGCGCCTGAATGGTGTCTCCATAATGCTGTAGTGGAGGTCACAATCTATAATATTCCCCGCACTTGGCCCCGTGTGGACGCGGCGTTTCTTAACCTTTGTTTGGGTGTCGTACATCGAGAAGCCGTCGTGATGTTTCGTTGTGAACGTGAAGAACTTCAGTCCTGATCGGACCATCATATCTGTCCATTGCTCTGCATCAAATAGGCTAGGATTCCACCACTTGTACAGACCCTCGTACTGAGTTCTGAACTCAGGGTTACCGCCTTCTTCTGTTCCCAATGTCCACGACTCTCGTCCATTCCCAGGGATCGAATAGACACTCCAGTGTATTCGAATCCCGAACTTCCAATCCCACCAGCGTTCAAGTGCTTCGCTGCCAGCGTGCACATAGTCATTGTCGACACCACGATAGCCTGGAAAAAGGCCTTGGAGTTCTTTTTCATCTGCAACTGCCTCCGGTGTCGGTTTGCCTGATTTGTCAAGGCGACTGGAACCCATAATGACTTCCCTATCAAGATACCTAATCAAGAGAACGGCGGTATTCTGACGGACTCATTCCGATTATTGCCTGAAATACGCGGTTCATATCTTTGGATGTACGAAATCCGCACCTGCCAGCAATCGATCCTACGGTCTCCTGCGTACGTTCAAGCTCACCCTTTGCTTTCTCAACTCGATAGCGCCGCAGGAAGGTGAAAGGTGTGGTGCCAGTTTCCTTCTTGAACACGCGACACAGATGTTCACCGGCAGATCCAACGGCTCGTCCCAAGCCGTCCAGACTCATCTGTTCGTCAAAATGCTCGTGAATATAGAGTGTGGCCGCGGCGACGAGGGGATGAATGTCGTGTGGCAACTGGGTTTCACGGAAGTGGCGCAGCACCAGTATCAATAGCTCAGACAATCTCAGACAACCGATTACCTGGCTCTCCCTTTCATTCAATATTACTTCCGAAACCAACTGACGGAATAGAGTAGTCACTCTTCCTGAGAGTTTCTCTTCAAGTTCCAAGGACGCTGGGAGAAAAGAGAGGTCTGTACTTTCAAGCCTGAACTTCACAGAAAGATTGTCCAAAGGCTTGTCTTGTGAACTCTCAATTGAGTGAAGCTTACCGGGCGGGACCATGTACAAGGTCGACGGACGGACTTCATGTCCCACACCGTCGACCGTGTATGAGCCCTTGCCACCAGTGAAGTAGTCAAATTGATATAGATTGGCATGTGCGTGTTCTGGTACCGATGTCTTTGAGTGCCAGACGCGGCATTCAACAAAGTCAACTTGCGGTACCTCGTGAGCAAGTGAAGCTATGGCTTGAGTTACTCGTGCAAATGGCTCATGAAATGTGTTTGTGCTGACCATAGTTTCGATACTATACATTCCCACTGATCCCATGTCAAGGCGCGGTTATCAGCCTGGGCGCGCGGACAGCATGCCTGATAGGCCTCAATGTGAGGGCCGTTCATTTCGGCCGCTCTGTCCGGCAGCCAACCGAAACATCGTAAGAATGCCAGCGGCAATCACCCTGCCCAAGCTAACTCTCCCAAATGAAGCATATTCACTGTCCAAGTCTATCCGGGCTGTTGAAGAAAGGGACTGACGGAGTGCGAATATTCGCTAGGGAAATCGCAGCCTTCTCTTTCGGAGAACTCTCAGTTCGCTTGCATATTCCCTCCGTAAATCAGACATGTCATTGTACTGCCGGTTCTATCAGAGGTTCTTTGTTCTCTGCTTCCAATATTCTTTTCTTCAACGTTGCTGCCAGCTTCTTTCGCACATCTACCAGTGCCGGGTCCCGGATGAGATTGTTTCTTTCGTGAGGATCAGTTTCGAGGTCATATAGAAAATCCTCCACATAAGAGTCACTGACCCCCACGACTCTTCCGTCTTTGCCGGGAGCACTGACAGAGTATTTCCACCTGTTTGTTCGGATTGCGCGTCCGACCTGTGTATCGCCGATCTGTATAAAAACTTCTTCGGGCCAATCTGTTTCTGTCCCGTTAACAAGGCCCTGCAAAGGTCGCCCACCCATTGCATCAGGCTTGTCCAAACCTGCTACAGACAGAAGTGTTGGCGGCAAGTCCAACAGGCTGACCAGTTCATTGATGGCCTTGCCACCATTGAAGCCGGGGCCATGGAAGATCATGGGTATCCGAATGCTGGCTTCATGACAAGAGTACTTGTCCTTGTGGTTGCGAGTCTGAAAATGACAGGCGTGATCAGAGGTGTAGATTACCAGCGTGTTCTCCGCAAGCCCCAGTCTATTCAACTCTTCCATAACACGGCCGATATTTGTGTCCAGACTATTGCAGGCCGCAAGGTACCTTGCGTAGTTATCTTGCCAGTAAGCATCGGTACCGTCGAGATCTCCGGGTACAGGGTAGTCCTCAAACCGATTTTCGAGCCCCACGGGACATTCGAAGATGTTGGTATCGACTTCCTGGTGAGGTTCCAGTTGTGACAGGAAAAGAAAGAAAGGCTTTTGTCCATCACGCGTACGGAGGTAGTCAATCGCGAAATCCGTCACACAGTCTACTCTATAGCCTTTGAAATCCACTTGCTGCATATTCGCGTCAAATACATGTCCCTCGTGACTATGAGAGGTCCACTCGATCGCATCGGAAGCCAACCAATAATCCTTGTATCCGCCCCGTCTTTCAGACGGCACGGGCTTTTTCAGGAAGTCATCTCCGGGGTTAGTGGAAGCAAGATGCCATTTGCCGATATATCCAACTTCGTATCCTGCCTCAGAAAACCAGTTGGCAATAGTCTTTTCGTTCCGAGGCAACGCAATTTCGTTACGGAAGCATCCCAACTCGGAGGCGTATTTGCCCGTTTGCAGGCAAGCACGAGCCGGACCGCAGGCTGGTTGTGGGCTAAAGGCGTTTTCAAAAAGAACTCCCTCAGCCGCCATACGGTCGAGGTTTGGGGTCGTATTCAATTTCTGACCGTAGCAGCCTAAGGTGTCCCATCGCTGTTCGTCGGAGAAGAAAAATACGATGTTGGGTTTGTTCAGTGAGTCTTTGCCCATTGTCAACCTACCCTTTCAGATGTGTGTCAACAGCTATCCACGCAGCTCAACCAAATCGCCAAGTCACGCCAACGCTAGATCATAGCTTCCGCTTCAGAGTGCGGCGTCTTCGCGTAGCTTTCTCGCCCACCCCACAAACGGATTATGGGGGTGCTGTAAGGATTTCCATTGGGAGGAGGGGCACAACCCCGGAGCCCAATGGAAGTAGTTCAATTGCTTCTGGTGCTGGAGGTCGGCAGCCAAGAGCACTCTGAGGACGTATGTAGTTGCGTTCACGCCTCCACCTTCATGAATCCACCTTTCTTCCATTCCACATTACCAACTCTACTGGTCTAGTTTCTCAGGGTCCAAGTTTATCTCACCCTCTGAAATTGCCTACCGGCCCTGCCTTCGCGAACGGCTCGACTTCATACCCAAGTAATTCTCGGTGTCGAGTCGTCTCTT
>Ga0180433_10005025_pt1 | contig 18195 bp, 18 predicted proteins | sample SS_ome_8_FD_132980 | JGI IMG/M metagenome (GOLD analysis project Ga0180433, IMG submission 132980) | Hypersaline lake sediment archaeal communities from the Salton Sea, California, USA - SS_1_D_1 metaG | ecosystem: Environmental > Aquatic > Non-marine Saline and Alkaline > Hypersaline >... | reverse complement strand
TGGTCGTAGCGGCGGGCGTGCTCGCCGAAGCCGTGCGCGAGGATGACGACGCCGCGCGGCGCGACGTCCGGGGTCCACACGTCGTAGACGATGGGGACACCGCCGACGCCGGTGAACGTGCGCTCGGTGCGGGTGGTGACCATGGACCGAGGGTAGCGGCCCCGCCCGCGGCATCGGACCCGGGTCCCACGGGCAGGTCGCTCGCGGTCCCAGCTCAGCCAAATCGACAGTGCCCGTTCGTGATACGCGCGAGGTCCGACGGAGACCCTACCGTGACTTTTGTGGTGACAGTGGTGCTGCTGGGTTTATTGTTGTTTGGCCACACCGGATCCCACCCGAGGAAGGGCGCCCGTGCCGAGCCCAGCCGCAACAGTCCGCCGCGTCGTCGCGGCGTGTCTGGCCGCGATCGTCGGAGCGTCGACCGCCCCGGTGGCCTCGGCCGCCGAGGGCCTCGACAAGCTGGCGCTGGCGATCGCCAACACCCGCGGCAGCTATCTGGTGTACAACTTCGGCGCCGGGCATCCGATGCCCCTGCTCAACGCCGCCGGCAACGCCTACGAACTCTCCGGCGGCGGACATCTGATGATCGTCAAGTCGGCCTCCCAGCGGCTGGCGCCCCGGCTGCTGGCCGACTCCCACCGGGGGTTCCAGGCGCGCTGCGAACAGACCCCCGGCGCGCGCACCCGCGAGGGCCTGATGCAGGCCTCCGAGACCTACACCCCGCTGCAGGCGTGGGAGGTGCTGGGGCGGCCGACGATCGCGGTCAACGCGAACTTCTTCGACGTCCGCGGCCAGCAGGGCGGCTCGTGGAAGACGACCGGCTGCAGCTCGCCGCTGGGGGCCTACATCGACACCACCGGGTCACTGGGACGGACGAACCTGGCGGTGACCGGAACCCTGGCCTACGCCGGAAAGCAGGCCCTCTCCGGCGGTAACGAGGTGTGGACGGCACTGAGCACGATGATCATCCCGGTGCGGGGGGCGCCCTATGTCATCACCCCCGACGGGCCGGACGACTACGACTACGCCTCCGGGGAGATCAACCGGCTGGTCGCCGCGGGCACCCGGTTCGTGGCGGTCAGCGGTGTGGGGCTGCTCTCCCCCGGCGACACCGGTCAGCTCAACGACCCGGGTCCCAGCGCGGCGCGGACCGCGATCGCCTACGCCCGGGACAAGGACGAGTTGTACGTCTTCCAGGGCGGCAGCTACACCCCCGACCAGATGCAGGACCTCTTCCGCGGCCTGGGTAGCGACACCGCCGTCATGCTCGACGGCGGTGGGTCCTCGGCGATCGTCGTCCGGCGGGACAGCGGCGGCATGTGGGCCGGGGCCGGCTCCCCGCGGGGGTCCTGCGACACCACCGCGGTCCTGTGCGACTCCCGCGAGCGGGCGCTGCCGAGCTGGCTGGCGTTCAACTGATCCCGGCCCGGGACCTCACAGCTTGGGGGTCAGGTCCAGCGAGGTCACAGTGGTCATCTTGGTCACCAGCCACCGGGTTCCCTCCCGCTTGAGATTCAGGCGGTAGGACACGTATTTCATGGACGGCAGGGGCGCCTGCGGCGTGCTCGACAAGGAGTTGGTGTAGACCAGCGCGGTGGCCTCGTCGCCGCTGACCGACTCGACCGCCGCGGCCACGACCTCGGTGCTGTTGCTGACCTGGGCTTGTTTGTTGGTCGCGGCGATGGCATCGACGAACTTGCGGTACTGGTCCTCGAAGTCGCCGGACAGGTACTTCGCCGCGCGGTCGGGCAGCGCGTCCATATCGTCGGGGGTGTAGGTCCACAACGTGTTGATCGCCTCGGCGGCCGTCGTGGCGATCGTCAGTTTGGTCACCACGGCGGCGCGGGACACCACATAGGGTTCGACAGCGGCGGCGGCGAGGGCGCAGGCGACGACGAACGTCGCCGCGGCGGCGATGATCGCGGTCCTGGTGCGGGAGCGGGACTTCGGCTCGGCGGCAGGGGCACTCTCTTCTGGGGCGCTGCCCTCCGGGGCGGCGCTCTCTTCCGGGGCGGCGCTGTCCTCAGCCGCGGTGGCCTCTTCCGGGGCGGCACTCTCCTCCGCGGCGGTCGCGGTGGCCTCTTCCGGGGCGGCACTCTCCTCCGCGGCGGTCGCGGCGCTGTCCTCAGCCGCGGTGGCCTCTTCCGGGGCGGCCTCGTCGGTCGCGGCGGTCTCCTCGACCGGAGTCTCGGCCTCGGTCTCGGATTCGGTCAGATCACCTGAAGCAGGCTGCTGATCTTCCACTGCCCCTCCTCCTTGGTCGCGGTCAGCACCCAGCGGTTGCCGCTGTCGATCTTCGTGCCGTCCGGCAGCTTCGTGGTGGTCCGCGCGGCCGCGACCAGGTCGGCGCTGCCGTCGTCGTTCCACCGTTCGATGCCGACCGCCTCGACGGTGCCCTTGGTGGGTTCGGCCTGGGCCACCTGCACCACGATCTCGTTCATCCGCTCCGTGAACTGCGCGGCGAAGGGGCCGGTCGCGCGAGCGAGGATCCCGTCGGCATAGTCGTTGGCGTTGAACGGATCCGGTGAGGTGAACTGGGTGATGAAGGAGCTGACGTCGGACAGCACCGCAGCGTCGCGGACCGCGTCGCGGCGATCGGCTTCCCGTTGGACGAGCACCAGTCCGCTGAGCGCCACGGCCCCGGCCATGGTCAGCGCCGACGCGGCGGCCACCAGCGGCAGTCCCCAGCGGCGCGGCGTCGGGTCGGGCATGCGGAAGTTGGGCGCGCTGCCGGTGTCGACCTTGCGGACCGGGCTCATGATCCCGCCCTGGCGGTGTTCGGCTGGGCGAGCACCACGATGTTGGACACCTGCCAGCGGTCCGCCCGTTTCTCGAAACTGACCCGCAGCGTCGCGGTGATCAGCCGCTGCTCTTTTCCGGTGCCGCGCTGGCCGTGCATCAGCATCAGCATCTCGGCGCGGTCCGCCTCGGCCGACAGCACCGCGCTGTTGGTCGACCAGTACTCGTTGTCCACCGGGCCGGCCTTGGCGACCGCCTCCTGCTGGGTCACCAACTGCGGGCGGTAGTCGTCGGTCACCAACTGCTGGGCGCGGGCGAAATCCTCGTTCGCACTGTTCGCCCCGTAGCTGAGAACCTGCGAGACGATCTTGGGGCCCTGCTCGGCGATCTCCGCGCGGGCCTGCTGCACCGCCCGCTCCGGGCGGTTGACCGAGAAGTAGCCCGCGCCGGCCACCGCCACGGCCAGCACCGCCGCGGCGACCACGACTATCACTGCCCGCCCGCGCCGGGTCGGCACCGGGACGCCGGCGGCGTCCTCGAGGCGGTGGACCTCGGTGCCGGTGGCAATGTCGGCGAGGGTGCGGCCACGGGCGTCCCACAGCGGCCAGAACCAGCCGATCGGCGGGATGGTGTCGATCAGATGAGCCAGTTCACGGGCCAGTAGCCGCCCGACGCCAGGGCGCCCGCCGTCCCTTCGGACCACCTCGATACCGAACATCGACCGGCCCAGGCTGCGCCCGGTGATGGCGGGCAGCACGATCCGGTTGACGGCCATCGCCAGGATGAGCAGGGCGGCCAGGACCACGCAGCACCACCACAGCCAGCCCTGCCGGGGGGCCGCCCACAGCGTCAGCAGAACGACCGCCAGAACCGTTGCGCCGCAGAGGACGTCGACGGCGAAGGCGGCGGCCCGGGTGGACCAGCCCGCCACCGCGCCGACCGGGGCCGACTCGGCCGATTCGTCGGTCTCGACGATCTGCTCGAGCAGTTCCGTCACTGACTTACCTGGTCCATCCTGGCGACTTTGTAGGTCCCGTCCTCCGGCGCCATCCGCACCCGGAGCCGGTAGCCCTGCTCCTCGCCCTGCTTCTCGGTGTTGGTCAGCTTCACCCGCATCGCGACCAGGATGTCCATCGAGCCGTCGGGGTTGTGACGCTCCACGGCGGTCCGCATCTGCGAGACCTCCACCTGGGCGTTCGCCGTCCGGTAGGCGTCGACCAGGAGTCCGCTGTAGAGCTGGGCCTGCATCGCGAAATCACCGGTGGAGCACTCGACGATCTTCGTCGCGCTCGCGGTCATGGCCTTGGCGTCGGGGGCCTGGGTGGCCGCGACGCACTCCTCGGCGGCGGCCAGGGCCGCGGTCTCCGCCCGCGCAGCCGAAGCGCTGCTGATGTCGACCCACAGGGCCAGGCCGCCTCCGGCGGCCACCACCGCACTGGCCGCGAACAGCGCGACGACGGCTCGCCTGATCCGGGGGTCCGGGTCGGGGGTTGCCTGAGGCACCGGCTGTTCAGCGTCCCCGACCGGCTGTTCGGCGTCGCGGTTCTCCGCGTCGTCATCGGTGGGGGCCGGGTTCAACGGCTCTTCGGCGTCGATGCGCTCCGCGTCGTCGCCGTCGGGCGGGACCTGATTCGCCGGGGTCGGGTCTAGCTGGCCGGAGCCAGCATCTCCTTCCATCCGTCGTCTCCTGTACTGCTCGAGTTGTTGACGCTGTAGGTGGCCCCGTCCGGACCGGTGACCTCGCCGCTGGCGGGGTTGTAGGTGGCCGCTTCGCCCTCCGCCGGAGTGTACGTGCAGGTGTCAGGCTGAGGCCAACCCGGCTCCCACGGCCCGGCACATCGCACCGAGCCGGATCCCGGCCGCGACAGCGGGTCGCTGATGATCGGCGCCGGCGGCGGCAGCAGCTCCGAGGCCAGCGGGTTCAGTCCGGTGTTGACCGACGGTGCCGGGATGACGGCGCCGGGGTTGACCGGCTGGTCGCAGCGGGCACCGGGCGCCGGGCAGTTCAGGATCTGCTCGGGATCGCCGTACCAGGGGTTGGTGCCCAGCGGGGTGTAGGGCTCCTCGCCGCGGCACTCCTCCGGGGAGGGCGCCCGCTTGCCCGGCACGTCCGCGCACGGCATGTTGCGCGCACCGCGCACGCTGTTCGACGGCGTCTCCTGCGGGATCTTGCAGTACAGGCCCTTGGGGACGGGCGCCTCGCTGGTATCGCTGAAGGACCGCCACTCCGAAGCCGGCAGGAATCCGGTCAGGCAGGGCGCCGGCTGGTTGATCGACAACCCGATGCCCTGGTAGGCGTAGCCGCCGGCGGGCCAGGTGGTGGTCTTGGCGATACCGCCGATCTGCGGCAGCACCACGAGAACCTGCTCCACGCCTTTGTTGTAGCGCTTGAGCATGTCGGTCAGGATCGACACGTTGGCCAGGGTCTGCGGCAGGGACTCCTCGATCCCGCTGAAGACGACCTCGAGCGCCTCAGCGGTCGGCGCGGCCTGCTGAAGTCCGCTGCGCAGGGCGGCGTCCTCCTGGACGACCTGCGCGGAGATCGAGTTCAGGTTGGCCGCCCAGACCCCAATCGCGTCGGCCGAGGTGACCTGGCTGTTCAGGATCGGCCCGGTGTTGCGGACGATGTCGGTGATGTCTTTGATGTTGACCTTCAAATCGCCGACCAGGGCCTGGGTGCCGTCGACCAGCCGCTGCAGCGACGGACCGAGATCACCGACGGCCATAGCGGTTTCGGTGAGCAGCGTGGGGATCTTGTCGGCCGGGATCGCCGCGAGCCCTCGGTTGGCGGCGTCGAGGGCCGGACCGATCGAGGTCGGCACCGAGCTCTTGGTGATCGTCTGCCCGTTCTTGAAGTACTCGTCGGGGTCGTTGGCCGACACCAGGTCCAGGTACTGCTCGCCGATCGCGGTCACCGAGTGCACGTTGGCCGAGGCGTCGATCGGGATCTTGTACTTGTTGCTGATCCGCATGGTGGCCTCGACGCCGTTGGCGGTCGGCTGCACGTCGGTGACCCGGCCGATGGTGGTGCCGCGGTAGGTCACGTTGGAGGTGCGGTACAGACCGCCCGAAGCCGGGAGCTCGGCCTTCAGGTAGTACTGCCCGATGCCGGCGACTGACGGGATCCGCAGGTAGTACAGGGCGAGCACCAGCAGCGCGACGATGGTCAGCAAGCTGAAGACTACGAGCTGGATGCGGGTGAACCGAGTCAGCATGTCGTGGTCACCTCCTCATTCGCCGCGCACGACGTAGGGCCCGCCGTCGCTCATGTTCGGATGCGGGGTGTAGCGGACGTCGGGGATCATCGTCGCCGGGTCCCGGCCCCACGACTGTTCCAGCGCGCGCAGCATGCCGGAGAATCCGGTTCCGGTGAGCAGGCCGTTGTCCAGCGCGCTCAGCGTCAGGTCCAGGGTCAGCGACAGGTTGAAGAAGTCGCCGCGCATCGCCTTGGACAGGTTGTCGATCGGGAACGGGTTGGTGATGAGGATCTTCAGTGCCTCCGGGAGGTACGGCGATCCCAGCGCCAGCTGCTTGAGCGGGCGCTGCAGCAGCCGCAGGTTGGTCTGCAGGTCGGCCTGAGCAGTTCCCAGCGTGTCGGCGGTGACCGTGCTGAACCGTCCGAGCGCCTCGATGGCGTCGGTGATCCGGTTGCGGGCGTCGGCGAGGTAGCTGGCCAGCGGGGGCAGATCGGTCAGCAGCCGGTCGACCGTAGCGTTCTGGTTGGCCACGATCTTGAACAGCTCGTTGGTCGAGTCGATCGCCCGGGCGATGTCGTTGCGCTGTTGGTTGAGCTGGTCGGTGAAGGTGTTGAACTTGCCGAGGAACGCCCGGATGGCCTCGGCGTTGCCGTTGAGCAGGTTGTTGGCCTCGGTGGCGATCACCTCGAGGTTGGAGATCCCGCCACCGCGCAGCACGATCGCCAGGCTGGCCAGGGTCCGCTCCACCGTCGGGAACGACGAGGAGTTCTTCACCGGGATGGTCGCCCCGTTGCGCAGCGGCTGGGACGAGGGGTTGTTCGGCGGGGCGAGCTCGAGATGCTGAGTGCCCAGGATGCTGGACTGGCCGATCTTCGCCGTGGCGTTCGCCGGGAGTTCGATCCCCGGCTGCAGGCCCACGGTCAGGGTCGGGATCCAGTCCTTCAGCTCGATCGCCCGGACGGTGCCGACGGTGACGTCGGCGACCCGGACGCGGCTGTTGACGTTGAGCGCGAGGGTGTCGGGCACCTGGACGTAGATGGTGGTCCGGTCCTCACCGGTGCCGGGGCCGACCGGCAGCGGCACGGCCGCGATGCCCTTCCATCCGCACGAGGACAGGGTCATCACGGTGACGCCGAACACCAGGCCACGCCAGCTGAACCGGCGCAGGCCGGCGGCCAATGATCTCACTGTCCCGCTCCCGTCTCAGCCGGCAGGGCCGGACCACTTGATGCCGCCGGAGCCACGGCCGCGGGGGGCGGGCCGATCTGCTGCGATACCGGCAGCGGGCCGGGCACCACGCCCGGCGCGGGCGGAGGCGGCGGCGCGGGCTGCGGGTACCAGGGCGGCGGCAGCGGATTGTTCTGCCATCCGAACCCGTCGTAGGAGTTCGGCGCCGCTCCACCGCGCGGACCGGCCGGCGGGATCGACGTCGGATCCGGGCCGCCCATCAGTGCGGCGAGCGAGTCGGGGGTCAGCATGGCCTCGGTGAAGGGCTGCACATCGACACCCTGCATGCCCGGGGCGACGATCCAGCCCGGCTCGTGATTGCCGTGGGAGAACAACGTGTCCCGCGACCAGATGCCGGGCACGGTGGTGTCCTTGTACCCCACCGGCGGACGCAGCCGCTCCTCGCTGTAGGAAACGTACTTCGGCAGCGTCTCGGCGGTGGAGAACTGGTTGACGCCGAAGGGCAGGAAGTTGAACTTGATGGCGTCGAGGACCGGGGCAAGGTACTGCGCGCACAGTTCGGCCGAGTCCTGATACCCCTGCCGGCTCCCGGCCTGGATGGCGCTGCAGACGAACTGCAGCGGGTTGGCGAAGCTGGGGATCGCCGGGATGGCGGTGATCGCGCCGTGGGCGGGGTGGTAGATCTGGGTGGCGTTGACGACCGCGGTCGGGTAGACGTGCATCAACTGCTCGAGGCCGGTGAGCGAGTCCGGCTGCACGATGGCCGTGGTGGCCTCCGAGAGGTTGTTGATGCTGGCGGTCAGCACCTCGCCGTTCTCGTCGACGAAGCTCCGCGCCGTGGTGAGCAGGCTGTCGATGTCCCGGACCGCCTGGGCCACTTCCTGATCGGAGTTGTTGAACGAGTTGGTGAAGGTGGCCAGGTCGTTGTTGAGCGCCACGAACTGCTGGTCGCTCTGACGCAGGGCGTTGACGAACAGCGCCAGGCTCTTGGTCACCCCGAACAGGTCGGTGCGGCCCTCGTTGAGGGCGGTGACCGCCTCCGAGAGCGCCTTGAAGGCGGAGTTCAGCTGCTTGCCGCGGCCGTTGAGGCCGTCGGACAGCGAGGCCACGAACTCGCCGATCGGGCCCTGCGGCTGTTCCGGCGTCGGTCCCAGTTCGGTGATCAGCTTGTCCAGGTTGTTGCGGATGTCATCCCACTCCACCGGCGTCTGGGTCCGCTCGATGGGAATCACCGCGTTGTTGGCCAGCACCGGACCCCCGGAGTAGGGCGGGTCGAGCTGCACGGTCCGGGAGGCGACCACCGTCGGGTTGATGATCGACGCGGTCGCGTTGGCCGGCACGTCGTACTCGCTGCCGTAGCTGAGCACCACCTTCATCTGATCGCCGGCCGGCTCGATGCTGTCGACGGTGCCGACCGGCACGCCCATGATCTGGACCTTGTCGCCCGGGTAGAGCGCCAGGGCGTCACTGAAGTAGGCCGTCACCCGCTTGGTTGTGACCTTCTGGTAGAGGTTCCACCCGACCAGTGCCGCCACCACGGCGAGGATCACGACGAGCGCGCCGACCACAGCCGACCCCCGCGTCAGGCTCCCCAGGCGCCAAGAGCGTGCCTCCGCCACTGTCACTCACCTCCCGTATCGACAGGTGCGATGAGCTCGGACCCGGCCGGCACCGGAACGGTGCGGGCACCGGGCGGTCCGGGGGCGAACCCGGGACCGGGCGCACCGGGAACGAACGGTCCCATCTGGCCCGGAATGGCCGCGGCGGGAACGCCGTGGTTGATCGGTCCGGCCTCGGTGTTGGGCGCCGAGGTCATCACGTTGGGCGGGCCGTAGCCGCCCGGGACGGGGCCGTAGGGGCCCTGGCTCAGCCCGGCGCACGGCAGCGGATTGCCCGGAGTGGGCTTGCCGTCCGGCGGGGTGTAGGAGCACGGCGAACCCGGTGGCACGGCCGGACCCGGGAACTCCGGGGTGCCTTCGAGCACCTGTGGAGCCGGCGGCGGGGCGCCGTTCGGGAAGCCGACGCCGTTGGGGTCGGGGAACTGGAAGGCCGGCAGGCCGGCGTTGCGCCAGAACTCCTGCGGGTCGATCCCACGTTCCTTGAACGCCGCGTCCACCCAGGGCTGCAGGATCCAGTAGGGCAGGATGTTGGCCACGGCCACCTTGAAGTAGGGACCCGAGGCGACGGTCTCGTTGAGCTGTGTCACGGTCCGGCCGCTCAGCGCCAGCGCCTCGGACAGCTCGGCCTTGCGCTTGACCAGGATGCCGCTCACGGTCCGCAACTGCTCGAGGACGTTGTTGAGGTTCGGGTTGTCGTCGATGAAACCGGCGAACTGCTGGGAGACCTGGGCGACGTTGGCCAGCAGGTAGTCGATGGCCTGGCCGCGCTGGTTGATCGCCCGCAGCAGCACCTGGGCGTTGACGAGCAGGCGGTCCACCTGCTCGCTGCGCTCACCGAGCACGCCGGCGACCTTGTTGGCCGAGGCCAGCAGATCCTTGACCTCCTGGTCCCGCTTGCCGATGGTGTCGGAGAATGCCGCGATGCCGTCCAGGGCCGCGCTCAGGTTCGGGGAGAACTGGTCGACGGTCTCGGCCAGGGTGGTCAGCGACCGCTTGAGCACCTGGGTGTCCCACTGAGAGGTGGTGCGGGTCAGGTCGGAGAAGGCGTCGTAGAGCTGGTAGGGCGTGGTGCTCTGGGTCAGCGGAAGCACCGCGTTGGGCCGCAGGTTGCTGTTGCCGCGGGGCTCGATCTCCACGACCCGTTTGCCCAGGATGGTGTCGGTGCGGATCGACAACCGACTGTCGCTGCCGATCCGGTTGTGGCCCAGGGTGAACCCGACGAGCACCCGGTCACCCTTGATCTCCAGTGATTTGACCTCGCCGACCCGCAAGCCGGAGATGCGGACCTTGTCGCCGGCGATGATCCCGGCCGCGTCGGTGAACTCGGCGTAGTACTTGGGCGTGGCGAACAGCTGCGGCACGCTGGCGAAGCTCTGGCCGACGCCGACGATGAGCGCCAGCACCACGATGCCGAGTAGGCCTACCCGGGCGCGATCGGAACTTTGGAGGACTCTCATTGCGGCGTGCACCTTCCGCTGGGCTGCTGCCAGACCCTGACGGTGCGCACCGGTCCTCCGGGCTGCAGGCCGTTGAGCTTGAGCGTCAGGTCGCACGCGTAGAAGTTGATGAAGTCCCCGTAGACCCCGCCGATCCGGCCGATCAGCTTGGCCGCCTGCGGCAGTTTGATCAGGGTGTCCTCCAGGCTGGCGGCGTTGTCGACCAAGGGCTGCTGGAACTCCTCGAGGCGCGTGATGGTGCTCTGCAGCAGCGGGCGGTCGTCGCGCAGCAGGCCGGCCAGGGTGCCCGCGCCGTTGCTGATCCCGGCGATCGAATCGGCCAGCGGGTCGGCTCGGTTACGCAGACCGGTGATCAGAACCTCGAGGTCGTTGACCGTCTGGTCGAACTCTTTCTGATGCTTGACCACGGTGCCCAGCGTGGTGTTGAGGTTGGTGATGACCTCGCCGATGGCCTGGTCCCGGTCGGCGAGCGTGGCGGTCAGCTCGCCGGTCTGCTCCAGGATGTCGCTGATCGTGCCGCCCTGCCCCTGGAAGACGGTCAGCAGCGACGTCGCGATGTTGTTGACCTTCTCCGGCTCCAGCGCTTTGAACAGCGGCTTGAAGCCGCCGATGAGAGCGTCGAGGTCGAGCGCGGGCTGGGTGCGGGCCAGCGGGATCAGGCCGCCGGGCGGCAGAACCTGGTTGGCGCCCTCGCCGGAGCCACGCTCGAGGTTGACGTAGCGGTTGCCGATCAGGTCCAGGTAGCGGATGGTCGCGGTGGTCGACTGGTAGATCGGCAGCGCCTTGTCGACGTCCATCTCCACCAGCACGCGCCGGCCGTCGTCGGTCAGCTTGATCGAGGAGACCTTGCCGACCTCGACGCCGCCGGCCCGGACGAACTCGCCCTCCTTCAGACCGCTGGCATTGCTGAACATCGCCAGGTACCCGGTGGTCCGCTCGAAACGGAACTGACCGAACACCACCACGATGATGGCCGTGAAGAGCAGCAGCACCGCGGAGACGATGCCGAGTTTGATGGCCGTGCCTTTGATGCTCATGGGTTGATCGTGTTCTCCCCGACCTGGCGGCCCCAGACGTACTCGTTGACCAGAGGTTGACCCAACTCGAAGTGGTTGTAGGGCGCGATCGACACACCGGTGTCGGCCACAATCATCGGCGCGGGCCAGAAATCGTTGGTGATGTCCTGCCAGCAGCCGGGAGCACCCGCGGGCCCGCCCCGGGCGTTGACCCTGGGCATGTTGTCCGGATACACGTAGGGGTTCGGAGCGCCCAGGATCGGGGCAAGGACGTTCAGCGAGTAGCCGTTACCGCCCAGGGTGGCGTTGGCGACCGGAAGGGCCTCGGCGGCACCGCGCAGCGTGCACAGGATCGCCGGGCTGTAGGTGTCCAGCAGGGTCGACGTCGCGACCAGATCCGACAGGGCGCGCACCAGGTACGGCGAACCCTGCTCGAAGGTGCCGGCGGCGGTGTTGCCGAAGCCGGCGGCGGCCAGCAGGGCGGCGTCGAGATCGCCGCGCTGGCCGTTGATGGTCCGGGCGGTGATGGAGATGTTGTCCAGGGCGCTGAGCAGATCCGGGGCCGCGCCGGTGTAGACGTCGGCGAAGCCGGCCAGCTGCTGCACGTCGTAGCGCAGCGTCGGCAACAGCGGGTTGAGTTCGTCGAGCGCGGTGTTGGCGTTCACGATCGCCTGGCCCAGCTTGGTGCCCATCCCGGTGAGGGCCTCCGCGGTCGCCGCCAGCGTCAGGTTGAGCTTGACCGGGTCGACCTTCTCGGCCAGCGAGGTCACCGTCTCGAAGATGGTGTTGAACTCCGTGGTGACGTTGGACGCGTCGATGATGTCGGCGCTGGTGATGCGTGCGGCGGTCGGGTTCTTGGGGCTCTTCAGCGAGACGTACTTGGTGCCGAAGATGGTGGTCGCCTCGATGGTGGCGTCGACGTTGGCCGGGACCAGCGGCGTGTAGCGCTTGTCGATCTCCATCTTGATCTCGGCGATCTCCCGGTCGCCGCGGCGGACCGCCGCGACGTCGGTCACCCGGCCGACCGGAAGGCCGTTGAGGGCGACCTTGGAGCCGGGGTCGAGCATCAGGCCCGCCCGGCCGGACTCCATGGTCAGCTTCGTCTTCGGGGTGAGGTCACCGCGGTAGGCGAAGACGACGAAAGCGGAGATCAGCGCGAAAATCAGCAGCATGATCAGCCCCGCGAGCTTGTACGGGGGTTTGCGCTGGACGTTCAGCGGTGCCGTCATGTCAGTGCCGCCATATCAAAGGGTCAGGTTGAAGTTGGCGTTGGCGCCGTAGAGCGCCAGCGAGGCGAACAGGACAACGATCACGATGATGATCAGCGAGGCGCGCATCGACTTCCCGACCGCCTCGCCCACACCCACCGGGCCGCCGCTGGCGTTGTACCCGAAGTAGCAGTGGTTGACCATCACGACCAGCGCGATGACGATCGCCTGCACGAACGACCACATCACGTCGTCGAGGCGCAGCAGCGTGAAGAAGTAGTGGTTGTAGGTGCCGCCGGACTGGCCGTAGAACAGCGTCGTGGTCAGCTGGGCGGAGAGGAAGTTCATGATGATGGCCATCGCGTAGAGCGGGATGATGACCACCATGCCGGCCAGGATCCGGGTCGACACCAGGTAGGAGATCGACTTGATGCCCATCACCTCCAGGGCGTCGACCTCTTCCGAGATCCGCATGGCGCCCAGGGTTGCCGTGGCTCCCGCGCCGACCGTCGAGGCCAGCGCCTGGCCGGTGACCACCGGCGCGACGATGCGGACGTTGACCAGCGCCGCCAGCCCCGCGGTGACCGCCTCGACGCCGAGGTTGCCCAGCGAGGCGTAGCCCTGGATGGCGATCAGCGTGCCGGCCGAGAGGGTGACGAAGCCGATGATGGCGACGGTTCCGCCGATGACCGCCATCGCCCCGGTGCCCAGCCCGATCTCGGCGATCAGCCGCAGCGTCTCCTTGCGGTAGTAGCGCAGGGCGTGCGGGATCTGCCCGATGGCCTGGATCGCGAACAGCGCGACGGTGCCGGAGCCCTCCAGCACCCGGCCCGGTGCGCCGGACAGCTTGTTGAGGCTGGCGTAGGCGCGCGGAAAACGGCTCCGCACCACCGATTCTGTCGCGGTCGCCATCTAGTTCCCCGTCCCGAACCGAACGCCGATCGTGGTCAGCACCACGTTGACCGCGAACAGCGCCACGATGCAGAGCACCAGCGTCTCGTTGACGGCGGTGCCCACACCCTTCGACCCGCCGGCGGTGGTCAGCCCGCGGTAGCAGCCGACCAGGCCGGCGATCAGCCCGAAGGTGAGCGCCTTGGTCAGCGAGATCATCACCTCAGGCAGCCCGGTCACCAGGGTCAGGGTCTGCACATAGGCGCCGGGCGACATGTTCTGCACGCCGACGCCGAAGATGAAGCCGCCGACCAGGCCGATCGTGATGACCGCGCCGTTGAGCAGGAACGCCACGAAGATCGAGGCCGCGACGCGGGGGACGACCAGACGGTGGATCGGGTCGATGCCCAGCACCTCGAGGGCGTCGATCTCCTCGCGGACCGTGCGGGCGCCGAGGTCGGCGCAGATCGCGGTGGAGCCCGCGCCGGCGACCACCAGCACCGTCACCAGGGGCCCGAGCTGGGTCACGGCGCCGAGCGCGGCGCCGGCACCGGACACGTCGGCCGCGCCGATCTCCTGGAGCAGCAGGTTCAGGTTGAAGATGATCAGCACCGTCATCGGGATGGCGACGGCCAGGGTCGGCAGGAAGGTCACCCGCAGCAGGAACCAGCACTGCAGGACGAACTCTTTCCACTCGAACGGCCGGGTGGTGGCCTTGGCGGTGAGCACGGTCATCCGGGAGAACCCGCCGACGGAGGACAGCGGCGACTGCATCCGGGCCCACAGGGAGCTCAGTGCCCCACTCGTCGCGGTGGCCATCAGATCCGCCCCACCGGACCGGTCACGGGAACGTCACCGCGGAACGAGAAGCCGTTCGGCACGTACCCTCCCTGATCCGAGTGATCCACGCCTCCTCGACCGGTGCTGGTGAGGAAGTCCACAGGAATGTACCCGATCCCCCGTGGGTGTTAGGCGGCAACGGCACTATTGATCTGTCGCCGGTTTTCCGACCCTTCCGAAAAGGGCTCTGAGCTGGGTCTTCAGCACCTTGCCCGGCGGGGTTTCGGGGCAGCGCCCCGACGATTTCCGGAGCCTCGGGGCGCTTCTAGTGGGCCAGTCGCCCGCCGGGGAACTCGAGAATCGCGGCCAGCGGCGGCCGGCATGGCGACTTCAGGTGCGGTCAACCGGAGGTGCACCGGAACCGCAACGGCGCCACGGTGATTCGCGGCACCGCGCCGGCGCTCATCCGGCGCCGAGTTGTTCGGCGCGCGCCTTGAGGTTGCCGGCCAGGTGGTCCAGCGCGTCGTTGACCAGCTTCTTGACCATCATGGCGGGCACCGCCATCGAGGTCTCGACGTCGAGGTCGACGGTGAGCAGGCTGGCTGCGCCCATCTCGACCACCGAGAAGAGCTGGTTCTGCTTGGTGAACAGGTCGCCCTGCTGCAGCACCGTCTGGATCTGGGCCGGGCCGGGGTAGTAGACGGCCTGGATGAAGGTCCCCTCGTAGCCCTGGACGGCCGTGTCTACCCGCAACTGGCTGGGTCGGCCATCGTGGTAGCGGGCCAGCACGTAGACCGCCCGCACCTCCTCGTTCCACTGCGGGTAGGCCTCGAAGTCGGCCACGATCGCCAGGATGGCCGAGGCAGTGGCGTTGACCTCGACGGTCTTGCTCACCAGCGGCATCAGCGGCGCGCCTTCCCGGCCGGCGCCGCGACCCTGGCATCGCCCAGCGGAGCACGCTCCCGGGTCTTCTCGTCGCGGATCAGCCCGCGCAGCAGCGCGGTACTGAACTCGGCGGCGATCTCCGCGGCGCTGCGGCGGCCGTCGGGCCGCAGCCAGCGGTAGGCGCCCATCGTCATCCCGATGTAGCCCAGCGCCACCACGTGGGAGTCGCACTCGAAGAACTCGCCGCTGGCGATGCCCCGGTCGATCAGCCCGGCGACGTGCTCGTAGACCTGGGTCTCCTTCTCGCGGACCTCGGCGACCTGCTCCTCGGTGAACCATTCGGTGATGTAGGGCTGCTCCTGGAAGTACACCGCCGCCCCCTCGGGGTTCTCGGCGATGTTGGTCAGCAGCCGAACCGTGTACTGGTAGAGCGCCTCCCGGGCGGTCCAGGACGGGTCGTCGTGCACGGCGGCCAGGGTGTTCTCCGCGGCACGCCGGTAGATGTCGAAGAGGATCAGCGACTTGCTTGCGTAGTAGTGGTAGACGGTGGCCTTGTTGAGCCCGATGACGTCGGCCACATCGTCCATCCGGGTGCCGTGATAGCCGCGCGCGGCGAACAGCTTGGTCGCGACCGCCAGCAGTTCCTCGCGGCGGCTCGTCCCGTTCTCCGGTGGCATGAGTCCTCCCTATCAACTGGTTGGACAGTCTAGGCAATGAGTTGGTTCATCCCCCGCCGTGGACGCGACGGGATAGACTCCGGCTAGCTGGATGCCCAGTCGGACGCCAAGGAGGAATTGCGATGGATCCCAATCCCGACTACGACGCGACCGACGAGATCGAGTACTTCTTCAGCTGGCTGCCCTGGGCTCTGCGCGGCACCGACTGGACCGGGACTCCGGCCTACCCGCCGGTCTGAGCCTCGTTCAACCGCACCGTCTCCAGCGCCGCCCGGAACTCATCGGAAATCGGCGTCGGCCCGTCGTCGTCGAGTAGCACCAGGACGGTGTCGCACACTCCGATGCAGGCGCCCCGCAGGAACAGCCCGGTCGAGGCGACGAAGGACGTCCGCCCGATCCGCCCGACCCCGGCCCCGGTCGTGATCAGCGCCGGCCAGTGCGCCTCGGCCAGGAAGTGCACGGCGTTCTGCGAGGTGACCAGCCGCACCCGGCGGTCCCCCGCCCGGTAGGCCCCCGGAAGCAGCCGCCTGTTCATGGTGGCCCGCGCGTTCTCGTGCATGGCCTCCAGCGCCAGGTTGTTCAGGTGGGCGTTGGCGTCCATGTCGCCGTAGCGGGCCGCGACCTCGTCGACGACGGGGTAGGTGTCCAGTCGCAACCGCGCGGGGTGCGGGCGGGGCGCGGTCGTCGTCCAGTCGGTCACAAGACGGCGAGCCTAGTGAACGTCCGGCAAGCCCGACGGGAAGCCGACCCGCCAGCGTTCCGGCGGCTACAGCGCTTTGAGTTCCTCGATGACCTCGCCGACCGACTTCTTGGCGTCGCCGAAGAGCATCGAGGTGTGCTCGGCGGTGAACAACGGGTTGTCGATCCCGGCGTAACCCGAGGACATCGACCGTTTGAGCACGATCACCGATCGGGACTGGTCGACGTTGAGGATCGGCATCCCGTGGATCGGGCTGGACGGGTCGGTGCGGGCCGCCGGGTTGGTCACGTCGTTGGCGCCGATCACCAGCGTCACGTCGGTGCGGGCGAACTCGCCGTTGATGTCGTCCATCTCCTTCATGGCGTCGTAGGCGACGTCGGCCTCGGCCAGCAGCACGTTCATGTGACCGGGCATCCGGCCGGCCACCGGGTGGATGGCGAACTTGACCTCCACCCCTTTCTCCTCGAGCAGGTCGGCCATCTCCTTGACCGCGTGCTGGGCCTGGGCGACCGCCAGTCCATAGCCGGGAACCACGATCACCTGGTTGGCGTAGGCCATCTGGATGGCGGCGTCGGCGGCCGAGGTCGCCTTGACGGTGCCCTGCTCGGCGCCGGCCGGCCCGCCGGCGGCCGCCCCGCCGCCGAAGGATCCGAACACGATCGCCGGGATGGACCGGTTCATCGCCACGGCCATCAGGTTGGTCAGGATCGAACCCGACGCCCCGACGATCATGCCCGCGACGATCATCGCGGTGTTGTTCAGCGCCAGGCCCGCCGCGGCGGCCGACAGCCCGGTCAGCGCGTTGAGCAGCGAGATGACCACCGGCATGTCGGCCCCGCCGATGGGGAACACCACGAACAGGCCCATCAGACCCGCCAACACCAGCACCGCGACGATCGACCACGCCGGCCGGCCCGGTTCGGTTCCGGCGCCCAGGCCGATGTAGACCGCGACGGCGACCGCGGCGACCAGCAGGACCACGTTGGCAGCCTGGAACAGCTTCGCCGACGACACCAGCGTCTTCTCGACGTTCTTCGGGATCGACTCCTGCAGCTTGGCGAACGCGACCAGCGAACCCCAGAACGACACCGACCCGATGATCGCGGCGAACAGCGAGCCCACCACCAGCGCCACCGTAGGGTTCTGCTCGGGCTTGAACTCCGAGAACCCATTGGTCTCAATGAATTCCGCCCAGGCGATCAGCGCCACCGTGCCGCCGCCGACACCGTTGAACAGCGCGACCAACTGCGGCATCGCGGTCATCTTGGTCTTCTTCGCCGGCGGCACCCCCAGGATCACGCCGATGGCCAGGCCGGCGACGATCAGGATCCAGTTGACCGCCGCGGTGTCGCGGACCTTGATCAGGGTGGCGGCCACGGCGATCCCCATGCCGGCGGCGGCGATCCAGTTGCCGCGCACCGCGGTCTTGGGGCCCGTCAGTCCCATCAGGCCATAGATGAACAACGCGAACGCGAGGATGTAGAGAACCGCGACGAGGTTGTTCACTTGGCGGTCTCTTCCGCCCGGGCCTTGGCGGGTGCCTTCTTGCCCTTGAACATCCCGAGCATCCGGTCGGTCACCAGGAACCCGCCGACCACGTTGAGGGTGCCGAACACGAGCGCCACGAAGGCGATGATCCGGACTCCCCACCCGGCGTCGGCCGGCAGCGCCCCGAGCACGATCAGCGCCCCGAGCACGACGATGCCGTGGATGGCGTTGGTGCCCGACATCAGCGGGGTGTGCAGGGTGTTGGGCACCTTGGAGATCACCGCGAAACCGACGAACCCGGCCAGCACCAGGATCGCGAGGTTGGCCAACAACTGGGTGTACATCAGCTC
>Ga0180433_10005021_pt1 | contig 18207 bp, 25 predicted proteins | sample SS_ome_8_FD_132980 | JGI IMG/M metagenome (GOLD analysis project Ga0180433, IMG submission 132980) | Hypersaline lake sediment archaeal communities from the Salton Sea, California, USA - SS_1_D_1 metaG | ecosystem: Environmental > Aquatic > Non-marine Saline and Alkaline > Hypersaline >... | reverse complement strand
TGAACCATCATCTATGATAACAACATCATCATATCCCGCGGAACACGGAACACCTTCAAACGAAGTAAGCTCTCCTGTCATCGGATAACCGAATAAAATTTCTTCTGAGTGCCGGACGTCCTCTACATCTTCATTAGTTTCCCTGAGATATTTGAGGAGCATTTCTTTTTCTTCTTCTGTATATGAAGCAGGATAAGGCCTATCCTCATATTTGCCCTCAAATGTTTTGGGATATACTTTTATTCCGTGATCCCTGAAATAGTTATAGATTTCTTCAAATCGATCCATAACTGGAGGGTACATAACCTGGGAAACCTGAAAAGGAAATCCCATATCTTCCAGATAATGTACCTTAGATATAAACTTTTCAATACCATTAATACGAACACGCTCGTCATAGTGAAGAGAAATAGCCAATCCCTTAACGCGATCTGCAGGTATTCGTTCGCAAAATTTATCTATCTTATAAGACAGGTTAGTTACGACTACCAGGAGATGCTTCTTGACGAGGCCTTCGCAGAGCTCTATAAAATTCTTTTGGTAGAAGGGCTCTCCACCTCCGAGTACTATCATGTGCTCTTCTTCAAGACTATCAAAGATTTTTAGAATGCCTTCTACATTGCCCAGAGCTTGTCCTTGAGATTTTCGTAGATCTCTAGAACAAAAGCAGTATTCGCAATCGAAATTACACGCTACACTCGGGTTCCACTGTATCTTTTTTTCCACGTATGATGCCTCCTCCTGTCGTGAGCTTTTGAACAATATACTCGGATGAGGACACTTTTTAAAGTAGAACCGCATTCTTTTCGGTCATATCCTTGGTAATAATCTCTTAATTTATACGGCGATATAGGTACGTTATACGCTATTTAAGTGGTTAAACAACTGCCACGGAAAGAAGAATCTATGTGGGAATTCCTGAGTAAACTACCAACAGCTTGGTCATCTACTATCATTGTTGCTGCTATCATCGCTATAGTTGTTGTGGCTCTAAAAGGAAAACTCAGCGCAAAATGGGGCAAAAACGCCGTAGATGTAGGAGCCGGGTCATCTGTTAAGGAATCTAAAGATACCCCGAAAGATGAGAAAAACAAAACACTTCCAGCTAAAAAAAGCTGCGGAGATTGCGTGCTCATTATGATGGGTGAACGTGAGAAATATGAAATCAAAACACGTAAAACCATAGATCGCGTTCTTAAGAATCAAATGAACAATGCAGAACAGAAACTTGTTGAAATACAAACTTTGCTTATCAATGCTTTTACAGAGGCTCTTTACGATAAAAGGAATGATCAAAATGAACATACCGTGGATGATGAGGCTGTCCAAAGTAAATTATTCTACGGTCTTGTTCGAGACGCTTTGTTGTTGGTAAAGGATGAAATTAGAAGGTCCTTTAAAGAAAATGGTTTTTTCGACTTCAACGGTTCTGAATTTACATTTTACGTAAGAGACAAAATAAAGTTCTTGCTGTCTATACTATCACAACATTTAAGAAATCTTTATCCTTCCCAGGGTGTAATTGTAGACCTTCAAAAAATCCTCAAAAGCATTGAATCTAAAACTACAGAGATAGAAGCTCTAGGGTTTGAGATGTACACACATGCCAAAGAAGCTAAGCTAGAAGCTGAAAAACAAACAAAAGAGCTGAGGACTGAATTCAGTAACTGGATAGACTCGTTTATTGGTTAAAAGTAGGACGTGACTTAGTATATTAGTTTGGTAAATGAGTCCCTTTTCGATTGAGGTCCTTTGTGCTTGTTTCGCACACGCATAAGTTCATTTTTATACATATGTCCAAGACAGCCGGTACAAGTATAGAGGAAACTCTCCTTCCTCTTACAAATGCTATTAAAGGTTTTGATGTACGCACAGAAAACCTTGAGAATAGAAAAAATCTTAGCTCTAGGTATCTACAAAAGCACTGTCACCTAAAAGATTTGAGACCTTTCCTGGGAAACGAAATTTGTGACAGTTATTTTAAATTCACATTTGTTCGTAATCCGTGGGATTTACATGTAGCGCTATATCTCTACTGTAATGAGATGTATCAGATACGTAAAAAAGAAGGAATACCTGATTCAGATATCTCTGAAGCTACTCTGTCCGCGGCTAAAGAATCTTTTTCTAATTTTGTGAAAACAAGGTTCATGTACCAAAACGGCATCTTCAGTGAAGATGGATCTTTAAATGTTGATTTTGTCGGTAAATTCGAGAATCTTTACACAGACTTCGAAATGGTATGCAAAAGGATAGGCCTTACAGAAACCCCGAATCTTTTGCATCTACACGGTACTGAGAAAGTTGACTATAGGCCTTATTATAACAATGAAACACGTGATTTGGTAGCGCATGCTGAATCTCATTTAATCAAAGAATTCGGGTATCGATTTTGAAACGTAGCTTGATATATTACCTTTATCCAGTAGAAGGTGAGATGCTGCGGTTTAATATCCAGATGCTTTCTAAATACTGGAAACTTTTTAACTACAGAAAACTAATTTGCATTGCAACCGATAATCGTTCTATGACCTTTGAGCAAGCATCCAAATATTTAAAGGATCAAGGTATCTCTGGTGCGGATTTTCTGTGCAAAAATAACTCGAGAAGAAATGGAGAAGCTGAATATTTATTAGAGCTTCTACAACATCTCACTAAATCTAATGATGATGAAATCGTTTTTTACGCACACGCTAAAGGGGTCTGCAGAAAAAGACCTGTAAAAGTTCTAAAAACATGGATCTCATGTATGTACGGGGCAAACCTTAATGACTTAAAATTGATTGAGTCATGTTTCGAAGAGCATGACTGCGCCGGTACCTTTAGGTTTAAATCAAACAAAGGTTCTTCTACGCCATGGTTCTATGCAGGTAACTTTTATTGGTTCAAAAGTTCAGCCCTTTTTAATAAATATCATTGGCATAAGATAGATATAAAAAACAAAAAAAGATGGGCTGCAGAGCAGTACATAGGTTCTGTCATTCCTATAGAAAAATCAGCTGAAGTAGGATACCCCTTTCCTGGATGGGGTCCTTCCATGTACACTGAGGAAGCGTATACTAACATAGGTATTCCTCTATATGGAGCTGCCGACTGGGCTTGAACCAGCGACCTTATCCTTACCAAGGATGTGCTCTACCTGCTGAGCTACGGCAGCGTGGCAGGCCCGGAGCGACTCGAACGCCCAACACCTGGTTTTGGAGACCAGTGCTCTGACCAATTGAGCTACGGACCTGAAAGGATAATTAAATGTGGCTTGTAAGAGCTATATGTCATACCGTCATAACTCTCTGTGTAGCTTCTATTGCCATTCTCACATACGTCTGGACAAGAGATCCTACTAAACGGATTGTTAACGGTAGAGGAAAACATCCTTTACAAGATTACAGAAATGTATTTCTGTAGTAATGGGCCGGGGTGGTTTCGAACCACCGTAGGCATACACCAATGGATTTACAGTCCATCCCCTTTAACCACTCGGGCACCGACCCTTAAATTTTGATTCCAGTAGGCTCTGCTTTTTCCTCGAGCCTTTGGAGTTTCACTACAGTATTTTCAGGCACACCCATTTTATTGAGGATCTCATGGGCTTTCATGCGAGCTCCTGGATCGTCGAGAGCTTTTACAGGTATCCTTACGATAAGCTGATAATCGCGCTGTTCCATGGTTCCTCCGGGTTGATATGGTGGGCAGGGAGGGAGTCGAACCCCCGACGCCTCTTTACGAGATCTGGATTTACAGTCCAGTGCAGCCAACCGACATCTGACCTCCTACCCGAGTATTTTCAGAAATAGCCCTTACGATAGTCACGAGCTTCATCTATAGCTTTTTCACAATCAGTAAAACACTCAGGGCAGATTCCTCCAGGATTTTTCTTAAGACCGCATAAAGTACACCTACTTGAACCTGAAGATATTTGTAAATCCTCATCTATTCTTTCTAAGGTTCTACGTATGTGTGGGATGACTTTGTTAAATACAATACTGAAAAACTTGTGCTTATCTACCATAAGGTCAGATCCTTCATAGTGGTGTCCCCAACAAGTGTCAAGCTTGGAGATAGCCACGATTAGGTCAGCCCTACATTGGATAAAGTAACCTCCTGTCCATGTAAATCCTCCTTAGGTTTTGGTAGTGGAGCCTATCGGATTTGAACCGATGACATCTACCTTGCAAAAGTAGCGCTCTCCCAACTGAGCTAAGGCCCCATAGTTTTAGTAGTGCCGGACCGTAGGCGGCTCCAAACTTATCCTACGCATTGCACGTAGAACTCCCGGGGCTGCTTCCGCTTCGCCCGCCCCTACGGTCCGGTACCGAGGTGATTGAGAGAGCTTTACATGAGTTAATGAAGCGTTGGTGTTTGTAGACTGTTTTACTGACAGTTGCCTTTACCAGTTTGGCTATCCCCCCATCAGAGAAAACTTCAATAGTCTCCTGTGGTGGGGGGCCGAGGATTCGAACCTCGAAAACAATGTATGCTTACAAATGTAAGAATGTAAAGCTCACTCAATCCCTCAGTGTTATTGGAGACGACGCCCGGATTTGAACCGGGGAATACTAGTTTTGCAGACTAGCGCCTTACCACTTGGCCACGTCGTCATTTAACAGATGAGGTGCGCCGGGGAGCAACACCTCATCCTATATGTGAAAAGATGATTGTCTTTCCATTAATGTGCTTTAACACGAGAAAACCGAACTGTCAAAGAACGTTTCACTAACAGTGAAACAACATAAGGTGTTGCAGAAAAACTGAAACAAAAAAGCCCCGCTCGATCTCTCGGGCGGGGCTCCGTGTTTTCTTTTTTATTACGGTTTAACTACCCACGCCCAAGTGTACCTCCTGCACAGAGATATGAATGCAGCTGTGTCCAGGCGGTCAACGACTGGCTCGCTAAGTTAATGGACGTGTATAGTTTTTCGCGTATCATGATTTCTCCAGATATTGCTAGACACCCTAATATACCACCAAACAAATCAAAAATCAATAGAAATTTTCATTTTCTTCATTTGATGATATGACTGAGGTCTCCGGATCTAAATGTATGGTCAGAAGGAATATCCCGTTTTCTTACATTATATATGGCTTTCTTGAAAAATAGATCTGCAGATACATCGATATCGAGAAGCTTTAGGATTGTCCCAAAAAAGTCACGTAAGTTGTCTCTTCTTACTCTAGCTTTTTCAATGAAACCGTTTCTTATGGTTTCAGCACTGACTTCTCCGAAATCAACTCGTCGTACCATTTCAAGGCAGGCATCTCTTACTTCCTCCGGGCTATCTCCACATATTATTGAGTTAGATTCGTCATAAAAATCAGATCTTCCTCCCAAGCTTTTGGTTGATACTACCGGAAGTCCGCAAAGGAGGTATTCAGCTGAAGCCTGACAGGATCCTTCTATTGCTGAAAGAATAACTCCAACTTTAGCCTGATTAAGGCGGGGCGGTATTTCGGGTACGGTGATATTCGTTAGAAGTTTTTTATATTCTAAATCCTTTATAAGCTCAGCGTCTTTAACTTCTCTTGTTATGATAAGAAGAGAAAGTTGTTTGCTTGCTTCCGAGAGAAGTTCGGGTCTTTTATACGCTTTGATCCTGGAGTTAAAAACTAAGTCGTAACTTTTTTCTGAAGGTATAATTCTAAATCTCTCTTCATTCCTTAAGCACCCGACATTTAGCAAGACTGCCTTATATCCCCTATTTATGTGTTCCTGATATTCTTTTTGGTCATTGCATATGATGTGAGTACGCTCTTTTAAAGATTCAAGTCCGTCTAAAGCGCCCTTGTAAAAATTCTCAGCCATGAACCACCGTGAACGGAAGACCAAACAACACTTTTCTATTCCATAGTTTTTTACTTCTTTAAATATCGCTTCCTTCACCCGGTGGGTAGCCGGAGTATAGTCGTATTCAACTATTCTCTTACGACCGTGACGTATAACAGCTTTTGAATTAGGAAATTCGTACATGGGTTACCAATTTACGTTTACTTCATATCCGAGGTCTACAATTAGATTTTCTGTTTTTTCCTTAAAGTATACTTTCACATTATCCGTGAAATGTTCTCGCCATTCTCCTGGAAATCCTTTTCTTAAGTGGTCGCCTTTACTTTCTTCCCCCAATTCTCTTCCAGTTTTTGCTTTAAAACTGTTCCTACGTGCGATGTCCATGCATGTTTTCAGCTCATCGCCATCAAATCCATACCACCGGAAAATACGATCAAAATATTCATCTTGATTTAGGATAACATCCTCATACTTGAGCTCCATTACTTTAGGGTCAGTATAATCATGTCCAGCTATAGTCCTAAAAGTGTGCATGCAATCGTCTATTTCAGCCATCAAACCTTCTTCTTTAGGTTTGCCTGCTATTTTAGCTTTTCTTTCTTCGGTCCACGACACGTTGCGGTGTAAATGGTAGAAGTAGGCTGAAACTGCGATGTCTCTTGGATCTCGAATCATATGGGTGGCTATATAATTACCTTGTAAAGCTGACCGGTCCCCTATTACTATCCTAGTTTTTTCATCGATTCCATTTTTAGTAGATGTCTGAAGCTGCAAATCGAAGGTTCTAGAGAGGTCTTCGAAGATAGAAAGAAACCAATGAGTACCGCATTTCCGATGGCGTACGTGAACTATAAGAGTATCGTCTCTCACTCTGTTATACCCCTAATTTTTGTTTAACAGGTTTCATTTCAAGTACCTTGTCTCGCGGATCTATTTTTGAATCATGTTGTTCTAGATAGGTGATGAAATTTTTAATTTCCTTATGCCATCCATTCTTAAGAGAAAGAGATTGTAACCCTAAAGCATATTTCATTCTTTGCAGGATAGAAATGTCCCATTTAAAATGGTGTATCCGGATAAGACCGTCTTCAAACTCAGGTTCAACGTAATTCTGTGTTTGGGCTCTGCCGGGTTTAATATCCTGATACATTAACAGGTGATGGCCTCCGCCTACGATTTCAGAAGCTTGTGCTAAGACAATTTTTTTGTCCCAACCCTGAAGAACATTCTTAGTGATGTATCCCCCCAATGGAAACTGCTTATCTAAAAGTTTTTCTGTGTTGAGCTCAACGAATTTACCGTCTTTGGAGATTCTGTCTACAAGTCTTCCTTCAACGTATGCCTTGCCTTTAGATAAGCAATCATCTGCGGTAGAGTGTAGCGTTTCGTTGTATACTTGAAACTCGTCTAAATCAGCGTAAAGTACCCAATCTTTGGCTAAACAATTAAGCAAAATACATTGTCTTTCGTGTTCAACCTTTTCATCCTCAGAGAATTCACCTATCCAAGTCATTGCAGGTTTGATGTTATACTCGCTAAGAATTTTTTCGGCTTCTTCTAGTGTAGGGTCAGAAGTCTCAGGAGCGTTGAGAATTATGAGGAAGTTGTCTATGTCAAGAGATGTATAATACTGTAAAAATTTAGGAAGGAGTCGTATGTCGTGTCCGATAGTAGCCGTTAAATGGATCTTCATGTAGTTTCCTTTTTATGTTATATGGCGGAGGATGAGGGACTTGAACCCCCAAGACCTTTCGGCCCACAGTTTAGCAAACTGCTGCATTACCGATTATGCTAATCCTCCGAAATTACCATTTATCGTTATCTTCATATTTAAGGAGCTCTAGAACTCCCGGGTAAGTTTCTTTGAAGTATTCCTTATGCTTTTCTGTAAAATGATTCTTCCAATCTCCAGGTATTCCTTTTCGAGCGTGACTTCCTTTTGACTCTTCGCCTAATTTTCTGCCCGTTATTTTTTCAAAACCACACGAAAGGGCTATTCTGGTTAAGTCGTTTACAGCTTCACCCTCAAACCCGAACCATTCAAATATCTTACGGAAATTTGTTTCTTGATTTAGTATCAAGTCTTCATATTTCATGCACATATAATTTGGATAACTGTTATAATTTGTGCAAGTTTTGTTTATAGCTCCTCGAGCGTAATGTATTTCAACCATTAAACCGCTAAATTTATCTAAAAGGTTAAGCAAGGATTGGTATTTACTATTTTTTGCCCATTTTTCTTTACAGATCCTATGATAGAAATAACCTGAAACTATAACATCACGAGGGTCCCTAATAAGGTGAAGTATTTTCTTGCTTTCATAATCATCTTTAGGTCCCATTTCCTTCGATATTACAATACCCTTCTCTTTTTCTATAGATTCAGCAACTCGTGTAAGCCACGCTTTACCACTCTTATGCCCGACTAAAAAATGAAGATTAGTATTTTTTTTCATAATAATTTTATGGTGGGAGTAGGTGGATTTGAACCACCGACCTCATCCTTATCAGAGATGCGCTCTAACCAACTGAGCTATACTCCCATTATTTCCTAGGTGTAAACCCCATCTTTTTTTTCTTGAAGACTTTTTCAAATGAAGCTTTCATTCTAAGCCCTGCATCAATGCATACCATAACCGCGGATATTACATTTGCAGCTACTACAACTAATCCTATTATGCTTGTAAAGCTGATCCTTCCGCGTCTCATACACTCCTTTACAGGATGGTAGCGGGGGGAGGATTTGAACCTCCGACCTCCGGGTTATGAGCCCGACGGGCTACCAGACTGCCCTACCCCGCAACGTTAATCCAAGAATGTCACATTTCCCGCAGCGTATGCCATGTCTTCAGTATTAAGTACAACCTTATGCCACACGTTTCCAAGATCTAGAGTTTTGTGCTCAACATGAGAAATCTTACCCTTCGCATAAACCTCAGGATTCCGGACCATAATTCTCCAATTATGCCTTTGTACAGCTTCAGGTTTGTCTTTCAATTCTTTCTGGTACTGTTTTTCTGTGAGTCCATTTTGAGCTTCCTGAGAGTACCGTGAAACATACACCCTTTCTCCGCCTGTACGGTAAAGGTATTCAGCGTTGTGTGAGTTGCCTCCCCCGCGCTGCATAGGTTCATTCTTAAGAATCGTGGTCTGAAACCCCTTCGGAGGAGCCCACCCGTGCTGCGGGATGAACATGAATTCTCCCTGACGATGAATCTTTCGCCCGGATTTGAGTTTTCTATGGCGTTTATGAGCTCTGCTTGTTTTCAGCCCTTCTTGGGACTCAAGTTCCTGAAGCTCTTTTGGTTTCAGTGCTTGTTTTGCTTGAAAGACAGAAGATACGCCAGCACTTTCCGGTACGGCACATGTAAACCAGGCTCTCTCATCGTGGCCGCAAAGGAACTTAGCCTTTGGGTTGTCCGGATCACGTGCCATAAGAAGCAGGTGCCGATCCTTTTTTTGAACGTCGAGAACGAGCATCTCGATTTCCTCTTTTACCCTAATGTCAAAGAACTCGCCTTCTCCATCCTTGCGGATGTCTATGGTAAAAGGTCGTGTAGTACGAAAATTCCTTCTTAGGGGCTCGTTGAACTTTACTCGTGCTCCCATCTCGTTAAATTTCTTTTCAACGATTTCCGTATTCATTTTGATTCCTTCTTTACTTTTTTACGTGGGCCTAACCTTCCCCATGTGATGATTAGAGGACCTAAGCTTAAACCGCTGCAAATTTTAAAGACGTATTGATTTTTGTGCGGTACTGGACGTCTTATCCAAAACGTCATCAAGTTCCAGTCAAAAGGTGTAAAGTGTATCCCAATATCCTCGAGTGCTTGATGTAGCTTGTACCACCATTTCTTCTTCTTTTCTCTCATTTCTTCCTGGTAGGCTTCGTACTTTTCATCAGGCACATACATCTCAGGTTCTACTTTTCTAAACTGAGATATAAGTTTTTCTAAGTCTCCTAGATTTTCTTCAGCTATATCGAAACCTATACCACATTCTTCATCCTTCTCATCGATAATTTCCCAAAATGAAATACCGACACCATCAGGATATCGAACCTTTTTTCCGCGCAACTTTCCACTCTTCAGCAGCATAGATTCTCCAATATAATGAAATGTCCTTAGTTTTTAAAGAAAATTGCGGGACTGGGACTCGAACCCAGGTAAACTTCTCGCCTCTGGGTTATGAGCCCAGGATCCTTGCCGCTAGACCACCCCGCGATATTATCCTAAGGTACCAGAAGGGTACCTTTTCCTTGTCCTCTTCTTGAAAAATAGCTCAATTTCAGCATTTGTCTTTTTATGTTATCTTTAGGATCTATTATCCCTACTTTTTCAAAAACTTCTCTTAAGAGTTCGACAAAACGTTCTCTATGTGGTTTTATTATCTCCAGATTTTCGTTATGAATTCTTTTGTTGTCTATTTTTCCTGTATTCACTTTTAAGAGCATTTCATCACAAGCTTCTTTAACAGCATCCGGGTCATCTTCGCAGATTATGGAATTATAATCGGTATACTGATAGTCTCTTCCTCCTAAGCTTTTTGTAGAAACTACCGGAAGCCCGCACATCAGGTATTCTCCTGACGCATAACACGCGCCTTCCCTTTCAGATAGTATAACACCTACTTTGCTCTTATTTAAAGTTTCTATTACTTCTTTTGTATTTACATATTTTTCAAATATTTGCGGTAATCCTGTTTCGTTTTTATCTGCGTATAGCAAATAAATATTGTCTACTTTTTCAGCTAGATGCACGCGTTTTATTCTGTGCGGTCTGACATTCATTATGAAATCATAAACCTTTTTTGTCTCGAAAGGAAACCAAACTTCTTCGTCGAAGAAAGAATTATGATTTATATATCTAAAGTTTCCTCTGGGTATACCGTTTATTTCCTCCTCGAATTCAAGATAATCCTCAGTATTAGACATAGGATAAACATTATCTAAATTAAATCCTAAATGGATCCCTGTTTCTCTTAACTCATCGCTTATTGATGCTCCGTAAAAAAATTCTATTGTGACAAGTACGTCTTTTTCATTCGCTTTGAAGCCGGGTTTTACAAAAGTTTCTAATGGTGTTATCGGAGCTGTGAAAAAGTATACTTTAGCTTTATCTCCTTTTATACTTGGTATTGATGTTGTGTACTCATCCTTTTTAAACTCGTACTCCATAAAGGGCCTTTCTATTAATGAGGTGCAATGGCTACCAGTTGACGCTTCCCTGGCGCGGGCGGACGGAACCGCTGCGTGTAAGCCCTCCCTGTCGGTGTCGCTTTCGAGGCGAGCCGTGCAGAGCGAAGAGATAGTGCACCTCTATGCTTGGTAGCGGAGCTTGGATTCGAACCAAGGACACCTGGATTATGATTCCAGTGCTCTGACCAACTGAGCTACACCGCCATTATTTTTCAATGATCTTCAAAACTTTATACAAATTAGATTCATGTAGAACTCTGTATACCATTCCTTTCGGATTTACAATAATGATATCATTTTTGTCTGTATCGTATCTTTTGTATGTCAGTACAAGCATCCCCAAGTTTATGCTGTCTATTAAAGTTGCATTGCTGAGATCTATTTCTATTCTTCCTTCATATCCGTTTTCTATGAGTTCCTTTATGGCATTCGTAACTTCTAAGGAGTTACTGTGTCCAGACATTTCTCCGTGCACATAAATTGTCGGTATGTTGTTATTCTTGAAAATCCTTATCATCCCAGCCTCCTTTACAATTCATAGAGGGCAGGATATTTAAAGATTATGGCGGAGCTGACGAGACTCGAACTCGCGACCTCTGGCTTGACAGGCCAGCGTTCTAACCAACTGAACTACAGCTCCGTAAATTTCAAACGACTACTCTTTCTTTTTCTAACTCTTCCTTATACTTTCTTATGTATCTCATAAAAAGAAGAGCTTTGTCATCCCTCATGAAAGTGGCGTTGCCTATATCTGATACAGGAACCGGAAACAAAAACCCATTAGTTGTTTTGTACCACAACTCATTGTCTCTGTAGTACTGAAAGTTTACCTGTTGGTCTTTTACAAGGTCTATAAGTTTCATGTTTTTATTTCCTTGGTGCCACCGGGCGGTATTGAGCCGCCGACCCCTGGGACTTCACTCCAGTGCTCTTCCAACTGAGCTACAGTGGCTTGGTGGTCACTCCCAGAATTGAACTGGGGACACGCGGATTTTCAGTCCGCTGCTCTACCGACTGAGCTAAGTGACCTTATTTTCTTCTCGCTTTCCATTCAGGATCCCCCGTTACTTCAATCATGTTACCTTTCCAATCATAGTAATAATGCGGTTTAGGATCCCATCGTGATTTCCAATCGACAATGTCCCATGAATCAGAAAACTTTTTGTAAGCCTTCCCATTGGGTACATCATCTGCATTTCGAACAGCTTTGTTTGCAAAACGTTTGCTGATCTTCTTGCTCTTTGAACCGTAACTATCAACGTAATACGGTTTACGATACGAACGAGACATGTGTAACTCCTAGGCTAAAGACGTTACAACATGTTTTCCTCCTTTTCCAAATAAAAAACCCCGCGGTCGCTTCTGCGTCCGGCGGGGTCGTCCTGCAAGCTGTATATCTTAGATCTTCCGGACCCCGCCCTTATGGCATAGCATCATCCATGCTATCAAATTCGATAGCATCCATAAAACTGGTAAAGATGATATTGGTAGTCCGCATTGAAGATTTTCTCCTTATGTCGAATTCTATCTAATATACCACGACTAAAACGAAAAATCAAGCAAAAAATGAAATTTTTACTTTACCATTAAAAAGGAGCATATGTAAATGACCGTAACCACACCTACTCCGGCAATGTCCGCCAGGATATCGAACCAATCGAACAACCTTTTCTTTTTGTTAAGCCTGTCGGCTACTTCCTTCCCGAAACCGACCAGAAGAGCTCCGATAGAAGACCAGTACCACGGTATCTTAATCAGCCAGAATAAGTGTAAAAGGGCGAAAGTAATCCCCGCGGATATAAGAGCATGCAACACTTTGTCTTTAACGCCTTTTCCAACCATGATGCACACCCAATATCCAAAGGCTATTGATACCGCGAAGCTTATCAGATGGTTAAAATACCAGACATGTCCTGATTCTGTTGCAACTTGTAACATATCGAGTTCCTTATTTAATTAGTCCATGCTCTTCCGCTATATCAATTATCTTTACAGCTTCTTCAGGCTTTATACCCTCATTGCTAACATCATCGAAAAACATAGTAGCTTTGTTGGTCTTCCACGGTTCTTCAAGGGTATTCGCGATTATATCCAGCGTGTGAGCTTCTTTCATAAAACCCCTGAACTCGAGTTTATCTGAAAGACCGTCTATATAGGCAGCTAACTTGAGTTCCTCTTGTATAGCGTCGGGTCCCTTCTTTTTTGGGGGCTCTTTTTTACTCGGATTTTCCCGTTCTATTTCAAACATCTCTTTGTTCTGATACGTGAAGGGGTTTATGTCCCTTCGCTTCGCCATGTACACAAACCTTAAAAAGTCATCTATCTTATCGTATCCACGAGTCCCGGACTTAGGCGTTACTTTATAAGCTTTGCCGTCTACCGTGAATGAAAATTCAGCTAGACCCGTGTCTGGATATGTGACTTTACTAGTTATTTCTATCTTGGGCATTGAGATCTCCTTCTAAGCGCATAAATAATATAAACACATTATTAGAAGAGGTTCTCCGTATCTACGAAATTAACCTTTATGATTCCTTTAGGAGGCTCCTCCCAGAATCTTATGTAGTCGTCCCGCATACCTGACACACGATATAGTAAATCGTACACATACGCATTCGGATGAGCGTGGGGATGTTCCTTTCGCAGCGCATTTTCATCCATTTTGAACCTTCTACAAGCAAAAACACCCACAGCAGCGGACCTGCTTACTCCAGCCTGACAGTGAACTACAAGCCTCTTAATTTGAGGATCATCATAAATTTTATCCAAGAATTCTACTGTTTTCTTAGCCTGATCCTCATTGAACAGGTAGAATTTTTTGTCGATAGAATTCAGCATCCTATCTCTTCCATTAGCTGAGGCTACCAAACGGTCGTACGTTTCTTTAGAAAAATCTCCAAAACAAAGCTCAAGGACCCGGGCACAACCTTTACCCTGAAGCTTCTTATGCAACTCTGGAGTATTTAATAGCCTTCTGTCAGGGGTTCCGTAGATAGATATCAGCGCCCAGGTTCGCTTTTCTGTAGCCCGGTCGCTTGCGAGGATATTTTCTACCACTTGACGCGGATAGATATAAATTTTTTCTATCATATAACCCTCATGATTCTATTCCAGAGGATGTTGTACTTTCCGTAAGACCAATCATCATGCCAATGCCCGCAGTAAAATCCTTCGAAAGAAGTGGTTTTACATACTTGATCAAGATATCCCGTGGTCGGATCGGGAATATCAATCTTCATGTTATTCAGACATCTCAAGCAATAAAGCTGTATGATTTCCATAGGAGCTGTATGCGCAAGGATGTAATCAACGTTATATTGGTGCTTTTCCAAGTTGCCTAAACCATAATCCATTTCCGCATATGTGGCTACTTCTTCGCGCCACCACGATGCACCTTCTATTCTAAGATGTTTGTCGATACTTACAGCTCCTCCGAAGGTAAAGAATTTCTTTTCACATAGAGTGTAAATCTCGCCTCTCTTAAGATGATAGATGTTTTTTGAAACCTTTCCTGCAGTACCACCCATAAAAGAAATAGCTGGTAATTCATTAAGCATCGTATGGTTTTCGTGATTCCCGTCTACAAAAAGAGTAGTCCAGGGCTTATTATTGAGCCATTTGAGCCAATAACGTTCATCTGGTGTCGGGTTGTTATAGAAAAGCAAACCGAAATCACCTAAGATGATTACGAAGTCATCACGACATAGCTCACGCCCTTCGGGCCATGCTTTATGACTCAGCCGATGGATCTGAAGTGATCCGTGTATATCTCCTGTTACGTATACTGCCATATCTACAATTTTAGATTAAGAGATTATGCAAAGCGGCCCCAGCAGGATTCGAACCCGCGCCACGAAGATCTAGAATCTCCTGTTCTGCCACTGAACTATGGGGCCGTTTTCAGACTGTGCGTAGGTCCTTGAATATCCTGCCGTCGTCCAGGCACGCTATCGCCGTAATCTGTTCGTCTTGGTCAGGTTCAAAGAACGCTACAAACTTCTTCTGGGCCCCCTCGAGTTTATCGTGCCACTCTCGAAGGCCCTTAGGAAATCGGACTCCAAGGAACACCAGCGTAGAGTTACCCCATTTTTCAGCTAATTCTGGATAATATAGGATGTACTCAGCAACAGCGTGTGTTCCCTGGACGCATCGGTAGGTTGGATCAAGGTCCTTACGCACAAGTACGTACATCTTCAGGTGCGTATTCATTCTTGATCTCCTCAATAAGACTCCAATCAGGCTCATTGCCCTCGCGGCAATTGTTCTCAATCTGATCATAGGTCTTACCTTTGAGAAGTGAATACGCTATATGCCTGTGCCTGTACCATGCGCGACCTTTTTGCAGGTCCCACTGCATTCCGCCAGCGATGCCGCCAGCTTTCTGAGTGGTCTTTATAGAGGCTTTAAGTTCACGCAGTTTCGCCGCCTCGTCCTTCAGGATATTCTTAAGTTCTATCATCTTGGTATACATTGTTTTTCTCCATTCTAAGTAACGTTTATATATAAAAGTGTATAGAATTGTTACACAGAATGGATTTAAGGCGGCTTGTATACCCGTACCTATATGTATCCGAACACCTACGTCATATGGCCCTCCAATATGAGGTTTTCTTTTTGTTTTTTGCTCATTCTTTTTACTTCTAGCTCCCGTTTGAGGGCAGACCCTTTGCTGCCTATCCTTTCCTTGTAAACGAGCTCTACAGGCAATCCTAAGGCTTTTACTGCCCGGGCTCCTTTCCCCGTGTTATGCGCGGCTACTCGAGCCTGCACATCTGGAGAAATCCCCGTATATAGAGCCCCCTTAGAGCATCGTACCATGTACAGGAACCAAATCTTAGACATATGAATATACTCATAAAAACTACGATTTTAAAGCTAAATTATTGTGATCTAAGTTCTTGTTCTACATAGTAGTTAAAATAGCACACCTCAGGGCTACAGCTATGGTCACACATCGACGGTATAGGAGGTATAGATGCTGCACATTCTGTTTTGCACTTCTCCCAAGCTTCCTTCACGGAACAATCCAGTCCGCATGTAATGTGTCCATCACGATAGAGATACGTGCAGGTTGTAAATCCCTTAGCTCCTGCGCGAAGTTCAGCTTTCGATCTGTGGCAAGGCCAATCTATCTTTTCATGATAGATCCCGTCGCTTGCCCGGGTATTTGCTAAGATCTCATGTATCTTGTAAGCCACCATCGGGAATCTACCTAAAGCTATCTTGTAGCATTCATGGCGGATTTCTGTATTAAACTCAGCTATCTGGTCCATCGTGAATTTTTGAGCACCACCGCGGGGAGGCATCAGTTGTATGTCTGTTATTTCCACGTATTTTGCTACATGTTCAAGAAAATCTGGAAGTTCCCAATAGTTTTCGGGTATCACCATGTGATTGACGAAGATTTTGATCGGTTTCATTCCAATGAATTCGATGCATTTCGGTGGCAGGTTAATGTAATCCCATGAGATGTTTATTGAGTCTATCCCAGCGCTCACAAGTTCATCTGCTACCACTTCACTGAATTCACCGTTTGTCGACATGTCTACTCGTAGACCCAAGTCCTTGCTCACTTCGATGAATTTAGGAAAGTTTTTGTGTAGCGTAGGCTCTCCTCCAGTGAAATGGATGTGTTTAAGACCAAGATCGCATGCTTCTCTGATTATTCTTAAGACATCTTCTCGAGACATGTCCTGGTAAGTGAAACTTCTCTTGTTGCACTTTACACAGTTTTTGTTGCAGCGGTCGGTTATCTGTACAGTAAGCTCTTTAAGACTGTCTTTTTCTTTGGTGATAGCCTCGAATTTACCGGAGGCGTCCCACCAATAACCGTTCAATATTGTTCTTATGTCTATCATGTCTCTTTGTATTTTGTTAACGATATGCGATACAGTGTGCGGTTTGTTCTTTTTGTTACTATGAATCCAAACAGGCGTTTTACGGGGTCGTCACATTGTGTTATGGGATAATTTCTTTCCCACGCGTCTGAGAAAATATTGTTAAATTCTTCCTTATTTTCGACGTTAACTATCTGAGCTTCTTCTGCTACTCTAAATAAAGGATTAGCTACTTCCTCCTCATCCTCTTCGTTTATTCTCCAAATCACAAAGCCTTTAAGTCCTTTTACAGGTTCGTCTGCTGGGAGAACAGTAATCGTTTCATCATTAGAAAAGAATCTTACGGCTTCTCGTAAACTTGATGCTCCGCTACTATCTAATTTAGGGATACATTTTCTAGACAACCATTTTTCATATGTCATGACATACCTCGAGTAAACATTAAGTTGGTCGGGGTGAGAGGATTTGAACCTCCTCAATCATTTTGATTCTCTGTAACCCTTGTTTCTTCCTCTATTAATAGCAGATAAAATAAAGCCTACTAAGAAAAGAGGTACAGAAATTATAAGCACGACCAAGTCAAATATCTCCATAGTTTATCCTTTGGAAATAATCGGGCAGAGAGGATTTGAACCTCCGACAACCGGTCCCCCAGACCGGGACTCTAACCATGCTGAGCTACTGCCCGTTTCTTAAATTGTCCCATGATTTTTCAACAGTATCCATATAAGCCTCTATCGCAGATCTCAAATAAGTATCACAACATTGTACCGTTAATATGCCGTGTAGGTTTCTCCAATTTCTTGTTTTCATCCTACTGGTATTGTTTTTAAGATTAACTTTAATCTTCTTTTTGCCTATACCGAGATACTTAGACCAATAAGACACTGCTGCTTTAACATCGTGATCGTCGTGAATTCTGAGTATGTACTTAATATCTTTTTCAGTAAGCTTTATAAGCCAGTCATTAAATGTTCTAACAATGGCTGGATTTGAATTAGCTAGATTAACAGAGTGCCCTGTCCTTCTAAAACCTTCTGTCATGTAAAGAAGAATAAAGTCTCTGAAGTAATTGTTTTTTAAAAGAGCTGGAGCTTCTTCAAAAGCTTTATCATATGCTTCTTTTCTAAGGGTTTTATATTTACGAACCATAGCTTGTGTTCCACGCTGTTGTCCGTATGTTTGTTTATCCCTTTCATATTTTATACCTTTAATCCAATAATGTACCGTGCTCTTATTTAAAGAAAGCCTTTCACATATGTACGTTAAGCTTTTACCTTCTTCTCTCCATTTTGTAGCTTTTTCCTTAAGGTGGCTGTACCTTTTCATTTTTGAACCTCCGAGGTTATCTATAGAGGTTCAAATATTAATGAATTATTACAGGTGCGCTT
>Ga0180433_10005020_pt1 | contig 18208 bp, 16 predicted proteins | sample SS_ome_8_FD_132980 | JGI IMG/M metagenome (GOLD analysis project Ga0180433, IMG submission 132980) | Hypersaline lake sediment archaeal communities from the Salton Sea, California, USA - SS_1_D_1 metaG | ecosystem: Environmental > Aquatic > Non-marine Saline and Alkaline > Hypersaline >... | reverse complement strand
AGAAAAGTAAAAGAATATGGGAAAAAGATTAAAGCTCCAAAGAAACTACTCTCAATTCATTCTACTAGTGACGGATTTGGAACTCCTCATATTGAAATCGATGAAATAGGATATCATTATGTAGTTTCTGAGAGGGGAACAGAATATAAACGCAAAAGTACTAACGATCTACATACGCTATTGTATTGGATTTTTAAAGATATTGTATTTGAAATAGCAAGTGAATATGAACTTAGTCATCGTAAGCCCGAACAAGATTTCAGGAGAGTATTATTTAGTAAAATACTCGAACTTTTTGAAAAGCTCGATAAACAATGGTATGCCTGGGAAAAACAAGATATTGAAAACATTTTAAAAGAACATCCTTATGAGCCTTAAACTATGTTGTTACTGATAAAAAATAAAAAAATTTTATTATTTAGTAGATTCTTCTTTTCTTTTTCTGGATAATAATATAATAACCTATCAAAAAACCCGATATTAGAGGGATCATTAAAATATTATATCCTGGAATCGCCTGAGATGGTTTATTTACAATCAAATATATTTTTGTCATCACTGTTCTTCCAAGGGTATCGTTGGCGTAAAAATTAATAGTTATTAATTCTCCATTAACTAAATCTTTCCAAATACTTTGCCAGAGTGTGCTATCGATAGTACCATTAGAAAATATTATGATCTTAGTAGAGTAATTACCCACTGTATACCAGAGAGCATCAATATCACCTTGGATTTCTACTATAAAAGGAGGTGCATTTTGGGTTACAAAAGAATTATTAAATGGTAAGAGAACCTGAATCTGAGGGAGTGCTTTATAAATAGGTAAATAATCAATTCCACCAGTGATATTGTGCGGTTGATCTCCAATTCCGTCCGAATTTAAGTCTGTACCAGTATAGTTATCCCAAAGATTACCAATCTCGCTGTTATTCCAGAAATTGTTTGTACTCTCATCTAAAGCGTGGATGCCATTTTGCATGAATGTGTTGTTATAACAGAGATTTTCACTGTTCATGCCAGTTGTTCTGTTAATAAAGATTCCCATTTCTGTATTAGATTTTATTATATTGCTTGTAATAGTATTGTTCTGGCCATAGTTAATGCGAATTCCTTGTGAGTTCTTAAGAATTGTATTGCTGATAATATAATTATTTGATACATTTGATCTAAAGTAGATTCCATAATCGTCATTATTTTGAATAAAATTTCGCTGAATTGTATTATCATGCACTTTTTTTCCATTCCCCCATAAATAGATACCATATGACATACTGTCATAAATCTGATTATTTTGGATTATATTATCGCTTATTTCTGTTCCAAGCCCATAAACATAGACTCCAGCATTATTCCCTTCAAACCAATTATCTTCGATATTATTGCTAGAAGCGTTTTCCATCATTGATACGCCTGGTCCGTTATCAAAGAAATAATTGGATATTACATCATTATGATTACTACTGTAAATCAGCTGAATCCCATGTATTGCATTTCGCGCAAGTGTATTGTTATAAAATAGATTATGATCAACACCGCTTGCTTCAATACCATTTTGTGTATTATCTATCACCCAATTATTTATAAATTGATTGAAGTTAGAATTGTCAACCATATATAACCCGCGCTTATTACTAGCTAATATGTTTTCAGTAAAATTATTCCAACATGACTCGGATCCTAAGTATATTCCAGGTGCTAATCCTGTACCACTATGATAAGTAAAATTGTTTTGGGAAATCAAATTATAATTAGAATCCATTATGTAACCACCTTCTACTGTATTATGATGAATATTATTATGAATGATGTGGGTATGATTTACGTTATTAAAAGTTATTCCAAAGGAAAATAATCGTATTTCACAGCCCTCGACAGTCCCATGAATAACATCATCGAATCGGATCCCTCGCTGTGCTGAGGAGCCCACCAAAGTACAATTACTTATACGAAAATACACGTTTGAATCTTGGATCCAGATTGCAGTTTCAGTCGGATCTGCGTTAATAGTAACATTTTCTATAATGTAGGGTTGCTCTTCCGTACCTAATCCAGAACACCAATCTTGAGAAGCTGCCCATGTCCAATTATGAGCGCCAACGCCCGTGGCATCACCGTCGATCTCGATTGGAGTACCTGTGAGGTTCCAAAAGCCTGAAAGACTTAATAGAAAATTATTTTCCATTCTCTCATTCACATTGAGACTTAGAGTAGTATAAGATGTATTTCCGACGTAAAAAGAGAGTAATCCAATTATAAAAATTATTCCAAATATAGATTTCCTTAGTAAATGTTTTCTTTTTATCATTTTATTTTAGAATTATTAATTAGATCTTACACAGATCATCGACTTCGAGAATAAAAAGTTTCGCTAAACTTTCAAATAGTAGCATTCTTGCCTTACATTTACCAAAATGTCTAAAATCGAACAAAATACTAATTTTCTAATGAGAGAAAAAGAAAAAAAATTTAAGGCGATGCGAAAGCTGCGAGTGCACCTAAATATCCGCTGAGAAAGAGCACAGCCAAACCTGCAAGGATATTTAAAACTAAAGTCATCGCATTGAGCCTCATTTTTAGTGGTGGACTAAAACTTCGGACACGATCAATAATCTGACTGCGAAATATGCTTAAAAAAATCATGATAAAGTATAAAATATGTTTTACGCTTAAAAGAATCGCATATTCACTTTCAAAACTCAAAAAACCCGTTGTTAAGCCCAACATTGCTGCTTGTCGAGACATTAGAATCCCCGTCACTAATAATCCAATAATGCTTATGAAGACTAACGCACTAAGACGTTTTTTTATTGATGCATGGATCGCTTCAGTTTCCTTAGATTTTCCAAGTATTTTCCAAAGAGAAGGGAGTACAGCAAAGGCAAGAGCTAACATCCCTCCAATCCATATTGCTGTGAATAAATCATGGAGGAAATTAATTATTGAAGAAACCACTACCATTATAGGAGCCATAATAAATCAATTATGAGGAGATATAAATAGTTTTAGCTTATAGCCCAAAGTAAGATATCACTTAATTTGAAAGTTTGACAACTTGATATGAGATCCCATCATGATTTCTGATAGAGAATCCACTTTCAATCGATCTAGATTCCAAATTTATTTTCCCGCTCCGAAATAGCATGAGTAAATATTCTACAAAGATCTCTCTTGTTATCGAATAATCCTTGATAATTTGCTTATAAAGTTCCTCGATAGAGACTTCTCGAATTCCCAACCATTTTTCCGTCATTTCATTAATTTTCTCAATAATAACCTCAAGCAATAGAGTCTCATTTCGTATAAAGGGATGTTCAGAAATCGAATCGAGTAATTTCTGGCCTTTCACAGTTTTTTCTGAGAATTGTGATGTCATATTTTCTGATTTATCCAACCTTTTTTCAATCCTTTCCACGCGTTCGATAAGAGAGTGGATATCTGAATATATTTTATTAAAAGTTTCATCCAAATATTCGGCTGAAAGGGAAGAAAGAGATTTATGAGTTTTTTCTGAGGTTTGATCCCTACCCAATAATCGATTCGCTTCAGAAATCCATTTTGCAGCGGATTTAACACCAATACCTTCAATTTGGCTTAGTTCCTTAGGGTACTTTTTCGCTAGATCCTCGATGGTATAGATTTTAGCTTTTTCTAGTATCTTAACCTTAGAGGCTCCGATACCATTTATCTCAGTTAAGGGTTTGACTCCCATAAAGTTTCACAGACATTTGGATATGAGTTAATTAATTGATAGAATTTTTTTCAGTCAAATTAATAATTCTTTTTTATCAATATTATTTTTTGTTTCTAGAAGTTATAAGTAAAAAAATACCAAATGTGTAGTATTATTTTAAATCTTTAAATAGAGTTAAGGCGAAATATGAATCAATAACACCTTTCTATCTATTTTAAAGAAAAAAATAAAAATGAAGATATAATGAAAATTGGAAAAAAATATATTAAATATTTATGTATCTTTTTGTTGGTAACAAATCTGTGTTCAATTCTCTTAGCGATTTTACATTATTTCATTGGGCTTAACATTGTTGTTGGGACCCTATTTAGTATTCTTATAGTGATCTCTTGGTTTTTAAATATCTCGTTAATCATCTTTACTGACTATAAAATTGTTAAGAGTAGCACTACAGGAAAACGGATAAACCGATTAGCATATGGATTTCTTGCAGTTCAAATTATTGCGATTTTTCTTTTAGTGGGAGGATTATTTCTCTTAAATGCTAGCTGGTTTACGCCTTTACTTCAATATTCATTGATATTAATTGGATTTCTCAGTTTTTTCATGTATGGAGCAATTTTCTCGTATTTTAATATAAAAGCTCTTGACAACCGCGAGGTGTGGAAGTTTGAATAAAATTAAGATTCTAAAAATTATTATAGGAATACTAAGTATTTTAGTTCTCATTGGAGGAGCGTTTTGGGCTTTTATGTTATTTTTTGGAGGTCGAGCCTTAAGAGGAATAACAATTGTCATTGAGGAGTTTGTAGCACAAAGTTCAGTTTTGATGTTAGCCTTATGCATTGCGGTTACTCTTTTACTCATGAAATTATTAGCATCACGAAGAGTCGATCATCCTAAACAATATTATGCAATAATTCTTATTGGATTAACAATTTCTGGGTTAAACGCCGCCTCATTACTAGCTACACCCTATAGCATAATAAACGCTAACCAAGAATTTGATGATGCCTTTGGACTTAACTGGGAAAATTCGATCCCTTCTGATATTCGCAATTATTTCCTCCCAACGCCTTACTTTTTCTCTTCTCACTTCCTTTCGATTCCAGAGCGAGAATTTACAGTAGAAAAGGATATACTTTTTTACAATGGAGAAAATATAACCCTTTATTTCGATGTCTACACTCCTGTAAAACCGGCATCCCAATTGCCGGGAAATGGAAGTATTATTATAAATCTGCATCCAGGTGCTTGGATGTCTGGGGGAAAAGGGACATGGAATATGATTTCTACGAGTAAATATTTAGCAGGGCAGGGATATGTGGTTTTTGATATTGAATATGGATTAATCAACTGGTTTGAATATGGTGCTGAGGCTCCGGATACGCCAGAATATGTTATGGGAAATTTTACTATCGAAGATCAAGTACGCCATATCGGTATCTTTACGAATAGATGTGCAAGTGAATTTGCAGCTACCTATGGGGGTAATTTAGATTCTGTCTACTATATGGGACGATCAGCTGGTGCACACTTAGCGGGAGTTGGAGGGCTAGGTTATAATTATGATTTTCATAATACTACTTTTAATCCTAACATGACTGTAAAAGGCATTATTCCGTTGTATCCACCGTCTGCAGCCCCAGAATTACTCCTCAAAGAAAATAAAACGGAAAATCCCGATCTTTATAATGCCTATGACTTAGTGCACTTAGCTGATAATCAAGATCCTCCTGTTTTAATTTTTCAAGGTACAAGTGATGGGCAAGTATGGATTGAGGAAGTTGAAGAATTAGAAGAGAATCTCGAGGTTAAAGGAGTAGATTGCTGTCTACTTAAATTTCCATTCGCAGGTCATGCAAACGATTTTGTGCTTAGTACGAATATCGGGCAAGTCTGGATGTATTATTTAGAGCGGTTCCTTTACTTAACACAAAATATTTCTTAATTTTTTTTTTTAGATCTTATACAATTTTAGCATTCATCACCATAATTTTCACTTCCATTTAATTTTTTTAATGTTAATAATTATAAATTAAGCAGAACAATAATCCTAATGATGTAAAATGGTAGTATGCAGATATTTAGGGAGAGCATGTGTTGAGATTATTGCAGATAAAGATCATCTTATAATTGATCCAAATTATGTAGAATCTCCAAAAAAAGGAATCGATACATTACTTTTAACACATGAACATGATGATCATCTCTCTCCCAAGAAAATTCGGAAGTTATATGAGAAATATATTGATAAAGATAAAGACCCTAAGATATTTGGTCCCATCTCGATAAATGAAAAGGTTAATATCAATGAGATATTTATTGTCAAGGACGAATCTGAGATTGAATTAAAGAATGGAAAGATTGAAGTATTTAGAATAGAGTGCTGGAAATCAGACGCATGTGTGGCATACTTGATCAGTATTGATGGTAAACAAATATTACATACAGCAGATTCGGCTAATTATTCCGAGAGACTTAGGACTATAGAAAAAGGGGTTGACTGTTGCTTTGTTGCAACTTTTGAGGATTATTATCAAGATTATTTGGATTTTATAAAGATTATAAAGCCAAAATTGACTATTCCTTATCATTTTGGACCTGATAAAAAACAGATGGGAAAAAAAACAGCCCAATTTTTAAAAGAGAATAATGTGAATGTGAAATATTTAGATCCCGGTGAAGAAGTTATTCTTTAATCTTAGCTATTAATTTTTCAAGAGTTAAATTTTAAAAAAAAAAGAAGATCTTGTAAAGATTATATTAAAAAATCAATACAAGCTATGAATAACTATGAACGTTATCCAAGTTAATCATCTCTCTAAAGATTTTGGAGAGGTTAAGGCTGTTGATCAAGTAAACTTTTTTGTGAAACCAGATGAGATTTTTGGATTTCTCGGTCCAAATGGCGCAGGTAAAACCACTACAATTCGCATGATGACAGGAGTACTCAGACCATCCTCTGGGAATATTCAAATTTACGGTAAAGACGTATGGGAAAACCAAATAATGATTAAGCAAATTCTTGGAAACGTTCCAGAAGAAGCTAATGTATATATGGATTTAACGGGACTCCAAAATCTTAAATTTATTGGAGAACTGTATAGCATTCCCAAAGAAATAAGAAAGAAACGAGCATTCCATCTACTTCGACAATTTGAGTTATATGAACGGAGGGATAGTCTTGCGAAAAAATACTCAAAAGGTATGAAGCAAAGACTTTTATTATGCATGGCTTTGATGAGTGAACCGAAAATCTTATTTTTAGATGAACCAACATCCGGTTTGGACGTACAATCAAGTATTATTATTAAAAATTTAATTAAAGAATATAATAAAAAGGGCATGACTGTCTTTCTTACCACCCATAATATGGACGTAGCAAACGAGATGTGTGATAGAATCGCTATTATCAATAAAGGAAAGATTATTAAGTGCGATACTCCAGATAATTTACGAACGCTTGAACGAGAATATCAAACAATTAATTTATACCTGTCAAAGGAGATTAATCCTTCAATATTTACGAATGTAGAAGGGATCAAAACTGTTTCCAAAGATAAAGATTATTATCATGCAATTGTCAGTGATATAGATCAAGCGATCTCTGGTATAATTAAGATAACGAGGGAACAAAATATTAAGATAAACAAAATTAATACTCCCGAACCGTCCTTAGAAGAAGTCTTTATTAACGCGATAAAAGAAGGGGGTGACTAAGAATCATGAACGAAGAAATTTTTGAAAACCAATCAAAATTAATAACTTTAATAATTCAGATTAAACGTTCCTTTGCTATAAGTAAAAAAGATTTACGTATCTATTATAATAAAGGCCCTGTAGTCATTCAAGGAATTCTATTTCCTATTATGCTCTTTTTGGCCTTCACCATCGGAAGGGAAATTCTTCCTATCTATATCATCTCAGGTCTTATGACGATGGTGCTTTTTCTCACCTCTACTTCAATCGGACCTGTAGTTTTCCCATGGGAAACAAGGCAAAAAACTCTCGAGCGTTTAATTACTTGTCCTATTTCCATTCGAACAATTCTGCTTGGAAATGTATGGAGCTCTTTTCTCTTTGGATGTATCTTTTCTACAGTTCCTTTAATATTGGGAATTATATTTTTAGATTTATGGAAAGAGATGAATTTATTAATCTTGGTGCCCGGAATCTTATTAGCAGCTTTTTCATTTTCTTCTTTTAGTTTGATACTTTCTGTTCCTCCGACCGACACTCCCGCTTCCACTATGATTTTAACTATACTTATCAAATTTCCATTGATCTTTGTTAGTCCCTTATTTATGCCCATTTCGTTAAATCCCATAACTTTCATATCTCCCCTCAGCTATTTCTTAGACATTTTAAATGTAGGCCTTGGAACTTCAAGTGCATTTGGGTCTCTGGGTCTACTCCTCGATTTTGGATATCTTATCTTGTTTGGTTTTGGATTTCTGTTTTTAGCGTTCATTTTGCATGCCAAAGTGCTCCAGAAACGGTTCAAGGGATAAAGTTTTTATTCTCAAAAGTTGGACTTGAATTGAGGATTAGAGATTTCTGAAATCTTATTGACTAAAGGATCCATTACAAATATATATACATTATACGATTAATTTTATAATCAAAATTTACTTTTCTGAAATGAGAAAAATGCGAAATCGAACATATTTGATAATTTCTTTGGTCATTTCGTCGATTTTACTCCCATCTTTCCCAGCTTTTTATTCAAATAAAGTAAACATTTCAAATTTGAACTTCCTTAAAACATCAGCCCTCACTGAAATCAATACAACCATCATAATAGATGATTTTCCTGGAAGTTCCACAAATTGGACTTGGGCAAAAGACCAAGGATATTGTACGGGTTCTGGTACTTTAGGTGATCCTTATATAATTGCTGATCTTTTCTTTAATACATCCACTATTTTCGATAATTGTTTGTCAATTCGTAATTCCTTAAAATATTTCATTATTAGAGATTGTAAATTCAAGGGATCCTATAGTTATGGAGGTATTCAGCTGTTTAATACATCATTTGGAAGTATTACAAATAATATGATGTATCCAAGTACAGGTGCTTTGGTTTGGCTACTGAATGCAAGCTATAATGTTGTTTATGATAATAATGCATCAGCGGGATATTATTATGGAATATTAATAGAAGGTTCTTCGGGTTATGCAAAAATGAATCATGTTTATGATAATTTAGTGATAAATAATTATCAAGTGGGGATCCAATTAATGAGTGCTGGATGTATCTTAAACCGTATAGAAGGAAATACTGTCTATAATAGTGATGTTGGTATTCAAATAGGAAGTTCTACCAAAAATAATACTATTGTTGGGAATCGAATCGGTAACAATACGATCCGTGGCATTTCAGTTTTGAGCGCCTCTGAATCGAATAATATTTATAGTAACTGTTTTTTTAATAATACCTTACATGCTCTTGATGATGGAATAAATAATAAATGGGATGATGGAAGTAAAGGGAACTATTGGGATAATTATACGGGCCTTGACGCCAATAACGATGGAATTGGGGATATTCCTTACAATATAACAGGAATTGCTGGAAGTCAAGATAATTACCCCCTAATGAATTGTCCAGCACCCTCAATACCTCAAGGAATTCCTGGATATGAGTTGTATACCTTCGTACTTACTTGTGTTTTTACGATGATAGGAGTGGTTCTGTTTACTCGCAAGAAGAAGCAACAAAAGTTCAATTAATTTATAAATTTATCTATCCATTTTTTTAATTCTACTTCTTAAATTCGCTAAATTCATAATTCAATTAAAAAGGCTGATATAAACATCTTTTCTAATGGCTTTTGTATTTAGTATAAATAAATAATTGATAAAAATGTCCAATTTTTAGAGAAGAACTATTATATTTATGCTTTACTTAAATTATTCATACTAAATCTAGGTATAAAATTAGTGGATATTAATTATGAAAATCAAGACATTTAGAAATAAAACTTGGATAATTTTAACTTTAGTTCTCGGAATTGTACTGATTCAATCAATTTCTGTGAATTTATCTTGGAGGGGGGATAGAAATGAATTTTCCGTTGATTTAACTGAGAATCTGAATGGTTCCGATTTTTGGGTCTTGCCAAGAATTCATATTGATGCTAATTGGAGTGCTACTGCGACAACTTATGATTGGTGTACGGGATTAGGTAGTTCATCCAATCCATATATTATCGAAAATGTTACTATTGACGCCCAAAATTCGGGCAGTTGTATTTACATTGAAAGTACGAGTGATTATTTCATCATCCAAAACTGTACATTAACCAATTCGCAAGCATCTCCTAATGCTGCTGTCCGTTTAGATTATGTAAGCAACGGAAAGATCCTTGATAATAATATTACAAATAATGGTGGACGGTCAATTTCATTTTTTGGAGGTAGTAATAATTTGGTCGAAGATAATACTATGGTAAATAATGGATACGGTGTCACTTTATCCTATAGTAATAATAACAAAATCTTAAAAAACTATATTCAAGACAGTGATTTTTATGGAATATATCTCTGGGATAGCGATAACAATTATGTCTCGGAAAATGAAGTAAAACATTGTGGTTACTACGCTGGAGGATACCATGGAATTTATGTCTCTGAAAGTGGAAGTCCGAGCTTTGTCGATAGCATTAATAACACCATAATACACAATCATGTAGATAATAACCGAAAAAGTGGAATATACATTAATTCATGTGATAATAATACAATCTTCGGAAATGATATTGAAAATAATCTTGATTATGGAGTATATCTCGATGATAGTGATGATGTGAATATAATTGGTAATAGAATTCATAGTAATAGCGATGGATGCATCTCAGTTCAATCTAGCTTAAATATAAAAGAAGAATGGAATGTTTGTGATTATGTACTCGATCCTTTTATTATTGATGAGCTTGGAGGGGGTGATTTCACCTGGAATCAAGTTTCTCAATTCGCATGGTGCTCGGGTAACGGAAGTTATGGAAATCCCTATACCATTGAAAGTGTCGTGATTGATGCTCAATCTTCTGGATCTGGTATTCAAATACAGAATTCCTATACTAAGTATTTTCTCATATATGGTTGCCTTGTCATGAATGCTGAAGCTACTGGAGGCGAAGCCGGGATAAAGTTGGATTATGTGCATAATGGAACCATTTTTAATTGCGAAATAAGCTATAATTATGCGGGTATCTTGTTATCCAATTCTAAAAACATTACTATCGAGGGTAATAGCATAGATAGTAATCCAGGACAAGGAATAATCCTTGCCCACAGTGAATGGAATTTAATTATTAATAATGAGCAGGAAGGAAGCAATTATTATGGTTTGTTTCTTCAGGCTGGTAGCAATAATAACTCAATAAGTGGTAACATTTTTCAAGATAATACGGGAGCAGCAACTCACGGAGATGGAATTCGAATTAGAGACAGTGAAAGCAACAATATCACTGATAACATTCTTATGTATAATGACAAAGGGATAAAAATTGAACACAGTTCTCATTATAATAGAATTATTAATAATACCATACTTAACAATACAGTTTATGGTGCTCTCGTAATAGCTGATACAGCAGATAGTTATAATAATCACTTCTCTTTAAATTCTCTTGATAATCCCTCTGCTCAAAATGCATATGACAATGGAACTAATACTAATTGGGATACTGGTGCCATTGGAAATTATTGGAGTGATTATGGAGGTGTTGATGCCAATGACGATGGAATTGGCGATACTCCACATGTGATTCTTGGAGTAGGAAGTGGTATTGATAATTTCCCCATATGGGATGATGGAGATGATATCTTGCCTATTGTAACCATTCTCACCCCACTTAATAATTCAGAATATGGCTCAACTGCACCAAACTATTCGATAACTATAGTGGAAGATAATCTCGATACAATCTATTATATTATCTCTGGTTCTGCGGGAGATTACGTCCGAATTATTAATGAATTATCAGGAACGATTGATCAGTCCTTATGGGATTCACTTCCAGCCGGTTCATATTCATTTACCGTGTTTGCCAACGACACGGGAGCTAATTTGGCTTCAGACAGTATAACCATCATAAAACAAAGTACAAACCCTCCACCTACCACGATCTCATTTGGCTCGTTCTTTTTTATTATCACAGTAATGTGTATCGTTTCAGTATTATTAGTAATTCAGCAAAAAGTTAAAAAGAAGTAATATTTACCAATAAAATTTTTTTATTTTTTTTTTCCACCTTAATTTTACGATACAATAAAAATTAGTAAATCTTTTATAGAATTAAGTTCTTATTCTCTCAAATAACAAGATATTCGAAGTGAATAGATTGGTTCTTCTAATAATTAGCGGACTATATGGCATTATTATTGGAATAGGGATTATTGGACTTTGGGTTATGTTGTATCTCACACATCAGATACCAGAGTTAGAAACAGAACCTGTAGCAATAAGATTTCACTTAATTGCAGAAATTACGATGGGAATCTTATGCCTTATCAGTGGTATTTTACTTTTATTACAAGTTTTTTGGGCGCCATATCTCTTTATTATGGCAATGGGGTTAGTAGTGTATGCTGTAATTAATTCCGCAGGATATTATGGACAGAAAAAGCAATGGTCATTTGTAGTTATGTTTGGGATCATTTTATTCGTTTCTATTAGCTTGATAATTTTGAATATTGTTATCTAAGCTAAATCCTCAATTTTAAGAGAATTTAATGAGTTTTTTTTAAGATATATATCTTTTCGATTGAGGGGGATTAATTTTATTAAAGGATATGTTTTTGCTAAAAATAGCGAAATACCACGGATTGGTATATTATTAAGAGATATTTTCAAGGAAGTAAAGTTTACTAATCCATAATTCCTATAGATGTTATTTAGAACTCCGATTTTAACATTATTGAGATAGATTTGTTGCATTGCTTGATTGCCATTATTGGTATAAAAATGGATTATACCATGCTTATATTGAGGAATACCTCCATCAAGAATAAAACTACTATTTCTACTTGTGCCTTTCACTCCATAAAATGGTCTTATGGAGCAATAAAAATCCTTAGGAAAACGACATAAGAAAAATTTATCACAAACATAAATTATTTCTGTAGGGATCTGCTCATAAATCCTTATCTCTTCGCTATTATTTGAAAATAAGTAATTTTGAGTATTGAGCATAAAATTCAATCCTTTTTTTGCTCGAAACACATCTTGTGGTTTTTTTAATTCTAAATGAATGTGTGGACTTGACCAAGGGGCAAAATAACCGTTTTTGACAGTCTTACCTAAAGGATCTCCCGGTTTAACTTTTTCTCCAACATTTAGCTCTGGTTTAACATGAAGAATCTTGAACACAGTATCTTTATCATCTTGATTTTGAATAACAGTAAGATATTCTCTATCAATGCCACCGTTAAACCTCGGTTTAGGGGCTCTCATTTCCTTTATCTGGAGAATTTTTCCTGCTACTGGACTCAGCACCTTATAATTTTGAGGGGTCAATTGATCATAAATATCAATCCCAATCGCTTGTTGATGAACATAATAGGGGGAAGTTCCAATGCTAAAATGACTAGTTTCCAACATATATACCTTAATATTGGGTTGATCTACCAGGGGATATAATTTTGAGTTTACCAAATCACAACAATTTTTAATGCTCTATATTGACTGAAGATAATAGAGAAAATGAAAGTTTTTATTTAAAAAAAAAGTAACTAAACTTTTTCAGAATTGTATATTTAATTCTTTTGTAATTTAAATCTATTAGCATACTTAGATTTATCTTTTCAAGGAAATTTACTCCGTTTTTCTCCGATTAATTTATAAAATCAAAATGATAATTCAATATTAGCTGGTAGAGATATACAAAGGAAAAGATATTATGAATAGATATAATGATTGGTTTAAGCAAGCCGAAAAAGACTTAGAAGCAGCAAAAGATAGTAAAAAAAATGCACATTATGAGTGGGCATGTTTCCAAGCCCAACAATCGGCTGAAAAAGCACTTAAAGCATTACTATTATTTTTAAACATAGATTCTTGGGGGCTTGGGCTGATATATTTACTAAAAGAATGGAAACAAATAGCTGAGAAAGAAGAAGAAGATATAGTGTTTAATAATGATGAATATGATGATTTAAAAGAGAAATGTCAAAACCTGGATCGCCATTATATCCAACCTCGTTATCCGAATGGATTTGCGAGTGGATATCCAGCAGAATTTTATAATAAAAAAACAGCAGAAGAGTGTATTGAATATGGAGAGTCTATCATTCAATTCGTTAGAAAAAAAACTCAGAAGATATCCACATCTAAATGATTTAAAAGTTTTTCTTAAACGTATTCAAATAGAGAACCCTGAATTTATACTACTTTTTGGTTCATTAGCTAAAGGTAGGTTTACTCAATTCAGTGATATTGATGTATTATGTGTTTTCAATGTAGAATTTAGTGATTTACAGGAACGATTTTTACATTCTTATAAATATAGTGATGGGATAGTCCAACCAAAAACTTTAAGCTATAATGAGTTCAAAGAGGGTATCATTCAAGGGAATTCCTTCTTACATAGCATATTAAAAGAGGGAGTTATTTTATATAGCAAAATACCATTAGACGATCTGGAAGCTTGGATTGAAAAAGGTAAAAAGAATTTAAAAGTGCGATTCCTCTCCCCTTCTTAATATGAGCTAAAACTATAGAAAAAAGGGTGAGTTACCTACATTGTTATAGCTGGTTTCTGGTGTATAATCCTTTATTTATGCCTTATTAGCTAATAAATTATTTCTTGATTGGCTTTTTTTGCACGTCCAATGCTTTGACCATAATAATTGGGCTTAAAATTCTCCAAAATGGAAAAATTTACGATTGAATGGGGCTCGCGTATTAACTAAACATCCAAAGATCAATTAAGCTCTTTATTAGTTAGATTTTTACAATCCATCTATTTTTTTGGCAAGATAATTTATTAAAACAATCTATTTAAATACCTAAAGTGAATATTTTTTATGAATTATAATAAAAAAAGAGGTTCAATAGTATTACTTGTTCTCTTTATAATAAGTTTCTTTAATTCAGCATTTTTCATTTGGGATAATAAAAACATTTCTAATTCTTCCATCATTCCCAAAACCGCCCAAGGAGGGACTATTACTCCAGGTGTAGTCACAATGAGCACTACAGAGGGATATAACTGGTGGAGCTATGTCCCCACGACTCTTCGAAAAAGTGATACCGCATATATTTTATTAGAGATGAGCCATGCTCAATCTGAAAATTATGATACATTAACCAATGATGCGAGACAAAATGTAGAAAATTGGATATCCTACTCAGAACTTAGCGAATATATTATCCTTACTGCCGCAGTTCCTCGCAATCTTTCCACGGGATATTATCCTCAAGGAATTAACTTTTTTTCGCTTAATTCATCAACTCCTGAATTTTATTATAGACCTGATCTAAAAATAAATAACATCATCTCAGAGTTAAAACATAATCTTACTGATGCGGGATATAATCCATTTGATAAGATTCTTGTTGCTGGTTTTTCTGCTGGGGGTATGTGGGCAAACAGATATACATTACTCCATCCTGAGCGCGTATTAGCAGCAGCCATGGGGCAGGCTGGTGGGTGGTTGGCAATGCCCTTGTCAGAATACAACGGTTCTGTGTTAAATTGGCCAATGGGCATTCATAATTTCTATGATTTGACTAGTACGAATTATAATAAAACAGAGATTTTGAAGGAGGTCCCACAGTTTATCTATATCGGAGAAAATGACACCTCCTCTACTTACTGTAATGAATGTTATCCATTTTGCGATAATATCACCATTTGGGGTGCTACTGATCCTGAACGAATTGAAGCGCAATATAATTATTTGGAAGAATATGATTTCAACGTCCAATTCAAATTATATGAAGGGTATGCTCACACTTATAACTATATAATAAAAAGTGATGTGTTGGATTTTTTTGATACGGTAATTAGAAGTCAATCTGGTGAAACAATACCCAGTTTTAATATAACTGTTGTCTTCTCAATTCTATTTGTTGCTATAGTCGCATGTGCATTCAACTATAAGAAAAGAATAATGAAAATTTAACTAACAAATGGTTACGCTAGATTTATGAAATAATACATATCCTCTACACAAAAACCTCTTCAGAGCATCATCTTCCTTCAAATTTTTTTCTTTCATCATTATGGGTATTTAATTCATTCATCATTTTCTACCTCATTAAATTACTATTAAAGTAGAGAAAATTTACAATTTTAATCTTAGTATTATAATTTAATAAATTATTTGCTATATTGGGTTATTAATAGAAGCGGAATTGGATACTTTCTTAAAAATTTAAAAAAATAAATATTTGAAAAAGTCTACTTGGCAATAAATTATCTATCTCGATGTTTGATGGTTTCAGGTATTCGCTTTTCGGCTTTCTTTAAAGTCTCCTCTGCGTCTTTTGATTTTGAGGGTGAAGAATACTTTAATCTTCCGGGCTTCTTTCTCACAACTCTAAGAGTAGAAACTACAGCTAATAAAGCAATAGTACCCATAGAAATATAGCCCCAGGGTAAATCAAGAAAGCTAAATTCTTGGAGTGAGGGTAAAATCCATGATAATTTTGGGGCAAAACTGTCATTTACCACTTCTCCAAAATTAATGTATAGCGCTTCCTTTTTTGAAGGTATTGAGGTAGAAGGTATTGTTATATTCAATTTGCTATTAGACTTGTCTCCTAAATTCCAGTCAAACCATTCATAGTTCATATTGAAATCTCCCGCAGATGCTCTAGCTACTAAAGATGAATTGGAAAAGATAATATTTTGATTAGAAGTTAAAGATAAATTTAATGCGATTTGCACTCCACTGGTCAGCGGTACGTAATCGTTAAAAGTAATAATCGATTTTAATTCGTTAGGAGCTAATAGACCGACCCCCCGACTGAGTAAAACATGTTCCTTTGACCGATAATAGTCAACTTGGAATACAGCATTATTAGTTGAATATCCCACATAATACGCTGGTTGTCCATCAATTCCAAATTTAACTTCAGTAAGACTAAGGTTTGTTAAGGCTGTTTGTCCGATTATGATATCTAAGACAGGTGAAAAATAGCCATTTCCATCAGCATCTATAAATTCTATAAGCGAATCATATTTTATACCAAATTCTAATGTTGGAATTCCAGATGAGATATCATTATAAAGGGCTGAGAGCAATTCTAAATGAGAACCAAATCCATGCGACAGTCCTAAATGATGCCCGACTTCATGACCTCCCGATGTAGTGCTTGTTCCAGAATTAAATGTGCTGATTGTCAATACTTCATCTGAAAAATCCAAAAATAAGGGGATCTCATCTCTAGCTTCTATATCGTCTGATATTGAGTCGCCATCACTGTCAAGCGTAGTCAGCACATCTTTGTATATGGTAATCCCAAGAGCTACTGCTGATACTATACTAAAAAGGGTAATTAGCAATCCAATATTCACATGAGGTTTATCTCTCACAAATTTTTCTTTTGACATTTAATTTCCCTCATTTCATTAATTTTCATTCTAATAGAATACATCTTGGGATTCCCTACAAAAATGTATGGATTATATATTATGCCTTGCGAAATAAAATTCCTTATAGAGATATTGGCATTATTGGAGTAAGTCTTTAATATATAATAATTATCGTCGAAAACTGCTAAAATATGAGGAGGATAAGAACAAGGATTTAACCTATATTATTATAGTGTTTTAAAAAAAAGAGGATTAACGAAATACTATTTAATCTTTGATTAAAGGTGGTGGAAGATAAATTTCTCTTAGATCGGTTCGTATGAGAGAGCGTGCTCCTTCAGGACAATGGTGAACGCAAACTCCACAGCCTATACATTTGCTCTCATCATCATGAGCTATTCCATCAATCAAAGATATAGCTTCGATTGGACATTTTTCCACGCAAACACCACATCCTACACATTTACTCTCTTCTATTTTTGCCATATAAGAATTCATGGTATGGAACGCAAAAATTCCCCGATAATAGGTCTGGAATAATATACAGCAGCATTTACAGCAATTGCAGATTGAATTCTCACTTTTGTCAATATCAAAATCATCATGAAAGGTTTTATGAACTAAACCTTCTCCTTCGGCTTCTCGGAGAACTTTTTTTGCTTCTTCTCTTGATATTGACTTTCCAAGATTATGTTCAATAAAGTAGCGACCTATATTGCCAAAATGAAGACATCTCATTATATCGCTGGCAGTTTTACATGGATCCCCCAAGAGAGCCTTCTGCAATTTACATGGACATTCAGACAGTGATATGATATCTTGTTTATCGATAATTTTAGAGGCTTCATGGAGGAGTAATACTTTTTCTTGAGGGACCGATAACTCCTTTTCGACGGGAATAATCCTCGTAAAAATAGGCATTTTGTCTTTAAAAATTGGTAATAATCCCTCATAATTCGTTTGCGTT
>Ga0180433_10005019_pt1 | contig 18211 bp, 20 predicted proteins | sample SS_ome_8_FD_132980 | JGI IMG/M metagenome (GOLD analysis project Ga0180433, IMG submission 132980) | Hypersaline lake sediment archaeal communities from the Salton Sea, California, USA - SS_1_D_1 metaG | ecosystem: Environmental > Aquatic > Non-marine Saline and Alkaline > Hypersaline >... | reverse complement strand
TGATATCGGGATTCATCACAAGACCGAACTGGAAAGAAAGAATGACTGGATTGAGCAGTGGCTGGATACTTACATTGGGGATGACCCTGTTGTTTTGGAATTACGGAAACAATATCACGAAGAATTCCATTCAATCAAGCATGACCGACCTCACAAGGAAGTAGGAAGAGCAAGAGCAGCAAGGGCTCATAGAGTTCCGACCGCTGACGAGATGGTTGCGGCACAACAGATGACAGCACCAACAAACATCAAATGGAACTTTGTTTATGAAGAGGAGAACGAAGAATGAAACGAGGCGATTTGGTACAAATAAAAGAAAATTATCGCAAAGGAGATGTGTGTTTTCTTGGAATAATAGCAAAAGTAGAAAAAGATTTTTATGGTGATCGCCATAACGATTATTTATCTGACCGTTTGACTATTCATTGGATCAATGGAAGAACATCCCTAACACCAAGCGCTTATATTCAAATTTTGAGTGAAGCATGAAAGAAAAACTTTACAACTTTGTGAAGCAAAAAGATTGACACCTGGTCCCAGACAGGGTATATTATGAATGTAAAGTGATGAAGCTCTTAAAGGAGGGTTTGTGAACAGTAGCGCTCAGTCAACGAGAAGTATATATGTATATTCAACACATACACACGAACGACAAAACTTGTATAAGATTGGCGAAACTGTTGCGCAGTCACCAGCAGAGCGAGTAAAACAACAAGACAACTCTTCAAACCCAGAAGAACTAAGAATGCTCCTTTCTTTCCCATCGCCAGAATTTTCAGATAGAGATTTACACGCATTTTTGGAACAAAAGGGCTTCGAGCGCAAACGAAAAGAGTGGTTTGTTCTTCCTGGCGGCTTGGACGATGTAAAGACCGCATATAACGAGCTTAACTCTGGTATCTCACGCAAGAACTCATTTGCAATGCGGCAAGAGCAACAAGAGTGTCACGATAAGATCGTTAACTGTTTCAAGAATACGCGGCATAATACATTCTTGATGGCAGCAGTTATGCGCTTTGGAAAGACTTTTACCGCACTCCAGGCAGCGAAATCTTTAGATGCCGATAATGTTCTTATTATTACTGCCAAGCCAGAAACTCGCGATTCTTGGCGTGATGAGTGCGACAACCACGTCGACTTCTCTGATTATGTTTTTTGCGATCTGCGTGACAATTATACACTTGACACGCTGCCTGCTGGCAAGAAAATCATTTTCACATCATTCCAATACCTCAACAGCGACGCCGAGGGCGTTGATAAAACATGGGTATATGACATTCACCCGGATTTGCTATTGGTGGATGAGGAACATCACGGCAGCAAGACAGAAAAATCGACTAACATCCTAAACAACTTCGCGCACATCAACAAGATTTTCATGTCTGGCACACCGTTTAAAAGCTGGATGTCTGGCTTGTTTGTGGACGAGAACTCTTACTTCTGGACTTATTACGACACACAAACACGCTCAGCATCACCTGGACCAGCAATGAAGACGTTTGTTATGGACGTTGCTGTGGAAACTGCCCGTGCATCAAAAGCTGGAGGCTTTTTTGATGACGATGCGTTTCACATCGGAAAATTCTTTGCCGCAGATGAAGGGCGCTTTGTATTCGAGTCAGACGTTCACGAGCTAATGGAAAAGATTTTCCATCCAGACCCAATGTCGAAGGACCGCCGCCGCACAAGTCCTGTGAAGATTCAAGGCTTAAAAAACAGTAACTTCGATCACATCCTCATTCGTATGCCCAACTCGGTTAGCTCTGCCACCGCGTTGGCTTCAATGTTAACTACCATGCTTCCTGAGTATCACATAACCTTGGCTGCGGGCACCGCAGAGGGTGCAACAACAAAAATTCAAACCATCAAGAATACCATCGCTCAATATCCCAAGACGATTACTATCACATGTGGGCGTTTTGAGACCGGAGTTACCATTCCGGAGTGGGGTGCAGTCTTTTTGTTTGACGGCGGCAAGAGCCCAGAGGCATATTATCAAATGTGCTTCCGAGCTTCCACACCAGCAAATGACAAGAGCGAGTTTTATGTTTTCGATTTTGACCCACATCGCACTCTTGAAGTTTCGTATGTTGCTAACACTATGCGCCGCAAAGAGGGGCAAAACACAGATAAAACAATCTCAGAATGGCTCGAAGTAGCACCGATTCTTCAACATAATGGCAGCCGGTTTGTCGAGATTGATGCAGCCGCAGTTATTGAGTATTGGAACAACAACGCATTAAATGACATGACTGCAAAGTTTGCTTCTGAGTGGGGCATTACCGAGCGATACGATGCAAAGTCTCTGGCAGCATTGAGCAACATTAAGCCTGCTGTTGCTCGAAAAATTCAAATGATCATCGCCGACAATCCAGAACTTGAGAAAGGTAAGCTGAAACGACGAATCAGCCAAGTTCTTTCCGCAAGCGATAAGCGAGAATTCAATAAGGTAAAAGAAAAGCTGAAAACTGTCCTTCGCCGGATACCATTAGCAGTTGTCATTTTGGGTGCAACTGATATTGGCGATTTATTGACGAAGGGCAATACAAACAAGGTGACCTTCCTTAAATGTGTCGGGATTGGCATCGACGAGTATGAACACTTCCTACAGACCAATCTTGTATCCAGTGACTGGCAAAATGATTGCGTCATTTCTGTTAGTAACTTTCTTTCAAGTGTTGATTCTTCTGCTTCTATAGCATCCGATGCTTCGTGGAAAATTCTTGAGTTGTATGCCAGTATGGGTGATGAGGTCTCTCCTGGTACTCCGCGATCATTAGTCAACGACATGCTGGACAAGTTGCCCATGTCTATTTGGTCAGATCCTTCCAAGACTTTCCTTGATCCGAGTTTCACGAATGGGACATTTATTTTCGCATTGATCGATAGGCTGATGGTTGGTCTTGCGAGCAAGATTCCAGATCGCAGAAAAAGGCTGACCCATATTCTTAGTAACCAAGTGTATGGTTATGATTTAAATGAAATACCATATATGCTTGTAATGAGTGCTGTCGAAAGGCAGTATGGCATTTCTTCACTTGACATTGGGGTCAATCTAAGTTATAATAATATTCTAAATAAGGAATTTAATATGAAGTTTGATGTTGTTGTGATGAATCCGCCATATCAGGCACCACAGGAAGCCGACGGCAAACGCGGGGGAGGTGACCTTCTTTGGCCAAAGTTTGTTGAAAAGGCAATTAACGAGTTCACTAAGCAGGATGGGCATGTATGCGCCGTACACCCATCTGGCTGGAGAAAGCCCGAGTCATCGCGCAGCAAGTTTGCTGGAATGTTCAAGATGATGGCGCACGAAAATCACATGATGCATCTTGAAATCTATGACTCACAGCAGGGCATGAAAACATTTGGCGCAGGAACTCGTTATGATTGGTATGTTATCGACAAGAGTAGCACAGGGGGGACAACAACAGTCAAGGATCAAGTTGGTGAAGTATCTGTTGTTGATTTGAAAAACTACCAATGGCTTCCAAATCATTCTTTTAAACAGGTTAGTTCAATGCTGGGCGACGGTTCAGGGATCATTTTTGATAGGGGGGCATACGGAACAGATAAGACAAGAAATTGGACTTCTCAAGAACAAGACTCAACATTTTGCTTCCCTCTTGTTCATTCTACACCAAAGAAAGGAAATCGTTTTTGGTACTCTTCAAGAAATGACAACGGTCATTTTGGAATCCCAAAAGTAATCTTTGGGGATTCCGGGATTCATGATGTTATTGTCGATTCGTATGGTCAGTACGGTATGACCCAACATGCCATGGCGCTTCCGATTATCAATCAAGATGATGGGTTGAGAGCAAAAGAATATCTTATGAGCGATGAGTTTCAGAATATTCTTGATGCATGTTCATGGTCAAATTTTCAGATCGACTGGCGCATGTTTGCTTACTTTAAGGAGGGCTTCTGGCGTGATGAAGACTAAAAAAAGAATCAAGGCAACTGGCGAAGTCTTCACGCCTGACTGGCTTGTCAATGAAATGCTCGATAAGCTACCTCCCGACTTGTTTACTGATCCAACAAGAACTTTCATTGATCCAGCATGTGGAAATGGAAACATCTTGGTTGAGGTTATAAGAAGAAAGATAGAGAATGGGTCTACCCCATATCAGGCACTATCCACAACTTATGGTGTGGACATTATGGAAGATAATATCGCCGAATGCCGCCGCCGAGTCTTCATTGTCGCTTATGAGTTGAATAACAATCAACACGATAAGAGTTGGAAAGAGCCGCTTAAGAACAATATTGTTTGTGGCAATGCATTGGAGAGCGATTTAGAGACCTTGTTTGGAGTGGGCGAACAATGATTGTAAAAGCAGAAAAAAATGAGAACGGTGAACTATTTGTAATCTTCCCCCAAGAGTTTGTCGAAAAGCTTAAGTGGGACGAGGAAACAGAAGTAAATATGGACATCGGTGTCGCACTATTTGACAGGACACCAACGACAGTTGTGATAACAAAAAAGGATTAACAAATGACTACAGATGAACTAATCAAAGAAGAAATGCTAAATGCTTTGATTTCGGAACTTACCGCTCGCGAAGCAAAGGCGAAGTCAACAATTCGTATTTATTTGAACAAACCAGTTGCAATTGCTGACCATAGTGATATATTAGATGAAGTCACCAAGTGGGCAAACTATGGTGCTGAGGCTCGTGATGCGAAGGAATTCCTAATCAGCGAGTTTCTTGTCAAGGAAGATGAAAAATAAAACAAGCAGGAGATAGACTTGGACAATAAGATTCCATACGTTAACCTACACGCCCATACAGTTATGGGCTCTATTTTTGATGCTATTGGATATCCCGAAGAGCATTTTAATTTTTGCTATGAGAATGGCGGCGATGCGATGGCGATCACGGACCACGGAAACATGAATTCCGTTCCTGCTGCTGTTCTACACGTCCAGAAAATGAAAGCGGAAGGCAAGAACTTTAAGCCAATCTTTGGCGTAGAAGCTTATTTCATTCCATCAATTGAAGAGTGGAAGCACGAATATGAAGAAGCAAAGAAAGACAAAAAGCGAAGTAAGACACTCGCCAAAGAAGTTACTGCGACGACTGTTGAGGACGAAGCTGCGAGTAAGAAAGCAGTTCGAAACATTCTCAATAGAAGGCGACATCTTATTCTCCTTGCGCAAGATCAAGAAGGACTGAACAACCTTTTCGCAATGGTCTCAGATTCATTCAGACCAGAAAATTATTATCGATATCCCCGTGTCGATTATAAGATGCTAAAAAAGTACTCTAAGGGCGTCATGGCGGCATCTGCTTGCTTGGGCGGTGTCTATGCTGGAAACTTCTGGGAAAACCGTGAGGAGGGCGAAGAAGCGGTCCTGAACGCAATGCGGGACACCACAAGGAACATGATGGATATCTTTGGTGATCGCTGGTTTGGCGAGCTTCAATGGAATAATGTCCCAGAGCAACACCAGCTTAACAAGCACATCATTCAGATGCACAAAGAGTTTGGAATCAAACTTATCTCGACATCTGACTCGCACTATCCAAACCCGGATGCTTGGAAGGACCGTGAACTTTATAAGCGTCTTGGCTGGCTTGGCAAGTCAAAACCTGCTTATGAAAGCTCAGATCTTCCAGAGGGAACTGAGGAGATTGGATACGAGCTTTATCCTCGCAATGGAAATCAAATGTGGGAAGCTTACAAGAAGTATTCTCAAGAGTGCGGAGTTGAATACGACGACAACCTTGTGTTGGAATCTATTACGAATACTCACATGATTGCCCATCAAATGGTAGATGATTTTCTTCCAGACAACGAAGTTCGTTTGCCTGACTTTGTTGTTCCTGCTGGCGAGACTCCTGACTCTGCTTTGGAAAAGTTCTGTATGGAAGGTCTTCGCCTCAAAGGGCTTCATGATAATGAAGAATACACTGAACGACTTCGTATGGAGCTTGGAGTTATCGCTGCTCGTGGTTTCTCAAAGTATTTCCTAACAATGAACCAGATTAGCGATAAAGCAAAACAAAAGATGCTTGTTGGCCCTGGTCGTGGCTCTGCTGCTGGTTCCCTTGTGGCTTATGCTCTGGACATTACCCAAGTAGATCCTCTCAAATATGGTCTCCAGTTCTCACGCTTCTTGCGGGCAGACGCCAAGGATTATCCAGATATCGACTACGATGTAGCAGACTCCATGCATCTGAAGGAAACTCTTGTTCAAGACTGGGGTGATGATAAGGTTGCCCCTATCTCAAACTGGAATACACTCCAACTTAAATCTCTTATCAAGGACATCTCAAAGTTCTATGGCATTCCATTCACAGAAGTTAATTCTGTTACATCGGCAATGGTTGGAGAAGCAATTGGTCCAGCTAAGAAGAAGCACGGTCTTGCGGCTGGTCTTTACAATCCAACCTTTGAAGACCTTATGGAGTTCAGCGATTCTTTGAAGAACTTCTTGGCAAAGTATCCAAATGTAAAGACTCACGTTGAAACACTTGTTGGTCAAGTCCGCTCTTGTTCTCGACATGCTGGTGGTGTTGTGGTCGCTGAAAGCTTGGACTCTCGTATGCCGCTGATTAACTCTGGTGGTGTTCGTCAGACTCCTTGGTCTGAGGGGCAGAACGTTCGGCACCTTGAACCAATGGGCTTCATTAAGTTCGACCTTCTTGGGTTATCAACCTTGAAGATGATTGAGGGTGCTATTTCTCATATTCTTCGTCGCCATCACGGGATTGAAGACCCAACATTCGAAGACATTAAGAAATACTACGATGCCAATCTTCATCCAGACGTGATTGACCTGAGCGACCAGAAGGTATATGAAAACATTTTCCACAAAGGAAAGTGGGCAGGAGTGTTCCAATTCACAGAGACTGGTGCTCAAAACTTCTGTGTTGAAGCTAAGCCAAAGAATCTGATTGACTTGGCGGCTATTACTTCTATCTATCGTCCTGGTCCGCTCTCTGCGAATGTTCATGTTGATTATGTTGAATCAAAGAACAATCCTCAGTATGTCAAGTATATCAACAAAGAGCATCAAGATATCACAGAAGAGACCTATGGTTATCTTATCTTCCAAGAGCAGATCGCCTCTATGGCTCATCGTCTTGGTAAGAACATCAGTCTTGATGAAGGCAATCTTCTTCGCAAGGTCTTAACCAAGAAAGGCACAGGCAAAGGCGCAGAGGTCAAGGAGTCACTACGCTTGCGATTCATTGAAGGTTGTGTAGAAAAGGGAATGAAGAAGACAACTGCTCAAAAACTTTGGGAAAAGTTTGAATACTTCAATGCCTATGGATTCAACAAGTCTCACGCAGTTTCTTACTGTATTATTTCTTACCAGTGTGCTTGGCTTCTGAACTATTACCAGTCAGAATGGATGGCAGCATTCCTCGACAAAGAACCAGAGTCAAGAAAAGAAAAGGCAATCAACATTGCAAAGTCTTTCGGCTTCAAGATTCGTAGCCTGAACGTCAACTCTTCAGGTCGTGTCTGGGAAATCTCAGAGGATGGTACAACCTTAATCCAATCATTGTCTTCTATTAAGGGTTTGGGTGATTCTGCGATTGATCAGATTGTTCGCAACCGACCATTCAATACAATTGAGGATTTCTTGTTCAATGAGAACGTGGTTTACTCCAAACTGAACAAGAAAGCACTTGATGTTCTTTGTCGCTCTGGTGCTCTTGATTCCTTGATGGATGATCGTTTCACTGGTGGAAAGCACTTCTGGTCTGCTATTTGTGTTGACCGACCTCGGAAGCCAAAGAACTTGGAAGAGAATATTGTTCTCTATCGTCCAGAAGGCGCATTCTCGGATGAAGAAAAGATTAGTTATCTTGTTGAGTTAACTGGTGTCTTCCCATTCGACCGAGTGATGAAAGAAGATCTCTACAAGAAGCTAAAAGAAAATATGATTCCATCCATTGCAGAATACAATCCAGATTACGGAGATGTTGTTTGGTTTATTCCTCGCAAGGTTGTCCCAAAGAAAACAAAGAATGGAAAAGATTATTGGATTCTTGAAGTTATTGACGATACGAATAGTCTCACAAAGGTCAGGTGCTGGGGTATTGGTGAACATGATATGGTTCACTTGAACCGCCCTTACATGGCGAAGTTAGATTACAATGGCAAGTGGGGATTCTCGACAAGAAATTTACGAAGGAATTTTAGGATTCTTGCTTGACGTGGCATAGAATAAATGCTATATTGTATTTGTTCGCAGCACCCTCACCCAAACAAGAGAGCAACAAATGCAAGTGCTAGGTTACGCATGTATCAACATGGGAATGTCAAACCAACCAAAGAAGAAGCGAGTCACCACCAACCGCAGCATGATCAAGCGAACATTCAAGCAAAAGGGTTTACCCTATGCTTCTGAGCTTGCTTTGCAGAACTGCAAGGATCTTATCAAGATTCTCAAGTGGAATCATCAAAATGGCATTCACTTCTTCCGTATGTCTTCTGACATTTTCCCTTGGGCATCCGAATACCAACTAAGTGATCTTCCAGATTACAAAGAAATTTGCAAGGCTCTCGAAGAGGCAGGTTCTTTTGCCAGGTCAGTCGGGCAACGATTGACTTGCCATCCAGGTCCATTCAACAAGCTTACGAGTCCAAAGGAGCATGTTATCAAGAATACAATTCGCGACCTTGAGATTCATGGAGAACTCATGGACCTTCTTGGTATGCCCAGAACTCCTTGGGCAAAGCTCAACATTCATGTTGGTGCGACCTACGGCGACAAGCCATTTGCAATAAGTAACTTCTGCCGTAACTTTGAGAAACTACCTGAGTCAGTCAAGACTCGTTTGACCGTGGAGAATGATGATAGGGAGTCTTTGTATTCTACAGCAGAACTGGTAGATGAAATCCATTCAAGGATTGGAGTCCCAGTTGTGCATGACTTCCATCATCATTTGTTCACGAACCGTGGCATGTCCCAAAAGGAGGCTCTTGGGCTTGCCTGTAAAACTTGGGGTGATGTAACTCCAGTGGTTCACTATTCAGAATCACGAGCACAAGAGCACAACGATCCCAAGATCAAACCACAGGCTCATTCAGATATGATTTTCAATTACATTGACACTTTCGGCTATGATGTCCACATCATGATTGAAGCTAAGCACAAGGAGCTTGCTCTTCTTGAATACCGCAACATGTATCAACAAAAGATGCTGTTGGCAGGCTGATGAGCGATGGTTGGATTTATCTGGACCTACATGGCATTCTCCACGAGGATGCTGATTTCATTATTGAAAAGTTCGTCACAGATCACTTCGACCATCTACCTGTAAAGATTATTACAGGCTACTCCAAGTTCTTCATCGATAAAGTGAAAGAATACTCAGAAAAATATGAACTTGAATGTTGCCAGGAAACCTGGTACAACTACGGGTGCTGGATTGTTTATGAAACAAATCGACCCAAAGTGCTTGACAAATAGAAATCATCTGTTATAATAGAAAAACAATTTAGAGTCAAGGTATGAATAGAATTAAAGACAATGTAGCTTTGGATCAGTTTTTTACAAAACCAGAAGAAGCTAAACGTCTGTTCGGTGTTGTTCAAAAACTAATTGATTTAGAGCAATATGATATTATTTTAGAGCCATCAGTTGGATCTAATTCTTTTGGCTGCTTGTTTCCTCCCGAGAAGAGGGTTCTTATGGACATAGACCCAAAGGATACGATCTTCTCATACGACAATCAAAAGAACAAATTTACAAAGTTGACCACAAAGAAAGCCAAGATTAACATTATACAAATGGATTATCTTTCACTGGGTAAAGCTGTTGATCTATTAGGCTTCACAACAGATAAAAAGATAATCGCAATAGGGAATCCTCCGTTTGGTAAAAACAGCAGCTTAGCAGTAAAATTCTTTAACATATGCTCAAAGTTCTGTGATACAATTTGTTTTATCATCCCAAGAACTTTTAAGCGCATATCTATCCAGAATCAATTGGATCTTAATTTTCACCTAACTTACAGTGAAGATTTGCCATTCTCTACAAAGGAGTGTGTTTTTGAACCGCACATGAATGCGAAATGTTGTTTTCAGATTTGGGAGAGGAAAGAAGAAAAAAGAGAAAAAACTTTACTTCCTTCATCTCATCCTGATTGGGAATTTTTACCACTTGGTCCAAAAGAAAAAAGAGAAGGATGTGCCAAAGAACAACCAACTCCGCCGAAGAATGCTGACTTTGCTATGAAGGCTTATGGCTCTAATTGTGGGGAAATTGTTACTACAAATCTCCACGACCTCCGCCCCAAAAGCTGGCACTGGTTTAAGAGCGATAATCCCGAAAAGCTAATAAAGAGATTTCAGCAGTTAGATTATAGTATTTCGAAAGACACAGTGAGGCAAGATTCAATTGGTAGAGCAGAATTAGTAAAATTATATTCAGAAAAGTTTGACAAATAAAATTATCTTGTTATAATAACAGAGCAAAACAAAGGAGAAATAATGTCCAATAACTTAGAAATCTTTCCGTCTTTCGAGGCGGCTCAACATCAAACTGATAACCAAATCGAAGCAAGTCCAAAAGAAGAGAAGATGATTGAGTACATCCGAGAGCTTCAAGAGATTGAAGATCAAATGGAACCACTCAAAGAAATGAAGCGAGATCTTAAAGCTCAGTTCAAGGAAGCTGGCTGGCTCACTGGCGACGAGATTTCAATGACTGTTCGTGCTTATCGCATGATGAAGTCTAAGGACTTTGACTTTGACGAGTTCGCAAAGGTCTATCAATCTCTCGCAAAGATCACGGGGCGCTAATTATGATGCTTGAATATTATCGTGTTCGTCCGGATGTGATTCCGCCAACACGAGCAAACCCATCCGATGCGGGATTGGATATCCACTTCAATCCAGAAGATGCATCAGTAACAGGAGTGATGCTTTATCCAGGTGAGAGCAAGCTTTTCCAGACTGGTCTCAAATTTGGTATTCCTCACGGGTACATGCTTGAAGTTAAGAACCGCAGCGGCAATGCTTCAAAGCGAAGCTTGATTGTTGGTGCCTGTGTTGTGGACTCTGGTTATGATGGCGAAGTGTTTGTTAACCTTCATAACATCGGTCGCGAGCCACAACTGATTGAGAAAGGCATGAAGATCGCCCAGGTCGTAATGATTCCGGTTGTTCATTTCCGAGCACTTGAAACAACTCAGGACAATTTATATGATTGGCACCTAATTACGATGAGCAACCGTGGCACTGGCGCACTAGGCTCGACAGACAAGAAGTAGCGGAGATTTATAATGAAAATTAAAATTACAAAGCAGACTTTGGGCAGTATAATCAAAGAAGAGTTAGAGAAAGTCCTTATGGAAAAAGAAGAAGATCGTTTGAACCGAATAAAGAATATATTGAAGAGCAATACATTTCTTAAAAATAAAGCCGAGGGATTAACACCTGATATGATTAAAGATGCCGGTAAGTTGATTTATGTACAATTTCCAGGTGAACTAGATTCAGATCATATTAAAAAACATTTTGATGGATCAAGCGCTGGCTCTAAATGGTCAATATCTCCTGAAGAAGTGTCAAAATTAATTTTAAATACGATTAAAACAAATCCAACTAAATCCGGACAAGAAGGCCCAGTATTCAAATACAAGTGGCTAAATGTTGATGCTGGTAAGGAAATTGGGTTTGATTCATTGAAAAAGCAAGAACCCACAGAAACTATTCCTGATTTTGAACGCTTTAGAATGGTTGATGATAGTACTAGAAATTGGAAAGACATTGAAAAAGTACTTAATGATAGTGAATATGAATTAGTGAAAAAGACAGGTGAAAACGAAGTTGAGCCATATACAGAAGCCGACTTTAAAGCTGGCACTCCGGGATTCTTGAAGCAAGATATTGGTGTAGTTAAAGGTAAAATAGAAGACAACCCGACCAAAACATTTAATCTAATTACAGCTAGAATTGGAATGTACAATAATAAGCCAGTCGTCACATTAATGTCGACATACCCAGGCTTGCAGCCAGTTGACGCTGGAGGAAAAGAGATAACAAACAAAAAAGACTATAAGGAACACGGTTACTCACTTGTTAAGCCACAGTAGGAAGAATAAATAAAATGAAGATGCGAAAAACAGTGACTTATGACGATGTTTTGTTGGTTCCTCAATATTCTGATATCAGATCAAGGAGAGAAGTAAACATCGGATCTTTCTTAGATAAAAAACGATTCTATAACCTCCCTATCATTTCGTCGCCTATGGATACTGTCACGGAATCTTCTATGGCAACAGCAATGAGTCTCAATGGAGGCTTTGGTGTTGTTCACCGATACAATACCATTCAGCAGCAGGTTGATGAAATCTTAAAGCTTCAAGACGGAATCGTGAAGGCTGCTGCTGTTGGTATCTCTGGTGACTTCGCCGAGCGAGCAGATGCTCTTGCTGAAGCAGGTGTCGACATTCTTTGTCTTGATGTCGCCCACGGGCATCATATCATGATGAAGGAGGCTTTGCATCTTCTTCGCAGGGATTATCCTCATGTTCATCTGATGGCTGGTAATGTCGCAACTCTTCAGGGCTTTGAAGACTTGGCATCTTGGGGTGCTGACTCTGTTCGCTGTAATATTGGCGGAGGATCTATTTGCTCTACGAGAGTTCAAACGGGTCATGGCATCCCAGGGCTCCAAACTATTATGGACTGTGCTACATCAATCTATGCAGGTGATACCAAGATTATCGCTGACGGCGGCATTCGCAACAGTGGTGACATTGTTAAAGCACTTGCTGCTGGTGCTGACTTCGTGATGCTTGGATCTCTTCTGTCAGGAACAAATGAGACTCCAGGCGAGGTCAGAACTATTAACGGTAATCAATATAAAGAGTATCGTGGAATGGCAAGCAAGGCAGCACAGCATAGTTGGCGCAACAAGACTTCTTCTATTGAAGGTGTCGTATCCACAGTTCCTTGTAAGGGTTCTGCTCGTTCTGTTCTTGAAGAGTTGGCAGTTGGTATTCGCAGCGGTCTTTCATACACTGGTGCTCGAACTATCTATGAACTCCAGGACAAGTGCGAGTTTGTGATGCAAACCAATGCAAGTCAAATTGAGAGTTCTCCTCACATTTTGAGAAACTAATTATGACTGTGGAATATGGTAAACTCGACAAGAGAATTTCTTTTATGGACACAGATAAAAGAAATGCAGACCTCATCATTAGATTGAAGCAAGATGGTTTAACAAAGACAAAGTTTTTCAGAGCCATCCTTGATGGATACCTCAACCAAGACGATAGAATTATGGAGTTTGTCAATGAATACAAGGTAGAATCAGGCTCTCAGTCCAAAAAGAAAGCAAGAGTAGTCCAATCTAAAATCGAGCAAGGCAAAGAAAACAAAAGAAAGTTTGGCTTGAACGAAGATGAGATTGAGAACATTTTTGATATCTTAGAAAAACAAAATCCAGATTTATAAACTTTGGTGTTTTTGAAAAAACATAACTATTTACTACATGAAAAAAGCCGTTATAACCGGTATAGGAGAATAATAATATGAGCAAGAAGCTTTTGAATGAATCAACAATCCGACGCTTTGCTGGCCTTGCCGGTATTGGCGCTGATGTAGTTTCCAACTTTATCAACGAAGTCTATGATGAGGACGGGGAAAAGATGGAAGAAGAAGTCTTCTCTGAGGAAGAAGAAGCCGAAGAAGAAGCCGAAGAAGAAGACATGGGAGACATGGGAGACATGCCCATGTCTGATGATGAAGAAGAAGAAGACATGGGCGACATGGACATGGAATTGGGCGCTGAAGAAGAGGCAGCAGGAGGCGATGCGGAAGCACTTGTTTCTGATATCGTTGCCAAACTTCAAGACCTCGCCAAGATGGCTGGCGTCGACATTGATGTTGAAATGGGCGACGAAGAAGAAGAGCTTGATGAAATGGGTATGAAGTATAAGCGCGATGAGGATGAAGTGATGGAAGAAGAGGAAGAAACTCTCGAAGAAATCATCAATAGCATCCTCGCAGAAGAAGAAGATGAGCTTGAAGAAGCGAAGGACGAAGAGGTGGAAGAAGGTCTCTATGGCGATGGGCGACACACCAAGAAAGAATCCACGATCCGTCGAGAACAAGAAGAAGTTGTTCAAGAAGTTCTTCGTCGAGTTCGTGAACGTCTTGCCCAAAAGACAAAACAATAATTAAGTTTCCCACACGGGATGCTTGGTGACATTAAACCTCGGAGATCCCTCACAATCTCCGAGGTTTTGTAGCTTAAAGTGGAGTAAAAGTGATTTACATAATCGGTGGACTTATCCTTGGTGGTATCGTTGGGTTTTCCCTTGCTTATCTGACGGGAATGTTCTTGAGCATCAAAACCTTCAGAACAGTAGAGATTTATTGCCTATGGATGTTGGGAATGTGCCTTGAAGACCTTGTGTTTATCAGAGAGATAAAGTATCAAGCAGCAGCAGAAGCAGACAATGTTCCAGAGAACGAATTAAAAATCATGAAGAACGAAGACGAAGCTCTTCTTGATAAGTGGAAGCACGATGCAATCAAGAAGTTGATTATGTCAGCACCACCATTCTATCAAAGAGTTATTGTTTATAGGACTTGGAACCAGGCTATGGCTTGGCTTAACGAAAATATTCAACTTGCCCTTGACAACGCGAAGAAATCTTGATACAATATAAAGACAATCAAGGAGGATAACATTGCAAGCTGTCGCATGGAAAACTTATCACTCAAAAACTAAACTTGTTTATTTGATTCAAGTTGAAGATATCAAAGGAGTCCGACAAGAAAAGAAGATTCTTAAACAACTTGAAGAAAGCAAATGGAAACTCTTCGCAGATGGATACAATCCCAAGAAGGACACAAGAACTCTTATCTTGGAAAGTGAATTCGAAGAAGAGTCCCAGTGGATTAACTGGGCAAGAAGTTTTCCATACAAGCTTGTAGAAATGGGCAAGTCAGGAAAAATGAAACCATACAAACTTGGACTCGATTACATCGAATCCCCTCGCAGAAAAAGGAAAAACAATGTCTGAACAAGAAGAGCAAGTAGGAACAGAAGAGGAAGAAGAAACCGTCGAACTTCCAGCAGGTATAAACCTTATTGGTCTTTTTGGCGATGTATCAGAGAAGAAAGCAGAAGAAGCAATTTATGCTTTGAAGACTTTGGAGATTTTAGAAACAGAAGAGTTTGAATTTTATATTTCAACCCACGGTGGTAATGCAAGTGATATGTTTGCCATCTATGATATGATGAGACTCACGAGGGATAAATGCAATATTGCGACAGTAGGTCTTGGAAAGGTGATGTCCGCTGGTGTTCTTTTGTTAGCAGCAGGAACAAAAGGCAAACGAAAGGTTGGCAAGAACTGTCGGATCATGATTCATTCTGTGATTGGTGGAAGCGCCGGTCCTCTTCACGATCTCGAAAACGAAATGAAAGAAATCAACAAAATGCAGGAAATGTATATTGATGCACTTTGCGACGAGTCAGATCTTACCCGAGGCAAGATTAGAGACTTATTCTCAAAGAACGTAAATATTTACCTTTCAGCAAAAGAAGCGGTAGAATATGGCATTGCTGACCTAATTATATAAAAGGAAACAAAGTATATGGCGGTCATTAAGGGATTACATGCGAAGCTAATCGCAGAAGAAGTTGCGAGAGTCATGGACAAAAAGCACTATGCTTTTTTTGAAAATGGCAAGTTCAATGTGAACATCATAGGCATTCGGTCTTCTGAAAAGTCTTCTAATACCTTTAATGACACCATGCTTCTCATTTACAAGAACAAGAAAAGTGAATGGGAAGTAATCTCATCTGTGGTCACGACAGACCCAGGTGAGAAGTATCTTGTTGAACCAATCAATAATAAGGGCACAGCTATTCTTGTTCCAGGTCAATATAAGAAAGTTTATAAAGTAGACATTCACGCTGCAAGCAATAAGAAGTTCGCTCACGAGGCTCTTTGCCAAAGAGGTGCAACTCTAAGAGTTTATCGCGATAACGATAAAGACAAGATGCACGACCACAATCCAGAATCAATTGATGAAGGTTGGTTTGGGGTAAACATCCACAGAGCAAAAGCTTCTGGTGAAACTTCATACATCGGTGCTTACTCTGCTGGATGTCAGGTTTTCAAGAATGCGACAGACTTCAAAACTTTTATGGATGTTGTTCGTCGCTCTCGCGATCTTTATGGAAACAGTTTCACTTATACTTTGCTAGAGGAAAAAGACTTCGAGGTTTAAAATGAAAGACTTAGATCAACTAATAGAAGGTGCAGTATCTTCAAGAAAACAAAAGAAAGGCACATCCTTGGATTTAAATATGCTCCTTGAAATGGTTTCAGAGGTTGTCTTGGAGGGCAAAGAGAAGGGGAAGCAGTTCGAGATTGTTGTTGTTCAGGTAGTTCGTTCTAAGTCTGGCGCTGACCCGCTCGCAGGTGGTGTGTATGATGGTTGGCAGAAAAAGTCTGAAGAAAAAAGCGGTGACAAGACATTGGGTGAAATGGCAAACGAACTTTACGATACTGCTGTTGCATCTGGATTTTTTAAAGAATCTGATTTTCAAAACGCGAAAATGCAAGACATAGGCAAACAGCAATACGGCGGCATCGGTCCAAAAATCGAAATTAAGACAGATGTTATGTTTGGCGATAAGCCGATCTCTATAAAGATGCCAGGAGATACCCAGGCGGATTCTTCTAAGATTTCGGCAATTATAAGCAAGGTTCAATCTTTGGCTGTTGATGAACAATTCGAAGAAGACTATAAGGAAATTTTTTCAGAGAAAAAAAATAAGATCATAAAGGCTTCGGAGAATAGATATCTGACGCCTCGTCGGATAAAGTCTCTTGTCAAGAAGATAGACAACCCCGATCCAGAAAAGGCAGAAGAGGCACAAAAAGCTCAAGAAATTTTAAATGCTTTTAGAACGCTCAGCATCATTGATGAAAATTACCAGATCATAAAAAAAGATTTAGTTTTTAATAAAGAAGAAATCGAGAAAGAGATAAAAGATTACTTACAAGGCGCTCTTCAGGGAAACTTTGGTAAACTGATCAAGGAGTTGCTAACCGGCGCTAAGGGATTTAAGGATGTGCCAGGTGCTGCTGCACGATATCTTCTTTCCCCAGAGTATGCTTTTGATTTAGAGGATGAAGACACTCTTGAGATGCTTGCTGGCGCAGTCAAGATGAGGGTAGCCCTCAAAGGTGATAGAAAGCTGAATATCGAGGAGATAGATACTATTAAAAAGACTCTTGGATCCGAAATAACACTTAGGTGGGATATCAAGAAGAAGGAACTGTTGGAAGCCTTAGAGGCGAAAAAGAAAGTTGAATTAGAAAAAATTGAAGCAGCAAAGAGATCCAGCGGGACTGTATCAGAAGAAAAAATAGAACAAGTAGAAGAGGAAAGTTTTGAAGAAATTTATGATGATATACAAGACACTCTCTTGCCAATCGTAGAAAAATAAAAAATTAAAATAATCCTTGACTGTTAAGTCAAAAGTGATTATAATAAGATAGACAAAAACAAAGAGGTGTCACTTGTCTAAGCATTATAGCTCTGAGTCCGATCTGACTCAAAAGATTCTTGCTGGAATCAATACTCTGGCAGACAACGTTGCTTCCACTCTCGGTCCACGCGGCAGGAATGTAATCCTACAAGAGAAGGGCAAGCGACCTATCATTACAAAGGACGGTGTAACCGTCGCTGAGTTTGTTGATCTTGAAGACCCGATTGAGAATGTTGGTGCTCAAATTATTAAGCAGGCAGCATCACAAACAAATCTTGATGCGGGCGATGGGACAACAACCTCCACAGTTCTTTCGCGAGCAATCCTTAATGAAGCCCAGCGCTATGTTTCTTCTGGTGTTGCGCCAATCGAACTTCAACGAGGAATTGAAAAGGCTGTTGATGTAATCACAGAACAGCTTTCTGAGATGGCAAACCCGATTATGTCTGAGGAAGACATCGCTCATGTCGCAACCATTTCTGCCAACAACGATAAGCAGATTGGATATCTTATCGGCAAGGCGGTGACTGCTGCTGGCAAGGACGGCGCAATCACAGTTGAAGAGGCTCGCTCTCAGAAGACTAGCCTTGAACTTGTAGAGGGTTTCCGAATGGATGCGGGCTTTGCTGCTTCTGCTTTCATCACTGATGAACGTCGCCGTGCTGTTGTCTACGACGACCCGCTTCTCCTGGTTACTGACGAGAAGATTGAGCACGT
>Ga0180433_10005018_pt1 | contig 18212 bp, 35 predicted proteins | sample SS_ome_8_FD_132980 | JGI IMG/M metagenome (GOLD analysis project Ga0180433, IMG submission 132980) | Hypersaline lake sediment archaeal communities from the Salton Sea, California, USA - SS_1_D_1 metaG | ecosystem: Environmental > Aquatic > Non-marine Saline and Alkaline > Hypersaline >... | reverse complement strand
ACCTCCATTGGTCTACGCAAGTATACCACACCGCTGGCGGGCCGTCAAGGATTTTCCAGGATTTTGTAAGTGTTGACCCAGTCGCCACCTATCTTCACCTGGAGCATGAGATGGAGGCCGGGACGCGCGATCCGCGCCTCCTGGCCGCCCATCTGGTACTCGATCATCTTCTCTTTTGCTTTGAAGAGGGAGATGCCTTTCATACACTTTCCTCCCAGTCGATCGCGTCGAGGAACAGCTTGGTGTCCGGCTTCAAGGTTACCTTGTGGCCGTCGCGTGGCGGCAGCTTGCCAGTGTGCTCCTCAACTTCCAATTGACTGTCAGCTATGATATAACGCTCACCGCGTCTGGGAACTCTGGGGCTCCCGCCTTCGGTGATTACTTCCTTCGGTGGCTCTGCTTTCGGTCGGATAGGATCAAAGATTGACTCAATGGCATCCAGGGCCAAGCAGTGCGCCTTCTTCACTTCTGCATACACTCCAGGGCAGGTCTCATACAAGGCGGGCCGCATTAGTTCGCGCGTTAGGTCCCGAAAGCCCTCGCAGGCATTCGTGAGCTTGGTACGCTGGCGAACCAACGTGTCTGTCAGCTTGCTGCTGGCTTCCATGCTATTTCTCACTGTTTCCTGCTCCTTTTTCCAAGACCTAACCGTGTCCTTGAAAAGCTTCCGATAAGTTCGGGCCGACAGCCAGGCCATAATATACAGCCCGAGCAGGAAACCCAGGCAAATACAAAACAAAACTACCATCACTACTCCTTTACTTGACCGCGAACGACATGACATAGCCGTCGCTGGTTTCAAGACTGAAAAACCACGGCCGGAAGCCGAAGTCCTTGGTCCTCAGATCTAACGGCCAACTGTAAAGATTCACGTACTGCGTCATGAGGCCTGGGCACGTCAAAAGACCTTCCCGATTCGACTCGATGACGACGGTGTCGCCCAGCTCTTCCACGTGGAAAACTGGTGGCCCGCTGACGTCCAGCTCACCGCCGGAACCTGCGCAGCCACACAGGACTCCGAACACAGTTCCCATGAAAATCCAGGTAACCACATCAACGAAGCACATTTTTCGCAGCCTCCAGTTTGGTTTCGAGCCGTTCGATATAGGATTTGAGACGCTTGATCTCTTCCAAGACCGTTGGCTTCTTGTTCAGGTCACCACGAACAGACAAGCACATAGGGTTTTCCTTTGCTCCGGCCCATTCAACCTCTGTGATCTTCAAGTAATACTCGGTGCCTTCCAAGTGGAAGACGTCGTCAATTTCGACCATAACTACTCCTGTGCAGTATGCCAGTAGGTCTCAAGGAGAAGCTGATACAGCTCCTCATAGTTCATGCGGTGCTTCCAGTGCCCTATCGCCAGGTCCAGGAGGCCCGCCTTCGTCACGTCACCGACCACTTGGGCCGCGTACCAGTCGAACAGGTAATAGTCCCGCTCGACCTGTAGCAGGAGGAAGACGCGGCCGGTCAGGCGTCCTACGCGCCGGATCCATGCCTGCTGGATCTTCCAGTGCTGCTTGTGAGGTATCCTGACTGGAGTCGTCTCCCGCTTCGGATACTCCTGCACTCTCTTCAGCTCGATGAAGCCATACGGACCACCGCCAAGCAGTACGAAGCCGACGTCTGGGATCCCCAGGGACAGCTTGTCTTCGAATCGTTGTGGCACCCAGGTGCCCTTCATGCCGCGCTGTAGTGCTTTCCACAGAGCCCGTTCATTCGCCATCGCCTAACGCCCCTCTCATGTTGGTCACTAAGTTGCATAAAGCATCCTGCGTCTCAGCGTTGTCCAGGGAGCACCGCAGCAGGCGCTTATAGACCTTGTCCTCGTTACTGCAAATTATGCTATGCAGGCGTTTGTTCTCACCAATTAGTGCCAAGATCAGAAGGAAATTCGCAATGCCCATGAACAGTGCCACAAGAATTAGTCCAAACATGTTACTCACTGAACCAGAATACAAGGCGAGGCTCTTTCCCGCCAATCTGGAACCCTTTCATTGCTCCGTACAACGCCAACCAGTGGGCGGGTACCGTCCCCTGGGTGAACTTGAAGTACGCATTGTTTACGTCCTCTACCTCTGCGATCGACAGCCAGGTGCCAGGCGGCAGGCCATGGTCACAGTGGCTTTCGATAAGTCTCTCCATGAGGTCAGGCCCGAGGTCCCTGGGCATTCCCTTCGCAGGAACCACCACGAGGTCCTCTCGGCCGTGCGCCCCTATCATACCAGACAGGACGCGGTCACTCGGCAGGTGGAACTCCGCTTCCATCTCCCAGCCGTTCTGATACGCCACCTCGATCGCCGGATACACTAACATTACCACCTCCGAATGCTTGTTCCCAGCGACGGTCATACTCTTCCCGGTCAATCTTCCGGGGTCTGCGTTTGTCGCCTTTACCAGACATAGTTACTCCTACCAATATACGACAGCCAGGTACAGGTGCCACAGGCACAGCAGGCCGTACAGCCAGGCTGATACTTCCAGGGCCTTGCGGCCAAACTTACTGCCCTGCTCGGAAAGGTGAGCAAGGCCACCGGCCGCCACGCCCGTCAAGACCATCTTGACGAGCGCAGCGAACGGCCTGCTTACTGAGATGCACCACGCCATTAGCGGGTTCAGCTCCGTCGCGTTGCACAGGTCCATATGCAGGAACGTGAACGCGAGGTCCAGGGCTGATAGAGACATGATGATTAGGAACAGGGCCAGGTTACTCATTAATCCAATCCAGTAGCTCCTGGTAGTTCCTCCAGTCGAAGATCCGGACCCCAGCGGCCTTGGCTACCTCGATCTCTTGGCGCGTTCCCTCTGAGTCCTCCCACCCGGGCAATAGAAACACTGCATCGCAGCGTTCCACCTGAACAAAGTCGCCGTCCAGCCAATCCTCGGCCTTCATCCCACTGATTCCGTCCAGGAGGGCTGTGTTCTTGTGTGGGCAGATCACGGAAGCTCCAGCCTCCCAGATCATGGCCATCCAAGACTCGGCAGCACGAATATTCTCTACAACGCCACGGATCCCGTCCTTCGAGCGGTAGGGTCCGGCCGTGTAGATCAGCTTAGTCCGTCGTCTCTGCATCTTTCACCTTCGGCTTTCTCAGGGGCTTGAGGACCCTGGTTGTAACATTTATGGGTACACACGTACCCATTTCGGGTACAACAATTCCCATGGCATTTAAGGCAGACACGCTAACCTCAAAGAAACCGGGGCTCTCCCATTCCTCCAGGATATCATTCCAGGAGGGTTTTTGCAGGTGGAGATAGTATATCCCCTCCTGCAATGAATCTGACTCTAACCAGATTTTGTTGGCCATCTTAGAACCCCGGCTTTACGGAGTCTTTTTTGTCCTTGTTGCCGCCGACGAATTCGAACTTCTCGACGGTAACCTTCAGCTTGGAACGCTTCGTGCCATCCTGCGCGTCCCACTGCTCGTACGAGAGGCGTCCCTCGATCAGGATCTGGTCGCCCTTCGTGAGGTATTTGGTGATGACCTCGGCCTGCTTACCCCAGGCCGTGGCGTCCACGAAGCAGACCTCCTCGCGGCGGTCCTCGCCGGAGCCGGAGATCCTGTTGACTGCGAGGCCGAGGTTCGCGACCGAGGTCCCCTTCGAGCCAACCTGCTTCAGTTCTGGGTCCCGGGTCAATCGCCCGCCGATTATGACTCTATTGAAATTCATTTACTACTCCTCTTTGAAGAAACGTTTTAGGCGTATCCGAATTGCTTTCACCGCTCCAGCGATGTCCTCCAGGGTACAATCAATCAGGTTCAGGGCTTCCTTGATTTCGTTGAGTTCGTGACGTGTTTCATTATCCATTGGTCACCTCCTTTTCTACCCCATTATAGCACCCTGCTCCGTATCCGTCAAGTCAGTTCCCCAATTTTTCTTGAATTCTGGGTCCGCTCTCAACGGAACCTTAAATGGGATCGTACTTTCCATAAGCCGGACGCTCTCCCGAAAAGCCTCGATGCCCTCCTTCGTGTTGGGCACCGACCAGTCCAATTCGTCATGCACCGTCAGCAGTGGTGGCCCCAGTACGTCGCATACACCGGACTCCCAGATATCCACCATTGCCTTCTTCATAACGTCGGCCGCGCTCCCCTGGATCACTGCGTTCAAGGCCCTGTAGGTCCAGGCCCGCTTGATCCCCATTCGAGGGCACCGCTTACCAGCATCCTTGGCCGCGTCAGCCTGTTCCTTGATCCAAGCCCGTACGGACGCCGCGTCTTTTTCGCAGTCCGTATCTCGGAAGGCCCAAGACAGATTGAAGTCGGCCGGTTCCCAGTCCGTGAACCGTCTCCTGCGGCCCAAGATCGTGTGGACGTAGCCCCGCTTGTTCGCTACCCTTGACGCTGTGTTCGTCGTCTCCTTGACGAACGGCAGCTTCGCGTAGTAGCTATTCAGGAGCGCCTTCCCCTCGACCTCGTCGAGCCCCAGCTTCTCGCATAGCTTCTTGACACCCATTCCATAGACCACACCGAAGTTGATGTGCTTGGCGTCGGAACGCTTGATCCCCGCCATGTCCGCACAGGCCTGGTGATAGTCAATGTCTGGATTTGAGTTGAACTCCGCGCGGATGTCATCTGACCCTGGTCCCAGGGCATAGTGCGCCAGCAGGCGCAACTCGACCTGGGAGTAGTCCGCGCGTCCCCACAGCTCGCCTGGCTCCGGCACAAACAGGCTCCGAATCATCGGTCCGAGGACCGTATCACGACTCGGCACCTGCTGAAGGTTCGGGTTCGAGGAGCTAAAGCGCCCGGTCACCGTCCCATACTCGTCGCCTTTGAGCTGGTTGAATTGGCAGTGAATCCTGCCTTGGATCATGTTCTCCAAAATATGGCCATCGATAAACGTACCCAGGACCTTGTCCCACCGCCGCGCCTCGAAGATCCACTGTGCGATCGGGTGCTGATGCTTCTCCAGCCACCAGCCCGGGAACGAAGGGGCTCCAGTCGCTTTGGTGCGCTTGTACTCCAGGTTCAGTTTGTCGAAGACCATGGCGATGTCCGCACTGGCCCAGATGCTCACGTCGCGGCCAGCGATCTCCACGAGCTTCCGCTTCGCCGCCTGAATCTTGTCAAAGACATCGTGCCGCGTAGCATTCGCCCGTGCCTCATCGATCCTGACGCCCCGCTGTCGCATCGCCAGCATGAGCGGTATCAGGCGTGTCTCCATGTCGAACAGATCCCACAGCCCCTCAGTACGCAGCCTGCGCTGCTGCTCCTTGAAGATCCGCAGGGGGCGGTCGACGTCGATCTCCGCATATGGACCTACAACACGTGGAGGCAGCCGCCAGGCGTGCTCAACGGCCTTGCCCTTCAGGCCCAGGGCCTCGCAGGCCTGCACCATCAGGGAATCGTCCTTTCCCTCGCCCAAGTATTCCTCGGACAGGGAATCCAAGTTGTACCGCCTCCGGTTCTCGTCCAGGAGCGGCTCCGCGATCTGAACATCGTAAAAGGGTCCTGTGACCTTGACTCCCCAGTGATAGAGGTAGTCAAGGTCATACAGGAGATTCGCCCCGACTTTGGGCTGGTTGGGCCGACAGAGTTCCTTCTTGGCCCAGCGGAATACCTGATCTGGTTCGAACTGCGGACCTTCCGTATGTCCGAACGGCAAGTACCACCGGCCGCCTTCAGGAACGCCCACCGCGATGCCTAATATGTAGCCATCGCGGCGGACGCCTGGCCCCAGTGCCTTTAGCCTTGGGTCCCTCGTCTCGATGTCCAGGCTGATCATTTTGGCGTCAGCCAGGTTTGGTAGCTGACGTGGTAGTTTCCAATTACTCACCCAGCTTACCTCGATTCTGCTTCATGATTTTCTCAATGGCTTGCCTGGTATACTCGCGCCTTTCTTCTGACATGATCCCTGCGGCGTCCGAGTAGGAAGCTGCCGCATTCGGTGCCTTGGAAGAATAACGGCCGGAAGCCGCGCCGAGGAACTGATCGTTACTCACTCCCTCCGAGTGAGCCAACGGCCGGTTGTCGAACTCGGCATACTGCTCTGGGCACTTCTCAAAATGACTGAGGAACATAGCCAGGCAGGCCACATGAAAGATGTGGTTCAGTCCGGTCTCGCTATCCAGCGTGTGGCCGCTCCACCACTTCCATGCGTGCCGCATGAGAGCCTGGAAGATCTTGTCGTATGGGATTCCATTTTCCCAGTTGCGATCCTCGTACTTCTTGCTGCCGAAGTCCAGGACCTGAGCAAGCCCCTCCAGTGCGGGACCTGAGATCAGATGCAGTGGCACTTTGCCATCAGTTTGCTTCTTTCCAGCCATACTACTCCTTACCAACAAGGTCGAGAACGCCACCCTCGATGTAACCCAAGGCATGGACCCAATCGGTCAAGCCCTTGGTCGCGTAGGGCGCATCGAATTTACACATGCAGCCGATCTCTGCCGACCGCAGCACTTGCCCAGAGGGCAGCCGCCGCATCTTGAGGCTCGCTCGGTGCGAGTGCCCCTGTGCGATTGACGTGGCGTACCGAAGATTGTACGTCGTCGTGCTCTCTGCGTATCGCACACCGTGGATCAGGAGCACTCCGTCACGGATAATGCTCTGATCTGGCGCGTGTACAACTACGTCTTCTGGCATCTCAAAGACATTGGACAGGCGCAGGCAATCCAGTTCTGCCAGCTCTGGGGCTTTACGCCACAGGTACTTCGGCAGGCGATCGCCATGATTGCCGGTCACGACTTCCCAGGTGATCCCAAAGCCACGCAGGAACTGGTCAAACTCCTTGACCATCCTGCGGCCCACGTGGACCGACTCCCGAAACTTCGCCGCCAACTGCATCGGCTTCGGGAACCTGGACAACTCATCCAGGTTGAATAGGTCGCCGAGGTGGACTACGTGGTGCGGCCGATACTCCCGGATCCAATCCAGGAGCCACTCGATCGCGTCGTCGTCCCGCTGTTCTGGCCAGTGCCAATCCGATGTCAAACAAATGAGATTCTTGTCAAGCTTTCTACCCACGTTCCCTCCGTTCTTCTGTTGCTGCTGGCATATCCATTAGGCGAGCCCCACCGGACCCAGGACCTTGCGCTCTTTCGCCCGCGCGAAAGTGACTGCCACGATGATCTTGTCTTCCAGGAAAGCCTCGCGCGGAGGGCCTTGCAGTCCCCAGCCTTCCAGCGACTTCTGGTTGAGGTACTCGGTGATTTCCTTGGCCACCTCGTCGTAGCCCTCGTACGGGATTGTCCACACGCGGTAATCAAATTCCGGTATCATTGGCGGACCCTGCTCCGGCTGAGGTGACTGCGCGAATGGCTTACGTTTTTTACTCATGTGTTCTCCTATAGTCTGAATGCTTTCGGCGTGTTCGGGAGTACGATATGCAGGTTGCCCCGCGTTCGTGTAGCCCCCACGTAGAAACAACGCCATTCGTCATCTGGATCGAAATTGAAATTGCGCCAGGTCTTCGACGTCATGTCTGTGATCAGGGCCACTTGGTCGGCTTCGCCGCCCTTCACGCCATGGATCGTGTCGATCGCTATGCGGGGCTCGTCTGTCAGACTCGTGCCACGTCTCTGAACTGTCACATAGTACACTCGTTGGTTGAAGGGGATCCCTTCCAGGACCTCGTGCCACACGCGGTCACGTAATTCCAGGTCCTTGAATTTTACAGTGGCCTCCTTTTTGAACTTGGTGTTGCTCCCTGCCTTCTGTAGGATCACGTTGGCACGCTTGCCTGATACCCGCGACCCGTTGCGGAGAGCCTCGAAATCTTCAATTGCTTCAATGTCTCCATCCTTTACCGAGTTCGCTCCTTTGACGGAATATAGAAGGCCACGTTCGCGGATGACCTCTTCGAACTCGCGTAGGAACATTCGATTTCTCGCCAGTAGCAGCCAGGAACAGTCGTCGTCGACTGGAACGCCTCGTACGTAACGGTGGTACACCACCTTCCCCGAGCGTCCGGCCACAGGTGAGAAATTCTTCGGATAACGATACCGCACACGGTTGATTACCTCCTGACTATACTCATGCACTTCAGGTGTTAGTCGGTGAGACTGTGGCAGCACCTCAGTCTCGTCCACACGTAGATCGAGAAAGTATTGAACGTCGGCACCAGACCATTTGTAGATGGCCTGATCGTCGTCGCCAGCAATATAGATCCGTTCCGCCCGCGAGAAGGCCTTTTCGGTGACCTTCCACTGCAAAGGCGACAGGTCCTGTGCCTCATCGATGATCGCGACGTCCACGCCCAACGGCTCCCCGGACTCCAGGTAGTGCGTCAGCATGTCAGTGTAGTCCACCAGGAAGTTCTTACGCTTGTACTGTCGGAGAGATTCGGAGAGCCACTTCAGCCAGTGCCAGCGCAGCTCCTCGCCCATCTTCTCCCACACTTCTCTCAGGGGTCGGCACGTAGCCCTCGCATAGTTGTCGAGAAAAATCCCACGGTCTCCCTCTGTTCCGGAGAAGGGATCTAAGTCGTCTTTCGCTGCGAACCTACAGTTCACGAACGTCCCGAAGTCCTGCCGGTGCGTGTGGGTCATGACATCACGCTTCGTCAATCCGAGGCACCGCAGGGTCAGGGAATGCAGGGTCCGGCAATATACCAGCTCCTTGGGATCCAGGTTGAAGCGGCTCGAAACGCGGTCCTTGGCCTCTCGGACGGCCTTCTTCGTAAATGACACGAATGCCAGGCGGTCAGGAGAGATCCCGCGTGCAAACTCTTCTTCCAAGATGTTCAGGAGCCGGTGCGTCTTGCCAGAGCCGGGTCCACCTAAGATTAGCTTAGAACTCACTCTTTGGTATCCTTACGTCGAAATCCTCGCTCTGCTCCGAAAACGTGTTCCGGGGCAGCGTCCAGCATACTACCTTCTTGCCTTTGATTCCCAGGGTCTTGGACCCGCCACCGTGAGCCTTTATCTGGCTCCACAGAACCGGCTTGTTCACCTTCGTGCGCCGCTCGTTTTCGAGGAATCGAATCAGGTCCGTAGACCGGAAGTAGATCAGGTCCTCGTCTCGTATGGCGTTGCCATTCAGGAGATCCTCTTTGTGGGAACCCATGTATTTGTCTGTACAGAAGCGGTCGATCAGTGCCCAGGTCTGGTCCGCGTCAGACGCACCAGGAGGAGCCTTAACCTCTTCCACCTCTTCCAGTAGTCCGCGAATTATGCCGTCCCACACGTCCTCCTTGACGCGAGAGGGCAGCAGGTTCAGGGAGTTCACGCACAAGGTACGGAACTTCGCCTGCTGTAGAAATATAGAGGTGTCTTGTATCTCTACATTCTTGCCGTTGATATTCAGGAACCATACCGGCGGATCCGTCAGGTACTTAGTGAGACCCTTCATCATAACGCCAGGGTCGTCCTCACCGCCGCCGATACCGAACTCGCATTCCTTGCATAGCGTCTTGTTGCATACGCCAGCGATCGGAATATCCTTGCACTTGTAGAAATACGTCTTCCTCCGTCCGACCGACTCCAACGTCGAGCGGACGTCCTTGGCCGACAGGCTCGGCGAAATGTATTTCCGGTTGAATCCCCGGGCCACCTCGCGCCACTTGTCTGGCCACTTCTTGATTGCATACACCGCGAGATCGAACAGGAAATTGTGGCGGCCGTCACCTTTCGCCACGCCTGCCCGGATCAGGTACTGGATACACGGAGGCGCTCCCCGGAACTCCTCGTCCTGCGGTAACTCAAAGCCCTCCAAGAACTTAGAACTCACGGCCGTCCCCCGGGCGAAGTCTGGGAACTCCTCCGGCGGAACTGGCTGACCGTCCCGGATCCCATATCGGGTGTCCCCGAAGTAGGGCATGTTGATCCAGTTGCCAACGTCAGCGGTGCTGGCGAGCTGGCTTTGCTTTGGGAAAACTTCGGTCCCGGGATGCCCCAGGACATAGGCCCATTGCGTCAGCCGCTCACGCACCAGGTGCGCCGACGTCCACTCCGTCAAGAACAGGTAAGCATGGATCCCGCCGGACTTGGTGGAGCAGAGGACCAAGGGAAGCTTCATCTCCTTGATCGTCTGCTCCATTGCCGCGATATCCAGGCCCTCATAGACATCGATATCAATGGCAGCCCAGCGCACCATCGCGTCGTCAGTGATCGGAACGATCCCGATCCCCTGCTCGCCGCGCAAGTGTTTCTCCCATAGCTCGTCTGTCACCTGACCGACGATCGTCTCTGCCTTGCCGCGCAGCTTGTTGCCGTCCCGCGATTGTATAAGATAGGTCCCGTGGGCTCGTTCAAGCCCACGGAACAGATCATGGAATTTTGCTGCGAGTGAAGACATTAGAAGTCAGTTGACTCCTGTGCCTCTTCCTCCTCGACTGGCACCAACTTGGCCAGGCCGGAGGACACCTGCTCCTTGAATTCCTTGGCGACTGCGTAGCAGGCCTGGTCCTCTTCCTTGGAGAGGTCCAGGCAGCGGTCCAACGTCACGCGGATCCCGTTCCAGGAACCCTTGGAGTTAGACTCCTCGGCGGTCGTGAGGCGGTAGATGTGGGAATAAGTAGGGGGCGTGAACAACTTCCCGCCCTTACCCTTCATCTTGAGCGTACGCATGATCGTGAGCCACTGTTTTGACTTCTTGATCTGCGAGCTGGTGAGCCCAATGACCACGGGCTGCGGACCCGTCTCGGTGAGCAGGAGGCAATAGTGGTAGCGGGTGTCGACGAGGATATTACCATTCTCGATATGCAGCTTCCCAGAGTCGTCGCGCATCCCAGTGGCGACGATCGGATCGGAAGGCTGGTGCGCTCCACGGTAGCCACCGCCCTGGTCCCTTGGGACCCACTCGGTGAACTGACGGCTGAAGCACACAGGAATGACCTGGATACCCTCTTCACCATTGAACGTCTCTTTCGTGACGGTCTGGATGAAATCGCCATCGGCTGCGCCTTCGACGTAGGCAGCGTTCTTCTTCTTGAGCTGTGGGCTCAGGCTCTGAAGCACCTGGACGAACGGGATTGCATAGGAGTCGGAATCGGCTCCCTCGAATCCTGCGCCCTGGTCCTCGTAAAAATCTGCTGGGACGGGCAGGCCCGCCTCTTCCTTCTTGGCCAAATCTTTTGACATGTGTACTCCTTTTTACCGTGGTTTCGAGACCTTGGTTACGTTGTATTCAAACACTCCAAGAAGATCCAGGGGCAACTCGGCCGTTCGGCCCTCGTCCTTGGCCTTCGCCAACTGTTCACGCACGAACGCCGACAGCGTCTGGGCGTGTACGCTCTCCTTCTGCTGCACGGTCATGCCCTGCTCGTCCAGTTTCCGAGCCAGCTCCTTGGCTTTCTCGTCCTCGCCGCGACCGAAGGCCGCGATCACCTGGTTCTTGATCAGGGACCCGTGCTCATTGTCCCGCAGCCACTTGAAGGCGGCCGCCTGCTTTGCCTTCGGGATGGAGGCCTTCACCTTACGTTCGACGGTGATTCGCTCTCCGCTCCGCAACATGAAGTCCGACATCCCGATCGCGTCCATCGCAGTAGGAATATCCACTCCAGAAACCTTCTGAAGTTGTTGGTCCACCTGCTTGAGTTGCTCTTCGAGTTTGGACTTCTCGCGTTCCAGTTCGAGTTGACGCTCTGCCAGGACAGCCAACTCCTTCAGATTCTCAGTAGAGTAGGTGACTTCCTGTGCGTCAGTCTCAAAGTCCATTTCCGACATACAATCTCCTTAGAAAAATAACCACTTCACCAAAAAGAACACGGGCAGGAGGCACAGTGCGACTAAGGCTCCTTTTAACAGGATGAAGCCAATCAGTCCAACCAGGAGGCCAACCAGCGCAGCCAATCCAGCGCAGGCTACCCCAAAAACAAAGGCCGCTTTGCCCACCACTTTAGTCATCTTCTTCCACAGGTTACGAAACATAACTACTCCTCATACTCCATCAGTCGTTGTACATTCTCAATGATACGTTGCAATCTAAAAGTGTGACACCTGTCTTTCTGATACAGCGTATAGCCAAAGTCCTCAATAAGCCGGTCCACACATTGACTCAACGATGAGTCAGCGGTATGTTCTTCTCCAAGTGTGCGAAAGTGCTCACCATCCCACTCCTTAATCCAGCAGTGCCCATGAGCCCAACATACCTTGCTCAGACGAAAATCCTCATTGAGTAGGAACACCTCCTGGTCAATCAGGAGACCACGGGAGCGATCTTTCAGATTTTCAACCTCTTGCCCATCGGTATAAATAGCCGCCAGCTCTTCAGCGATCTTAACCATTTCCCGCTCGTAGTCTGTCATGTCTACTCCTCTGCTAACTCGTTACCCCAGGAGTCCCAGCCTTCCCGGCGGTTCCTGGCAAAGATTTCAATGTACGGACCTTCAAACAGCTCTTCAATCCGGTCATACGTCTCCAGCGGCTTCGCGCTGTGGCGATAGATCCTCGGAGCCGTAATCACCTGCATCACTTTCGTGGCCCCCTCGCGCCGCTTTGGGTGGCCACGCTTCCCAAGGACCGCGAACTCCGTCGCCGACCTGGTATAGAACCCCAGGCCACAGTAGGGCTCTCCCTTGCGGTTGACCTTGTTCCACACGAACAGGGTCGTCACCGGCTTGAAACCCCAGGCGTCCATCAACTGTAGATGGTCACCCTCCGCGAACTTCGGTCCGGTCGTCCACATGACCAGGAACGAGTCTGGGGCCGCCAGGTCACCCACTGGCAGGGCCGCTATCTCCTCGGTCTTCATGCATGGGTAATGCGCCCTGGCTGCGCCGTTCTTGGCGTCTGACCAGTTCTGGTAGGCCCACGGTGGGTCTGTGTAGATCACGCGATATCGCTCGTCCGGTAAATGCCGGCCTATGAACATAGTCTCTCCTTCAAAAATGGCGGGGGCGACGGGCGTCGAACCCGCATCTTGCTGATCAGGCCTGCTCTGCCAGTCCCGTGCAAAAGGCGCTTGAGCTACGCCCCCGTTGGTGGGCGGTCCGGGAGTCGAACCCGGATCGAGTCGGCCGCACTCCGACATGCCATTAGTCGCAACCACCCACAGGCTAAATTACTTTACCTCTAACTGGTCAATCCAGGCACAGTCTTTGATCATAAAATACTCGGTTTCCCCATGATACCGATGCCGCGCGGTGTTTATAAACGTCTCAGCTTTCAGGCGACTATCAAAGACGCCAAGCACTTCATCGTGACAACCATAATCACCTGCGCATATCACTATGTATACTGTCATAGCATTGCCTTGATCCCGTCGCCTGTGATGATGTCGGCAACGTCTTTCTTCTTTTTCAGTGCCAAGTGGACCTTCTCGTCCACCGTTCCGATACATACCAGGTCCTTGTAGACCACGTTTCGCTTCTGCCCGATCCTGTGGCAGCGGTCCTCGGACTGTAGACGCTCCTCCAAAGCGAACGTGTTGGAGAAGTAATATACTGTGCTTGCGCTCGTCAGGTTAAGCCCCATGCCTGCGCACTGGGCGTTAGCAACAAAGAAACGGAGATCGCCTTGAGTGAACCGCTCTATCAATTCTGCTCGTTCTGACTGCGAGACATCCCCGTAGTAGCCGCCAGCGGAGCCCTTTCCGTGGGCCTGCTGCAAGGCGTCTACAATGGATTCGATTTCTGGGCGGAACCTTGCCCAGATAATGACCTTCTCGTCCTCCGGCAGTAACTCAATGTCCTCCAGCATAGCTTTCAACTTCGGGCTGCCATTACTGTTGATCGGCAAGGCCGAGCCGTCCTCTTGCCCTAAATGCCCACCCGTCAATTGCTGAAACCGTAAGAGCTGAGTCAACACCAGCGGAACTGGAATGTCCTCATCACCGACCTCAAGGAGGTAGTCCTCCTTCAGTTTATGGTAAAGGCGTTTCTGCTCCTGGGACATCTCCACTGGGATCCGCTGGTAGATCTTCTCCGGCAGGTCCAGGCAGTCTGTCTTCAGGATCCGTGAGCTGTGGCGCGAGACCTTCTCGGCCAGTTCCTCCAGTCTCCGGTAGCCTACTATATTCTCGTATTGGTACATGCGCCCGGAGCCGTCCGTCGCATTGTTTTTGATGATGATCGCATACTGCGCCTTGAACGCGGTGTACGAGCTGAAGCCAAGGATCGTCGGACACAGGAAAAAGAACTGTGGGTAGACGTCCAGGGGGCTCTGCGTGACCGGGGTCCCGGTGAGGATCCGCCGGTACTTCGCCTTGAGTCTCAGCTTCACGACGTTCTTGGTCCGCTTCGCCTTCACTGTCTTGATCTTCGAACTCTCGTCCACGGCAACCAGGTTCTCCGGCCAGCGGTCGAGAAACTTGTTCGCGAACTCCGTGCCCTTCTTCGTGCTGAACGCCTCGACATTCATCGCGAGGATCTTCAGCTCACCTGTGTCCTTCAGGAGGAGATCGAGCTGCTTCCGATATGCCTTCGTGTTCTTCGACGACTGCCATATGACTGAGTCATATGGGACATTGTCTGGCATGTGGATAGGGATTTCCCCTGTCACCCATTGCCTGTGGACACCGTTCGGCGCGATCACCAAGACTGCGTTGATCTCGTTCTTCAGGGCGAGGTACGCGATCGTGTCGATGGTCACCTTGGTCTTGCCACAGCCCATCTCCAGGAGGAGAGCCCACTGCTCTGCGTCCTTGGACTCGTCCCAGACCTTGAGCTGGTGGGCGTATGGTTTCGTCTTGAATTTCATACACAACCACCACAACACCCATGCGGAACGTGATCATTTATTGCGTCCAGAACAGCGTCTTTAAGGTTCTCCGGGAACCCTTCGGGCCACCGATCAACGCACCAGTCCCCCTCTTCGACGACCTCGTCCCAGTCTTCTGTGAAATACACACATCCGCCTGACCGTATACCATCCGGTAGCTCCCACTTATCTCCATTGATGGTGACAATCAGGTTACCGCTACAGAGGTTTGGCCACTCTCCATTATAATCAATCTCGATACTCATAATTCCTCTCCTGGCCCCGGTAGCTCGGCCAACTGACCTTCGTACCAGCAGTCATCAAAATAGTCATAAGATAGGTTGAAAAGCTTCCACTCACACACCGGACACAGGCGCGTTGTGTCAGCGCTGCCACAGTCGACAGAGACTTGGATATAGTGCATCTGCCCAGGCAGAATGTACTCCTCGCAGCAGCCAGTGCAGCGATACTGCTTCCGCGCCTTGACATAGTCTGTTCGCAGCAGCTCCACTACTCGTACTCCTCTCCATCGAACACGACGTCTGGCTCGACGTTCAGCTTGCGGCTGAGGGCAATGATCTTTGTCTGGCACTCATCCAACATCCCGAATACCGGGTGCCGCTTCATGGACCCGGTCCCGGTCTCGATGAACATTTCTGCCTTCTTAGCCTCTTCCTCCAGTTCGGTGAACCGATCGTAATAGTGTGCCAGGTTCACGATCAACATTGACGTTTCTTCATTCTTGGACCACTCGCGAATCATTCGCGTAGCCCATTCCCGGTATGGCTGAAGCCGTATTCTCGCAATCCGCTGCATCAGCAGCTCACCCATTGGCGTCTCTAACATTTCGGTGCTCCTTCATCCTTAGCGAATATCGCTGATTTTTACCTTGATATGGGCGGATAAAATCCACATTAAAATGTAACTACAGGTCGCCAGCGGCTTTCCAAAGACGCCAGGCGCGTCGAAGATTGGCTGTTCTGCGCTGGATCTCCTGCGCTCGAATGTTCAATTCACGGGCTGCGTAGTCCACCTCGGCATCGGACATGGCAATCTTGTACCCGGACTGGCAAGAGACGATCGGGACGCCCTCTTCGATCAGGGCAGCGATTGCTGCGCGTACCGTTGGCTCAGACGGGCCGCTGTGACAGTCGGCCTCCCTGGCGATATGTCTGGCCAGCGTCCACTGGTCGCTCCTCTGTAGTAGAACACCCATCACTCGGTCTTTGATCGGTTTAGCCATGGTAGTACCTCTCTGTGAAAACGCTCTTGTTTGTCGTCGCCGCGTCCCATCCCTGAAGGAACCCTTGGGCAAAACCACGTATCTGGTCACCTTTGTCTACCGGAGCATAGACGTAGACTTTGTAGTCTTCGAACGACGTTTCTTCCAGCTCTACGGTATACCCAAAGCGTTCCGTTAGCGAAACACGTAATGCACCTGCTTGTTCGGGCTCTACCCTAACCTTCAAACTCACTCTGGTCTTCATGACAGCCTCCTTTTAGCTGATTCGGCTCGTGGCCGGATGTATTCTACGAACTTATCGAACTCTCTCCTGCGGTGCCGGTTCGTCTTCCACCGCTCACAGGCCTTGTACCATGCGTCAATATCAGTCGGGTAATCCTTCACCTTCCGGATCAGGTACAACATGCTCTCCAGGTCTTCCAACTCTTCATCGGTTACTGGGTAAGTCTCTTCTTCTGACATCAGAACCTCCTGTGTCTGGTGAAATCATGCGGTGCGGGCGGCGGTACGTCGTCGCGACCCTCAAGAATCTGGTACCAGCCCTGGATAGATAACTCATAGACCTCACCGGACTGGCTGCGGACCTGTGCCCACATTCCAGTGCAGCGACGGTAGAGCACCTGCACTTCAACCAGGCCATCAACGTATGTCTGGAGATAATGGTTCTCCAGCAGATTCGTCTTGGTCCGCGTGCTCCGCGCCTGATGGAATAGATCTATAGCATAAATCATCTGGGCTAACCTCTGCATAGTAGTTGCAGGACTCGGTCTCCTTGTCGTACAGTACGTTCAGGAAGTAAGACTGCCAGTGCGGATGTGGCACCGCGCAGTGCCGCAGGCACGTGTCACGTAGCGGACAGTCGCCTCCTCTACACATCGAAAAATCAGGCATTGTCCCTCCTCGCTGTGCGCCAGCAGTTCCAGCAGTAGACCTCGGACCCGTGAAGCCGTTTCGTAAGCCGCTTACGACTGATGTACACACTCACCTGAATCCGCTCCAGGCCTTCTGTGACAAACAGGAGCTTGTCTGGGTAGATCTCCCCGCAGGTCTTGCAGCCCACGACGCTCTTGAGCACATCGATCTGGCACTGTCTGGGCCACCACTTTGAGCCTTCCGACGCGGAGAATCGTTCGCGATGCTCCACACGATGACAGTTACCACAGATAGCTTGACCATCGTGCTCTTCCATTAGCCACGAGCCTACTATACCACAGACTGCGCAGGACTGCAATAGTAATTTCACATCTTTAACGTGCTTCACTCTATTCGCGCACTCCTGACAGTAACGACGACCTCCGCTACCGGGAACTGGGATCTTGCATAACCAGCACTCAGCCATCAGAACGTGATCCTTACATCATCGTCAAAGTGGTTGCCATCAAACTCCAACACGAACAGGTGCGAGACGACCGATAGGCCATCCTGCAAGCGGAGTAGGTCTGCGCGATCGTTCACTGTGAACGTGAGCCCAAGGTCTTCCAGTATGACCTCGTATCCGCCGCCCTCCAGCTCATTGACGTCGGCTTTAGTACGCATCGTAATCCTCCAGCTCCTCGTCGTCGGCCTCAAGGTTACTCAGGCAGTCGCTACAGACCAACATGTCTCGGTAATCAACTGCGTCATCCCGCTTCATCCAGTCGCCGCAGTATTCGCACTGCACAACGTCTGGCGGTTCCGGCGGGCTCGTCTTCCAGTTGTCGTATCCTGGTAGGCTTACCATGACCACTCCTCTGCTTCTTTCTTGGTCATGAAAAAGTGAATCCCATGAGTGCATTCCACTTTTGGGTCTGGATCGAACTTGTCCGCCTTGACTACTTCTCCTTTTTTGTACTCCAGGGTGTATGCTGCCGTTGGACTCCGCCCGTGCCCCTCCAATACCTTGACCTCACTGGCGCGGCACTTGCGTCCAATCAGGGACGACGTGCGCTTGGCCTTGGCCGGTATGCGCACACGAATGGCCATCCGCTGATTAGTTTCCGCACACTCTACACACTTCCAGGCGTCAAAGGCCCCTCGTTCAGGGCAAATCTGGTAATGTGGTAAGGTGGCCCCTTCTATTTCCGCCATGTAGAGGTTCGCCCCGGAGAGGTTCGCCCCGGAGAGGTCCACCCCGGAGAGGTTCGCCCGGGAGAGGTTCGCCCCGGAGAGGTCCACCCCGGAGAGGTTCGCCCGGGAGAGGTTCGCCTCGGAGAGGTCCACCCCGGAGAGGTCCGCCCGAGAGAGGTTCGCCCAGGAGAGGTTCGCCCAGGAGAGGTTCGCCCGGGAGAGGTCCGCCCGAGAGAGGTTCGCCCCGGAGAGGTCCGCCCGAGAGAGGTTCGCCCAGGAGAGGTTCGCCCGAGAGAGGTTCGCCCGAGAGAGGTTCGCCCGAGAGAGGTTCGCCCCGGAGAGTT
>Ga0180433_10005016_pt1 | contig 18224 bp, 15 predicted proteins | sample SS_ome_8_FD_132980 | JGI IMG/M metagenome (GOLD analysis project Ga0180433, IMG submission 132980) | Hypersaline lake sediment archaeal communities from the Salton Sea, California, USA - SS_1_D_1 metaG | ecosystem: Environmental > Aquatic > Non-marine Saline and Alkaline > Hypersaline >... | reverse complement strand
GAAACATACGCCATATTTCAGACTGGTGGTAAGCAATATCAGGGCGTAGAAGGCAAAACAATAGCTGTAGAGAAGCTAGAAGGTGAGCCAGGGGAAAAGATAGAATTCGATAAGGTTTTACTCCGTAAGTTGGGTGAAGACAAAGTTGAGATCGGTCAACCCTATCTAGAGGGCACAGTCAAAGCTTCTATTGTCAAGCAAATGAAAGGACCAAAACTTACCATATTTAGGTTCAAAAGACGTAAAAAGGTGAGAATTAAACGTGGACACCGTCAACCAATGACTGTTGTCAGAATTGAGTCCATATAAATTTTGCAAAAAAATTATGCAGTAAAAAAGCGCCGGTTTTCCAGCGCTTTTTTTGTTGCCAATTTTTAGGATTTTTCAGATTCTGGATTATGACATTTTTGCTATTTTTTCAAGATCTTTATTGTCACCAGAGAAAATAAGTTTATCACCTTCTTCTATTAAATGGTCCATGTCTAATGTAATTGTTTGATCATCATCTTTTATGCCGATGAAGTTAACGTTATAATTTTTAATAAAATCAATGTCAGCAGCTGATTTTCCGACAAATGCAGTTGGGGCTACAATCTGATTGATTGAAAAATCTTGCGTTATTCTAAAAATATCGGTAAATGGAGAGCTGAGATTGTCAGCAATTCTGATCCCTACCTCTTTTTCTGGTTGCACAATTCTATCGGCGCCCAAAACGATTAAAATTTCTTTGTGGATGTCGTTTATTGCGCGAGCGATAACGTGAGGAACGTTTAATTTTTTGAGTAATGCGGTTATCAAAATTGATTGTGCAAAGTTTTTACCGGTTGCTACAATTGCGGTGTCAATTTCTTCTATGCCAATGCTGTGCAGAGAATCTTCATCGATAACCTGCATACAAATTGCTTGGGTAACATCATCTCTTATTGCGGCAATGATAGCCTCATCTCTGTCAATGGCCAAAACCTCCATGCCATTTTCTGCTAATCTTGTTGAGACGCTAAATCCTAATCTTCCAAGTCCTATAACACAAAATTTCATAGTAATTTCCTTATTTATTTTTTAATATCTCATTTTTGATTAACTGAGCATTATTCGTTCTTCTGGATAGGTCACTTCTCTCTTTTCTTTATGAATTCGTTTGAGTGCAAGCAAGAAGGTAAGACCACCGATTCTTCCGACGATCATTCCGGTTATGACTATTATTTTTCCAAGAATACTTAAAAATGGTGTTACTCCTGTTGTCAGTCCTAAGTTTGCAAATGCAGAAACATTCTCAAACAGGATGTCTATGAAGTTCCAGGAATGTGATGACTCTGTGATCATCAAAAGGAATGTAACAAGCAGTATCCATATGGCACTTAAAAATATGATTGCTATTGATTTGTATATTTGGTCCATTGCGATTCTTCTGCCAAAGATAGATACATGGGTTCTGCCATATATCGTTGATTTTACGGCAGCGAAAAATATTGATAAGTTTGTCACTTTGATACCACTACCCGGTGAACCTGGAGCAGATCCAATAAACGATATGATCATGATGACAAAAATGGTCGCGGGAACAAAATAGTTTAGTTCGGTCGATAATACCCCAGAGCTTCTCGATACAACTGCATGGAATATTGAGTTTATTATCTGGTAGGGTAACCCTAAATTTATCATGGTGTTGCCTCTTTCAAGTATGAAAAACAAAGATCCAGCTGCTAAAACTATAGCAGTTGAGGCAAACATGACAATTTTACTGTGTAGGGTGAACATATGTCTTCTTTTTTCCCATAGTGATCCGATGTAGGCAAGTATTTCCCTCCAAACGATAAATCCCATACCGCCAAAAAAAACAAGGCATGTTGAGGTGATCAAAAGAACAGCGCTATTGGGGGGAATGATTCCGTTATCAAGCAAGGTGACACCAGGGGCGTTGCAAAATGATGCAATAGCCTGGAAAACCGATCGAAAAATGGCTGTGCTTAGGGGATAGTTATAGTTTTGCATGACCCCTATAAACATGAAAATTGCACCGATAAACTCGGTGCACAATGCAATGATTACAATAGAAAGAATCAACTTTCTCATGTTTTTTAATCGCTCAACTTCGAGTACCTGGCCTGCCATTAACTGTGTTGTCAGTCCCATACGGGTAAAAAGCGCCATAAAAAAGAGGGTCATGGTGATTAGACCCAGTGCCCCCACTTGCATGAGACACATCAGCACAACATGGCCAAATGTTGTGAAGCAGGTTTGAATTTTGATCGGGAAAAGACCTGTGACACAGGTGACCGATGTTGCGGTAAAAAAACAATCGAGAAAGGATATCGGGTTTGTGTCAGGATTTGTTTGTGCCCACGGAAGATATAACAGGATGGCCCCGATAATTATTGTTATAAACACAGAAATTAAAATTGTTCTGCTTGGAGAAAATTGAGATAATTTTCTACTGCCCATAATTTACATTCCAATATTTAATAGGTTTTCAAACTATTTCACCACATTTAATTACTAAGTTAATATAATTTTTTACGCATTGTAAGACTCTAGTATATTAATTTCGGTTTTTAAAGTAAATAAAAAGATAATGGCCTGTTAGTTTAACAACAAAAATATGATAATTGTCAGAAAGACAAAGAGCATTGCAAGCAGATTGAAATATTTGTCAATAAATCCCTTGATATGTACTCCCCATAGTTTTATTAATCCGGCCACCAGGAAGAACCGTGCTCCTCGGGCTATGGCAGAAAATATGATAAATGGGATCAATGGCAGCTTGCAAAACCCCGCGCTTAACGTTGCTGCTTTGTATGGGATGGGAGTAAAGCCAGAGATTAATATGGCCCATGTGGCATATTGGTGATACAAGCTTTTTAGGTACAAAAATGTTTTTTCGGGCAATACATAAGCAACGAATCTAAACTGTAGTATTTGCTGGCCAGCCATGTTCCACAAAAATGATCCAAGCAGATAGCCGGTAATGCCACCTGCAACCGAAGAAAGCGTTGCCATAGCAGCGTATTGCAGTGCTTTCTTTCTATTTTCCAGGCAATACAAAATTAAAATCGGGTCGACCGGAACCAGTACAATTGCTTCAAGGAAAAAGAGAATACAAAAAAATGGATCAGCATACTTCGAATGAACTTTTGATCCTAACCAGTCGTATATTTTTTTTAACATGATATATTTTCCAATATGTATTGAAACAAAACAACAATTGAGAGATTAATGTGTAACTGTTGTTTTGTCCAGTTGCGTGTATTATCTTTAGCAAAAAATTATAAAAAAAGGAATGTCATGATAAAAAAAGTTATTTTCGACAAGCTCCAGTCTACGCCAAGGCTTCGACAGGCAGGCAGGATGAGCGGATTGAGGGAATATCTTTTTTTTTAATAGCTGCTAGATTAATTTTATTGTGAAAATTAAGAAAACTTTATGAATACTTTTCGGACAAGCTCTTAATCAATATCTTCTTCTAAATGGTGTCTCGGATTGTTCCGAAGGTTCTTTCAAATCCATGAAGAAATCGGTTAATCCGTTCTCTCTCGGCTCTCTCTTCGTCTAATATTCGACGCAGTAAATCTATGAGGTCGGGTTCTTGTCTTCTTGGTGCTACCCTTGGTGCTCTTCTTTGTGCAGCGCCAAAAAGAGGGCAATGACAAGATCCATAACGTTCTCTACACAGGTAACAAAATTCATGTCCACATTTGCATGTCATGTGGTTACAGCCGCCGTCTTTTTGAATAATTGTCTTACAACTTGGGCAAACTATTGTATTGGCTTTTTTCCATTCTTCGTTTTTCTTTTGATCTTCAGCAGATTCATTTGCTCTTTTTGTATGATCGCAAGCCGTTCTCATAGAATGGTCAGTAAGACAATTGGAACAGTATTTTCTTCTGCATTGGCTGCAAGTAATCCGTTGGCGATTTCCTTCTTCGTTTATAAAACAAAAATCGCAATCGGGTGTTTGACAGTGTCTGCTGTTGGGTTGTTTTAGAAACCATTCTTTTGCTTGAATATCAGCAATGCTATTTAATTTTTTGTGGTCTATATTTCGCACATCCTGTTGCCTGAACCTGTGATTGCAGTTCATACTTGGGCACTTTAGGGTTCTCGTATTTTTTGCATCTATTGCCATATCAACCATTCGAGCTAGACAGTTGCTACAATACTCGTGACCGCAATCTAATGTTACAAACATTTCCGCGACTTTTTCTTCAAGGCATATGTTACATGTTTTTGCTTGATCAAATTCCGGAATGTCCTCGTCAAAAGATTCTTCCCAAAGTGGGATTTCTATATCCTCTTGAGAGTCAGATGTTTCTTCTGATGAGTAATATGGTTCAAAAGCTTCAGAATCAACGGCGTCTATTAAGGGAGGCATGGCTATATCTACCTCGAAATCAGATATTTCTTCAGACTCAGAAGTGTAATTTTCTTCGGTGTAATTTTCCTCAAAGAAAGTTGGACTCCAAGAAGGGGGATCCTCTGGTTTAAATTTATAAAAAATAAATAATGCAGTTGCAAGACATGCGGTAATAGAAGATGCGATGATGAGGTTTCGCTTTATGTTTTTAAAAGGGCTAAAAGAGGCTTTTAGTTGGAAGCTTGAAGTTAATAATATTGCAAGAGCAAGCTTTGTGATTATAGACTTTATTTTGATCATTTTTTGTCGCTCCAATGAATAATTAAAAAACAAGTAGGTTTCCTATCAAATTTCTTACTTCAATTTTTCGAGCATATAATCTGCAATCTTATCAATCGAAATACGTTCCTGTTTTGTGGTATCTCGATCTCGTGCAGTTACTGCATTGTCGTTATCACTGTCAAAATCGTAGGTGAAGCAAACGGGTGTTCCGATTTCATCTTGTCTGCGGTATCGTTTGCCAATTGAACCAGAAACATCAAACATGATATTTGTTTCAATATTTTTCAGATTTTTAAATATTTTTTCTGATTGTTCTAACTGTTTTTTAGTTAACGGTAAAATTGCAGCTTTGATTGGTGCAACAGATGGTGCAAGCTTTAACACTGTTCTTGTTTCGCCATCAATTTCATCTTCGGTGTAAGAATCAAACAACAGTGTTAAAAATAATCTATCAACACCAACAGAGCATTCGACTACATCGGGAATGTATGATTCTTTGGTTGTATCATCAAAGACAGAGAGTTCTTTGCCTGAATGTTTTGTGTGTTGCGAAAGGTCGTAATTGCCACGGTGTGCAATACCCTCCAGCTCTTGCCAACCGAATGGAAATTCATATTCAACATCAGAACATTTTGTTGAATAGTGTGCAAGTTCATCTTGCTCGTGGGGACGTAATCGTAATTTTTCAGGAGTTATACCCAGGTTTTTAAAGAAATTTAATCTGCGGTTTTGCCAAAAATCAAAGAACACATTACTATTTTCTTTTTTGCAAAACCATTCTATTTCCATCTGTTCAAATTCACGCATTCTGAACAAAAATTGTTTTGGATTAATTTCGTTTCTAAATGCTTTACCAATTTGCGCAATACCAAAAGGAATTTTGACGCGATTGGTTGACATAACATTTTTAAAATTTGTAAAAATAGCTTGCGCGGTTTCTGGTCTGAGGTATGCTTCTGAGGCACTTTCTGATGATGCGCCCAGTTGAGTTTTGAACATCATGTTAAATTGTCTAACTTCGGTCCAATTTTTTTGTCCACAATCGGGGCACGATTTTTCAAGATTTATATGATCTGCTCTAAATCTATGTTTGCAATTTAAGCAGTCGACCATAGGATCATGGAAGCAGTCAACATGACCGGATGCTTCCCAGACTGCTCGCGGTCCAAGCAATGCGCCTTCTAAAAACAGCACGTCACCTTTATCATTGTTGCTGATTGATTTTCTCCATGCATTGCGTATGTTATTTTTGACTAAAAACCCAAGGTGGCCAAATTCATATACGCCGTTCAGGCCGCCATAAATGTCTGCTGATTGATATACAAAACCCCGCCTTTTGCAGAATGCTATAATTTTGTCTAACGTTACTTTTGAACTCATAATATTTCTTTCTATTTTTTTCTCTCTTATTTAAAGTCATACCCTCTATTAGGGTAGGGATTTATTGCTATTTTAGCAACTGCAAATAGGCCTTTATGTGAAATATTTTGGCCATTAATGCAATTAGTAATACGTGCTTGGGTGGCTGGTTTTTTCTTTATATTTGTGTAGACTACGTAATTGATACGTCAGAAATTTGTACCGAAGTTTTTATAAAAAGGATTTTGCATAATGGATATAAGAAAAAAACCGATAGTTTCGTATGTATTGATCTCCCTCTGTTTTATTTTATGTTTTGTATTGTACCGAACGTATAAATATCAGGTGATGCTTCAATCGATGCTCTCAAGGATCTCAAGTAATACCTTTAGCTATGCAAAAGAATCTCAAGCGCCTAAAGTTGTAGAGAAAATTGTTGGAAAAAATAATGCGTGGAGACCTGTACAGGAAGCGGTAAAAGACACAGTTGTACAGGTGTTTTCTAATGTTGCAGAGTTTGATTTTAAGCAGCCATACAAAACGCCGCGGCAGTATACTTCTACCGGAAGTGGTTTTTTTATCAACGATGAAGGTGATCTGATTACCAATTTTCATGTTATTGATCAGGCTCGAGCTATTTGGATTCAGATTCCGTCTTTAGGAAAAAGAATTATTGATGTTGAAGTTGTTGGAGCAAGCCCAGATCGAGATATTGCACTTTTGAGGTTGAAAGGATCTGGTAAAGAAATTATTAAGCGAGAGATTGGAAAAATACCGCATCTTGCACTTGGCAACTCTGATTTTATAAGAAGATCAGATGAAGTTATGGCACTTGGGTATCCATTGGGCCAACAGTCGTTAAAAAGCACCACTGGAGTTATTAGTGGTCGTGAAGGAAATTTTATACAGATGAGTGCTGCGGTTAATCCGGGAAATTCCGGAGGACCTCTTTTGAATGTCAATGGCGAGGTTGTTGGTGTAAATACTGCTGCAGTGATGAGTGCGCAAAATGTTGGATATATCATTCCGATTAATGAGTTGAGAGTTGTGTTGCCTGATTTGTACAAAGTAAGATTGCTCAGAAAACCATTCTTGGGTGTGTTGTTTACCAATGCAACAGAAAGTTTGACTGAGTATCTTGGTAATCCACTGCCTGGCGGATGTTATGTGACTGAGGTCATAAAAAATAGCACATTGCAAAAGGCAGGGGTTAAACGTGGTGATATGATTTATGAAATTAATGGCCATAAAATAGATGTATATGGTGACATGAGTGTTGTTTGGAGTGAGGATAAAATTTCACTTGTTGATTATGTATCACGGTTATCCATTGGACAAGATGTTAATCTTTTGGTCTACAGAAGCGGTGAACGTAAAGACATAACCGTGAAATTTAGCCAAGCACAATTGCCGGCAGTACACAAAGTGTATCCTGGATTTGAAGAAATAGATTACGAAGTGTTTGGTGGTATGGTGGTGATGAATCTTACCATGAATCATGTATATTTAATGTCTAAAACAGCACCCGGTTTGATACGATTTACCGAGATGAAAAATCAGGCAGAACCGGCGTTGATTGTTACTCACATTTTCCCAACATCACAACTGTACAGAACAAGAACACTTATGCCAGGTGCAACATTGAATGAAGTAAATGGCACGAAGGTAACAACGTTACAAGAGTTTAGATCAGCGATAACAAATGTCAGAGACGGCAAACTTACCATTTTAGCATCCGATCAAGTTGCTCGTGCTTCAGATAATGTTTTTGTTGTCTTACCATTTGAAGAAGTTTTACAAGAAGAAACGGCATTGGCAATGGATTATAAATTCCCTATTTCCAAAGATGTTAAAGAGATCCTTGCGTACTATGCAAAAGAAAAACAAAATGAGATTGTTGCGTAGGTTTATAAATTGTGATTGTAAAAAGGGAGTTGAAACGTGAATGGTGAATTTGATAAAAATGGTATCTGGTTGAAAATAGAGCAGATGGCACAAAATTCTGTGGTGCAGGTTTTTGCTCAGGTTGGTAAATTTAATTGGAAAGAACCGTATAAAATTGGTGATCAGTTTGAAAATCGTGGCACCGGTTTTTTTGTCAATGAGTACGGGTATATTGTCACCAATTATCATGTGATTCATGAAGCGAAAGTCATATGGATCCAGATGCCAGCTTTGGGTAGAAAAATTATTCATGCGCATGTTGTTGGTTTTTGTCCTGATAGTGATATTGCATTATTGAGTGTTTTTAAAGAAGGCCACGATGAAATAAAAGGAAAATTGGGCAATATTCCATTTTTGGCATTAGGAGATTCTGATACTGTCAAAAGAACTAATAGTGTTATGGCACTTGGGTATCCTCTTGGGCATCATATTTTAAAAAGTACTATTGGTATTGTCAGTGGTATGGCTTCTGATGGAGGAATATCTCTCATTCAAATAACAGCGCCAGTTAATCCGGGAAACTCTGGCGGTCCTTTAATTACAAACTTTGGTTCAGTTATAGGGATTACGGTTGCTGCTAATGTCATGGCACAAAATGTTGGTTATGCGATTCCGATTAATGAGCTAAAACTGATATTTGATGATTTACAAAAACAGCGATTATTGCGAAAGCCTTTCATTGGTGTGCTTTTTCACAATGCAAATGATGACCAGGCAAAATTTTTAGGAAACCCTGTCCCTGCAGGTTTTTATGTAAAACAGGTATTAAAAGATACGCTTATGGAAAAAGCAGGAATTCAGGTTGGTGACATGCTGTATATGTTTAATGGTCACAAAATAGATGCGTATGGTGAAGCACAAGTTCCGTGGAGTTCAGATAGGGTGTTATTGCGTGATTTAATTTCTCGGATTTCTATTGGTGATTTGGTTTCTATGGTATTCTATCGCAAAGGTGAAAAGAAGGAAGTGAATTTCAAGATGGAGCCGCCACCTGTGTATCCTATCAGACCAATTTTTCCTGGTTACGAATCGATTGATTATGAAGTTATTGGTGGCATGGTTATCATGGAGCTTGCAGATAACCATTTACCGTTTTTAGGGCTCATAAATCCTGATCTTGTTAAATACATGAAAATAGAAAATAAGACAGAGCCTATTTTAGTCATAACGCATATTTTGCCCGGTTCTTATGCAATACAGATACGGTGTTTGAAAGAAGGGCAATGCATAGAGACAGTAAATGGACAAGCTGTAAAAAATTTAAATGATTTTAGAGTTGCATTGCGAAAGAGCATGGAGACTAACTTGTTGTCGATAGAAACACAAGATAAAACATTAGCAGTTTTTGAATTTAGAGCAATGTTAAAAGACGAAGAAAAGCTAGCGGTAAGCTTTGCGTATCCGTTATCAGTGTCTATGGCAAAATTAATGCAAGAAGTGGAAGATGAAAAATAAAAAACGACTTGATGTTTTTGTTCACGAATTGTTTCCTCAATACAGCAGGAGGCAAATTCAAAGTTGGATTATGCAGGGGAAGGTAACAGTCAACGATAAGATTGTAACAAAGTCAGGAACACAAGTTGCTGATGATGCAAAAATTGTTATGGATGTTCAGGAACCGAAATATGTTGGTCGTGCGGGTTTTAAAATTGAAAAAGCACTTGACCATTTTGCTATTGATGTTACTGATATGCTTGTCCTTGATGCGGGACTTTCAACGGGTGGATTTACCGATTGTCTTTTGCAGCGTGGTGCAAAAAAGATTTATGGTGTTGATGTTGGTTATGGACAGGTTCATGAAAAAATTCGCAATGATGATCGTGTAGTTGTTATTGAACGGACAAACTTACGCCATACAGAAAATGTGGTAAAGCATCTTGAGCAAAACAAAGTTGATCTTGTGACGCTTGATCTTTCTTTTATCTCTATTTTAAAAGTTATGGATACTGTTGATACGGTTTTAAAGCCTGGTGGTTATTTGATAACGCTCATAAAACCTCAATTTGAAGCAGGGCGACATGAGGTTGGGAAGGGCGGTATTGTAAAGGATGAAACCGTGCATAAAAAAGTGATTGAAAAAGTGACTGAAGGAATCAAGCAATATGGATTTGAGCTTGTAGGTGTTACCGAATCTCCGATTGAAGGTGCATCCGGGAATAAAGAGTTTTTGGCTTATTTTAAAAAAGTGTAGAGATTTACTACGTTCTTTAGGGTATAGTTTTTCTGACACGTAAAAAAGTTTGGTGTTTTTTAACCCTTAAAAAAAGGAGTGCCCCCTATGAACATCTCGAAGTACGTTACTCGTGTTACCGTTTTCTTTCTATTTTTATTCTTATCTTGGCAAACGTCTTATTGTCCTACAAATATATATCTTTCAAACAATACGCCTTTCAAGCTTAAAATAAAAGTAAAAGTGTCTGGTGACATGGAGTTGGAATTTGGAAAACATTTTGAAGTAAAAGAAACGATTATTGAGCCATGGAATCGTGAGAGGGTCATGGAGATTAATCGGCATTTGTTACCTGGGCGATTGCTAAGGGCGGTGAACTATTATTTTGAAACAGATATTGAGGCGTATAAGGATGGAGAGGCTTTTGATGTTCCTGCTACGTTAACGCAAGTTATAACAGTTCCTTCGGTTGGTCTTGTTTCTAATATGGCGTACGGTGCTTTAAATGGAGCGTCAGCGGCTTTGGAAAAAGGATTAGTACAATTGGACTGGAAGGATGATGGGCGTCACATAGATGTCTATTGTGATGATCTTGCCGGTGGAAGTTTCCATGATGTTGAGTATTCCTTTGGATACAGACCATTTTTTGGGGCTCGGTTTGATGAATGGTCAAACATTTTACGTGTTTTGCATTACAATGTTTGGATGCGTCCACTGATTGCATTTCCTCAAGATGGTCAGGTAAAAAGAGCGAAAATGATTCCTGCAATGATAAGCGGTTGGTTTAAGGATTATAAGCCTGGTATTGTGGAATTTAATGAAGTTTTTTCTACCAAAGCAGAAAAGAAACTGAGAAAGCGGATGATACTTGAAGGGTATGAATATTCTACGAACGTAATTGGAAAGTCTTGCAATACCTCTCAAGGCCCAACAAAAAAATTAGGTAATGGTGGAGTAATTTTATTTAGTCATTGGCCGATAGAAGAGTGGGATGAAATACAATATGACGATTGCTATGCGGAAGATTGTATTGCTGCAAAAGGTGCGTTATATGCCGTGATACGCAAAAATGGTAGGAGGTATCATATATTTGCAACACATGCACAGGCTGACACGGGAGACATTGAGGAATGCAAGGAGGCAAGAGAAAAACAGTTTAAAGTTTTGCGAGCATTTATAGATCACTACATAAATATGGAAAAAATAAAAAGAGATGAGTCGATCATTATCATGGGTGATTTTAATGTTAAACAACACGATGTGAAAGAATATGAAAAGACAATGGAAGAATTACGGGCGATACATCCTGAGAATATAGGAAATCCTGTTTCTCATGAAGGAGAGCAAGCAATTTTGGATTATATTGTTTTAGATAGAGATCACCCGCAACCAAAAGTTGCTTATCTTGATGTTATGAAAGTCAGATCGTTTTTGCCATGGAATACCGGAGGCCCACATTTTGATTTGCGATTTTGGCCATCAGACCATTATCCTGTGTATGGGTATTTTGAATTTTAATTGTTACTGATAGAACGTTTTTAACATGAGCAAATAAGGGGTTTTTCAAAAAATCCTTTATTTGCTTCTTCATTTTTTTATAGTTTTTGTAGAAATAAAAAACTGTTTTTCTGTGAAACGCCAAAATACAAAGGAGAACTAATGTATAAACTTTTAAGCACTCTACTTGTTATTTTACTTATCTTTTTTTCAAATAATGTATGTTCCATGATTAACCAAAAGGGCCAGCAAGAAGTTGAACGGGCACGCAGGGGTGAACTGTCTGCAGAATTGCAAGTTCTTTTTCGTGAGTGTAACGCAGGAGAGGATAAGGGAGAACAAAGTTCTCCAGCTGGAGCAGCAATCGAAATCCAAGAAGTTGCTTACTTTTCCGAGAAAATTCAGGATCTTCAAAGAAAAAAAAAAGTAGACCTCAGCCCAGATGTGGAACAAGATGATGACATAGCCTTTGATGAAAAAATTGAGGCATATATACGAAATCTTTCTGAGGACTCTGAAGAGGATGAAGGGGATCTTGAGGAGCCGAATTGTAATTCTAAAGATTCCGAAGAGGAAGGTGAAATTGCTTCTCGTAAAAAGCTAAATCGTAGTTCTCAAGAAAGAATCAGTTCTTTTCAAGAGCTTTTGGCAAAGCATAAACAACAGCTAGAAGAAAGAAGGCGTGAGCTTAAGAAGATATTTAAAAAAAAACTTTTTGAAGAGAAAAAGACTGCACTATCTCATTTACGTATTTTGGGCGTGGAACTGCGTGAATCGGAAGTGAAAAAGCTTACTAGACCTCCTAAGGGGAGATTTTATCATGGCGATATTGTTGCGTATAAAGTTGGCGAAAACAAATATGTGTATGCACAAGTTAAAAGAATTTGGCGTGCAGAAATAGGGCTTGAATATGGCATAGTTGTTTCTGTGGTTGGTGAACACAAAAAAGTAGTTCATGTTGAAGGTAAAAATCTTTTTGAAATTTCTAAGTAATGTACCCAAGTAAATGTTTGTTTTTTGCAAGTCCTTGGTCAACTGAAACAATTGCTAGATTTGACTCTTCTTGATTCCCCTGAAATGCATACAAAATAGTTCCAAGATTATTCATTATTTCGATTAATTTTTTCTCAAGTTTTTTTTCTTTCAAAACAATTGCAGTTGTTCCCAAAGGTCCAAGCAAAAATGTTGCAGGTGAATTTTTTTTGAATTTTTGTTCTATCTGTTTGAGTTTACTTTTCATCTTCGTTAATTGTTCAACGGTGTCAGTGTGAAGTTCAGATGTTTTAGCAATTTCTATTGCTTGGTCAATCTGTTTTTTAGTTTCTTCAAGTGAAACTAAAAAATTAGTATCAAGTTCATGGACTTCACTTTTTGTGCAAAGAGCCGGTTGCTCTTTTTTAATATGAATCCATGTTCGTTCTATTGTTTTTTTGCTTATTGCCAGAAGCAGTATGAAAAAGATTATATCTCTCAAAACATTTTTCGATTTTAACATTTTATTCCTCTTAATGGTTATTTGCCTGCCTTCTTTAAGTGTATTACTTTCATTTAATGGCGTCAAAAGGATTTTCTCGCCTTTTTTGCCATTTCCTGGTAAATTTATACCAAATGCGCCTGTAGCTTCCGCCATCGCCAATCCGTCTACGCCAAGGCTACGACGGACAGGGGCTATGGCGGACAAGCAACGGGTCTTTTGAAGCTTTTATGTGCGCCTGTAGCTCAATTGGATAGAGTAGCGGTCTTCGAAACCGTTGGTTGCAGGTTCGAGTCCTGCCAGGCGCACCAGCCTACGCCAAGGCTTCGGCTGGCAAGCCAACCAATTAATGATTTTTTATTAAAATACTTTTTTTTGAATTAGGGATTAAGGGATAAGAATTTCGCTTGTCCTCCGTAGCCTCTGGCGAAGGAGGAAGTCCTGCCAGGCGCACCAGTCTTCGCTCTCTTCGGGAGCTTCGTCTGGCACGGCCATCTTTTTAAAGGTTTTTGTTCAAAGTTATATTCAATGAAAAAGGTGAATAGTCCTGGCGTCCCCGGCGTAGCTTTAGCGTAGACGGGCCAGGCGCGCCATACTTCCCCTCGAAAACTGATCTTGGGTCGTTATAATCCACCGTTTATTTTACTCTTTCTAATGCGTAATGAATTATTGGTTGTTATCGAAGAATAGTTTTTGATTACTTGATATATTTTTTTGCTATCGATAAATGATGCTTCAGCTTGCCTTTATCCATTTTGGCAAGTATGGATGCCATCATTGCCATGCGTGGGGATTTTTTGAAAAAATTTTTATGGTTATAGACAAAATTCCAGTAAAGCGCATCCCATATATCGCACCATTCCCCAGTTTTAAAGTTGCTCATTTTTTTTATATAATTTGAGCCGCTTATGTATGGTTTTGTTGTTATCATGCCGCCGTCAGCATATTGACTCATGCCATACACATTCGGAATCATAACCCATTCATATGCATCAATAAAAAGTTCCATGAACCATTTGTAAACTTGGTTCGGGTGAATTTGTGTAAGGAGCATGAAATTACCAATGACCATTAAGCGTTCTATGTGATGACAATATGCATATTTCGTAACCCGCTTGATTACATCGTCTAGAGGATCAACACCTGTTTTACCCGAATAAAATGATTTTGAAAGTTTTCTTTTGTGCTTCCAAAAATTTGATTTTTTTTGCTTTTTATCTACAAGCACATATACCGCTCGCATAAATTCTCGCCACCCAAGAATTTGCCGAATAAAACCTTCCAATGAGTTGAGAGGAACCTTACGCGTCTTTGTATATGCAATCGTTTTTTCTACAACATGTTTAGGAGTTAACAATCCAATATTAACAAGTGGTGAGAGTACAGAGTGAAACAAAAACGGTTCACTCTCTTGTATCGCATCCTCGTAAGCTCCAAAATGCTTAAGCCTTTTTTTTAGAAAATCATCGAGCCATTTTTCTGCATCTTTGTGTGTCACTGGATATATAAAATTCTCTGTATCTCCATAATGCTTTTTAAAATTTTTTTTCACGTAAATGATAGCTTCTTTGATATATTTATTTGTCCGTATGGTCTGAATATCAGGAATCTTGGTTCCTTTTGGGATTTTTAATCTATTTTCCGAGTCAAAGCTCCACTTACCACCAATAGGCTTACTCCCCTTGACCAAAATCTTTCTTTTTTTTCTTTGGTCTATGTAAAACGAGGTCATCGAATAATGATCTTTTCCCTTGAAAAAAGTAACAAGCTGGTCTTTTGTGTTAAAAAATCCAGGTGTTTCAATAATCTTTGCTTTATATTTTTTTTCGAGCGTATAATCAACGGGATCGATCATAAAAAGCTTATATTTCTTCAGATTTGGTTTTTTATTGTGATTTACGTATGTAACGGAATACCCTTTTTTTGCCAGAAAGTTGTAATAATATCTCATTGCTGCTCTGAGTAGAACCAATTTTTTTTTGTGAAATTTAAATTCAGTGAAAAATTTTGGATCCTCGATAAGAAAAATTGTTCTTTCTTTCTGGAGTCCAGGATTTTTTTTGAACAATTGATTTGGAAATATAATTAACGCTTCTTTCATTTCGACACTTCTTTGTGCTTGTTGTTTATTTTGGTAATAATTGCTTTCATATTTTCGTTCAAACCAAGTTCGACTTTGTTTTCATTTAGAGCAAGCTTTTTACCCGTTTCGTCTATCTCAAAAATTTGTGTCTTTCTTCTTTTAATTTTTTTTGTATTACACCAACCAAAAAATTTTGATCGTTGAAGGTCTTTTACAACTTCATATGTACATTTTCCCAAGCTTGGATGGTCATAATCAATTTTTGCCATTATAACTTTTTTACTCTTTATATCTTTTAATTTTGGTGGGAATCTGAAGTAAAAAGGCTTAGACCTATACACAACTTTAATTTCTTTTTTCTCTTCTTCTTTTTCAATCTTTTTTGTACCAGAAAAAGAAGAAAAAGGAAACAACACTGCCACAACAAAAATAATCACTGTCTTTTGCATGTTATATTCTCCTTTATTGCTTAAGTTTCACTTATTTTTTTTAAATAATTTTAGGTATTGTCCGTATCCTTCTTTTTCCAAATCCTCGACTGGAATGAACTGTAATGCGGCAGAATTTATACAATAACGCAATCTGGTTGGGCTTGGACCGTCAGTAAATACGTGTCCTAAGTGAGAATCTGCTTTTTTACTTTTTACTTCGGTGCGCATTATACCCAAAGATCGATCTTCTTTTTCAACAATATTATTCTCTTCAAGTGGCTTGGTAAAGCTAGGCCACCCAGTACCAGATTTAAATTTGTCCTTTGAGCTGAACAGAGGTTCTCCAGAAACAATATCAACATAAATTCCTTCTTGCGTATTTTCCCAATACTTATTCTCAAATGGCGGTTCTGTGCCGCATTGTTGTGTTACTTCATATTGCAAAGGTGTTAACGATTTTTTTAATGCTTGGTCAGGTGGCTTTTTATAAGTTTTTTGATAGTTATTCCATGTTTTTTTAAAAAAATCATCACGCCCGGATGCAGCTCGATATGCTTTGTACCTAAGTGGGTTTTTCTTATAATAACTTTTATGATAATCCTCAGCTTCGTAAAAAGGGGATGCTTTGATAATTTCTGTTACTATTGGCTTTGCAAATCTTCCCAATGCTTCAAGTTCTTTTTTAGATTGCATTGCTTGCTCTTTTTGTTTTTCATCGCTATAAAAAATAACTGTTTTGTAATGTGTGCCTCTATCTGCAAACTGTCCCTGAGCATCGGTAGGGTCAATCGTTTTCCAAAAAACATCTAGCAACTGTTTGTATGAAATTTTTGCTGGATCAAAGGTGACTTTAAATGCTTCCACATGTCCTTTTTGTGCGTAATCTTGGTACGTAGGATTTTTGCCTTCTCCTCCAGTGTAACCAACAACAACTTTTAGTATTCCATTTACATTTTCAAATGTGGCCTGTGAACACCAGAAACAACCTCCTGCAAATAATGCTGTTTCAGCTTTGTTTTTTTGTAGCGACATTACACTAACCCCTATAATCAAAATAACCAACCCAACTAACATATACCTATTCACCGTTATTCCTTCTTTATTTTCTATTTATACTGGATTATTAGAGAATGTTGTCTCGATAGCTCGTAAGCTAAAACAAAAACAAATTCCTATTAATTAAAAGCTACATGATTACTTGCGAATAAGCCGATTTCCCTGCATCTTAAGTTCATTTTCTCTTAATAAAGTTTATTTCACCATCACTTGCAAGCAAGGCTAAAGAAATTTCTGAAAGATCACGAGTATGTAGCCTACTTTGAAGTTCATTAAGAAGTTCTCTTTTGGTGATAGAGTTTTTTTTCATATTATCCCATTGAATTTCGCTGTCCCTTACCAGTTCAACAATTTTTCCCTTAAATAACCTTTCAAACGTGGGTGAGCGAAATTCAATAAAAGAAATAGTTCTATTTAAAAATATAAGTAAAAAGATAATTGCTAATACTGGTAAAAATGGTGCATGTTCGGTTATTGCGACCGCAGAAATCGAGCCGAGCATCACAAATAAAACAAAGTTAAACGGGGTTCTAATGCCCATAAATCTTTTATTAAATCGTATGAGTAAAAAACTAGAAAAATAAAGAATAAAGGCTCGTAACAACATATGCGAAAACCGTATTATGTTTGATTTATCTATCTCAAGAGCATCATACAAAAAATCAATTATTGCTTCAAACATAAAGACTCCTTTTATTGTTTTGGGTGTCTGGAAAAAGAATTTTATCTTTATTAGATGTTTTTATTATGTAGTGTCCGAGTTGTATTTTGCTCATAAAAGATGTTCTTTTTAAAAACACTCTTTAAATTTATACTAACAACAAAAAATAAAAAATAAAAGTTGGGCAGAGTGATGTTCTGGCTAAGATATAAAGTTTTGCTGAATCCCCAAATTGAAAAATGCTGTTTTTATATGTTGCAGACTAAAGCCGAACTCTATAACGCGGTTAAGAAACGCGTCAATATGTCTTCGCTCTTTGCAGAGCTTCGTCTCACAGGCTAAGGGGCACCATACTTCCCCTCGAAAACTCCCCTCGAAATTCGGGACACAGCGGGGCGCAGCGCTTAAGACGATCAGAGCTATCAATAGCAAGCCTGTCCCGAGCTTGTCGAAGGGCCAACCAATTAATGATTTCTTATTAATTAAAAAAGTATATTTTGGGGGTTTTAGGGAGTTATGTACTACGTCTACATTAAAAAGAACAATCAAGAAGTAGTAAAACACTTCTTGATTGTTCTAACACTTAGCTTGTGTGTTTACAGTATTTTATTTGCAAACACTAAACAAGAAAAATTAGGTTGTTTGCCATAGGGTTGTAAGTACTGCAATAAGTTGATTTATTTTGTCCGTTAGATCAGGGACACTAGTTGCTCCAATAGCATTTAAATCTGAATTTACAGTGGTAAGTTCATCACTTAAAGCTTGTATAGCATTTTCCAAATCTATTGTATTAGTTTTATTTTGTATCAACAAATCATTTATGCATACTATTAGCTCAGAAGTTGTTGGGTGAGTTATAGTGCCAAAAATAGCAGCTTTTTGATTGTTATAATTTGTTGTATGTGATTCAAGACCT
>Ga0180433_10005015_pt1 | contig 18228 bp, 37 predicted proteins | sample SS_ome_8_FD_132980 | JGI IMG/M metagenome (GOLD analysis project Ga0180433, IMG submission 132980) | Hypersaline lake sediment archaeal communities from the Salton Sea, California, USA - SS_1_D_1 metaG | ecosystem: Environmental > Aquatic > Non-marine Saline and Alkaline > Hypersaline >... | reverse complement strand
GCCGCCGCGTCTGCGGATATTTCATCAATGTCGGTAAGCATTGCTATAATGGCTTCCTCGATGTCCTGTGAGTATGCGGCCTTTTCCGCGCGTTCGCGTACACCTGCTGGTAGTGTCATGAAATATAGGATAGCTCCGGCTATTTTCACCGAATAATCGCGCCCGGGCTTGCACCAGTCGGCGAAATAATCCATCAGGGCGTTGGGTAGGTAGTATCCTCGTTTTTTAGCGTTGTCGCTTATCATATTACGCCTCTTTTGCGCGGGCACGGCTCTTGCGTTTTGGCTTTGCCGCGTCACGCACAGCCCTGTCATGGGTTTCTGCGGCGGCCATTTCGCCAAAAGACAAACCACGTTTTTGAAGTTCTGCAATTCCTTCTTTTACTTGGTGTAGTACATGACGGCCTGAATCTGCATCCCTGAGATGTCTTGAGGCCTCGCCGATTGGTAGGTGATATAGGAATTTCTGAGATTCAATATCCTTGCCCAGCCACCAGTGAGCCATTAAGCGTATGACGTGTGTTTGGTTGAAATTTCTCGTTTTACATTGGTTGCGAAATCTCAAAACCAAATCTTCATCAACTTGGCCCAACTGTTTTTTGGGTGTTGGCTCAAAATTTTCCGGTTCATTGACCATGCTATAAGTATTGTAAAAAAAGAGACTTACGAAAAGCAAACTATATTTATATGTATTTTTTTGGAAGAATCTCTATTTTTTTCTATGATTCTCTAAGGTAATAGTATATAATCTACGATATAGTAAGAGTGATTTGATGGTAGTTAAATAAGGTTTGATGGAGTTAAAAAGAGATGTCAGGGACGGCCAAAAGGCGAGAGGCACAAATGGAACAGGAATTAAGATCATTAAGTTATCGGTACCGTAAGGCCGGGGGGCCGGACAACAAGTTGATCACTGAAGCTCGCACTTTTGCCCAATTACCCGAAAACGACGATATATGCGCAACGACATCTTGCAGGAAATTTTTCACACGGGCATTAAGAATGGCAACTTGCAGGGCGACTAGGGATGATATTGCTTACTTCGAGCAACTCATCAGTCGGGCAAAAGAAACACTGTTAAAGAAGGCATCATAACCAACTAAGAATCGAGGCGTATAATGCAGATCGGCGAGTCGCATCAACAGCTAAATCGAGTAAGGCGGGCAGGTTTCGCATCAATCTTGCCGATTTGCCCCTGTCCGCCTATTCATTGTGAGGTGGCGAAACGCCATAAGGAATAAGCGATGAAGATACGCTGGCTTACAATCCAAGAAATAAACCTTGCCGCCAAGGCGGGCCGGAAAGAAGCCTTTCTGAATTGCGAGCATCACTGGTGGCAGTTGAGTCACGCTACTCTCGATCAGTACATCAAAGCGCCTGTAAAAACACACGGCGACTTCTGTGCTTTGTGTGTACGATACACAGGCAAGTGTAATTCGTGCAAGCTGTATTGCCCACTCGTCTGGCGCAGGGTTGGAAAGGCAGTGTGTGAAGGCGACCCGGTTGCCTGGAAAAAGGCAACACGCGCCATGCACGCTCATATCGTCACGAAAATTCACACATTCTATCCGAATTTGGTTATCCCTAAACACAAGGAGTAGGCAATGTCAAACGAAACCCTAACCATGCTAAAAGACCCACTGCAAGTGACACAATATCAACACTTGTCAGCCGATGAAAAAACGCTTGTGTTGAAAGCTATCAAGGACGGCAAGTGCTGCTTTCTAACGACGGATCGGGGGTACATCAGGTCACTGATAGAACCGGGCGATCATTATTACTGTCTCATCGACCCCGACTGGCAACCGGAGTCGGAGTGCGAATTTATTGATATAGAGATAGAGCCGGGCGGCTTGGGCTATGACGCACGAGATCGCGCTTTTGACCTCTGGCAACACAAGCGGGGCTTCCGGGGCTTCTGGTGCGAGGGCTGCCGTGTCCCGGTAGACCGCGTCGTAGAGGCAATCGAGGGCGGCAAAAAGGTGCAAGTTAAGAGAATTAAGCAAGCAGAATAATAATCCGCCCTGGTGGCGGTTTGATCTTTGAAAATTTAAGAACGGTGTGCGTGGAGTGAAAGGCTTGCGGCGTGCCTTAAACGCCAGAACTGGCCGGACGGTTCGATTGCATTTACTTACTGTAAGCATAGCTCAATTGTAGAGCACATGACTGAAAATCATGATGTTGTGGGTTCCAATCCCATTGCTGACTCGGTTGCCAGCAACCCTTATTGCTGGGGGAATTCCGAATATCCGAATCTCTTACAGTTTACATCCTATTGACCGACTAAGAGAACCGCAGAAGCCCGAATGACAGACTTCCGAATAACCACACTCCAGCGCCGTTCTTTTTGAAAGGAGAACATTATGAAGTTGGCAGAAGCATTACTAAGAAGAAAAGAGTTGCAAGGCAAGGTAGACCGCATCAAAGGCATTGCAGAAAAAGACATCTTCGAAGTCAAGGTGCAGCGTAGGCCGGCACACGAAGGTATTGATGATGTGATAGCACAGATTCCGAAGCTTACACTGGCCGAAGTCAACCAAGAGTACGACTTTTATGCCAAGCGGTTGCGGCTAATCGACGCAGCTATTCAACAAGCCAACTGGACTACAGACATTGAGATTGACGAATCAGTCTGTAAAGATTTTGCCTAATAACTCCGCCCTGGTGGCGGTTGATAAAATGAACAAAGCTCATTTACAAGTGAATACAGATACGAAACTATACACCTACAAAGAGGTCTCGGATTTTACTGGCATTAAGGTCAACACGTTACAAAAGTGGCGTCACGTAGGCAAGGGGCCTGTATGGTCTACGTATGGCCGTTTGGTCCGATGCACACCGGCTAATCTGCGAAAGTGGATTGAGCAAGCCTGGACTCCTTCTAATCAACGGGAGTTATAGGGATTGACTCAACGGCTTCTCTGACGACCGGATCGATCTGAATGTAGGATTTGGCAGTGAGGGCAGGCGTCGAATGTTGCAGTATGCGTTGAACAACGGACGTAGAGTAGCCCGCCTGTGCCACGAATGACCCGCAAGACGACCGCAGATCGCGGAAGCGGAATCCCGGCAGTCCGGCACGGCAACGAATCTTATTCCATTTCGATGCGTGCCACTTGTCTGTGAATATCCGGGCTTGTCCTTCCGGGCATACGCTCTGGTATTTGACGATTTCAGCAATCGCGACGGGGTGTACTGGATGGTTCCAGAGTCCTTTTCCGGTTTTTTGTGCCGATGTTGATATAGTCCCTGATTCAAAATCGAAGCTGGACCATGTCAGGACTTCAACGTCGCGGCGTCTCAGGCCGGTCGTCACGGCCAGCAAGACCAAGATGTACCATTGATGCCCGTAATCCATTGCGGCTATCAGCAGGCTCCTTAACTGCTTCTCTGTGAGTGCAATGACGGGCTTAGCAACTTCCTTCTGGGTGAGCCAGTCCAGGGCCACGCGAGAATATCGCTGCCGGACGAGCCACCGGACGAACGATTTGAGGTTGCGAGTGTCTTTGTTCACAGTAGCAGGAGAGATATTTTGCTTGCTTCTGGCGGTTACGAAGCGATTGACAATACGCTGGTCGATTTTGACAGATGGTACGGGTCCGCAGATCCGCCGGAAATGAGTAAACGTCTTGTTGATGTCTCTAATTGTTTCATCGGCCCGGCGCTCGACATACCTCTTGTAATCGAGGTATTCTGCGCATGCGTGGTCCCAACTGATCTTGACGGGATCGTAGTAGATATCGGGATTAGACTGTAGCTCGATCCGCCGGGCAAATTGTTCGGCCAGAGCCTTGTTGGGCATGGCCCGTGATTTGCGCCGTCCGGCTTCGTACCATCCGACCCACCAGCCTTTGATGTTTTTTCGTTGATAAACCCATGCTTTTCGCATATCATGTTCTCCTAAAAGAACAGTCTCTTTTCTTGACACCGGCCCCACGGGAACTTGTTCTTCTCGTGGGTGCCGGATTATTTAAGGAAATCACCATGTTAACGGAAGCAGACAACATCGTCAAATTTTTAGATGCTGACTGGCATGTCGTACTTTGGAAAAATGCGCTTGGTACGTACTCGGCAGCCTTAATACGACGGGAAGAGTACAACAGTCCTGGCGGCCCGAACACACCTGTATTCGAGTGTAATGAATCTCGGATCACCGATGGCAACACACCTACTGAGGCATTGAAGTCGCTGGAAAAGAAGTTTCTGACCCGTGGGGACCGTTGTACGAATCAGGACGATTTTTGAAGTGCCCAATATAGCTGCGTAGATATCGGGATTAGGGCAAAAAATGAAAGAGATTTTTTTCAGTGGTGTCATTATGGAGTCATGGGTGACACGTGGAAGCACTGAAAAACGACGTAAGCCTTGCATTTGCAAAGACTTGGCCGAGTGGCGGAATGGCAGACGCTGGGGACTTAAAATCCGATGCCTACCCCTTGTGACACCCCTAAATCGCGGTTTTTAATACCGTTAAGCGGGATTGACCTTGACTGAAATGGATAGCTTTTTACCTCATGTGGTGTCATTTTGGTGTCATAGTTTGTCAAGATAATGTCGGCATTGAGACGGGTATAACACCAAACGAGCCAGAGACAGTCAACGGGTAGGCATCTACTGGCCTCCGTCACGGTGATCCGAACCCGTGCCGTCTCGACGCCGACACCAAAACAGCCGGGGTACAATCGTGAACATGCCGCGACCTGGAGACAAGGTATGTCGGGGCTTGCTTGTTTCGACCGAAAATTGCGAACACGACGTCGGCAAAGAGACGGCGGCGTTTGAGCGCCGGGGCAGAGATGGAAGATGTCACTGAGGGTCTTGCGAGAGAACCCGATACAAGCATATCTCGCAGTTAATCGGTGGCGGACGCTTGAGGCTACGAAATTCGTGGGCGTGCTTGCGCGAACGCAGGTCTGAATCCTGCCCGTCTCGATGCCGGCACCTAATATTCGGGAGGGCAATAGTGTAATGGCCGCACGCCGGAACGGGATGTTCCGGAAGCGCAGGTTCGAGTCCTGCTTGCTCTTCCACCAGTTTCATGCCCGTGGCAAACGGATGTGCGGCGGGATCGAACAGGCGACGGCGGGTTGCACCCCGCCCGCCTGTCTTTTTCAGACTACGGCCGGGCGGTATCTCCTTATTCTGTAGACGTGATGGCATCCCCCTCAAGTCCCGGCCAGGCATTTTCTCATCACCCTCCTCCCGACGGGCCGAAGTACCGGCCTGTCGCAATCATACGATACTTTAAGGGGCAAATTATGAACCGTCGTGATTTTCTACTAACAGCAACGGCATCTATAGTCTTGCCGAGTATTCCTTTGGCAGCCAAACCTGATACGAGCATGACATTAGAGGCGTTTTGCCGGGACGTACTGAAGGTTGAGTTTCCACCGGGTACAAAACATTGGGTAAAGTGGTTTGATAAGCGGGAGTATCAAAGAGATCGCCGTGTAAATTTACGAGCATCGTGCCTGCCGTATGTAGTAGATTTGATACCCGACAGGCCGAAGCTTGCCGCTTGCGTAGCTCTCTGGGCTGCACATACACACCCGAAAAGTAATGTATTCGTACACCACCCTTGCGAGATGGGCCACCAACTTGAAAGAATCTTTCAACTTGAAAGAATCTTCGAAAACATTGTTCCGCGCGAGTTAGACTCGGCAATGGAGCGAATCTGGTCGGCAAGCGTTACTAACAATCCGCCGAATACACTCGATGACTGGCATATAATAGTTTAAGGAAAGCAATCATGGCAAAAAGACGATACGAGTGGGCGTTAGAAGGACCGCCGGAGGACGCCAGGGACGGCGGAACGATGGGCGCGTAGGAAGGACGACCGATGGAAAGAAACCGTCAAACAAAATCGGTAAGGGCAAGGATGCCCAGCCCATCCTTAACGAAAAAGGAGAACACAGATGACAACAGAGGTAAAGCCGTGAAAAAGAAGAATATTGTGAAAATATGCCCAATTCATTCGACTCGTTTGTTATCTCGGCCTACAAAATATGGTCAACGATACTTTTGCAACGTACCGGGCTGTACTGTTGCTTGGTGGGGCGGTGAAACATCTACACCCGCCAACCAGGAAACCAGAGATTGTCGCGCAGAAACACACAGGTTGCTTGATCCGCTGTGGAAAAGCAAACAATACAGGAAGGGTTGGCTTTACAAAAAGATAGCCCAATCTCTCGTAATTCCTCAAGAAAAGGCACACATAGGCATGTTCAATATCAGCCAGTGTCTCCAAGTACAAGCTATAGCGAGATCATTAGAGAAAGAGGCTGAACCATGCGAATCACAATGAGAGATATTAAATTCAAAGGCAAGCGCAAAGACAACGGCGAATGGGTGTACGGCTCGTACATTCATTGCGAAATAGACGGCGACAGCATTAAGCCGTTCGATTCGCTGATTCAATATGATGTCATTCCCGAAACCGTCGAGGTCATCGGCAACATTCACGATAACCCGGAAATATTGGATGGCGAGGATAAATCATGGCAAAAACGATTAAAGAGTTGAATGAAGAAGTGGAAAGATTAGATGCGCGTATTGATCGCAATAAGGTAGCCGCCTTCCTTTGTGTAGTCGTGGCTGTAGTAATTGTGGCTGGGGTATATTTCTTGGGAGGTGACGATAAGCCTACCAAAGGCGATTTGCGATACGCCGAAGGCCAGATACAGCGATGGAATGGCCTATATTGGGTGTGCGCCGATTACGAGATACAAGATATATCGGGCTGCACCCAACTCCGCAGGGAAATCGACTGCGAGGAGCACAGATACAGCTTCTCAGGGTATTCGTATGGCGATTGGGGTCCAGCTACCATACACCTGAAATGCACACATTGCGGTCACAAGCGAAATGTCGCTGCCAGTGATCTCCCGGACGCCGCGCTCAAAAAGATAATGACATGCGACACTGTCACGGCAGACGAGCTTGAGGAAGATGATGACCTTCTTCGGGTGGAGGAAATATTTGAGATAAACGCCGATACCCCCCGATGGACAATTGATGACGACGGCAACTTCGTTCTTGTAGAGAGGGAATCACAATGAACGAAAAGTCGCCTATGTTGCACTGGGCAGAAAGTAGATGCAGGCGATGCGCCAAGGCCGCTCGACAGGCCAACAACGCTCTCCAGACCGCACAACGCGACTTGGATTCAATTCGGGCCGGAGAGCCAACGAGCGCCTGTTTGAGTCGCTATACAGGATGGAAAAGTAGGCAACCCAAAACCGACAATAAGGAGAAATCAAAATGATAGGACAAATAAATCCAGGCGCAGCGGAAAAACCGGAAGATTATTGGCCGATATGCCCGGCCTGCGGAGAACGAGCGAAAAAACTCGAATACTGTGAGTGGGGCGGTTGCTATAACAAACGATGCAAAAACTGCCTCACCGAGTACTTCGATCCCGTGATGGGTGTGCGCGACCACGTCTCGACGTTTATGTGCTGCGAAGAGTGTGGCGAGGCCATACAGGGCTTTTTCGCGAATGAGCAGGAAATCAAACGGCTCAAAAACGAAATAGCACTATTGAAAAGTCAGTTGGCGGTTAGAAGATCAGCCTAAAGAAACCGAGGCATGAATATGAAAATCATTGACTGTGAACAGCGGTCAACGGAGTGGTATCAAGTCCGCATGGGCAAGGTAACAGCAAGTCACTTCAACGATGTAATGAACAAGAAGTCTGGACGGGAAACCTACATGATGCGAGTGCTTGCCGAGAGGCTTACCGGGATAAGAGAGGAAACATATCAGAATCAGGACATGCTAAATGGTATCGAGTTGGAGCCGGAGGCGCGGGAATTTTACGAATGGGTCACAAATACGCCTGTGTGCCAGGTCGGCTTTGTGGAGCTTGATACAGATGTTGGCTGTAGTCCCGATGGGCTTGTCATGGACGACGGGCTTATCGAGATCAAGTGTCCGCGCGTAACTACACATATTAGCTATATCCTGAAAGACAGCTTGCCATCTACGTACAAATGGCAGGTGCAGGGCCAGCTTATGATTTGCAAAAGACAATGGACTGACTTCGTATCGTTTTGTCCTGAATATTTGAAGCAGCCTATGTGGGTAAAAAGAGTAGAGTCGGATCCGGCTCTGCAAACTCAATTGGCCGGCGGTATCGCCGACTTTGTGACAGAACTAATTCATAAGGAGAAATTGCTATGATAAATCACAGCGAGCAAATAAGTAATTTGGCGGCGGCATTATTGAAAGCCCAAAAGGACATTCATACGGCCGTAAAATCAAACAAGAATCCATTTTTCAAAAGCTCATACGCCCCCTTGGAAGCCGTAATCGATGCCATCAAGGGGCCTTTGAATCAGCAGGGGATTGTATTCTTGCAGGCTGTAGACGCTAACGGCAACGGCCCGATGATCGACACAATCTTACTGCATGAGTCGGGCCAGTTTATGAGTTCGCGGACTCCGGTGTTTTGTAACAAGCCGAACGATCCTCAAGCCTTTGGTTCGGGGGTTACGTATTCCAAGCGGTACGCATTGCAAGCGATACTTGGCCTGCCAACCGCAGACGACGACGGCGAGGGGGCGATGGGCCGGAACGCAACGAATAGCGGTAGCACAAAAGCCGGGACTCTTAAAGAACTAACGGTAGAAGCCTACACGGAGTTTGTTGCCCAACACGCAGACGATATAGGCGAGAACCTACTGTGTGATATGGGGTTGTTTAAGACCGAGCTTTGGACGGAAATCAAGAGAAAGCATAAGACCCAAAAAGCAGCCTTAGCCTTTGCGTGGACAAAAGAAAGCCTCAAGCCCTTTGTGGACCAAGTCAAATTTGAAAAAACCCTGAGAGATAAAGATGCGGACGCATGAAGTCATAGACATCATAGACGACAAGCCGACCTTTGATGTGCCGATAATGCAGATATGGTCTGAATTGAAGGCTGGCGGCGCGATTAAGACTTTAAGCCCATTGGAGTACATTACCGAGCGGCAAAGGGCTTGGTGGAAGGGGATTCTTTTGCCTGCGTTAGCTGAGCATTCAGGGGATTCTATAGAATATTGGGAGACCCGGTTGAAACTCAAGGTATTACCAGATGACTTTCAGCCAGACAGGGTAGTGTATGGCAAAAAGGTTATAGATGTTGTGCCCTCAATCACAATATTGGGCAAAAAGAAAATGAGTAGATTGATTGAGGGATCAGTGAATCACTTGCGAGATGAAAGACTTTATGGGGACCAATATTCTTGGGTAACAGAGCCGGACCGAGAATTATCAACACAACACCATACTAACAATAAAGGAACGACCGATGGCAAATTTCAATAAAGTAATGTTAATGGGAAACCTAACCCGCGATCCCCAGATGTCATACACACCCAACCAACGGGCGGTTGTGGACTTTGGCATAGCCGTTAATCGCAAGTGGAAGGGTCAGGACGGCAATGAGGTGAACGAAGTGTGTTTTGTCGATTGTCGCGCGTTTGGCAAGCGGGCCGAAGCCCTGAACCAATATCTTAGCAAGGGCGACCCACTGTTCGTCGAGGGCCGGTTGACGTTCGATAGCTGGGAGGCCCAAGACGGCGCGAAGCGCAGCAAGCACAGAGTTGCAGTAGAGAATTTTCAGTTCATACGGGGCGGGGATAATACGGGCGGCAACAGTGGAAACGCGAGCGTCAAAATGAATAATCAAGATCGGCGGTCCGCCCCTCCCGCGAGAGATGAGATAGACGATTTTTTTGGTGACTGACCCCGACCCAAACTGGAACAACAAGGGGTAGAGATATGCCAAAAGAAGAAGAGTTGCGAATTACGGTATGCAGTGGCACATACACCTTCATTATCTATAAGAATGAGTGGCGCGTACATTGTCTCCGTTATGACGAACCCTGGATGCTTTTCGAGCACGGGCACAAGGCGCTTATCGCGATAATGTACACATTGCACGATGCCGAGGAATACGCGAAACAACTCGAAGCCGAGAACGCCAATCTCAAGGAAGCACTTGATAAGGAGTAACTCAATGGCATGGGGAAATCTACAGCAGGATAAATACAGAACCGAATACCTTGAGCGCGTTGTGCAAAGGCTTGGCGCCGAGAACGCCAAGCTCAAGGAAGCACTTAGAGAATGTACGCGCGTGTTGGAAACAATTGGTCTGACATCTACCCAAGACGAGCGCGACCAAGCAGCAAGAGCATTAGTATATGGGGCAGAGGCACATAAGGAGTAGAGACATGAACATAGGCGAAATACAAAAGAAGCTAAAACCCCCTGAATGTACTCATTTCGATTGTGGCAAATTCTTTATTGACACGGGTGTGTTTTTTCTTTGCCCGGATTGTTTGGGGGCATTGTTGGCCGAGAACGCCAAGCTCAAGGAAGAATTATCTGAAGGCACTTGGGATCGGGACCACCCTCATGTCCTGCGTTGCCGAGGCAAGACTAAGGCAGAATTTTACGAGCGGCTTTTGGCTTTATTGCCTGACGACTTCCCACTCAAGGCTGAAAATTACCGACTGAGGCATGTTTTAACGCGGATACAGAGCATATTAGACGACGATACACATTTTAACAAAGCAAATATATGAAAGGAATCGAGCAATGTCAAAAGGAAAAGACTCCATCAAGACGACCCACGAAACACGATCCCTCAAGTGCGAACTAACCGAAGAGGAACTAAAGGAAGCTTCCGAGTCGTTGGCGAGAAATCTCGACGCTTTAGAACTTCTTGAAGATGAGAAGAAAAAGGTCACGTCAGATTTCAAGGCGCGAATTGAGGCCAAAGAGGCCGAGGTGCGCGTGCAGAAGAACCGCGTGAGGGACAAATACGAATACCGCCCGACCAGATGCACCATGACGATGAATTACAGCGAAGGGACTGTAGTGGTAACGCGCGACGATACAGAGGCCATTGTAAACGAACGGCCAATGAGTTTTGAAGAGAAACAGATGGATCTGGGCTTTGATGATGACGGAGAGTAACAAGGCCGAAATCAAGGATGATTTAGAATGGCAAAAAAGCTAAGCGCACCAAAGACCGATGCTTGGGACTGGTTCAGCAAATGGGTACGTGTTAAAGATTGTCTCGAAACGACGGGATTCCCGTTTGTTGGTGAATGCGTAACGTGTGGGCGTCGTTTTCACATCAGTTTTTTACAAGCCGGTCATTGTTTCCCCGGGCGCAAGAATGCGCGGTTATTCCAAGAAGAATTGGTTCACGCCCAATGCCGTTTCTGTAATGAAGGCAAGCATGGATGTCCCACGAAATACCGCAAAATCATGGAAAAACGGTACACGCCAAAGGAAGTCGAGAAATGGGAAATCGAGGGCAAGCGGTTTATCCATGACAGGGATATGGATTTCGAGGGAATCGCCAAAAAATACAAAGACAAACTTGATAAGCTGCTTCGTGGGTGCGGCTATTACTCTTACGAAGAGCTTTTGGGAAACCGATAATGAGCAAAAAACAGGTTAAATATTTATTGTGGGCGACGTGCATCAAGCATGACGACAAGATTTTTGTCGTAGGCATTGACGCCGAAGACAGGTTAGAGGCCCACACCAGAATACAGGAGTTTCTTGGCGGTTCCGGCCTTGACCCGGACGTGTATCAGCAAACACTGTTGATCCAACCGCCGGGGCCGCCAAGCGTCGAACAAATGCCGATGAAAAAACTGACGCCGGCAACGTTTGACGAAGTACAGGAGAAACACAATGAAGCCACTAATTTTCATAGTTCTAAAGATAGTTGAGATCGCAGTATTTGTTTTCGTTCCTTATGGCTTTGGACGGTTAGCCATATATCTGGGCGTATTCCGGATGATCGGTGTTGTGGACACATGGATGTGCGGATGTCTTGCGGTCCTTGCGCCGATAGTGGCAGTGGTGTTTGCCATGGCCCTTGTGGCAGGCAATTGGAAACTAACGAAGTGTATATACAAGCGAATTAAGGAGAAATGAAATGTCTGAACAAAATGGAGCGACTCTAACAATCGTAATAACATTGGTGCTATTGATTTTGGCAATTACATCGTGCCAGGTGTTAGGCGCCGAGCCGAACGTGCCGTTTGAATACGACCCGAATTTGTGCGCGCCGATTATGGACTGGGCTTACGCTGAGCCGAATATTCCCGTCATTTACACGGTCAGCCTGTATTTTCCTGTGGCTGATCCAAACGTCATTGATGTGAACGAGATGACCATGACGGTTGCCGAGCCGAACGACGCTAACGACTTGGACTTTCTCAGTCAATACCACGGCGTAAGCCCGGTAATTCCCGTTGGCTACATCCATAGCTGGACAGTTAGTTTCACGCCGACGGTGGAGACGGTGTACTACATCCATCTAATTGCAGACTACAGCTACGATCTGGCGTCTCATACTCAGGCATGGAGTACTCGTACCATCGTCGGCCACGACGAACGCACCATCCTATTGAATTGCACGCCGCACCGGCCATACCTGCAACCGGGACCGTCGCCGGAGGCATTGGCGATGGCCCAACGGCACGTTCAATACGCCAAGAAGCACGGCAAAAAAATCGGATACGCACAGGTGTTAGGGAGTCGATAATGACCGACCATCCACTGTTATTCAACGGCGATATGGTGAACGCCTTGCTCGCCGGGCGCAAGACACAAACGCGGCGAGTGATTAAGCCGCAACCGATATTACAGCCGAACCATCCACCTTTTAAGGATCGTGGGTATGACGTGTGGTGGCACCCGAAGACGGCGTGCCAAACAGTACATGCGTTACGGCAATCACTGCGAGACTATTGTCCCTACGGCGACATCGGCGATAGGATTTGGGTTAAGGAAACGTTCGCCATCGAAAACACCTGCGAATATGACGAGCACATTGATATTCCCACCGACAGGCCCGTGAAAACGATAGAGGACGGATATCACTTAATCCCTCACTACCGAGCCACCGAGCCTGAGCCGCACATCACCGATGGAGGCCCGGACGGCGACGACGATACGACGAAATGGAGTCCGTCCATATTCATGCCGAAATGGGCAGCGCGAATATGGCTTGAGATTACAGGCATTCGGATTGAACGGGTGCAGGATATTGACGCAGGCGACATTACCAAAGAGGGATTGATAGCATCGAGCACTATGGACCTGATTGCAGTATGGATAGATCTGTGGGATTCGATCAACGCCGAACGAGGCTACGGCTGGCATGTCAATCCGTGGGTTTGGGCTATATCGTTTAGGAGACTGAGAGGCAAGGAATAATGACAAACGCAGAACTCCAAAAAGAAATAGACCAATTGAAAACACTACTCGCGGCCAAGAACATGGAGATAGACCTATTGCGCGCAGACATTTTTGCTATGAACGATAAAACCGTCGCCTTTCGCCGCAATTTAGAAGCTCGAATCAAAGACTGCCAGCGAGAGCTCGCATCAGAAAGGAGTCAATGATGACCGACACCGACGAAACACACAAAATGGAAAAGGCGTGTGAGATACAGCCCAGCCTATTGGAATTGATGTGCAACACTTGCCAGAAGTATGTGCCCGGTTGTGCGTGGCCGGGCTTCGTTGGTGATTGTGCGATCAATAAAGCGTTGTTGGATCTGTATAAACAAAACGCTGAACAGCTCAAAACCAAAGATGCCGAGATAGCCAAGTGCAATTGTTTCTTGTGCAACAGAGTACAAGCGCGCCGCCGATATATCGTTTGTTCGGAATGCTATTTAGAGCGAGTTCGGCAACTGCGAGAACTTGAAGAGCAAATCACGGCCAAAGATGCCGAGATAGAGCGTTTGAAAGGTAAGGGCTAACCTTAAAACGATGAAGATTAACACTATCATAAACAAGGACTGGATTGCAGCGGCAAAGGAATTGCCGGACGGATGCGTACATACAATTATTACGTCGCCACCGTATTGGAACCAAAGGGATTACGGCGCCGACGGCCAGTTGGGACTCGAAGCCACATTTGAAGAGCACATCCAAAACCTCGTAGTCGGTTTCCGGGAAATGAGGCGGATACTCAGAGACGACGGAACGATATGGGTGAATTACGGCGATAAATTCATAGGTGGTGGTAATGGCGGCGGAAACAAGAACGATACGAATGTAGGCTCGCTGTCCGCCAGAACGGCAACGGGCTTATCCCAGGGCAACGTCATCGGCCTTGCATGGCGTCTGGCGTTTGCGTTACAAGCCGACGGTTGGATTTTACGCGATGACGTTATTTGGGCAAAGGCGATATCGAGCTTCGGTATGCACGTCTGCCCTCACTGTGGCAAGGAATTGTATCAGCGCATTGCCGGCGACGAGAACCTTTTCGGCGAGCAGGAAGCCGACGAAGTCGTCAACCACAAGAAAAGCGGCTCGACCATGCCCGAAAGCATGGCCGGCACACGATGGGAACGTTGCCGGGTAAAGGTGAAAGATAGTCCGATGGAAGTTAAGGACTATGGCGTGCCAGGAAGCAGGCGAAACCCTGTTGTATCTGGTGGTTTCGCTAATTTTGTCGGCCCGGCATACAAACCCTGTCCCGGTTGCGATAAATGCCGGGCCAACGGCGGCTACGTACTCAGGCGGGGGTCGTGGCGGTGTACCCGGGCGCATGAATACGTATTCCAATTCGTGAAGCAAATTCCTTATTTCTCAGATATGGAGGCGGTGAAGGAAGAATATGCAGAAAGTTCGATTGCTGATAAAAGAGACAACACACACGGCCAACGTCGGAACCGTAATTTTATTGGGCAAGCACAACAAGGGGGAACAAATTTAGGTGGAAATCGCAATGGTGGCCGCAACCTGCGCGATGTTTGGACGATAAATCCCCAGCCCAACGGCGACCAAATGTGCTTAAACTGCAACTACATTTTCTCCGGCAGGTCCAAGAAGCGGATAAAGAAGGTGGACGGCAAGCAGCAATGCCCGGAATGTGGAGCTATTGACAAATGGTCAGGGCATTACGCGACATTTCCCGAAGCACTTGTCGAGCCATGTATTAAGGTGTCAACATCGGAGAAGGGCGTATGCCCGAAATGTGGTTCACAGTGGGCCAGGGTGATAGAGTCAAAGCAAATCAAGCGCAAAAGGCCGGAAGAGACAGCAATTACGAAGCCAAGCAAGGACAGAAGACCGTCCGGCAATGCCGTAGCAGCGATTGAGACCACAACCCTCGGCTGGAAGCCCACATGCGATTGTAACGCGGGCGATCCCGTGCCTGCGGTTGTGTGGGATCCTTTCTCCGGCACGTCCACGGTAGCCGTCGTGGCGGCCAAGCTGGGTCGTAATTACGGTGGCTCGGAAATAAGCAAGGCGTATTTGAAATTCGCAGAGGCTAAGATATTACAAGCCGAAACCGGCATATCAATAGCCGACGCCCAATCCGGGCAGATGGCGATGGAGTTTTAAAATGAAGACAACAGCAACAAAGACTTTCTGGGCCTGGATATATATAGGGTTTAAGGATACGCATTTCCCTGTAAGGTGGCTAAGATGGTATCGAGGTTCTATGCGAAAGACACGTAAAATTTGCCAGCAATTTTGTAATGACGTTTCTTATTGCGTTACGGTCGAATCGTGTACATATCTATATTTCAAAGGCCGAGAGCGGGGAGCGCGAATAGGGTTAATCAATTATCCGCGATTCCCGGAACTGCCTTTTCAAACTCGCATATACGCTATACAGTTAGCAGAGAGGCTCCATACGGCTTTTAAGCAACAAAAAGTGACCATAGTTATGCCAACGGAAACCCTAATGTTGGAAGCACTCTGATGAACGTAGTTAGTTTTTCTGGCGGAAAGGACTCTACAGCGATGCTGCTGATGATGGTTGAGCGGCAAGAGCGAATTCATTCTATTGTTTACTTCGATACCGAATGGGAATTCCCTGAGATACAGGAACATATCCGCAAAATAGAAAGGGACATTGACATTCCTTTTGTGCGAGTGAGGCATTGGGCTGGATTTGAGTTTTTGCTCAAACGATATGGCCCACCCCATCCATCAGGCGGATGGTGTACGGCTGCAAAACGAGACGTGCTGGTCAAATATCAGCGGATGGTGCGCAAACGCAACCCCGACATTGTGCCGTGTATTGGGTTTACAGTAGACGAAAAACACAGAGCCAAGAGAATGCAAGAAAAATGGCCTGTTCGATACCCACTGATTGAGTACGGCGAAACAGAAGAATCATGTCTTCAGTATTGCTATGATCGCGGCTATGACTTTGGCGGCATTTACGACTGGATGCCATCCAAGCGAGTGAGTTGCTATTGCTGTCCAAAGCAATCGAACGCTGACCGGGCAGCTATCAGAAAACACCATCCAGAATTAGTATCAATAGCCGACGCCCAATCCGGGCAGATGGCGATGGAGTTTTGAAATGAAAGAGCAAAAAGACGACTTCGAGATGACGCCTCACATAAGCCGCTTACTTGCCGAACACGCTGAGTTAACAGGCGATCCGAGGCAATTGAAAGATTGGAATATCAGGGCGCAGACATGCCTGGTGTTCGCAGCCGCCGAGCGATTGGTGAAGGAGTCTTAGCAATGGCTACGGTAATAACTAAAAGCTTTCGCCCGTCTTTGAGGATTGATCCGGCGAAACGGACTTGACTGTTGGAGGATCTACGCGACTGTGGCTATAACATGGACCCTATAGACTGGCCGGAGGGCGCAGTCTCTGCTTATCGCGAAACGCCGTTTAGTCGGTGGGAATTCGTGTTGCGAAGCGATGTCTTAAAGCGCAAGCGCGAAAAAATGGAGCGATGCCTGTGGTGGAAGCGAGAGTACGGAACCACCAAGATCAGGGCCTTATACGTATGGGTTTTCTGGTGTCCCGGCGTGAGTGGCTTTTATAAAGGATGGTGGTCGTATCTCGTAGGGATCGGGCGTGACTATCACGGCGGGGGGCTAAAGCGGCAATTAAGTGAAAAATTATTCCGCCGGGCAATGGAACTGTATCCCATCGACGGCCAGCACGATATCTGGCCCGACCGGAGTAAATGGATGCGGTGGTTTGCGCGGCGATACCAACAAGGAGTGTGGTGCGGCAAGGCACAGGGCAAGGCTGCTGTGTGGTGTGAGGTACGCGGCGATCATGTGAATCGCATAATCAGTCGGGCCGAATGGCCGTGTGGAAAAGAAGGGGCGCGACAGTGGCAAAAACGAAACTACTGAAATTTAAAAAACTGACCTGCAAGCGGTGTGGCGCGCGAGTCGAGGCCGATCCTGTTGTTGGATCGCAGGCAAAATACCTGCGCCGGGCGGTCGGGCCGGAGGGTCTGTGTATCCACTGTGCTGTCCATGACATGCTGCGTCACTTGTATCCGGCGAACATGATGCTTGCCAGAAGTGGGGCGCAATCTCTTCTCGTGCCCGAAATACAGAAGAGGTTCGATGAACTGCTACAAGCCGCCGGAACCGATGCCAGGCCGGGCGAAATTGACTGGCCGACAGTGGTTCACAACTGGGATTTGCCCTTCGCCATGCCGGTTAAGCGCTCTGCGCAAAACCCGGTCGATCAATGCGATTTAGACGCTGAGGAGGCGTACGCCATTCATCAACGACGGCCGGACTGTAATATTTGGGACGAACGAAGGCGGTGCAAGAAGGAGCTTATCGTAGATAGGAGCGAACAATGAAAAAAGATGGTCCGAAGCAACGCTGGATATGTACCGACTGTGCTTTTCTCTATTTGGATGGGCCATATCCCAACGGGGATTATTACTATCGCTGCACCGAGACGCCGAGGGGGCGGAAGATACGCATTCACAAATACGGCCTCGGGCGCGAAGTGATGACGCCGAAATGGTGTCCGGTGCTAAAAAGGGGTAAGAAATGAAAACATGGATAGCTGTAAGAATTTTAATCGTCGTCGCCCTGGTGCTGATGGCAACGTGGTTTGGCATAATGTCGGCGAGGGCGTTTGATTGACCGAAAGTGAGTTTAAGATGAATGCAAACATGAGACGGTCAAGGCATAGCATCGAGACCGTACTTCGGGTCAAGGCCATGCTTGCCATTATGGGTCCGAAAGAGGCGTCGGAAAACAGCCCGATGTCGATGAGTAATACGTCGGCAATCAATACCGGGCGGACATGGGCGGATGTTGACGCGAGTAAGGCGGCGGCGGCGCGGTGTATAGGTTGCGGCAGGATATTGGTAGATCCCTTAGACGAGTGCATTTATATCGTTGCCACCGACGAATACGCTTGCAACCAGGCGTGTATTGATAGGAGCCAACGTCCGAGAAATACTCGGTAGTTG
>Ga0180433_10005013_pt1 | contig 18231 bp, 12 predicted proteins | sample SS_ome_8_FD_132980 | JGI IMG/M metagenome (GOLD analysis project Ga0180433, IMG submission 132980) | Hypersaline lake sediment archaeal communities from the Salton Sea, California, USA - SS_1_D_1 metaG | ecosystem: Environmental > Aquatic > Non-marine Saline and Alkaline > Hypersaline >... | reverse complement strand
ATTTTTCACTACGACGGTAACATATACTACAATTGGGATCTCATGCCTTCCGGCACAGAACAAGACCTGTTTGGCGTATGGGGCAATGCATACAACGACGCGTACGCCGTCGGCTCAAAAGGCACCATACTCCACTACGACGGCTACGCTTGGACGCCCATTGATACGGGGACAAATCTCAATTTCTATGATGTCTACGGATTCTGGGTGAACAACGCCTACGCGGTCGGCCAGAAAGGGTTCATGAGAATAGACTCCAAGTTTCAGACTGCCAGTCTGGTGGCTCTTCTGAACCCAGCATATCCGATCTTGCCCATTCTCTTCACCGGAAAGCCGACAGTGGACCTCAAGGCCGTCTGGGGAACGGCCGCGACCAATCTTTATTCGGTAGGAACTGGCGGGAAGATCTACCGTTCTACTGCTGTCGATGCGAAGAATTGGTTAGCACAGGATTCGAATACCACAAACGACCTGTATGGGATCTGGGGTAGTGACACTGACAACATTTACGCTGTCGGAAAATTGGGGACCGTCGTTCATTCAAGCAGCGGGACAACCTGGACAGATATCTCTGAGGATATGCCCCTAGCGGTCAACTTGAACAGCATCTGGGGCACTGACGCGGCCGACGTCGTTGTCGTCGGCGACAGCGGCAATATGGCCCACCTTGAAGACACGACTTGGAGTGAGGTAGACCTTAGCGGCGTCACCACCCAACACCTCTACGATGTATGGGGAACCACCGATGGCGAAGTAAAGAAATACTTCGCAGTGGGCAATAGCGGCACGATTCTGCATAACGACGGGACAGGAGCCGGCTGGGCGGAAATGACGTCTCCCACATCAATGGATCTCTTGTCTGTCTGGGGACTTGCCCCGGATGACGTGTGGGCCGTCGGTGAATATGGGACAATCCTCCACTATACCAATGGTACCTGGAAGCGCATGAGGTCGATTACAGATAATTGGCTCACCGGTATCTGGGGCATTAAGTCAGGGTCTTCTGTATATGACGTCTGGGCGGTTGGCCACGGAGGCACAGTGCTTCACTATGTGCCTGCCAAACCACCTCCGACGCCGACCCCGACGTGGACGCCGGAAGGCCCCATAACGCCTGTTGATACACCGACGATCACGAACACGCCGACAATCACGGATACGCCGACGATTACCGGCACACCGACGGTCACAGGCTCACCGACGGATACACCGACGATCACGGATACGCCGACAATCACGGATACGCCGACAATTACGGACACGCCGACGATCACGGATACGCCGACAATCACGGATACGCCGACAGATACGTTTACTCCAACGAATACCTTCACGGTCACATATACCTATACACCGACCAATAGTTATACTCCTACGAATACACGAACTCCATACGGGACACCTACAGATACTCCGACCTTTACCTATACCATCGCCATTCCCGGTCTTGATCCCTGGGATCCGATGGATGACCACGTGTCGGGTGCAACTGTTTTGGAATGTCACCCGTATGGGGGCTGGAGATATCAGAGTCCACACATTCTGGATCCTTCTCTCGGAGATGACGAGGACTGGTACCAGATCACAATGCAGGCTGGCATTGCTTACCAGATCGAGTCAAGCTGCAATGAAGGAACCACTTGCGGTGACCCACAGGCACACCTTTACGACAGTTCGATGATCGAAGTCGCATACGACGATGACAGCCGCGGACACCAGCAATTCAGCATTACCTATACGCCGAGTGAAAACACGACATGCTACCTCAAGGTGACACTGGCTTCGGGCGACAAGTGGGAGGGGAGTATCGGCTACCGCAACATCGGTGTGCCCACACCGACCTTTACGTGGACCTATACCCCGACGGTAACGGATACGCCTACAGTCACGGATACCGCGACGCCGACCATAACCCCTACGTACACCAGTACGCCGACCTCAACTCCGACTGTCACGGATACCGGGACAGCAACGCAAACACCGTCGCATACCATGACCCCGACAATCACAGATACGCCGACGGTTACAGCTACAGGCACAGCCACAGCAACCTTTACACCGGTGTTGGACGAGTGGGATCACGGAGATGACACCGTGGGAGGAGCTACGGTACTTGTGCCCGGCCCCGCCTGGCAACAACACGGGGTCCATGTACTGAGGCTCGCCTATGGTGATGCGGCAGATTGGTACGCGATCGCAATGCAGGCTGGCGTTACTTACGAGTTTGAATCGAGCTGCAACGAAGGCACCAGTTGTGGTGATCCACAGGCACACCTTTACAACAGTTCGATGATCGAAGTCGCACACGACAATGACAACCGCGCTCATCAGCAGTTTGGCATCAGCTATACACCGAGTGTGAACGCGACTTACTACCTCAAGGTGACGCTGGCTTCGGGCGATAATTGGGAGGGCAATATCAACTATCGCAATATCGGTATGCCCACACCGACCTTCACGGTTACCAATACACCTTCGATAACGGATACACCGACAATCACGGATACACCGACGATCACGAATACACCGACGCCGACAGCAACCTTTACGTCCACCACTACGCCGACATCGACTCCGACCGTCACGTATACCGGCACAGCAACGCAAACACCGTCACATACCATGACCCCGACAATAACCGATACGCCAACGATCACGTCTACGGTTACAGCCACAGCAACCGCTACACCGGTGCTGGACGAGTGGGATCACGGAGATGACACTGTGGCGGGAGCTACAGTACTTACACCCAGTGCAGCCTGGCAACAACACGGTATTCATGTGCTGAGGCCGTCCTACGCTGATACAGCAGATTGGTATGCGATCACTGTAGAAGCAGGATATTCCTACAGCGTCTACAGCACCTACAGCGGCAGCTCTTACACCACCAATACCGGAAGCCTGCCCTGGCCCGGCGATGTTCAAGCTCAGCTCTACGATGATGCGGGAGCCACGGTGCTGCTTGGCAGCAATGACAATGGTCGTCCGAACGGGCAGTTCCAATTGACATACAACTACCTCACCGGCCCTGCAAAGACAGTCTACCTGAAAGTGTCGATGTCACCGTCCGCATCTGCAGAAGACGAATGGCAAGGCACCATCATGTACCGGCGAGCCGCGCCGGAACCAACGCCGATACCTACAAATACACCGGTAGCCACACCCACACCTGATCCGGGCGGCGGTTGTGCCGGAGCAGCGTCCGCTGCCCTCCCCAACCGCGGCGACATGAGCCTGCTTGCTCTCGTCCTATTCCCGTTTGGCGTAGTCCTGATCCGGACCGTCGTCGGAAGACGGAAGAAGAAATAGTAGTGACAATCACCGTTGTTGGGGGAAACCTTTCTGCAAAACTAGTTTTGTGCCCTGGTTCTTCCTAACGCTTGATTCCCTTATTGACAGGCCAGTCTTCACCACAAGCGATTTCGCGAAGCGCACCGGTATCCCGAGGCCCAGTGCCGTAGTGATACTCAAGGCGCTTGAAAATGAGAGCGTGGTTGTCACTGTGCGAAAAGCACGCGGCAGCCGGGCGGCGCTAATGGTATTCCCCGAGCTGATCGCATTGGTTGGGAGGAAATAGGTTGCTGCTCATCCGTCATACACAAATATTTTTGTTTATAATATTTTGGCAAATAATATAAGCAAAAATATTTGCTTATATTCTGTGATAAACAAATTGGAAGGCGCTCACGGGGCGATCGGCGCTGTATGGTATTGTACAAGCAGTACTTGCGCCCACTTCGCAATGTTCAAGCCGAGATAAAGCGCTATTCCTCCAAAGAGTGGACAATCGGAAGAGTCTGGCCAAATCATTCAGCCCTTCCCCGCACCCGCCAGCATTCACTGTCAGGCAGGAAGGCGAGTGTGGCGGAGAAGACATGCATCCGCGACCTTAGCGGATACCCGCTTTCTCATAGAACGCTGGTGGTTCACCCCTTTAGTTCGGATCATCAGGATGTGAAACGCAAGTTGGCTCTGGGGCGTTCTATTGCATTAGTGCTTCGAACTCCCGTCTACTCTTCTCAAGTTCAGCTCGCGGCGGTTCTCCAACATGCCTGTTTCGGTCAAATTCCATTTTGAAGTCATACTCGACCATCCGGGCATCGGCTCCCGCTGCCTTGGCCGGAACCTCAATCTCCCACCTGAGGATCCCTGATTTCCGGAGCATTCGGAGATAGATTTCATCCTTGCTAAGTGGATCGGTCATCTTGCCCAATGTAATTCTTATGTCTGCGTCTTTTGGATCGGGCAATCTGTCCATCAGTCTGATCTTGACTGGTTTGTCCTTGAAGTTTTCGGCGAGCAGTCTGTATTTGAAGCGGATCTCCCTGTTGCCGCCCACCACCTTGTCGGTCTTATCGGCCAGTTCACGGCTCGCACGTAGCTGTGAATCCACGCCAAAGCCCATGACAAACTGTTGGCCCTTAGCTACCATTGGTATATTACCAACGCCCATGAAATGTCCATCAAGGTAAGAGTTAACGGTTCCCGGTAAGAGCGCGAGTTCACTGTTATTCACCACATCCGCGTGCTGATAAATATAGGGTGAGAGTACCGGCGTCGCCACATAGTAGAAGCTGCTGGGAAGATTGAGCTTGGCAATCTGTATCATCTGCTGGTCAGTGCGGCTCGGAATACTGGTCTTGCCAGGCAGCGCATAGTTGACGCTGAGAGCTTCATCTGCTGGTCTCTTGACCTGAGCGGCCAACAAGACATCTTTTTGGGCAGCTATGTCCAACATCTGTAGTCGATTGGCAGCGAAATTTGCTGCCCACTCAGAGTCCAAAGCCTCTTCTCGCTGGACAACCTGCTTTCGTGCGTTCAGAGCTCTCTGAAGATCTATATTGATAGCCTGCTGCTTTGCAAAAACTTGTCCTGCGCCTTCAGCCACAGCCGCCTGCCGCTGGCCGACCAGCGTCACCCAGAGCGGAGTTAGCATTGGAGCATCGGCCAACATTGCAGAAGAAGCGGTTGAAAGAGTAAGCTGAACACTGTCCCAATCTTCGCCACTCATCTGCTGCACAAGGGCGTTGCATTCGAGGTCTACCATCGTGCGTTTATTTCCGCAGCGAAGATTGTAGACAGGTGACCATCCAGCTTGCCGCACGAGGTAGTTCAATCGGACCTTTGCGGATTTTCTGCCCTGCTTGTCGAGGAAGATCACAGCTTCTCGCACGGTTCGAGAAGACGGGAACTTCGTTGTCAGCTCTTGACGTTGACGCTTAAGAAGCGACAGAGATTCGCCCAAGGAGGCTTCTTGTTCCTTAAGTCTGAGAACTTCTTTGGCGAGTCGCTCTCGTTCTTGAAAGAGAAACTCTGTCAAGGACTTGACCGTATCCGCCTTCAAGATCCCTCTGGCCATCTCTTCTTGGGCGGTGGCTGCAGTGAACTGTTCAAGTTTCGTAAGATATCCATCGTTCTTTGACCGGAGGTCCTGCAGGTTCTTGTTTCCGCGAAGCTGTCGGTGGATATCCTTTATCTTTTCATCAATTATCCTGACTTCTTCGCGTGGCTCTTCTTCTACAGCTTTGCTGCGAAAGCGCACTGCACGGATCCGGATGTCTTCACCACCGCTGGCGTAAAGGCTATCCGGGACAACGTGAGCTGGTAGATCGGTGACCACCAGGTCAACCGGGCCACCTAGTGCCTTTACATCAATCACTCTGCTCACCAAGGCTTGTCCGCGGTAGACGGTGACCGCTTCAATAGAACCTTTGGCCTCGATATGCTGTGCGTGTGCCTCAAAGATCAGACAACTCGAAATGACCAATACAGATGCAAGAGTAACTATTCTATTATTCATCTTTTCGGTCCTTTGCGGGGGAAACCTATATGAAGCCAAATGCAAGTAGTGTTCTCACGTTCTCATGCTTTCTCCTTTCGAGAAAACAGTTTCGGAAGCCAAACTGTGACCGGTCCCTTCTTCGCATATTGCCTTTGACAAGAGTGTTTCCGTGATCTTACAAGTCCAAAGCGGTCCATCCAGTTGATGGATTTGCACTTCAACAACGATTATACCACTGGTAGAAAGGATCAAGTGTAAAATCTTTGTAACATCGGGATGCCCGGCGGCGTCCGGCGGTCGTGGCACGCTGGGAGGTGAATGTGGCACCAAGAGCGAAACGAGGCACAATGGTGTTGGTTTTCCCGCGAAAGATAGTGACGGTCGCTGCTCATCCGTGATCCACAAGAATATTTGCGTCTCATATTTCGGTAGATGTGATCCACAAAGATATTTGCATGTATTCTGTGACCAACAAATTGGCTGGGGCCTGTAGGGCATGCGACCCCGTATGGCATTACATAGACAGCACTTGTGTCAATATTTCCAGGCTAGAGTCAGGGGAAGCCCCTTTCTTCTAAGGCATGTACCTGGGAAACTAGAAACTAGGGACGTTTATGATTCTGTTCGACACGGACATTGTTAGAAGGCATGGAAAACTAAGAACTCGGAAAACTGAACTAGCCCAAGAGAGATTGCCGCGTCGTTCGCTTTGCGAACTTCTCGCAATAACAATGTGTGAATACTGCAGTTGTCATTGCGAAGACGTGATAGCGACTTAAGCAATCTCTCCCCGAGCAGCCTTGACTGTGTCCCGCGTTTCGCTAGACCAGCCTAGCCTACACTTTCACGCTCTTGCCGGTCTTGGCTGATTTCTCGATGGCTTTGAGCGCTTTCATGGTCGCGATAGCATCGCTTGCCGGATACTTTGGCTGTTTGCCTTTGCGAACGCATTCGGTCAGGTGCATCGCTTCCTGGCAATACTGGTTTGCGGCCGGGGCCTGGACTACCGACTTTTTGCCATTGACCATAAGCTCAAGCTTGGGCTTCTTGTTCCCGGGCAGCCAGGGGTCTGTGACAGAAATGTAGCCCTTGGGTCCTTGGATTGTCACACTCCATTTGCCTTCCGACTCGAAGCTGGAGCTGAAGATTGTTGAGCGGTCGCCGGGGAATTCGATGATGCCGGCCGTCGTGAGGTCGATGCCTTTCTTGCTGTAATGGCTTCTCGCCGTGACGCGAACAGGTTCGGCGCCGAAGCACATTCTCGAGGAGTTCACGGAATAGCAGCCGACATCGAGGAGAGAGCCACCGCCCTTTTCCGGGTCCATTCGGTAATCGGTCTTTGACCCGTCGAAGAAGAATGAGAAGTCCGAAATGATCACCCGCGGCTTGCCGATCTTGCCTTTCTTGATCGCGTCGAACACCCACATCCACTGCGGATGGAGTCGGTACATGAATGCTTCCATCAGGACAACTTTGTTCTTCTTGGCCGCGGCGATCATTCTCTTGATCTCAGCAATGGTCGGCGCCATTGGCTTTTCGCAGAGGACGTGTTTCTTCGCCTTAACGGCTTTGATGGTCCACTCGCAGTGCATGTGGTTTGGCAGCGGGACGTATACGGCGTCGATGTCAGGATCGGCAAGCATGTCGTCATACGAGCCGTATGCGCGAGGGATGCGAAGCTCCTGCGCCGTCGCCTCTGCTCTCTTGAGCGACCGGCTTGCAATACCGAGGACTTTGGCGTTTTTGTCCTTTTTCGCGCCGGGGATGAAGGCGTTGACAGCTATCCTTGCGCAACCGAGGACTCCCCAGTTAAATTTCTTCTTTGATTTCATATGTATTTCTCCTTTGCACTTCGCGAACCTGAGTGCGCGATCACACGGATTCAGAATTTCACATTAGATAGATTGCCGCGTCGTTCGCAGTAGCGAACTTCTCGCAATGACAGCCACTGTACCGTTTGCGGTCATTGCGAGCGAAGCGAAGCATCTCTCCCCACCGGTAATCCACCGAATTTCATGTATCGACTCTTACAGCCGTACGGCCTTGCCGGTCCTTGCGGATTTCGTGATGGCATTCATTATCTTCAAAGATGCGACGGCATCGGATGGCGGGTATGCGAGCTTCTTGCGTTTGCGAACGCAGTCGGCAAAGTACGCGGCCTCCATGCCGTACTCTTTCATGATCTGTCCTGCATACGTTGTCTTCTTTCCGTTCGACACGACCTCCACCGTGGGCTTTTCCGTTCTGGGCAGCCAGGGGACCGTGAGGAAAATGTAACCCTTGGGGCCTTGAATCGTTACGCGACGCCGTCCGAGTGCTTCAAAGCTGCTGTCCATAATCGCATAGCGGTCGCCGGGGAACTCGAGGACCGCTGTAGTCGTCATGTCGATGCCGCCCTCTCTGTCCAGATGTTGCCATCCTTCAATGCGGATAGGTTCCGCGTTGAAAAGCATCCGAGCGGCGACGACGCAATAGCAGCCGACATCGAAGAGCGACCCCCCGCCCATCTCGGGCAACCATCGGTAGTCATTCTTCGGCAGGTCGGCTTTGAACGAGTAGTTCAGGTTGAGCAGCCTTGGCTTGCCGATTTTGCCGGCCTTGATCGTTTTTCGAACGTATTCCCATTGCGGATGGAAACGCTGTATGTATGCTTCCATCAGGTAGACATTGTTCTTCTTGGCAGCGGCGATCATCCTTTTCACTTCGGCGGGATTTAGTGCCAGCGGCTTTTCGCAGAGGACGTGTTTCCCGGCATTGGTCGCTTTGATGGACCACTCGCAGTGCATGTGATTTGGGAGCGGTATGTATATGCCATCGACATCGGGGTCGGCAAGCAGTTCGTCATAAGAGCCGTATGCGCGTGGGATGTCGAATTTCTTCGCGGTCCTTTTTGCCTTGGCGAGATTGCGGCTCGCGATGGCGAGAATGTCATTTTTGTTCAGACTCTGCACTTCTGGTATGAAACTCTTGCAAGCTATGTTGGCGCAGCCGAGGATTCCCCAGCGAAATTTCTTTGCCTTGGCCATTTACTTCTCCTGACGAGGCTCGATAAGTTCTTTGAATCAAGGAAAAAGCGGGACACAAAACTATTTTTGCATACCAGTATCTCGTTCTTCTAAATTGGCCAGGACAAAAATAGTATTGTGTCCCGCTTTTTCCCCGCTTTTCCCAAGACTGAGATTATAGCACAAGAGATTACTCGGACGGACTCGGGCATGTCAAGGTCGTTGTATGGTAGCTTTGCACGGACTAGGCATCTGCAAGATCAACCTCGAATTCATACTGGCCTGAGCCAATTTCGCAGACGACTTCAGAGTCGACTTTCGCGATCTCTGTGACACCTTCCGCTTTTTCCAGAGGAAGCCCACATTCCGTGACGGCACCGGGATTCGATGTCGGCAACCAGACAGTACCTGAAGTGTTGGGCGGAAGTACGACTTTCAGAACGAAACGATCCTTTTGAATAGACCATTCCGAGACGATCTGACCGTAGACTGATTCGTACTCACCTCGTGCGCTTGTGACATCGTTGCTGCCAATAAGAGGATGCGGATGTATCACGACTTTCTTGTAGCCGGGGCAATTTTCGTCAATACCAATACCAGCAACCATGCTGTAAAGCCAATTTCCCACAGCTCCCAGCGCATAGTGGTTGAGGGAGTTCATCAGGTCATACTCACGAACCATCTCGCCATTGGGCTTCACGGCGTCCCATCGCTCCCAGATAGTAGTAGCTCCCTGTTTGACAAGGAAAAGCCAGGATGGGCAGTCCTCGTTTAAGAGCAATTGGTAGGCAACGTCAGCGCGCCCGTTCTTCGTCAAGACTTCACAGATGTACTGTACACCCATCATTCCTGTCGAGAGGTATCCCTCGCGCATTCGGATCTCGTTTGGCTCGACCCAATAACGTCCCTTGCGAATGTCGTCGACAAGATACTGCACCGCTTTCGGACGAAGATCATCGGGCAGCAAGTCGTACTGTATGGCAAATAAGTAAGCAGTCTGTGTGTTTCCGAACACACGTCCCGACGGGCTGACGAATTCCTTGATGAATGCGGCTTTGATACGCTCAAACAGTTCTTCGTATTTGGCCTGGTCATCCTTTTTGCCCAGTATCCCCGCGACACGTGACACGATACGAGTGCTCTGAGCAAAGTATGCTGTGGTGATTATCTCAAGTGGTGTGAAAGCGAAGTGATTCAGCCAATCTCCATACCCGACACGAGGACATATCAGTCCTTCGCTTTTCTCCTCGCAATGGGCTATCCATTTTTTCATGACATCGTACTGCCGCTCGAGGATACGTGTATCGCCGTAGTGCAGGTACATGTTCCAAGGAATGGTCACACCTGTGTCTCCCTCTCCGGGAGTGCCTCTGCGCGTGTAGAGTTTCGTGTCAGGGTCGTGGATGAATATGTTGGGCACGACGTCTGGCAGCGCGCCGTCTTCACGCTGAGTCGATCTCCAGTCTGCCATCCAGCGTGTGAAGAACGAAGATGTATCCATATTGAAACACGCCGTGCGATAATACGCACCGATATCAGAAGCCCAACCCAGCCTCTCCCCTCTCTGAGGGCAGTCCGTGGGTATCTCGACGAAATTGCCCCGCTGTGTCCGAGCGATGTTGCTCTGGAGCTTGTTCACCAGATCATTTGAGCAACTGAAACGTCCGGTCACAGGCATGTCCGAATGAAGCACAACCCCCGTGATGATATCTTTTGGCGGCCTACCGGGATATCCTGTCAGCTCCACATACCTGAAGCCATGCGAGGTAAATGCTGGCTCCCAGATTTCCTCTGCATCTCCCTTCGTCGTATAACAATCTGTGCACTCGGCGCGGGGGAGATTGCCCATGTAGACATTGCCATTTTTGTCCAGAATCTCCGCAAAGCGAAGCTTCAACTCCGTGCCCGCCGCAAGTCCCGACACCTTGAGGCGCGCCCAACCGGCAATGTTCTGTCCGAGGTCGAATATGTGCGCGCCCTCAACCGGCTCGGATATATCGACCGCAGGTAGCTCCATAACTCTCCGCACACTGGGCCCGACCTGTGCTGCCAGGAGACCGGGAGTGAGCGGTTCAATATCCGGAGCTAACCATGCTTCATCGTTGAAATCAACATCATTCCATCCTGGCATTTCATGACGCGCGTCGTACCTTTCCCCATCAAAGAAACACGCGAACCGGATAGGGCCATCGCCACACACACGCCATGATTCATCAGTGACTATCCCTTTGGACGTGCCGTCAGGGAAATCTGCCTCAAGTTGAGCCAGGAATGATGGTTTTGGACCGTAGAAACCGCGTCCCAACCATGCAATCCGACCGCAGTACCATCCGTCGCCGATAACCGCTGCAATCACGTTTTCGCCTTTGCGCAACAGGTCGGTCACATCATAGGTCTGGTACTGGATGCGATGGTCATATTCTGTCCACCCCGGACGAAAGACATCGTCACTGACTCGATGACCATTGATGAAAACTTCGTATATTCCTCTGGCCGATGCATATACGCGGGCTGACTCCACTGTCTTATCGATTGTGAATGTGCGGCGCAGATAGACAGCACGCCCTTCAGTTTCCTTTGTTACGGGAGTATCCCACCCAATCCAGGAGGCCATCCAGTCGCCACGCGAGAGAATCCCCATCTCCCACCATTGGATATCACTCCACGGAGAAGGAGAGTCGCAGCCGTCCCAAGTCCGCACCTTCCAGTAACATCGCTGGCGGGACTTGAGTTCAGGGCCTTCATATTCAACATGTGAACTCTGGTCCGATGCGACCTTGCCACTATCCCAGATGTCTCCCTCGTCCGAGGCAAGCTTTTGCTCAGACGAAGCGACAAGGACATGATAGGCCGACTGAACAGCATTGCGACGGGGATCGCTGACAAACCAGGACAACCGCGGGTGGCCTTCCTCAATGCCTAAGGGATTTGTCATGTACTCACAGCGAAGGTGGTCAGGCTTGTCCGGCCCATTGTCGACGGAATGTCGTGACATCGCCTTGCCTTTCATTTTTCTACTGTCGTCCTAAGTATCCATCACTGTTCCGGCTTCTCAGAAGCCGTGGAAAACGGTAAGCGTCCCCAGTTCTTCCTGCGTTTTCCGAACAAAGCATTCGAAGACCGAGACTATGGCACAAAAGACTACTCGGACGGACTCGGGCATGTCAAGGTCATCTTGTGTGGTGAGTCGATACATGAATTTCGGGGTATTTGCGGCGGAAGGTTTGGGGGATAAGGTGTGGTTGAAAGAAATCACTTCCGGCGGGGAGAGATGCTTCGCTACGCTCGCAATGACGGCGAACGGTATACTGGCGGTCATTGCGAGGAGTTCGCAAAGCGAACGACGCGGCAATCTCTCTTGAGCTAATTCAGTTTTCGTGGGAAAAACCGGGACACAAAACTAGTTTCGCAGAAAGGTTTCTCGCCGCTCTAGATTGACCAAGACAAAACTGGTATTGTGTCCCGGCTTTTCCGGCTTTTCCTTGACAAAAGTAGACCTCTCGAATACCATCCCGCGAGTGTTGTTATACACGTTACGGCGAAGAGATTACTTAGTAGATGCTATCTCAAGGGAATGAAATGAACTTCACTGATTTTTTGCAGTCGATCATCCAACAGGTTCCGGATGAAAGAACTCTGTGGGACGGGCGATACAAGATCCCGTGGGATGATCCTGATTTCAGCCGTCGGATGTTGAAAGAGCATCTTTCGCAGGATCATGATCTGGCGAGTCGTAATCAGAAGATGATTATGTCGCAAGTGAAGTGGATCCATGAACAGATCTGCCACGCTTCCCCTGCGCGGTTGCTGGATATCGGCTGCGGCCCGGGTCTTTATGTCGAGCAGTTCGTGCAAATCGGATACGAATGCTGTGGTATTGATTTTTCGCCAGCATCCATTGAGTACGCGCAAAGTCGCCTTTCTAATGAGGCCCGCTTTGTTGAGGGTGATATTCGTGTTGTTGATTTTCCGACTGATAATGACCTTGCCATGATGGTCTTTGGCGAACTCAACGTGTTTTCACCGGATGAATGCAGACGGATTCTAAAGAAAGCTTACAGTGCGTTGGTGAACAGCGGGAAATTGTTGCTCGAGGTTCATACTTTTGATTCGATACAGCGTTTGGGCAATGCTCCGAGCAGTTGGTACAAGTCAGGGGCTGGATTGACCGGGCTTTTTTCGGATCAGCCGCACATCTGTCTCATCGAAAACCACTGGATCGACACGCAGCAGACGGCATTGCAGAAATTTCACATCATCGATGCTGCCAGCGGCGACGTGGAGTCCTACCGCAGCACCACCAAGGCGTGGACTGACGATGAATATCGGGAGCTTCTATCTGAGGCGGGTTTTGCGGACGTCACCGTGTATCCTGACTGGCCGGTGCATAGCGATGATCTCATGCTGTTCAGCGCTGGCAAGCTTTAGCATTTGGGAGAACGCATAGCAGCGCTCATCGCTACGGGTTTCCAGAGGCAGCGGGACGGGTTGCTCAAGACATTCCCAAGCTTGTCGCCAGCTTTCTCTCTACGACTTCGGACAATTGATCCTCGAAATGACCGTAGACATCGTACGAGTCGAACTGCGCGGGATATTCGGGATACTTCGACTGCATCTTGCTTCGAATCACGCGACATCCGAACTGCTTGAGAGGGAAGTCCGGAACATGTTTCTCATAGAACTCAAGTAGTCGCTGTTTGTCCAATGTGTATTGTCCAAAGACGATCTGCGCGACTTGTATCGACTTGAAGATTCTGAAAGGAATGCGCCACTCATTTCCCTCGTCTCGATAGCGCTGGCGCGCGACAAGAGCGCTGTCAAACCATCCTCTCGCCAGAATTTCGAAGTTGAGCGGAGCAGGCATGATCTTCCGAGGGTCGTTTCCCCAAAGAACCAGCAAGTTCTCCATATAGTCGAACAGAAAAATGTTGAGCGATGTAATGGTCGGACTGCCGTCCGGTATATGAATATCTGCCTGGCTCTTGGGAAGGGATTCCCAGGAAGAGGTGACCCAGTCGAATTGATAGGGATTGTGAGAATACAAAACTCTTCCGTCCAAAATGCGTTCAACCAGACCCTTCACAGCCAGCACGCCGTCAGAAAAACAGGGGCCTTCTGTATCAGAATGATTTGGCTGAGAGACGAGATGGAAATCCAAATCGCTGTTGCCATCAAAGAAGTCCCCACGAACGTAGCTGCCGAGAACCGAAACAGACCAGAGACCTTTTCCATCACTACCCAGGACTTTCGGTAGTTGTTCGCGCATGCTCGTGATCAGTTCGTCTGCAAGTGTCTTGCTGCCGTGATCAGCCATTTTCGCAGTCCCTTCGTTGAGCCTTCCCACCCCGGTCTCTCTAAGGTTGGTGAAAAACCGAGGAAAAACCGGGACACAATACTAATTTTGCCCTGGTCAATGTAGAGCGGCGAGAAGCCTTTCTGCAAAACTAGTTTTGTGTCCCGGTTTTTCCCCGAGATTGCCGCGTCGTTCGCTTTGCGAACTCCTCGCAATGACAATGTGTGAGTACCGCAGACGTCATTGCGAGCGAAGCGAAGCAATCTCTCCCCGCCGGAAGAGATCTTTTTCAACCGCCCTATTCCTTACCCCAAACCTTTCGCCGCAAATACCCCGAAATTCATGTATCGACTCCTGGTTTTCTTGAATTGATCTATTCACTGCTTCACACTAAGTCTCTTGCTACCTGAGCAACTATCGAGCTGAACAGGATTGGGACGTTTACCGGTTTTCTCTCGTCAACAGTTACTGGCTAATCCAGAAATCGAACACACTATTTATCATGTTGTCCGTCGTTGGTTGTGTGTTGTCCACCACAAGAGTACTCATACACGAGCGTCGCACAATCCGGGCCATAGACTCCTGTTCACTCACGAAATACTCGTGTATTTTCTCCAGAGTGCTACCGAATTTTCTGGCGTATTGAATGAAATCCGTCTCGCGCCTCTCTTGGATACGTTTCCACAGCTCATTCTCACTCACATGAAGGAATATCAATTTACACCCCATCTGCGCCAGCAGCTTGTCGAACTCCAAAGCATTTTCCGGCAGTAGCACCCCGGGTCGGACGCATTGGGTAAAATGCAGACTGTCGATGATGCCGTAGAACTTCGCATGAGGCTCCTCCATCACTGGCGACGAGAGGTGCTCCAACAGATTTCTTATTTTCTTCAGGTGTGCCACATTCTGTTCGCACGTAAGCGTGCAACGATCCTCATCAACTGCCAGTGGCCCGTATGTATGTGCCTGACTAAGATGCAACAAGGATCTGAGCGGGCGAATTTCAGTTGCGTATCGATTGACAAGTGCGTGCGTCAGCGTTGACTTGCCAGCTCCAGCAACTCCCTCGACCAAAAGCAACCTACTTCCTCTGTTCATTTTCATTGGTCACCATGTAGTGCCCGGTTGGTTACTAACAAGCAACGAACCATCCGTTGTCTTGAAAGCCGCCGGATTGCGATTCAAAATCCTAACATATGAGATCAGATCTACACGCGTGCGTTGCCTCTGAGCAGAGCAACCGGGCAACTTAATGCCCATCTTTCTGTGGCTTTGCCAGAAAAGCTTGTTTCGCATGTCTGTCAAAACCAACTGATTCGTAGAACTTGTATGTCCGCTCGTCTTTCCTTCCGGTCAGCAGCATGACCTTGTAGCAGTTCTGAGCCCAGGCATATTCCAGTGCGTCCTCCAACACAGCCTTGCCATATCCTTTTCGTCTGAATTGTTCATGGGTTACGACGTTTTCGACAAGACCGTATGGCCTGCAACCACGAGTCAGATTTGGGATGATACTTATTGTGCAAGATGAGACGAGTGTGCTATCAACATAAGCGCCGAAATACTTCAGATTCGGATTCTGATGGATCTCTTTCCAGATTTCTTCTACGATCTTCCCGTCGGGCAAGGTATCATCCGAAGCATGCAGATGAGCATAGAGAGCCAAGAGCTGCTCCAACTCATCTTGACCAATCTCTCTTATTTCCATTCTGTTTCTCCGATACTCATTATGAACTCGGCAAAGAGTCTGATCATCTTTGCACGCGCCTCCACCAGCTTTTGCCCTCCCCAATTCCACTCACTTTGCTCTTTCAAGATATGCTTGTCAGAGACTACGAGCACGGAAACCGCGGGCAGCTTGTGGAACTGTGCAACCGCAAGCATAGCTGACATCTCCATATCGACCGCTATGATACCCTCATCCCGCCACCCACGCTCTTTGTTGAGAGTCTGACGGAACACCGCGTCGGTACTCACAGTGTGGCCGGTGTGAACTCGGATATCTTCGTGCTTCGCGAGAAATTCTTCAAGCAGCCCGGCGCAAGTCCTGTTCGGTTTCACGGTCTCTTTCGCTGGCAGATAGTGGTATGAAGTTCCCTCTTCTCGTTTGACTTCGACCGGGATGACGACGTCCCCGATTTCCAGGTCATCCCCAATTGCTCCGCAAAGGCCGAAGAAGAAGAGCTGCCGGGCACCCATTGCGATTGCGACTTCAAGGACATCGACAGCCATTGGTGCGCCAAAGACTTTCTCCACAAGGGATATTGGCGGATCAGTTTCGACAGCATATAGGGGAAACTTCCTGAGAAATGCTGGCACAGGGAAAGGCTCTTCACGCACTGGCCAGCAGCTTTGAAGGCTTTCAACGCCGAAGCCAGTATGAAGCATCAGAAGGCGCTCATTTGCGCCGAACCCGTCCTCACTTCCCCGCTTGCTCAGAAAATCTTCGATCTGAGCCTGAGGAGTGATTATCGCTTCTGAATCGTCAGACGGATTGCACCAGTCCATGTTCATTCCCTGCAAATGTAGTCCAATTTCTCCGACCCGACTTGTTGAATGCCGGCTGCCGGTCACTTCAGCGTGTATCCATGTTTTTCAAGAGTCTCTCTCAGGAGCTGCATCAGTGCAGTGAATTCTTCTTCTGTCGCCACCTCAGCGTGCGTGTCAAAGAAGCCGATCATTCGCTGGCCGTCGTGGCGCGGCTCATTGTCCCAGACTAGTGGCACGTTTGCAGGGAAATTGTTCTTCGTACGTCCTTCCACAAGATCGAATGCACACTCGTAGCTCGTCTCCAGTCCGTTCACATCACGAGGATTGCCGTCCTCGGGACAGGTGAACATGAACACCCCCTTGCTTGAAACCATTTTCTTGTTCACGAGTTCTGCCAAGCTGGGGGGATATGCGCCAACGTTATCCAGATAGCTTTGGCACACGGTCCCGATCTTCTTCAAATGGTTCCTGCATTCAACACAATTGTCTTCCTTGGAAGGCCGGGTCAACACTATGCAAGCAGTTACTATTGCCGCCAAGGCAATCACAACCAGCAAGGTTCTTTTTTTGAACAATGACATGATGTTCACCTCCTCCAGAGAATTCTTTTGGACAGGTATAGGACAGCGCTACACGTTCAGCCTGTACAGTTCGACTGGGTTGTCCCAGAACCATTTCTTCGCGAGATCGAGTGCCTGCGTCTCGGTCATCTGCCTTTCCGTGATGCGGCGAGCGAGCACTTTTGCGATATTCTCGCGTGCCATCACAAGATGACCGTAGATCAACTCTAGACAACTCGAATTGTAGTCGCCGCCAAACGCGAGGATCTTGTTTGTGGGAAGCAGATCAATTGCCTCGTCAAGCGCTTGCACGACTGAGCATTGCGAGATCACGTGTGTCCAACAGAGGTTTACCCACACATTGGCAAAGCCTTTGCACAGCATCAGGACTTGTCTGCACCACGGATAGCCCAGGTGGTAAATGTCGAACCGAACATCGGGGTGCCGCTGCAACATGGGGATCACGTGTAGCGGGTCAAGGTCTCGAAAATCGCCCCAGTATCCCGTGTGAACAGCGATGGGCAGACCCTGCAGCCCTGCGAATGCGATCAATTCGTCCACGATGTACGTGCGCAAAGCTGTGCACGGTTGCCAGTTTGGAAAGACGCGCGGAGGGACTAATCTGTCAACTTTGCCGGACTTGAGCTTCTCAAATTGCGAAAGGGCTTCCTGCCGGTCCGGGTCGCTTTGCTTGAGGCTGATTGTCTTTAGCCCTACTACTCCATCCTCTTTGCACCGCACTATGTGGTCCCGGCAGATGTCAAGGTAGTCATCAAGAGTCGAGACAGCCTGTCCCTGTGCGAAAGGCGGGTGTGACAACGTTTCCCAACAATCAACATCCTGCATCAGAACCCGGTCCAGCGGTATAAGCAGATCGGTCTTGGTGTTGGGCAAGTCAGTCTGGGTGAGGCTGAATCGGATGTTGCAGGCTTCGCGTAGTACCTTGTGGTATATGCCCGGCTTGTTGTCCCGTGCTATTCTCTCACATATGGTCGCGAAGTTCTTTTCGTTGATATCCGATTCGCCGTAGAATTTTTCCGTTGCCAGCAAGATAGCACGCGAGTAAGAAGTCCAACGTATTCGTTCCCAGTATGGTGCGAAAAT
>Ga0180433_10005012_pt1 | contig 18231 bp, 24 predicted proteins | sample SS_ome_8_FD_132980 | JGI IMG/M metagenome (GOLD analysis project Ga0180433, IMG submission 132980) | Hypersaline lake sediment archaeal communities from the Salton Sea, California, USA - SS_1_D_1 metaG | ecosystem: Environmental > Aquatic > Non-marine Saline and Alkaline > Hypersaline >... | reverse complement strand
TAAATTTACTTACCCCGATTATAATCTAATCTTTATTGGTCCTGAAAGGGGAATCTCCTTTCAAATTCATGATCAAAGAAAAGAATACTGGGAAATTTTGAAGGGAAGACCCATTGTAATTAATGGCAACAAGGTTCATTATTTTGTTAAGGATAATACTAAATTTGAGATTCCGATAAATTGTTATCATTCTATTATTAACTCCAATAAAGACGAATTTGTCCTAATTAGGGAGAATTGGAGCGGGCATTTCGATGAAGAAGACATAGAAAGGGTTTTTAATCCTAATCATTATAAATAACATAAAATTCATTTAATTCAATAAAAAACTGAACATAAACACACGCTAAAATGTCTCAGAAGCTGAAGTTTAACATTATCTTTTGTGAATTTGATGGAAAATTCGGTCCAATTCCTAAATTTTCTTATCCGGAAGTTCCAAAAGGGTTTGGGATGAGCATTGCCACAAAATCCATGGGATTTCTGACCTCTGAAGAAGTTAAAGACGCTAAATCCGTCGCGTTTATACCTTTCCCCCGATATAACAAGAAGGGAATTGTACGGAATATAGAATGGCTCGATTCAACCTTACGGGGAGGTATAGGAACCGGCTCCTTCACGCTCATTTTTGGAGAAGCGGATGATTTAATTTATTACAAATATATTAAGGATATTGAGAGTATTTTTGATGCTGCAACTAAGCGTATTATTAAGTTGAAAACATCTAAAGTTGAAGATTCCCTTTTTTATGACGAATTAGTGAAAATTCATGGGAAATTCTTAGAAAAATTAAAGGAATTAAGTGTCCAAGAAAAAGGCATGATTGAGACTTCCGAAGAATTTCCAAAAGAGAAGGAAAGTGAAGTTAAGGATACTTTTGCATTTAAGATCGTAATTTGTGGGGATCCCGCGTGTGGAAAAACCTCAACCATATTAAAATTTACAGATAGTGCTTTTAGAAGAACTTATATTCCAAGTATAGGAGTAAATATTACTAAAAAAAAAGTAAGACTGAGTAATAAGAAAATCTCATTAGTCTTATGGGATATTGCAGGTCAGATGAAGTTTAGAACCATGAGAAGTAGTTTATATGAAGGTGCGAACGGGATTTTGCTCTTATTTGATGTGACACGGAATTCTACCTTTAAAAGTATCCCTAATTGGTATAAAGATATCATTAGAACCTTGAAGGAGAAATCAAAGCTGGTGATTTTACTCTGTGGAAATAAAGTAGATTTAGAAAATGAGAGAGAAGTAAGCGAAAAAGATGCTAAAACCTTAGCAAATGAACTCCAATTTGACTATTTTGAGCTCTCGGCTTTAACGGGAAAAAATATTGATCTTATATTTCAAACAATTGCCCAAAAATTGATTGAAAGTTATAGAAAAACGACAATAGAATAAACCAAAACTATTTTTAAACAAAAAAAATATAGAAATATATTAAGAATGGCTGAAAAATTAGAATTTGAATTAGTCTATAGTGAATTTGATGAAAAATTAGGACCCGTTCCTAAAGGTTCTTATCCAGAAATAGAACATAATTTTGGAATGGATGTCGCAATGAAATCAATTAATATTCTCATAGGAGATGAGAGATCTGATTCAAAATCATTAGCATATTTACCATTTGCGTCTGAGGGAAAAAAAGGAATTGTTCAGAACATTGAATGGCCAGATGGTACCGCACGTGGCGGTGTTGCTTCTGGTTCCCTTACATTGATCTTTCAAGATGTCGATGATTTAATCTATTATAAATATATAAAAGATTTAGAAATAGAATTTGAACAGGCCGCAAAAAAAATTATTGAGTTAAAAACATCCCATGCCGATGATGATAGTTTCTTTAAGGGATTAAAAGAAATCCATCGAAATTTCGAACTTAAACTGAATGAATTAAGAATTCAAGAGACGGGTGCGGGAGATAATATAAACGAGTTTCCTGAAGAAGCTACCGAGGAAGAGGAAGAGCGCTATTCATTCAAAGTGGTTGTTTGCGGGGACCCGGGATGCGGGAAGACCTCTACCATCTTAAGATTTACCGATCGCGCCTTCAGAAGAACCTATCTTCCCACTATGGGCGTAAATATTACCGGAAAGGATGTACATTTCGGCGGAAAAAAAACCCATTTAGTACTATGGGATCTCGCAGGGCAAGTCAAGTTTCAATTTGTGCGGCGCCAGTTATATTTAGGGGCAAGAGCTATTTTGTTGATATTTGATTTGACCCGACGTAAGACCTTTGAAAGTATCCCTAATTGGTTAAATGATGTAAAATCCAGTTTAAGAACCAATGAAGATCTCATCGAGATCTTATGCGGAAATAAAGTGGATTTAGAAGATGAGAGAGAAATTACCGCTGACGAGGCAAAAAAACTTGCAGACCTACTTAAACTCGAATATTTTGAAACCTCGGCATTAACCGGGGAGAATATTGATGAAGCTTTCGATTTAATTGCACGAAAATTAATTGAAAAGAACGACTAAATTTCTCCTATTCCTAAACCTCATTTTTTAAACTTTTCACTTTTTCCCTTTTAAATTTTACGTTTTCTCGTGCTGTTTGGGGTAAATTTTGAACTTCTAATGCGAAAATTTATTATTTATATAATAATATAAACCTTACACGTAATATAAAAAAAAGCAGTTTAGAACCATAATATAATAAATGGAACAAGCAGATTGGTGGAAAGATGACAGAAAAAGAACCAATTGAAGAAGGATCTGAAGAAGAAGATGAGGAGATCCCCGAGGAAGATGAAGAAATTGAGGAACTTACTGAAGAAGAAGCTAGAGAGCTCGATTTAGAGGCGGAAAAAGACCGATTACGCTTTAAGTATAGAGGATATACATTAGAAGAACTCAAGCGGATGAACATGGATCAGTTTATTCAATTATTACCCGCACGAGCTCGAAGGAGTCTGAGACGAGGGCTCCCTCCAAGACAGAAAAAATTACTTGAAAGATTGCGTAGGGCTTATAGAGCTAAAAAAAGAGGAAAAGATTTAGTCACTAGAACACATGTGAGAGATATGCTTATTTTCCCAGAAATGGTAGGTCTATCAATTGGAATTTACAACGGCAGGGAATTTGTTACAGTTGAAATAAAGCCTGAGATGATTGGAAATTTCCTAGGGCAATTCGCACGCACTCGCCAATGGGTACAGCATGGTTCGCCGGGTATAGGAGCCACCAGAAGCTCAAAATATGTTCCTTTAAAATAACAATATAAAAATAATGAGATGAGATTAAATGCCAAACTGGGGTTATTCGTTCATTGAACAGAAATACGATACAGATAGACTTGCGAAAGGCTCAGGTCGAGATTTAAGAATCAAACCAAAGCATGCCCGTGAAGTCTGCGCCGTGATAAAAGGAATGAAAGTGGAACGTGCCAAAAAATATTTAGAGGATGTTATTCAACAAAAGCAATCCGTTCCCTTTCGGCGCCATAAGAAAAAACAAGCCCATAGAAAGGATCTAAAACAGTTTAAATGGTATGCGGGACGATATCCTATTAAAGCAGCTGCGAGAATTTATGAAATTCTCTCTGCCGTAGAATCAAACGCGGAATATAAAGGATTAGATATCGAACTATGTAGAATTATTCATGCCGCTACCCATCCTGGGAGGATTATTAAGCGATATATCCAGCGGGCCCATGGGAGATCCACCGCAAAATTTAAGTATTTAAGTCATGTCGAAATAGTAATTTATGAATTTCCAAGTTAAAAAAAGAGTTTAAAACAAAATGCCCTTAGCTAAACATTTTATAGAACAAGGAATCAAGTTAATGCAGATAAATGAATTTCTACGCTCTGAATTAGTTCGTGCGGGATTTGCAGGAGTAGATGTTCAGAAGACTCCTTTAGGAGTAAGAATTACGTTAAGAACAAGCCGCCCCGGATTAGTAATTGGGAAGGGAGGTAAGCGGATCCAGGAAATAACAGAAATTTTAGAACATAAATTTGGATTGGAAATGCCTCAGATCGAGGTAGAAGAGGTCAGGAATCCCGATATGGATGCCCAAATTATGGCGGAAAGACTCGCCTACTCTTTAGACCGAGGTCGGCATTATAGACGAGCCGGATATTATATCTTACGGAAGGTAATGGATGCTGGCGCCCGTGGGGTTGAAATAATCGTTTCCGGTAAAGTTACGTCCCAGAGGGCCAGAACCCAAATCTTTCGCGCCGGCACGATGTCTAAAAGTGGTCAACCTGCTCAAGAAGGAGTAGATAAAGGTGTTGCCCAGTGTATCATGAAGACTGGAGTTCTTGGCGTAATCGTGAAAATTATGAGAGCAGACTATAAGATGGGCGATGGCGTAAAGATTGACCAAGAAGGATTGAAAAAAGCACAGTTAAAGACGGTGAAAGAACTCGGAAAAACCAGAGCTGAAGAGGTTTTGGATGAGCACGACGTAGAAGAGCTGGAAAGAGATCTGACAGAAGAAGAAAAGGAACTCATCGATGAAGTAGATGAAGAAGATGTAAGTGAAATCTCTTTAGAACCTAAAGAAAACGAGATCGAAGAAGAAGAAGAACCAGAAAAAAAAGAAAAGAAGAAAAGTAAGAAAAAGAAGAAAAAGAAGTGAACTGAATATGGGAAAGTTACTAACCGCAGAAAAAATCCGAGAAATGTCAGACGTAGAGCGTAGGACGAAACTGGTTGACCTCAAAGAGGAATTAATGATGCTTTACGGCATGCAAACGGGCGGAGGGCTCTCAGATAATCCCGCAAAGGCAAAAGTATTACGAAAACAAATTGCACGAATATTAACGGTGATGAATGAACAGAAATGATGAATCCTAAATACCTTATCTATCATGATTTAATTGGCCTGAGCGCAGAAGCACGGCTCAAATCAAAATCAGAGAGTAGTGGGTTTAAAGACATTGGATTCGTGATTGATGAGACTCAAAATATGTTAATTACCGAAAGAAATGAAAAAGAAAAGAAATTTATCAAAAAAGATCATATTTTTCGATTTAAATTAGAAAAAGGTAAGGCGAAGTTGGAAGTGGATGGAGATAAAATTGTAGGCCTTCCAATCAACCGATTAAGAAGTTTAAAAAAAAAGAAGTGGTTTAGAAAATGAGCGCAAGAAATATAGGGGTGCCGGGAATTACGCCACCTACTGCAAAGGAATGTAATGACCAGTCGTGTCCTTTCCATGGGAATACACGTATTCGTGGGAAGATTACGCAAGGCGTAGTGGTGGCAAAAAACTCTCGAAAAACCGTTATCATCCGACAAGATTATGTTCAATTTATTAAAAAATATCAAAGATATGAACGCCGAAACTCTCGGATGGCCTGTCATTTACCCGAATGTTTACGAAATGAGATAAATATAGGAGACCGCGTCATCGTAGGCGAGTCTCGCAAAATCTCAAAAACCAAATCATTTATAGTATTGGATAAAGTCAAAACGAAGGGGATGGATTAATGGGTACTCGGAGGAAGATGGGGCGCCGGAAAACAATTGCACGTCCTAAAATAAGCCGTGGGATTCAAAACGGCACACGCATCTCAATTGCTGATAATTCTGGAGCAAAAATCGCAGAAGTTATAAACGTGGACCATTATAAGGGTCGCCAGCGAAGGCTTAGTAAGGGGGGTGTCGGCGATTTAGTAAGCGTTACGGTAAAGCGGGGAAAACCCGAACTCCGTGGGCAAATATTAAAAGCCGTCATCATCCGTCAAAAAATGATGTTCAGACGCCCCGATGGAACTAGACTTTGTTTCGAAGATAATGCGGGAGTTTTAGTAACGAAGGAAGGAGAATTAATGGCTCCAAAGAAAGAAAAGAAGGAGATGAGAGAATAAATGACCCGACACGCAGTAACCAGAAGTATAAAGCAATTATTCTTTGGAAATATCCTATATTCGTCATCATCAAAGGAATAAATATGAATATATTTTTTTCTTGAGATTGACGATAATTTTTGAATAATCAATTCGTCTTTATTATTATTCATAGACTAATTAATTACATTAGTATTTTTTATTCTAAAATATATTATATCTCTTTTAAAACTTATATTTTTATACCAATAAAATTAAAAAGTTATCTCATGGGACGGCAAGGGGCTTATTGAGCGTAAAAATTAAAAAAGTTAGACCAAAGCTGAGAGGAATACCCTTAAAGCTGTGTTAGTAAGAGCCTTACGGATTTTTTCGAGGGATATAAGGAGATCATCAATAGTCCGTAAGCAACATTTTGAAATATTTCTAGCCCTTTATAATTTTCCTAAACTATAAGGGAAGATATGCTTGCCAGACGGGGAAAGAGTTCTGCTGCTTCTCTAGCTATGGGCCCTCGGATTTACTGAATTACAGGATATCTGTAAAAAGATTGTTCAGTTCCTTTAGGGTCGCCTTCTTTAGTTACTAAAACGGCTGCATTATCTTCAAAGCATAACCTAGTTCCATCAGGTCTCCGAAAGATCTTCTTTTGTCTAACTAAAACAGCTTTTAGAACATTTCCTCTTAATTCGGGTTTTCCTCTTTTGACTGTCACGCTTAATAAACTCCCGACAGCTCCTTTCGGTAACCTTCTTTGTCTTCCTTTATAGCCATCAACATTTATGATTTGTGCTATTTTTGCTCCGCTATTATCTGCAATAAAGACTTTTGTTCCATTTTGCACTCCTTTAGTTAATTTAGGTCTAGAAATTGCTTTTCTTCTACCCATTTTTCTACGTGTGCCTATAATCATCCACCTTTTTTATTTAATTTATAAAGTTAAATTATACATAATTTTTTAAATTTATTATAGTGCAATTTTGAGCTATATATACAAAAAATTAATTAATTATGCTTTACTTAATTTAACACTATTGAAAGTGAGAAAAAACGATAGGTTCTAATTTAAGTTTTAAGAGAGAATGTTTGCCTAACTCAATATCATCCTTAATAGTATAAAAAGTGAGAGATTATGAAAGTAAAATCTAAAAAGCCTAAAAAACAACGGAAAGCTCTCTATCAGATGAAGAGCCATCAGCGATCTAAGGCTCTTTCTACGCGATTAGCGGATTTTCTTCGTGAAGAATATGGAGTAAAAAGACTTCCGCTAAGAATCGGAGATCAAGTCCGGGTTTGTGTAGGCGAGTATAAAGATTTCGAAGGAGAAGTAATCGAGATCAACAGAAAGAATCAGCGCGTTAAGATTAAAGAAGCTGCTTTTGAAAAAAGCGATGGAACCCAGTTTCATCCTGCAATCCATGCGTCTAATCTAATTTTAACCCGTCTTAAGCGAGAGGGGAAAAAGATGGACGGCTGGCGGGCTCAAATTATTGAAAGAAAAGCAGGTTTTATTTTATTTGAAGAAGAATTAATGGCTCCAAAGAAAGAAAAGAAGGAGATGAGAGAATAAATGACCCGACACGCAGTAACCAGAAGTATAAAGCGATTAAATACCCCCGGATTTTTACAAATTAAAAGAAAACACGGGAAGTTCTTTATTAAACCCTCCCCCGGACCGCATCCAGGTAGGTTTTGTCTGCCCCTTTTACATATTGTAAGAGATCTCTTAAAAATTGTTCCCACCCATCGTGAGGCAAAGAAATTAATTGGATTAGGGTATTTTATGGTGGATGAAAAAATTGTGAGAGACAGAGCATTCCCGATAGGGTTAATGGATGTTCTAAGCATCCCTAAAACAGGTAAATATTACCGTATCCTTCCCGATTCTCATTATGGCTTGATTCTTCATGAAATCTCAGAAGAAGAGAGCAAATTCAAATTATGTCGAATAGTGAATAAGACAACCGTCAAGGGAGGTCATATACAATTGAATCTTCACGACGGGCGTAATATTTTAATTCGAGTAAAAGATCCAAAAAATCCTAAAGAAGCCAGTTCGTATAAGAGGATGGATGTAATAAAGATCTCTTTACCCGAACAAGAAATATTAAAACATATAAGCTTTAAAGAAAATCAAATAGCCTTAATTGTAGACGGAAAAAACATCGGGCAACAAGGAAAGATCATCAGTATATTAAAAAGGTTTGGACCAAAAGCAAGCACGGTTTCGATTCAGCGTGATGACGAGCACACCGAAACCTTATATGAATATACCTTTGTTATTGGAGATGATCAGCCCGAGATCAGTTTACCCGAAAAGAGAGAGGAAAATTAAAGGAAGTGAGATAAAATGTCTGCCAGAACAAAACCAACTATTAATTACGAAGAAATGTGGGAAAAGAGCCCGATGAGGAAGCCCTTTTTAGAGAAAGTGGTATTAAATATTGGGGTAGGAAGTGGAGGAGAAGAATTAGAACGGGCGGTGGCGGTATTGCAACAGATTGCGGGAAAGGCCCCCGTGAAAACGGCGTCCAGAGTGAACGTGAAAGAGTTTAATTTGAGAAAAGGCAGACCTATCGGGACAAAAATTACAGTAAGAGGGAAAGAAGCGGAGAAATTATTAACACGATTATTTATCGTAAATAACAATAAAATGCTTTTGCAATCCTTTGATGATTATGGGAATTTCGGGTTTGGGATCAAAGAACATATCAGTATCCCCGGGTTGGATTATGATGCAGATATCGGCATTTGGGGTCTTGACGTGTGCGGTAGAATCGTGAGACCGGGGATGAGAGTGAAATATCGAAGATTAAACCGCGCCAAAATCCCGAAAGAACATTATGTATCAAAAGCTGAAGCTCAATATTTTTTAAGAAAGAAATTTGGAGTAGATATCGTAAAAGAATTAGATTTAGAATTTTTTTAAAATAATTAAAAGGTTGAAAAGAATATGCCGCAGACAAAGAAGTATGGAAAGGGCCAGCGAGAGTGCAGGCGCTGTCATACTCATAGAGGTGTGATTCGGAGGTATGGATTAAATCTATGCCGGCGTTGCTTTTATGAGATTGGCAATGATATTGGTTTTCGTCGGTATGATTAATAAGGAGAGTGAAAAAAATGGTAAATACGTTAGCGGATTGTATGAATAATTTGAAGACCGCCGAAGATGCAAAAAAGAAGGAAGTTATTATTAGTCCCGCCAGTAAATTAATTCAGAGAATTCTTCGGATTTACCAGAGTATGGGATATATCGGAGAATTCGAACGATATGATGACGGAAGGCAAGGGAAGTTTAAAGTGGAACTAATGGGCAGAATTAATGAGTGTAAAGGATTATTAAGATTAAACTATAAAGTATCGCAATTTGAGCAACTTGAACGACGATTATTACCGGCGCCAGGCATTGGGGTGATTATCTTATCGACAAATCAAGGCATTATGACCATTACCGAAGCAGAAGAAAAACGGATTGGTGGCATGACCTTATGTTATATATATTAAAAATGCAATGAGTGATGAGTGATGGTAAAGACTACCTATATTGAGGAAACATTGGAAATCCCCAAGGGGGTGAAGGTTACAGTGGAAAATGGGACTCAAGTAACTGTAAAAGGTCCGAAAGGTGGACCTATCACGAAGGATTTTTCGCATGCTCAAGGGATTAAAATTGCTGTAGAAGGAGATCAGATCAAGTTTTCAGCACATTTTCCTCGAAATAAAACCCTAGCATTAGTCAAAACGATTGCTTCAATTATTAATAATTTAATTCAAGGCGTCCAAGCCAATTATCAATACGTCCTAAAAGTCTGTTATAGCCATTTCCCTTGTAATGTAGAAGTGAAAAAGGGGGAAATTCATGTGGTGAATTTTCTGGGAGAGCGCGCGCCTAGAAAAACGAAGTATGATGATGCCCATGTAGAAATTAAAGTAGATGGAGATGACGTTTATTTAATTGGGCCTGATAAAGAAACATTAGGACAAATCGCTGCTAATGTGAAGAAAGCATGCAGGATACGGAAAAAAGATCCACGCGTCTTTCAAGACGGAGTATATTTATTTAAAAGAATGGTGGGCGAAGAGGTCGTCTGGGAAATTAAATAACGGGTGAGATTCGCATGGAAGAGAAGAAGAAAATGATTGAAAAAAGGCAAAAAATGAATAAAAAAAGACCCTCTTTTAGACGGGTGGAATCATGGCGATATAAGAGAGTAAAAGATTCTTGGAGAAAAGCGAGAGGGATTGATTCTCAGACACGCAAAAAAACCAAATCCGGCGTGAAGTCTCCGTCAGCAGGATATAGAGGCCCTAAAGCAACTCGAGGCTTACACCCTTCTGGTTATGAAGAAGTGAGAGTTATTACTAAAGATGATCTAAAGGGATTAAGCCCAAAAAAGCATGCATTAAAAATCTCGAGCCGATTGGGGGCAAAAAAGAGGCTCTCCTTGGTCGATTATGCTCAATCAAGAAATTTTAAGATCCTTAATCTGGGAATCTCCCGAAAAGAAATTGAAAGTTTGGAAGCTTTATTGGACTCCAGCATTGAAGGATTGGAAGAAGATGAAGATCTTTTTGAAGATATTGATGAAGAAATGTTTGATGAATTAGATGAGGACTAAATAGAAAGAAGGTGTACTCAGAAGAATGAATTTAAACGCACAAAAAAGAATGGCCGCAGAAATCTTAAAATGCGGGAAAAATAGGGTCTATTTTGATCCTTATCTTATCGAAGAGATTAAGATGGCCATCACCCGAGAAGATATCCGTAATTTGATCAAAGAAGGTATTATTCAAAAAGATTATAAAAAAGGAATTTCAAAAACCAGAAAGAACAAACGCCATGAGAGAAGAAAAAAAGGGCGCGGTCGAGGTTTAGGGAAAAGGAAAGGTCCCAAAGGAGCAAGAACTCCTAAAAAAGAGGCGTGGATGAAACGGATCCGTCCTCAGCGAAAAGAACTCAAAAAATTACGAGATCGCAAATTAATCAGTACCGCAACCTATCGTAAGTTGTATAAAAATGCAAAAGGCGGGATGTTTGCAAGCGTCGCCCAGATGCATAGATATATTAAAGAAAAAGAATTATTGAGAAGAGGACGATAAGGATGGCTCATGGTCCTAAGTATAGATTACCTTTAAAAAGAAGAAGGAAAGGAAAAACCAATTATCATAAACGGTTAAAATTATTAAAATCAAGAAAATTACGATTAGTAGTAAGAGGATCCAACAATCATATGATCGTTCAAGTGGTTAAGTCTTTTATGGGGGGTGATAAAATCCTCGTATCGGCCTTTTCAAAAGAGCTTACGAAAAAATATGGTTGGAAAGCGAACACAGGGAATATCCCGGCAGCATATCTCACAGGATATTTAGCGGGGTTAAGAGCAAAAAAGCAAAATATTGAAGAAGCTATCTTGGATTTAGGCATGTTTAGTCATAAGTATCGGGTTCTTGCGGCATTTAAGGGATTCTTAGAAGCAGGAGTAGAAGTTCCTCATCGAGATGAATTTTTTCCCGAAGGTTTTGAAACTAAAATGGATGGTTCTCAGATTGAACAATATGCTAAATCCTTAAAAAAAGCGGATCCTGAGAAGTATGACATCATTTTTTCCCAATATAAAAAAAAGAAAGTAGATCCTACCAAAATGACTCAAAATTTCTCGAGTTCATTAAAAAAAATTAAAAGTGGAGCGTAAAGGAGTATGGCATCAAGAAGATCGCGACGACCTGAAGAAGAATGGATTCCTAAGACTAAACTAGGAGAATTGGTTCAAGAAGGTTTGATTAATTTAGAAAAGATATTTCAAAACAATCTTGTAGTTAAGGAGAAAGAGATTATCGATATTCTTCTTCCGCAGCTACACGAAGATGTGGTGACAATTTCCATGGTCCAGCAGATGACCGCCAGCGGTCAAAGATCTAAATTCAAGGCGGTAGTAATTGTGGGTTCTGATGGATATATCGGGGTCGGCTCTACTAAAAGCCGAGAAGTGGGCCCCGCTATTCGCAAGGCGATTGATAGAGCTAAGCTTTCCGTAATTCCCGTGTTACGAGGGTGCGGAAGTGGCGAATGTGGATGCGGAGGAACTCATAGTATCCCCTTCAAAGTCAGTGGTAAATGCGGTAGCGTAAGAATTAATCTGATTCCTGCTCCTGCGGGAGTAGGGTTAGCTTGTGCGGATAAAGTTAAGCAAGTATTAAAACTGTGTGGGATTGAAGATATTTGGAGCAAAACGTTTGGAGATACCCGATCCAGTGAAAATTTGGTAAAAGCAACATTTGATGCTCTTAAACGAGCCCATACCTTTAATTTTAATTTATAATCTATGAGTGGTGTATATATGGCAATGGCAAAAAAGAAAGCGAAAGTGAAGGAAGAAAAGGGAGAAGTCCCTAAATTATATTTTGCAGTCCGGATCAGAGGTTCTCCCGGAATGAATAGAAAAGTATTAGATACCTTAAAGATGCTGAGAATGCATAAAGTAAATCATGGAATACTCATTTGGGGGGTAAAAAGTTATTTGGGCATGTTAAATAAATGTAAAGATTTTATTGCCTACGGCGAGATAGATGAGACTACTTTAGTTCGGCTCCTACGAGTACGGGGGAAAATAGAAGGAAATAAACCACTTACAGATGAACATATTAAGAATTTAACGAAGTATAAAGATATCAAGGATTTGGCAAGGGCGTTATTTAAAGGAGAGATCCAATATAAGGAAAAGGACCTCTATAAGATCAAGCCCGTATTTCGATTGCATCCCCCTCGTAAAGGGCATCGAGGTACTGTGAAAAAGCACTATGGAGAGGGCGGAACTTTAGGGTATGTGAAAGAATATATTAATGTAATAGTACATAAAATGATGTAAATAAGCGTGGTAAAATAAGATGAGAAGTTATCCGAAGAAAATTAGGAAAAAACGAGGGACTCGAACAGTTGGTTATGGTAGAGTGGGTCAGCATCGAAAAACAGGACAACGAGCTGGGAAAGGGAAAACTACTCAATGGAAAAAAAGTAAGAAATCCTATTATTTAAAGCAAAAAGAACTTGGGTTTCCGGATCCCGACTGGGATATAGGCAAACGAGGCTTTAAGCGACCCCAGGATATGGTACGATTATCTACTTTGAATACCATTAATATTAAAGATTTGGATCTGAAAATTGAGGAACTTGTTCAGAAAAATAAAGCCAGCAAATCAGGTAGCACTTATACGATTAATTTAAAAGATTTAAACATTCAAAAGGTTCTGGGACGCGGGGAGATTAATAAAAAAATTAATATTATGGTAAAAAAGGCTTCCCGGAGAACTATTGAAAAAATTGAAGCGGCGGGAGGAAAAATTACTCTCCTCTCTGAAGCTCAATAATTATTCTTCTTTTCAAAATATGACAGAATGTCCTAACTGTGGAAACCAAGTAGATGATGATACCTTAACGAGATGTCCTTACTGCGATTTCTTATTTGAATATAATGAAAAAGAAGCTTCTAAGAATAAGTGGTATTTCTTAGCATTCCTTATACTTATTTTAGTAATTGCGACTCCTTTTCTTACAATAATTTGGCTGTTTCCTTAGAAAAAGAGCTTTTTTAGTGAATTAATAATCCTCAGGAATATCTAGTATCTTATAAATCAACTGTATTAGGACCGGTAAGACAAATATAAAGATTAAGGTATTTCCAATGATATGTATAATAGTAAATGGTAATCCCGAAGCATAATAGATCCAAAAAGCATCTAACGTACCAAAGAGCCATATTGAATCCACTAACGAGGAGCTAAGATCAAAACAGAGGGTCATGAAAAATCCCAAGAATCCAAATATGATAAGGATCTGAATGACATAAAGATCTTCATGAGGTTTGAAAAATCTTTTTCCGGATAAGAAGCTTTTCGTGAATGCGCCCAATAATCCCACTAAGGAGTAATAAATCAGCTGTACGGTCAAAAGGGGGATTGCTGAAGCGCCGTAGGGATTGAAAAAACAAAAAATAAATCCGCTCATCAAACCGATGAGAAGTCCATCCTTTTTCCCTAAAATAAACCCGGATAAAAAGATCATCATCGTAAAGACTTCAATATTAGGAATAGATGCCAATAAGTAGCCAGAGACCACCGATAGCGCAGTAAATGTGCTTATTAAGACTAATCGAAGTGATCCTCTTTCAAGCCATAAGGTATGGTTGGCCTTTTCTTCGGATCTTCTCGAAAAATTGTTTATCTCAGTTTTTATTACCAAAAATAATCTCTTCAAAAGGTATTGTTTCTTAGTAATATAAGGAAAAACCCCTTTATAAAAGTTAGGAAACTTGTCCTACAATATATTATAGTAACAGCTAATCTAATCTTAAAATTAAATAATGTGTTTTTAATTTAAGAAAATGATAAAAAGGAATAGGTTAGAAAATGACTTCTCCGTCAAGACCTTTGGATTTGATGATATGATCTACTAGCGTTTTAAAGGCGGTTTCTATATTTAGCCCGGTTTTTGAGGAAGTTTTGAGATAATCTTTAAGATTATGTTCTCTTACAAATTCTCGAGGCATCTCATCATCTATAATGATATTTTCATCCAAGTCCGCTTTTCCCCCCAGTAAAACAATCGGTACAGTTTGGTCATATTTACGGAAGATACCTAACCACTTTGGTAAATTTTCAAAAGAAAGATATTTAGTTAAATCAAACATAAGAAAGGCTCCGTTAGCGCCAAGCACGAAGCCATCTTGCATAAATCTGAACCTTTCTTGGCCGCCAAAATCCCATAACTGCAGTGCAACCGTCTTCCCATTATCTAGGTCCAATTGCTTATTATGGATATCCACACCGATGGTCATTAGAGTCGAAACTAAAAATTCGCCTTTAATATAGCGGTGTAGTAAAGTGGTCTTTCCTACGCCGCCATCCCCTCCGAAGATAATCTTGAAAGTATAATCATGCTGCATTGATCATACCATCTCCTCCAAAGATGATTTTAACCATGTAGTCATATGACATAATTGCTCAACTTATTCAGCTTGAACTATAAAACCTTTCTCAACCAATTCGTAGATATTTCCTGCTACTTCTTCCCAACTCAATTCTGAAAAAATGGGAACTAAATAGTTAATTAGATCTTCGAGCATAAATACTTTTTTCTTTGAGATTAATTCAAAGGTGATGGCTAAATTGAGCATCTTCTCTTGCGTCGGAGTTTTACTGGCCTTAGGAAAGGGTGATTTTACTATTTGTTTTTCCAATAAATTCACGTTAAATACTTTTCGAGCCAGATGTATGGTTTCTCTAAAAGGTTTAAGATCTCCGCTGAAATTTACCAATAGATCTTTATATTTTTGCTCAAATTGCTGGATGAAGATTTTATGAGCTTGAAATAAATGCTTACTGGGATCTTGTTTGACGATAATCGCGGCTCGCGAATATTCTCCGTCCCGTAGCATGATTTTATAATCGTAATAATCGAATAAAAACTTGCTTTCTTCTTTTCCATCCACTTTCTTCTTTTGGATTCCGTAAGAAAATGACGTGATAGCTTGGAGTAAGCCCCCGATCAAATTTGCATCGAACCCTAACTCCGCGAGATCTCTTTGGAACAACACGCCGCCCGAAGTCTTGTGAAGGATCAATAAATATTCTACATTTTGTGCATCTATATAGAGATTCGCTTTTTCTACCAATTTTTCACGAGCACTTTTCTTCTTGCGGTGCCTTAATATTGCATAAGCGGACAATCCCGCAACGGCTCCAATCATAATAGGTATATACGGTCCAAATACAGCAATATAATACTCTCCGGTGGATTTCACATCAATTTCAGGTTGGATTACGCTAGAGGCAGTTAGGTTAACTGCACCTTCATACTTCACGGAAATTTGAATGGCATCGCATTCCGCTACAATATAATCCGCCTCACAGAGCCCATTTTCATCCGTAGTACAATATAAAACTGTGACCTTACTTGCTCCGGTCGTATAGAGTTCATTGATTTCATAAGTCAGCTGAAGGCCCGTTAAAGGAACATTGTTTTCGGTCACCTTAACTTGGAGCTTGATACCACCGCCCCATACATAATAATCTTCAAAGATGTTAAGAAATTCTATGTGGACCTCTTTTCTCTCTAATACCGTAATTTTTGTTGAAGTAGAAGAATTTTCATATCCCGATGCGCTTAAATCTAAGACTACGGTATGTTGTCCCGGAGCAAGAAAACCAATATTAATAGTGCCGAGATACCATCCGAATTCTTCGGCAATTATATTAAATGGAGAAGAAAATAGGACATTGCTGATATTCATGATGATAGTAGCATCAGAAATATCAATATCACGAAACACATCTTTTGCAATGGCATATATCTCTAAGAATTGCTCTTGAAATACGGTTTGATTTTGGTAAGTGTCTGGAATCGTAATTCTTGATTGATACAGACTCAGCGAAAAATTAAAAACTGTTGTAGCAGAATTATATAGAATGCTACCTCCATATGGTTTGGTTGCTCTAATGGTCAAGTTATAGAATCCGGGGTCAAAATAGCCTAATTGAAAGGTAATATTATAGGATATATCTGGAATTTCATCAATGAAGTAATAGCCTAAGGGAATCAGCTGGGTGCCGTTATTTTTAATTTCGATCGTAGCCCCAGAGATATTCACTTCCGACGTGAGATCATAAAATTGTAAGGTAATAAATGCATCCTTCCCATATATGAAAAAATTTGAGGAGTTTGCAAGAATATTAAGCTCAGTGGAATGGGTTATGTTAATAATCTTTAAGATATCATTTTGATTCACTTCAGCATACTCGCCGCTCACTTTGGCATAAAATTCAATGCTTAGATTTTCTAACGGTTTTTCATGATATAAATTCTCCGTGATGAAGGTAACCGTATAATTTCCATCATTTTGGTCATAGATGCTATAGGTGATTGGATTTAGGGTTTGAGGCGTGCCCGAGAAGTTGGCTTTTATGGTAAATTGTGCCCCTACTACACCTTGATTGGTATTAGTATCATTCAAGTATAAATAATATTCTGCATAATCTCCGTACTCGTAGATCCTATCAGATTCACTCGCCCCCAAGAGTAACATCTCCATATTTCGAGCTTGAATAGATAAATCTAAATTTAAAATATCGTCAAAAAAATATTTCTCTTGGAAGGTAAATCGAAGAGTGTGGTTTCCCGCTATAAAATCGGCAATAGTAGTATCCATTGTAATATTATATTCTCCGGGAGATGGTTCATTAATGAAATAGTGATATTCATTTATGAGGGTTTTCCATGACCCGCCAGTTTGGTTTAACTCGATTATAAGATTATCAATATCTAGATTTTCTCCATTATAAAGGCTTTTAACCGAAAAATCATAATAAACATGCTGGTTTTTTAGAACAGAAGATAAATTATCTAAAAGCGTGAGATTAATTTGCGAAAGAATTGCGGTTAAAGAGATTTTTTCCAACCCAGCCATCGTTCCATTATAAACCATTAGTAAAATATCAATTTGAGTATTATTATTTACCGCACTCGTATTTAGGGAAGGATTCCAAATAGGAAAGGAATGGAAATTATTATTTATAGCTTCTTCGGTCAATAGATCGATAGTGTCTGTCTTCAACCTCATTAGAGCTAGGCCATTAGATTGATTAAGTTGAAGCGTGATATTCACAAAATCGGTTATATTAACATTATTTTGAATATCATACCAATTTATTTGATTGTTGCTTCCTTTGAATGTAGAATCTAATATTGAATTGGTTTGATTATAATAGATCTTCCAAAAACCATTAGATATATTAATTAAATCTATAGATTTTGCATTTTCTATAATAAATAGATCGTTAAAACGTATAGATCCATTGTAAGTACTATTATAATGCCAAAATTGTGGTTTGTAAAAACGGGCACTTTCGTTGAATACATTTATATCCTCCGGAAATAGATCTATATTTAGGGATGAATTCCATAACACATCTAATCCAGTCGTAGCATTAAATGTGTCAATAGATTTAGTTTGATATTTAAAACGACCATTAAAAGTAACATTATAATATATATCAGAAAACCAAGGGGAAGATATTGGAATATTAAATATATTTTTCTCATGAGGAATGAAATTGCTATTAGAATAAACTCCTGAAGAGTCCACTTGGGTATCATATACCGTAAGATTGATTTGTTCAGGGGTAGGTGTTGTACTAATGGGTGCCAAATTCACCTTCATTAAACCGTTTTTTCCCGTCAATAGAGAATATAAACCTCCATCAATTGACTTGTATAGGAGAGATTTGTATTTATCATCTGGATCTTGTAAGGAATAATAATAGTATCCGTCTGGTAGAGGTTGTTGAAATTTTTCAATCCTAAGTAATGCAAAAAAAGTATTATTTGCAGTTTCTGAAATATTAAGAATTTTATCTGTAAAATTCGCTT
>Ga0180433_10005010_pt1 | contig 18236 bp, 15 predicted proteins | sample SS_ome_8_FD_132980 | JGI IMG/M metagenome (GOLD analysis project Ga0180433, IMG submission 132980) | Hypersaline lake sediment archaeal communities from the Salton Sea, California, USA - SS_1_D_1 metaG | ecosystem: Environmental > Aquatic > Non-marine Saline and Alkaline > Hypersaline >... | reverse complement strand
TAAATTTTTCGGCACGATATCGTTTTTTCCTTACCTTGATATTTTCTTTTATTTGGTTGGTAATAGATGTACCCATTTTATTGGTTTTGGATGAAGACCCGCTGCCATCGCAGAAAATACATCCTCCCACACCTTTTGTTCCATCACGATTGGGACAAGTAAATCCTCCGTCTATGGAAATCTTATAAACACGCTTGTTAAATAGCTTTTTCAAATAATGATTGAAACTGTAAAAAGGCAAGTCGTTTGGCATAATTTTTTTGAAAATTATTTCGTAATTGGATTAATATACTAAGAGTAATTAATCATTAAGTTTTTGTTAAGAAGAAATTATGAATAAGTATTTGAAAAAATTATTACTTTCTTTGACTGTTTCTTTTCTTGTTATTGGCTTAGTTGGGTATTATTTTCTTTTCCCGACAGTTCTTAACTTTTTAGGAAAACAACATCGCGACAAAGTAGCGAAAGAGCTTGATTTATCATGCAACACATTAAAAGTGGGTGAAAACGTTTTTGAATTTTTTGAAGGAGGCAAGGGAAAAGAAGTTATGATACTGATTCATGGCTTCGAAGGAAATAAACTCTCATGGCTTTCTTTTCTTCCTAGTTTAAAAGAACATTATCATCTAATAGTATTAGATCTACCGGGTCATGGTGGAAGCTTTCTTCCTGAAAATCATCAGCTTAATATTTATGGTTTCGCAGATGATTTAGAGACTTTTATTACAGCTAAAGGACTTAAATCTTTCCATTTATTTGGTCAATCCATGGGAGGGGGAGTCTCTTCTCTTTATGCTGCTAAAAGGCCTGAAACAATAAAAACTTTAATTCTTTTGAATCCTCTAGGAGTAGATCTTCCTGAAAAAAGCACTTTGCAAGTAAAAATTGATCAAGGAAAGAATTTTCTTTTTCCTCAAAACATAGCTGATTTGGATGAGTTTGCAAGACTTTTAACAGGTAAGCCGTTTCCTTGGAATAGCTTCCAAAAATGGATTGTGGTGCAAAAGATTAAGCAAAAAGAAAAGTTTTATGAGGTCGTTTACAATAACTTTTTATGCAAGACAGTTCCTATCGATGAAATCCTTCCTACTATTGAAGTTCCCGTTCTTCTTTTATATGGAGAAAAAGACAATATCTTACATCCATCTTCATTTTATAAATTTCATCGTCTAATACCAAATATCAGAACAAAAGTATTTGAAGAAGGACATCATTTATTTCTCGGAGCTTGCTTAAAAGAAGCTATTGAAGAAGTGCAAATGGTTACCGAAAATGGAATCAAAGAAAAGAAACTGATTACTTCAGCTGCTCCTCAAGGGTAATCTTGTCAAATAGCAGTTTTTTAGACTGAAAAAATATCTTTTTATAAACCTCTTTCACATATTTGGAAGAGGTTTTGTTTAATATAAACTCTTCACGTTCTTTGTCCGTAAGGTTGTTTTTTTGTTTTTCCATATTTGAGACAAGATCAAATCTTTTCTCTAATAGAAAAATAACTTCATCATCGATCCTATCTACTTCTCTTCTTATTTCTTCAATTGTTTTCATGAGTCTGCCTTGTTTGAATTAAATATAATTTATCATTTTTCCTAACCTTGGTAGGAAAATAAAAAGAAACTATCTCACCTTGTTTAGCTTTGTTTTTTTCTTTTGCATGACAAAGATTTTCTATTTTTCCTTCTAATACTCCTGTTGTGTGGCCAATTATATAAAAAGGATCATTTGTATTGATTGGATGAGCTTCTACTTTCATTTCCACAACTTTCTTATTCGAGTAGTAATTTGTAACCTTACCAACGTAGATTTTTTCCGTAGTGGCTTTTGAACCGTAGGTCCCGCTCCATTCACCGAGAGCATGGCCAAGATAGTATCCGCCTATCCAAAAACCTCGGTTATATACTCGTTGCAGTCTGTTTAAAAAGAGATCGATTTTTTCTTTGGAGAGATCGTTCTTTTCAATAGCATCTAAAGCTTCTTTGTACACGCTTACCACTGTAAACACATACTCTGCTGTTCTTCCTCTTCCTTCTATCTTTAAAATAGAAATATCTGATTTATAGATTTGATCTAGAAATGGCAGAACACAAAGATCTTTAGGGGACATGATATATTGATTATCAACAATAAGCTCTTTATTCGTTTCTTCTTCGATAATGCGATATTTTCTTCTACAAGACTGCAGGCATTTGCCTCGATTAGCTGACATATTATACTGAGCAAGGCTCATGTAGCATTTACCAGCAATAGCGACGCAAAGAGCTCCATGAGCAAAAACCTCTACCTTGATAAGCTGTCCGTGAGGTCCTAAGATATTTTCCGATTTGATTTTTTCACAAATCTTTTTGATTTGTGCAAGCGTCAGTTCTCTTGCTAGAACCATCACATCGCAGTACTTAGCAAAAAAACGTACAGCTTCGATATTACAGATGTTTAACTGGGTAGAAGCATGCACTCTTAAGCCAATAGATCTAGCATACGTAATAACAGAAAGATCGCTGGCAATAACAGCATCGACACTTGCTTTTTTGAGCTTTTCAAGTATTTCTCGTATCTTTGGAAGATCGTCGTCATACATCACGCTATTGAGAGTAACATAGCATTTGATGCCCTCATCTCTACAGATCTTTGTAATTTTATCTAAATCCTTGAACGTAAAATTTTCAGATGAACGAGAGCGCATGTTGAATTTATCAACCGCAAAGTATACAGCATCAGCTTTTGCATTAATGGCAGCTTTTAAAGACGCCATATTACCTACTGGGGCTAAAATCTCAATTGATGACATAAGAAAAACCTCTTTTAAATCAGAAAAATTATGAACTGATCTGAAAATTTTTCAAAGAGGTTTTCGTAAAAAAATGTTTATTGACCTATTTCTCTGGTTTTCCAAAAAAATATTATATTAAGAAGAGTTTGCCAAATGTTTTCAAAGAAGATATCCCATCCTCTAGATGACGTGTATAAATCCTCAGCTGCTTGCATTTGGTTTTGCGCTTTAGCCATTTGATAAGCTTTCCATAGATCGTAACTGCTTATCAGATTAAATTGATTAGAATTGATAATAGTTCTTAGCCAGCCTCTTTGGCCATCATTTGCGCTAACAACTAATATCTCCGTTGCTCTTTGTAAAGAAAATCTCTCTAGGTGACGTGAAGATAAAATTGTTTGGGTTAATTCGTTAAACCCTTTGTTTACTGTTATTACAAGTAATCTTTCAACGTTTCTTGGATTAAAATGATTAAAATGAGGAGAGTGTACTACTAATCGGCATTGCTGTTCTGTTATTTGATTTTGAACAAATTGTTTTCTTGCTCTATCAAATTCTACAATAGTAGCTTCAAAGTCATGTCTTAGCTCTTGTGGAAGATTAGCATGAGCTACCAGGCGTAAAAACTCAGCATTTCCTCTTTGCTCTAAAGCTTTTTGTAAGACTGCTCTAAACGTTTCTTTTGAAGGGGTAATATGTTCAAAATCATATAGTTTCCAAAGTGTAGTGAATCGCTCAATTAGCCCCTCTTCTAAATCCATGGATTCTAATAGGACTTCTCTCATTTCTAAATCATTTGCTGCGATCTGAGTATTCATTGGAGGAGTTGTTAATAAGAGATTTAGAGTAGGCATATGTCTTTTTTCTCTAGCTTCTCTATAAAGAGCAAGAGTTGTTTCAGGGTCAATATAAGACCTGATTTTCTCGTTTGATAACACTTCAAGGGTAAGATCGAAATTTCCACCTTTAGCAAGGCTTATTAATATTTTCATGAGATTTCGCAATATTCTTTGATTTGTTATTTGATGAGTATGTGCAAGAAAAGATCCAAAATAAGTTATTAGCCTTTGCATTGCATTGCTTCTTTCAGATAAAGCAATAGCTAGCTCTTGTTGATTATGCTCCAGTAATTTTTTCATTGCTTGTACTAGAATATCAAGTGAAATCATCGAAAAATACGCCTGAGAAGCTTGCAAGAATCTATTTATTAAATGTATTTGATCTTCTTCAATAAGAATTATTAATAAAGGATTTATATCTAGTCTAATCGTTTCATGTTTTTCATCAGGAAGTGAGATTAATCGTAAGAGATCTTCTGAAAGATATTCATCTACTGCTTGCCAATTTTTGTTTCTAGCTAAAGCATGGCATAAACCAAGAAGAAGCTGGGGATTCTCTGCAAAAAGTTTTTCTTTAAAAGAGGGCAAAGTAGATATTACTTCACAGGCCACGTCTGGAGCTTCGACAGGTTGATTGTGCCCCGATAAACGCCATATAGCATCAATTAAAGATTCATTTGCTAATGGTGGTAGAGCCTTCCCTTTTGGATGAAGACTTAATAAATATCTTAGATTTTCATATTGTTTATCTTGAGCGGCAGAGCAAAGAGCTTGTGCATGTAGAATGGTTTCCTGATCGTCATAATTAATTCTTCTCTCATCATTTCTTAAGCACATTTTGCGTAATTCAAGAGCCCTTTTTAAAACAGGTAGGCTATGCTTTGTTACAGCAGGTATTTGCTCTATAATCATTCGATAAAAACGTGCTAAATGCAACTTTGCATTAACTGCTTTTGGATTTTCCGAAAGAGATAAATCTCTTCTCTCAGGCGAACGCCTCATTTCTTGCGTATTTTCTAATTCTAGCAGCTGCTCGATTTGAGGAAAAATCTTGCCTATAACGTACAAGACAAAGTTTTGATTTCCTTTATGTGACAGGAATGTATCTGTGAGGATTGAATGCCATCTATCTGCAATATCTTTAAAATTAGTCTTTCCATCTTCCATTATAAAAAAACAGTTAAAAGCAGCATCAAAAATACTTTTAGATCCCTTCCATGCAGCAATTTTCAAAGCTGAAAATACTTTTATATCAAAATGCCTTGCTTGGAATGCATCAATGTCTTGCACAGTGATGTCAGATCTCCACCGAACTACTGAGGCTAAAGAAAAATGTCTATGATCTTTAAATGTCTCAGTATAGTAAGCAATTACTTTTCTAAAGATTTTTGATTTTGGAGAATCTTCAGTATGTTGATTAGCCGCTTCTTCGATAAAAGGAAGTAACAGTCCTAATGTTTGACGAGTTACATTATGACAGTAATCAATAATGGTTTGAATCAACACCTCATTGTTTAACGTAACAAGAAAAGGAACTATATGTGCGGAGTAAAATTGATTAGGAGTATAATTTACTATATCCACATTACAGCTGAAAATGAATGTGTTTTTACAAGTTATGAGATGATGAGTTAAAGATGTATCTTTGGTTGCTATTGCATGCTGCCAGACCTTTTGATATGTAGCGCTAAATATTTTTGTGAAATCTTTTGCGCTGAGTTTCCCTTCAGCTGCTAATTCTTCTAAAAAGTGCAAAAGCACAATAATACTATCAATATTTTTTGCTTCAACGGCATGAGATAAAAGTTGAGCAAAAATAACTAAGCCATCTTTTTCTTTTAGTATATCTCTTCCACATGTATTTAAAAGATGTTGCAGAACTTCAAAATGACCACCAGGCCACCTTGCAGAAAAGTTATTAACTGCAAAAATTAATGCCTGTCCTAACATGGGTTTATTCCTTTTCAATTCATCTATAAAAAGATCTATAGGAAAAGGTTTAACTGCGCTCTCATATCCAACTTCTGTAGCCAACAGGGACCAATATTCTAATTGTTTCCTTTGTATAAATGCATCCAAAGCTTGCATCGAGTGTAATATGTCTGAATACATTTCATCAGGGACTTTATAGAGATGACTTTCTTGAGCCATTGATGGAAAAAGCATACATCCAAAAATATGTGATCCATATTGTCTTCGAACTAATTTTGCAACCTTTGAAACACGTGCTGTTAAATCTGCAATGCCTTCTTCTTCTTGAGCTTCTTTTGGGAGTTGTGATGCTTGTCGAATTAGCAACTCTGCCAATTTTTTAACCTTAAAAGCTGCGCGTTCATGCGGGAAACTTTGGTGGAAAAGGCTAATTCTTCTATCTAATAAAGGCATTTCCTTTGCGATGCAATATTCATCAAATGGTTCAATAATTTTTTGTTGCCATTGATCATGGGCATATTTTTGTTGAAATCTAAGTAACGTTACTCTTGAATGAAGAAATGGAAGACAGGTACTTCTCATTGACAGCATACTAAAAACATGAGATGGATGATCTTCTACACTTCCAACCAAATGAGCAATACCTTGCAGTCCTTGTGTATTAGTTGGATGGCGTTCAACTAAAAGTCCTGTTTCAAGTAGATCGCCTATATGCCTTGTTGCCATAAATTTTTTTAATTTTTGATTAAATTCGGGCTAATTATAGTAGACTTAATGATAATAATCAAAATAAAACAAAAATATAGTATATAATAATAATTTTATTATTTATTTATCTGTAATAACAGCTTTTAACGTGCTTCTTAGCTTCTTTTATATAAGGATGTAGTTCCTTTTCAAAAAATGATTTTTTGTTTTTAAAAGAAGTAAGAGTAGACGTAGGAATAAATTTTTGAAGAATATAAACTGGTGCTGTTTTTATCATCTTAGCCATAACTATAATATCATCTAAACTATGAAAATGAGGAACTAAAGTCGTTCTAAATTCAAATAAAATTTTACTGTTTAGTAAAAGATTTATTGAATCTTGAATTTTTTCAGTATCAATCTTCGTCCCGATTACTTTTTCATACTTTTCAAAAGGTGCTTTGATATCCATAGCTACATAATCTAAAAGATTTTTTTGAAGTAGCTCTTTAAGCACTTCAGGGCAAATACCTGAAGTATCTAGCTTAACAGCAAATCCAATGTCTTTGATCCTTTCAATGAAAGATATAAGATCTTTTTGTATCGTTGGCTCGCCACCAGAGATAACAACGCCATCTAACCTATTTTTTCTAGAACGTAAAAAAGAGAAAAAATCCTCTTCATCTAATGACGAAGAGAATTTTTCTGGAATAACTAATGATTCATTATGACAAAAATGACATCTAAAAGGGCAGCCTTGTGTAAACACAACGGCTGCCAGTTTTTTAGGAAAATCTATCAAAGATAGCTTTTGTAAACCGCCCAGTCTCATAAATGCCTCTATGCTACAGGCACTTTTGCTTTATATGGTTTCCTCATGCCATATTCCACTTGTTTTCCTGCATTCCATTGTTCTACAGGACGCAAGTATCCTACAACTCTAGAGTAAACCTCACATTTTTCCCCGCATGTTGGACAAGTGTGTTGTTCTCCTGTCAAATATCCATGAGAAGGACAAATACTAAAAGTAGGAGTGAGAGACAAATAAGGTAATTCATAAGTTTCAAAAACCTTTCTTACAAGATTTTTTACCATTTGTCCATCTTGTATCTGTTCTCCTAAAAAGGCATGAAGAACTGTTCCTCCAGTATAACTAGTCTGCAGAGCATCTTGATGATCTAATGACGCAAAGAGATCTTCAGTGTAGTTGACAGGAAGAAGAGAAGAATTTGTGTAAAATGGTTCAGCTCCATTTTTATACTGCTCTTCGTTAGCTACTATAATGTCAGAGTACCTTTTCTTATCTATTAGAGCTAAACGGAAACTAGTTCCTTCAGCAGGTGTTGCTTCTAAGTTGTAATTATGGTCAGTCTCTTTTTGGAAAGCTGTAAGCTTATCTCTCATGAAACTCAGCACTTCTTCTGAAAAAGCTTTGCCTTCATCTGAAGCAATCGACTTACCAAACAAGTTTACACAACCCTCATTCATACCGATGATTCCAATAGTAGAAAAGTGGTTTTGCCAATAGTTTCCAGTTCTTTCTTTGATTTGTCTGAGATAAAACTTAGAATAAGGATAAAGATTAGCTTCAGTGAATCTTTCAATAACTTTTCTTTTTACTTCCAAGCTATCTTTTGCAAGCTCCATTAGTTCATTTAAGTGATTGAGAAATTCTTGTTTATTTTTTGCTAAATATCCAATGCGAGGCATGTTGATTGTCACAACACCAATAGATCCTGTTAAAGGATTAGATCCAAATAGACCTCCTCCTCTAGAAGAAAGTTGTGATGTATCCAGCCTTAGCCTGCAACACATAGAACGTGTGTCTTCAGGTTTCATATCGGAGTTGATGAAATTAGCAAAGTAAGGAATGCCGTATTTGCCTGTTACTTTCCAAAGAAGCTCTGTATTTTCATCATCCCAATGAAAATCCTTAGTTATATTATAAGTAGGTATAGGAAAGGTAAATACTCTTCCTTTAGCATCACCAGCAATCATTACCTCTAAAAAAGCTTTATTCAGCATGTCCATTTCTTTTTGAAACTCTTTATAAGTTTCTTTTTGCATTTTGCCACCAATAACTACAGGAGTATCGGCATATAAAGAAGAGGGCTGGAGATCCATTGTTATGTTTGTAAAAGGAGTTTGGAATCCTACACGAGTAGGAACGTTGATATTAAAAATAAACTCCTGCATAGCTTGTTTAACACTAGGATAATCTAAATTATCATAACGAATATAAGGTGCAAGCAAAGTATCAAAATTTGAAAAAGCTTGAGCTCCTGCTGCTTCTCCTTGCAAAGTATAGAAGAAGTTTACAATCTGTCCTAAAGCAGCTCTAAAATGTTTAGGAGGTTTACTTTGTACTTTACCAGGCACTCCCTGAAAACCAACAGTTAGAAGATCCTTTAAATCCCATCCTACACAATAACTTCCGATCACACCAAGATCATGTACATGAAAAGCTCCACTTAAATGAGCTCTTCGAATAGGAGGGGAGTAGATTTTATTCATCCAGTAAAGCTTGCTAGTTTCAGCTGCTATATAATTGTGCAGACCTTGCAAAGAATAGCTCATATTACTGTTTTCTTTTACTTGCCAATCTAGTTTGTCTAAATATTGATCGACAAGCGATACACCAGCCTGAGTGGCTATCTCACGAATTTTAGAATGTTGCTCACGATATATAATATAGGCTTTAGCTGTTTTCTTATAAGCGGAAGCAAGTAGCACCTCTTCTACTAGATCTTGTATCTCTTCAACTGTCGGAATCGTTTTAGTGATTGTTTGTTCTAAAAGTTGCAATACTTTTATAGTGAGTCGTTTTGCTGTTTTTTCATCGAATTCCTTTGTCTCATGACCAGCTCCAGCAATAGCTTTAATAATTTTTTTCGCATCAAATGGAACTATTTTTCCATTCCTTTTGCGTATCTCTTCAGTAGGCTTTTTTAGCTCTATATCCTCTTTTTTATTTCGTGGATGGCGCATCTTTGCCTCCTTATTTTAAGGTATTTTATTACTAGTTTATAAGGTATTTGTAAATGCAATACTAGGATTTTTGTGTTTTTCTGCTGCTAAAGCTCAGATACAACATCTGGTAGTATTGCTTCACTACCTTTACCATATATAGTTTTTCGGTATTTATTACCAAGAAATATTTTTATATATTTTTTTCATTTTTTCAAACTTTCACAAACAATCTTAGTCTCAATTTTTTACGTCCGCATATTTTCTTAATTTTGTAAATATTAGATAAAGAAAAAACTTGTTGCGTAAGTTTTTTTGTTTGCCTACGATATAACTTTTAACCCAAAAAGGAGAGCTGAAATGGGAGAAGCATACGTAGCTATGATAAAACTCGATGTGAAAAAACTAATCGAAGAGCTAAATAAGGCTCTTGCTGATGAATGGCTTGCTTATTATCAGTACTGGATAGGTGCAAAAGTCGTTGAAGGAAAAATGGCACCTGCTGTTCAAGCGGAGCTTATGGAACATGCAAATGAAGAGCTGAAACATGCAGAAATGTTAACAGATAGAATCATGCAGCTCGGTGGTGTTCCTATCTTAAAGCCAGAAGATTGGTATAAGATGACAAATTGCGGCTTTTCTGAGCCTAAGGATTTTTCATCTGAAGCTATCTTAAAGCAGAATATTGAAGGCGAAAGGTGCGCTATTGGCATTTATCATAAGTTGCTTGAAATGACTAAGGATAAAGATATTTTAACCTATCATATGTTAATGGAAATTTATAAAGATGAAGTCGAGCATGAGGATGATCTAGAAAAAATTCTAAATGATTTAGAGAAATAGCTTAGAGTTTAGAAAAATACCCATCCTAGATAGTAAAAATCGAAAGACTAATATGGGATGTAAGATCATGTTTTTCAAAAGAGCTAAATACGTAACAGATGATAGTTTGCGTTTTATAACATCTTTTTGATTTAAATGTGTTTCTTTTATCCAATCATGATAGGGGGGAGGCATCATTTTCGGAAGCTTTGATATCGAAAAGAATTTAACTTCTCTTGTTTCATCGCTAGTGGAAGCTTTGCCTCCTATAACTTTAGCTTCGTAAAGGAAGGTTTCTTTCGTTAGCTTATTAATAGGGATATAATGTCCTACAAGGCGTTTTATCTCTACAGTGAAGCCAGTTTCTTCTTTTATCTCTCTTATAATGGCCTGCTCAAAATCTTCCCCTTTTTCTATTCCACCACCAGGAAGAGTCCAAACAGGAACATCACGTCTTTTAACAAGCAAGACGTTTTGTCTGTCATCTGACAAAACACATCCCATTACACTTAAATTTTTTCTCATTTTCATGAAAAGATCTACAGTTTCTAAATTAAAAATGGTAAAGTGTCTTAGATAAATTTGCAACTGACGATAGATATGAAAAAATCTGTATATCTTTTTCTTTTGCTTCTGAGCTCTTGCACAAATTATCTATATGTTCAGCAAGAAACAGTGGATGAAAGTTATTTTGCTAGCTCTTATGTAGGTACCCCAGATCCTAGAAAGGAAGATATGCCTTTTGGTCATAAAATCCTAGTTAGCTGGGATTTGCCACTTAGTCAGTTTAGAAAAAATCCTTACCTTGAGTTGACAGTTCGCTTTTGGGATAACGAACAAAAAGTGGTTAAATACGTTTTAGATAGAAAACGTTCTTCGACAAGTTTCTTTTTTGAAAATAAAAAAAGAAAAAGAAACAAGAAGATTCTTACTTATAAGATTGATGTGATATCGGAAAAAGGAGAAATCCTTAAAACATGGAAGCATCAATTTTGGACAAAGCTCATTGATGTGGGTAGGTCATCTAAAAATAAATCAGAGTAATTGCGTATGAGCGTTAAAGATAAGCTCTTCTGTCTTCTCAAAGCTAAGACATTCATCTGTAATAGAAAGGCCATACTCTAGTGATGTATTTTTAGGATCCTGCCTTCCTTTTTTAATAAAACTCTCTAACATTATACCAGCAATAAAGTCCGAGCCTTCTTTAATTTGATCGATCACGCACTGAAAAGCATCAATTTGTGGCATGGCAGTATTTTTATTGCCATGAGAGCAATCAACGATTACTTTATTAGAAATAGGATAGTTTTTTAAAGCTGTTAAAGCTTGATCTATGGAAGCCTTATCGAAGTTCGTTTTATCTTTGCTTCCTCGAAGAACTAAATGTGTATGAGGATTGCCATTGGATTTTTTAAAGGTAATATGACCCGTATCATCAACTGATAAAAAACTATGAGATGTGCTAGCACTATGAGCGCTATAAATAGGAGATGAGACATCTCCATCAGATGCATTTTTAAATCCAATAGGAAAATCTAAAGAAGAGGCAAGCTGTCTATGAATCTGAGAAGAGCAAGTGCGAGAGCCTATAAATCCCCAAGTAATAAGATCATCAAAATATGATGCAATCAATGGATCTAGAAACTCCATAGCACAGGGGATTTGCATTTTTGCAAGCTCTATGAGCATCTTTCTCGCTTCTATGATTCCAAAAATGATATTATTTGATCCATCAACCATTGGATCATAAACATAACCTTTCCAACCAAGATGCGTGCGAGGTTTTTCAACAAAGAAACGAAGAACACAAAAAAAGCTTTTCTTTACTTTGGAAGATAAATTTTTATATCTTTTTGCAAAATCTAATATAGCAACTCTTTCGTGAACTGAGCAAGGGCCTACGATGAGCGCTTTTCTTTTTTCTTTTCCTTGAAGAATATCTTGAGCTAACCTGCGGGACGTAGAAATAAATTTTCTATCTTTTTCAGAAATTGGAAAAGAGCTTTTTAATTCTTTAGACGAAAAAAATAGTTGCGGGTCTTTTGTTCTCATTAATTAAAAAAGCGTTGTTTTAAATCGTTAGCAGAAAGAGCAAGAGCGCTTAGACCGTAAAATGCAATTTTTACAACAAATGAAATCTTGCTAAGTTGGATAATAGTTATAGCGCTTGAAAATGACGTAATAATATAAGGCATTATGGCTAAGGTTGTGTGTAAGCGCCCATCATTTTCCATTTTATAATATAAATAACTTACCAAAGCTACCATACCCATTGCAGTAGTTAGTGGATAATATGAGCCAAGGCATGCTCCTCCATAAGTAAAAGCTGCCCAGCATATAATTATATTAAAAACATGAAAAACTACAGCTTGAATCTTCTTTGATGTTGATAAAGAACTATCAGCTATAGTAAAGCGGATTGTCATAAGGGCATTTAAGGCACATGTTATACCATTAAATTCTCCCAATAGATTTTGCATCTGAGGGCGTATAATTGCAGATTCATTTAAGCGCATCATTGATCTCCTGGTTTATTTATGTAAGTGTAGTATTCTCCAAGCTATAATGCTTATTCCCGCAGTAATACCACTAAGAGCTGTTATGGATCTAAATGTATCATCATCAAATAAACGCAGAGCAACAAAACCTAACACTATACAATCTATCGCTGTTTTAAATGGAGCTACAGATCCAAAATAAGACCCGATTGTTATAAAAAGAGATATATTTACTAAAGCAGTCAAACTATCCTTAAAAAAATCATAGACTTTTTCGGCTGTAGGTATTCCAGGTTGATTTAGATTGATTAAAGAGCATTCAGTTATTATAGAAACTGTGACAAAAGTAACACTTGCTCCGATGAACCCTTTTAAATTGGGCCCAAAATATAAAGCATTTACAGTCGCTGCGCTGGCACCAGCTAAGAAATCTTTATATGCATATTCAAAGGTGAGATCTGACATGATTTCTCTCTTTAATAATTTGGTCTTAAAATTTTAAAAGCAATAAGCGATATACCGCAAGCTGCTAAAATAACACTTGTAATATGATGAAAATTAAAGAATAAGTCTGCGTTCTTTTTTTTAATATTAAGTCTTATTTCTTCTTGACTTTGTGGAGATTTTTGTTCCTTAAAATGTTCTTGAAGAGCAGCATTAAATTCGGGGTTCCATTTACTCCAGTAGAATAGAAACAATAAGCCTAAACATAATAATAAAGAAGAAGTAAGAACAAAGGATTTTTTATAAAAAACAGGACATAAATAAAGAAGAGAGAAACTACTTGCCAAAGAGACGAAAATAATGAGAACTGTTTTTTTGATTTTTTGTTGCGTTTCTAAATGACTATCTTGTGCTGTTTCTTTTAGTGTATTATAAGCAATAACTGCATAGCCGAAAATAATAGGAGGAGCTATAAATCCTTTTGGCGTGAAGCCAAAACCATATCCACTCAGTAGAGCTAAACCGGCTCCACCAAAAATTAGCTTTTTTTCAATTTCTCTTGTATTGCTTATGGACCACATTTTTTTTCTATCTCTTTTAGTTTTTTCTCAATATCTAAAAGGCTATTTTTCATTTTTTTAACTACTTCATCAGGCGCTTTTTCTAAAAATTCTTTTACTGAGAGTTTCTTTTTAAGCTGTTCCTTTTGAAGAAGAAGTTTTCCTTTCTCTTTTTCGAGCCTAGCTTTTTCTTTTTTCATTAGATCTTCTGGCATTGTCATTACAAGATGTACACTTTCTAATAGACTTGTAGAACCTTTCGGTAGTTGATCTTTGCTTTTACAAAAAGTAATATTAGCCGTTTTTGTCAAAGCAGGAAGTATATGCAAATTTTGTGCGAGAAGAGCATTGGCAGCTTTTTTTTCTGAAAAAAGATAAATATCGGTTTTTTGATTCAAAGGAATTTGCATTTCCGCTCGAATATTTCTTATAGTATAAATAATTTGTAGAACCGATTCCATGTCCTTTTCAATATCATCCATGAGATCTTTTTCTGATAGAAGCTGAGGATAAGATGCTTTCATGCATGAAAGTGAAGAAAAAGCAAGCAATGTTTTCTTCGTATAATCATCAGCTTTTTCATCCGCAACTGCTCCTTTAAAGTAGTTTTGAAGATAAGAAAAGACCTCTTCTGTAATAAAAGGTGCGATAGGATGAAGCAGCCTGATAATATCTCCTAAAACAATAACTAGAAGTTTCATTTTGTTTATGCGTATTTCAGGAGTAAATGCTTTTCCAAAAAGAGCTGGCTTTACCATTTCTAGATAGTTAGAGCAAAAATCGTTCCAGAAAAAATCATATCCTTCGTTAGCAGCTCTATCAAAATGATAATTTTCGAAGTTTTGATTCATGTTGACAATTGTTCTATTAACCTTAGAAAGGATCCATTTGTCTTCTAAAGTAAAGAGATCAAAATCTATTCCCTTAGCAAATTCTTCTTTAGTAAGGGCAGGCTCTTTTTCTAGATTTTGCAAGATAAACCTACTCCCATTCCAAATCTTATTCGCAAAGTTTTTAAATTCATAAAACTTACGTCTATCAAGATCTATTTGCCTTGCATGAGTAGCAGAGGAGGCTAATGCCATTCTCATGGCGTCTGTTCCATAAGCATCGATGATTTCTAAAGGATCAATAATGTTACCTTTAGATTTGGACATTTTTTCCCAACGAGAAGATACATCTGAAGGTATAGTATCTCCCATATCAAATTTTATTTTTTCCTGAAGATCGACATAAGTTGCCGATCCATCTTCACTTGTGCGCCAATAAGATTTGCCATAAATAAGGCCATGAATAAATGTTTGATGAAAAGGAGGCTCTCCGGTTGCATACTCACTCATGAGGATCATTCTAGCCACCCAGAAAAATAAAATATCATGACCTGTAACAAGAAGAGAAGTAGGAAAAAACTTTTCAAAATCTTTTGTTTTTTCAGGCCATCCCATGACACTAAAGGGCCAAAGAGCAGATGAAAACCAGGTATCTAATACATCTTCATCTTGATACCACATCTCCGGTTCTTTTTGAACCTGTGGGGGGAGGCCTTCTTCAATATGACAAATGATCTTTGTTGAATCTTCTTTATGGTACCAAATAGGAATACGATGGCCCCACCAAATTTGTCTGGAGATGCACCAATCTCTTAAATTTTCAATCCAATAAAAGTAAGTATCTTCCCAATATGAAGGTATAATGGTAACTTTTTTACTTTTGACGGCGTCGATGAGTTTATCTTTAAAAGCTGTCATTTTAACAAACCACTGCTTTGAAAGATGAGGTTCGATAATAGCTTTTGAACGATAGGAAACGCCAACTCTTAGTTTGTAAGGTTCTATTTTTTCTAAAAGCCCTTGTTTTTCCATTTCTTTTACAACAGCTTTTCTAGCTTCAAGCATGGTAAGACCTAAAAATTGCTCTGTGCCATTTTTATTGATTTTACCATCATCTGACATGATGTTAACCATGGGAAGATTATGTTTTTGACCAATGACATAATCATTAAAGTCGTGAGCAGGCGTTATCTTCACCATGCCTGTTCCAAATTTTGGATCAACAAAATTATCAGCAATAATTGGTATTTCTCTTCCTACAAGAGGAAGAAGAACTTTTCTGCCTATAAGTTTAGTAAAACGAGGATCTTTTGTGGATACAGCAATAGCTGTATCGCCAAGCATTGTTTCAGGACGTGTAGTAGCTACTATTGCATAGTCATCAGATCCAATTATGGGATATTTAAAATACCAAAGATGAGAATCCCTTTCTTCATGCTCTACTTCGTCATCAGCAAGGGCTGTTTGAGTGACAGGATCCCAATTCACTAAATAATCGCCTCTGTAGATATATCCTTCATCAAACATTTTTTTGAACATATGAAGAACAGCATTTGTTCTTGTTTGATCCATGGTAAAACTAAGCCTATCCCAATCACAGGAACACCCTAATTTTTTAATCTGCTCTAATATCCGATTTTGTTTGTCTTCTTTCCATTTCCAAATGTGAGATAAAAATTCTTCTCTTGTAAAATCTTTTCTTCGTTTTCCCAAAGTAGCAATGAGATGTTTTTCAACTACAGTTTGTGTGGAAATACCCGCATGATCAGTTCCTGGTATCCAGAGGGATTCAAAACCTCTCATTCTTTTATAACGCACCATGGCGTCTTGAAGAGTGCTTACAAGAGCATGTCCCATATGCAGCACACCTGTGACATTAGGTGGAGGCATAACTACACAAAAAGGTTCTTTTTCAGAATAGGCGTCGGCTGTGAAAAAACCGCTTTTCTCCCAAAATGAGTACCATTTGTCTTCTACTTCTTTTGGCGAATAGGCTTTGGGTAAGTCTTCCATAGATAGTTCTTTGTAAAAATTTTTTAAAAAAGCTTTATAAAAGATATCATACAGTATAAAGAAAGTCAAAATGCTCTTGTTACTTTCAAGATTTTTTTAGTTGATAAGATCTTAGTACAATCATTATTCTGTTTAGTTTTTCCTTTAAAGAAAGATAGATAAAAAAATAAAAAGAGAGGTTATTAATGTCTTTTGATCCCGCTTCACCCATGGTATTCATTAAAGGATCAGCCACTATTACTCAAGTCACTCATTTTGAGTTTTCGATTGAACAAAAAACGACAGATATAAAGATACAACAATTAATGGATGAAGGATTTACTTGGATATGTGCGAATCAATTAGATGCTGCAGTGCAAGCTTTTAGCGATGCTTGCAAGCTTGAAACAAGAAATGTTCATTTAATGGGGAAAGCTCGCGCTAATCTTGGAGTAGCATTAGCGAAATTAGGAAAAACACAAGAAGCTCAAAGATGTTATAGAGAAGTCGAAACGAAAGAAGTAAGTGCTGATCTAAAAGCTCTTTGTTTTTCTAATCAAGCTTTAATATTGATGGAGGAAGGAAGAATAGAGCTCGCTTTCACTTATTTACTGATGGCTCTTCAATGTAATCCTCAAAATCAAGCTCTTTTGGCAAGAATTGCAAACAATCATGGTATTATTTATCAGCGCCAAAATAAGCTCACAGATGCTAGAGAGTCTTTTTTAGGTGGACTAGAGTTTGTTCAGGGAACGGATGATATAAGAACGATGGTTCGTCTTTTAAATAATTTAGCTGCTGTTTCTTTAGCTTTAGAAGAACTAGATGCTGCAAAAAGATATCTGGATGACATTGCAAAATGTTTAAAAGAAGAAGCTGAAATTCCTTATCAGCTCGCTCAAATGATAGCGCAAAATAGACAATTATTGAATCGGAGATTGAGATCAATTACGTAAGATCTCTTCTGATTTTTTTCTAAAAGCTACAGCTTTTTTCTCTTCTTTTTTCAGTTGATAATAGGGGGAAAGTTGGCGATAAAGTTCTCTTTTCTCCCAAAAGAAAAGTTTGTCCTGTTGCTTTTTGGAAAGCTTTTTTAAAAGAAAACGACCTAAAAGAGAGTATGTTCTTGGGCTTTTTATATCTAACAAATGATTTGAGAAGTGCTTCAACATATATTGTGATTTGTTAGCAGCTAAAAGCCAAAGCCCATAAAGCCAATACAAAGGTGAGATTTCATTTTGAATAAGGTCTTTTGGATAGGATAAAAAGATATTTTTTGCTGTTTCAATATTATTTTTAAGCAAAGAATACCAAATTCTAAAGCTGTCTATTTTGAGTTGGAATTTTTTTTCAAAGCTATAGCTGTTAAGCTTTTGAAATACTTTATCTAAAAGTGAGATTTCATTTTTATCTAAAGCAGTTTGAATCATATAGTGGATCGTTCTTTTTTGTTTGAAAAGAAGCTTTTTTGGAAGATGTTTTAAAAGATGCTCTAGCGCTAAATTTGTGTTTTCATGAACCAAAAGCGCCAGTTTTATCCATTTCGAAGATTTTTTACTTTTTTTCTCAAAAGCTAAAATTGCTTTTTTTACTAGATCTATATCTTTCATTTCTAAAAGAGCGAAAAGACAATTGAAAAAATTTATGCAGTCTATCTCCTTATTAGTAAGATATTGATAGAGCATCTCTTCTAGTATTTTCTTTCTACCTAAACGGAATGCAAGTTCTATGATCATATAGTCTTTATCAATGGGGTTGTCTTCATTTGGTTTTTCCATGAAATAAAGGTTTTCCCAATGATCTTTAAGACTCAATAGAAGTTTTTGTGTATCCACATTTTCTAAAAAGAAAGGAAGAAACCTTAAACCAATTAAAGATAGTCTATATGTTGCTTCTCT
>Ga0180433_10005009_pt1 | contig 18237 bp, 13 predicted proteins | sample SS_ome_8_FD_132980 | JGI IMG/M metagenome (GOLD analysis project Ga0180433, IMG submission 132980) | Hypersaline lake sediment archaeal communities from the Salton Sea, California, USA - SS_1_D_1 metaG | ecosystem: Environmental > Aquatic > Non-marine Saline and Alkaline > Hypersaline >... | reverse complement strand
CGGTCACCGTCCTTGTACATCGCCAGGACGCGAACGACTTCGAGGCCGGCATCATTCGCAGTGTGTACCTGACAAGCTACCATCCCGTCCACATTGACTACGCCCATGTAATAACCAGCGTGCGGGATCTTACGCTGACTGCGCGGGTACTTGTTCGAAACGAGGACGCCGTGCCCCATCGCGTCCGCGTAAGCGCTGTTGTAAAGGATAATGACTCTTCGCTTTTCAACTTCGTTGTCGCCGATGACGTCGAAGTGCCGCCTGACGCCCAGTCAGGCGGCAACAGCCAGCCGTTGGAACGTACCATTCTGTGGAATTCACCTGCTTTCGGCACACCGATTTTCTGGGGATTCGGCGAATATGGCCAACCCCACCTTTATCACCTGCAGACCGTTTTGTACACGATAGATGAAGAACCTACTGTGGCGGATGAGACTTATGACCGTTTCGGCTTCCGTCAGTTCCGCGCCGCAGGCACCGAATTCCTGTTTAATGAAAAGCGTTATTTCATCCGGGGCGACCTGATCTCCCGCCAGTGGCCTTTCGTGGAAAACCCCAGCTTCATAACCGCCTTCTACCAGGCCATGCGACAGGCACAGGTCAGTTTCCAGCGGCTGCACTCCTGTGATACGAACAATTTTGACACCCGCGGCTGGTTCGAGGTGGCCGACGAATTCGGGCACCTTGTCGAGTCGCAGCTTGAGGCGGACAACATCGAAGCCAAGCTTCAAGATTACAAAAGCCTCTGGAAATCATACGTCAACTATCACTTCAATCATCCCAGCCTCGTGATGTGGTGCCTGGACAATGAGCATTTCAACATTCCAAATCCCGATGACCCGAACGCGGATATATCGGACTGCATTGCCTCAATAAGCGAACCAAACGTCGCTCCTTACAACGAACTGGCCACCTATGTCCGCGGTCTGGATGAAACACGCGTCCTAGACTTTCATCACGGTTGGGCGCTTTGGCTTGCCGTAAAGCGGGGCTGGTTCGACCCCAACAATCTGATGACTTTCAACGTTCACCCCTACGGCGACCTTCCAGCGCAGATTGATTTGGCCAAGACGGCCTTGGCCGATAAGGAAGCAGCGTTTGATGGCAGTATTCCCGTATTGGTCGGCGAGTTGTTTGATTCGCCAAGGTGGGTCGACCTGATCAACGAACCCGTCTTGAGCTATGGAGAGGCTTCCAGGAGGGGCGAAGTGTTCTATGAAGACCTGTTGGATGTCTATGAGTACGGTGTCGCCGGCTCGATATGGTGCAGTCTGGAGAGGACCGGCTATATCGGCCACAAGAGACCTGATCCAAAATACCCATACATGTTCGCGGGACCGTGGTCGGATCACGCCGTCGAATTAACCCCGGAAGGAGAGCTTGCCGGCGAAAAGATATGCAAGGTGAAAGTCCACTGGCCCAGCCTTTCCGGCGAAGGGACCAAGGCGGAGTTTATCAGGATAAACTACACCACCAGGGGCCAGGGCGGAGGATGCGGCCATAACATAAACTGGTTCGATCCCGGCAGGCCGATCTTTGCGCCTTCGATCACGTATGCCAGGGCCAAGAGGGCCTACATGGATGTTCAGAGACAAGAACAAGGATACGCAGAACTGGGTCCCGACGAGCGGGCCAACGAAATACTGGTCTGCTTCGGTATTTCGGGCGAACCGCGTGAAGGGGCCTATGTTTACCTGGTCCCGCTTGACGGGCAGTCGCCCCCCGCCTCCGCCGTAACCACGGATGAGAAAGGCACCGCGTGGTTTAGGATATGGGATACAGGCAGCTACCGTGTCGAGACCTTTTACAAAGAGACGGTATATGAAGCACTCTTCGAGGTGCAGTCGCGGCCGAAATTGACATCCACACCGGGATACGCCCACTTGATACCTGTGACCGTCGGCCAGATTGATAATTCATGCTGTGCCGATGCGCTTGCCGGGACCATAGAGTTCACTGAACATGCAATTCGCCAGAAGGGCGAGCTTCTGATCAACGGTGATATGGAATACTGGATTGATGACGGTATTCTTGCCGAGTGGAGCGACTGGGACGCGAGTGATGTGCCGGTGAAAGAGGAGGTCATCAAGAAGATCGGCAGTTTTTCAGCAAAGCTTGTCGGGGATTCGGCGCAGATATTGCAGCCGATGCTCCTGCGTCCTGGAAAGACCTACACGATCTCCGGCTGGATACGCAAAGGCTCAGGGGACCCCGCCGGATGCGGGAAAATCGCCATACAAGGTGTTGTCAAAGAAGGCGATAAAGACCTGTGGAAGTGGGTGTGGGAGGAGAAAGGTTCGGAAATGCCTTATGAATGGACGTACATAGAAAAAGACGTAACCGCTCCGATAGCCGATCAGCCGGCCTGCGCCATCTTTTGTGTCAACGATTCAATGGGCGAAGGCGGCTTCTGCCACTACGACGGCGTATCCGTATGTGAGCAGGGCCCTTGATATCTACGATAAGGAGGACAATGAGATGAAGATGCTGATTAGATTCACCACGATAGTGATGACAAGCTTGGCAAGCAGCTATATAAACCCGGTTCTCGCGAGCGAATTTACGAATCCACCTGAGGGTGTCGCACCGGATTGGAGGACCGACTTTCCGTATCGGCGCAACCTGGAATGGGACTTTGATCGCGACCCAACAATTACGCCACCAGCCGGCCATTTCAATGATGCTACTTACGATATCCATTATGAGGGCACCGATGACCCTGTCCTGTGGCTGCTTGACTATGCAGAGTTCGAAGGTCCGGTTCAATGGTTCTCCGACCTTGGTGTGATCGGCATTGACAACACAAGCGGACTTCTCGATACCGAGGGTTTTGCGGTATTCCACATAGGCGATAGTGCCCCTTCATTGCCAGTCAAGCACCTGTGGGCGGAATTAGCCTCCTTGCAGCCGATGCCGTTCCAAGACCTTGTGGTCCCGGATTTATGGGTTCCGAACGATGCCAATTGGTCGTGGCAATCATGGCAGTACTACGACGGCATCGCGCCCGCTGTTCTCGAGCTCGACTGGTGGCAGATAAAGCCAGACACGGCCTGGCAGGACGTTGTGCTGTGGATTCAAGCCCCGGCGGGCATGGCAGTTTATGTTGACAGCTTTCACATCGCCGTAGAAAGCGTACCCGAACCCGCAAGCCTCATTCTGCTGGCTTTGGGGGGAATTGCTTTTGCGCCAATCCGATCCAGGCGCCTGTAAGAAACCGGCCCGGCGCAACGTTCAGCGACAGAGCCGATGCTGCTGATGCGGTTCTCCAAAAGCCACACGTCATTTCGCTTCCTCACCTGTTCCCCTGAGCACTATTTTAACCCAGGCACTATGGATTCCACTGGCCCGGACCGACCCGCGTCAGTATAATTAACCGCCATGCCAATCTTGGGAATTAGAATGCTGGAAGAGCTGATCGGCCCCAAACGCCCGGTAACCTGGTCCCTGCAGTTCTGGCCCGTCTTCGTGGCGTCCTTTCTCTGTGCCCTTGCGGCCACGTGGCTGTGCAAGAAGTTGGCCTCGCGTCTGGGAATCGTCGACCGCCCCGATGCCAAGGTCAAGACGCACCGGGAGCCGGTGGCCTACCTGGGAGGCGTAGGGATGTTCGCGGGGTTGGTGGTGGGGGTATTGGCGGGGGTTTACTTAATGCAGGGCACCGAGCACTTTGCGTGCGTTCTTCGGTGGCTGTTGGGGATACTGGCAGGAGGCGCGATAGCCTGTTTTATCGGCCTGGTGGATGACATTGTGGAACTGAAACCACGGCAGAAATTCATCGGCCAGATCGTGGCGGCCGGGGCCCTCATAGTCGTCGGCATAAGGCCTGTTCTGCACCACTTTACCGACACGCTTGGTTGGCAGATGCCGTGGAGCATCGAGTACATTCTGGGCGTGCCAGTTGTGATTTTCTTCGTTTTGGGCGCGACGAACTCGCTGAACCTGATCGACGGCCTGGACGGCCTCTGCGCCGGCATAACTCTCATAATAACCTTCGCCTACTTCCTGCTGGCCGTTCATCTCTCGACGTGGGGGTTCAGCGCCGTCGGTGATCCCGTGCGGATCATAGTCTGCCTTGCCCTGGTAGGAGGCGCCGCCGGCTTTTTGCCTTTCAACCGCTATCCGGCCAAGATCTTCATGGGCGATGCCGGCAGCATGCTTTTGGGTTTTAACGTGGCCGCACTGATGATACTGTTTGCCGAATCGATTCCACGATGGTGGATGGCCTCCATCGTTATCTTCGGCCTTCCCATACTCGACACCGCCACCGCCCTTGTCCGGAGATGGCTGAACAAAAAGCCCCTGTTCGTCTCCGACCGCGGCCACCTTTACGATCAGTTCATGGACCGCGGGCATTCTCAGGAACGGACGGTGAATATCTTCTATAACCTGGCCCGGGTGTATGCTTTGATCGGACTTGTCATGAGCCAAATCAGAACAAGGTACGCCCTGATAGTCTACATACTGGTGGTTATGGTCTCAGGGTTGATGGTATGGAGGAAAGGCTATCTTAAAATGGAGGGCATCAGAGGGACGATTAAACAATAATGGCCGCATCTGGCCTGCCCCCTCCGCTGATCCTTCGCACCTTCACACTTTCGCACCTTATCACGCTGTTCCTGGTTTTGTGACCGGGAACAACTTCTTACAGCCTTTTTCTGCGAAGCATGAACGCCCCGAGGCCGAGCAATACCGCCGTCATCGGCTCGGGTATCGTTCCGAATTCGCTGTTGTGGTCGAGTACCGCCCATACCTTGTTGTTGGTCGTATCGACCCCGTAGCTGCCGAGGTAGTCGGAAAGCATGAAATCGGTATATTCGGCCGTGAAATCGGCAAACCCTCCCTGGTAGTTGGCCACCGCCTTGCTGCCAGTGGCCGAATTCCCATGGACGGCATTTATCCATTCCTGCTGATCCGTCAAATTCCCAAGGTGTTTGTGGGCCTCATCCTCGAACCAACCCAGGTAAAGCCAGTTACCCTGGGCGAGATGGTTTTCCTTCTCCGAGGTAAGAGGTGGATCGTCTATGACTATCGCGCTCTCGTCGTAATCCAATTCCATAACATAAGGGCCGACGACGCCGGTCAGCTTAACCACGTCGCTTACCCCCGCGTAGGCATCATAGGCCATTGGCGGCCATTGCATCCCGCCGGGGGCTCCCGGATAGTCACGGGCGTCGATTTCGATATCCGTTCTCGTCCGCCACTGCATGGAGACCGTGACGGTGGACTCTGACGTGTTAATGCCATCCTGGATTACCATTGTGCTGCCGAGCATCGGATATTCATACCCGCGATACTCGACCCCGACGACGGTACTGCCTATACCGGCGTATGACGCATCTGGATCCACATTCTCAGTTACCGCTGTCCCGTAGGTATGCAGCTGGTCTTCAGTATAGCTTCCGGCCGTGTAGCTCTGATGAGCGTCTTCAACGTTCTGAATGGCTGCCATGGTTGGTTGGGCGGGTAGCGCCGCGGCCCAACAGGCCAGAATCGCTGTCAGCAACAATTTTCGAGGTACTACAGAAGACGGGTGTTTCTTGTGTTTTCGCGGTAATTGTGTCCGTTCCATATTGACCTCCTGAAATACTCTTTGACTAGGGCAAACAAAAAACCCGGCACCAATCCCCCTGGGATTGTTACCGGGTCTAGTTTTTTTTACCTAGTCGGCGATCTAAAACTGACTACTTTATATCATATTGTTACCAGACTGTCAACACGTTTTTTACCTTTTACATTTTTTCAAAAAAAACGCTGCGAGCCTGATTGGCCTTAAAGTCTTTATTGGCAAGTAGTTGCCGCTATGGCACCTTGCCCTGACCCCTAATATGGGGTTCTGGGACCCTCTTCTGCAGACTGCCGGGGGCTTGTTCAGGGGCCATGTACGTTCCCGCAATGCCCTTTCTTGGGTGCTCTATGGATCGTCTCGCAAAGCCTTTCGATATTCATCCATCCTGGGCTTGTACCACTCTATCGCCCTTGATATCCCGCTGCTCAAGTCATACCTGGGCTGATAGTTCAGTACAGCGCCGGCCTTGGAGATATCAGCCACAAACCGGCATACCTCCCCCGGCCGATTCGGTTCGTAAATCAATTTGCTCCTGGAACCGGTCAATTCGATAATCCTGCGGGCCACCGTATCGATTGAGTAACCTTTCTGGGTGGCGATGTTGTAAAACTCGTTTTTGGAAATCTCAAAAAGCTCCAACGCCTTCACCACTCCGTCGACACTGTCTTCGATATAAGTAAAATCCAGGATCTTGTCGCGGCCGAAAATATGTATGTCCGCGCTTTTCAGGGCCTGCGAGATAAAAAGCGGAACGAGCCGGTCGCTGTAATCATACCTTCCGTAAACGTTCGAAAACCGGACAATAACGTGTTGGATGCCGTAGCACTGTTCATAGGCGTGAATCATCGCTTCGCCGGCGATTTTCGTTGCAGTATAGCTGCTTTCGCAGTTCTTGACGTAGGCCTCATCCTCGGAGTGTATAATGTAATCTGTATTACCATATACCTCCCTTGAGCTTGCGAACAGGATTTTTTGGATTTTACGCTTTCGGATAAACTCCAGGACGTTGTATAGAGTCAAAAAGTTATCCCGTGCCAGATCGGGCTGCTGCACCAGCTTGAACACCCTGGCATTGGCCGCAAGATGCACGACGACGTCGAAGTTGCCCTTCAACTTTTGCAGGCTCTGAATGTCCCTCAGGTCCGCGATAACAGTTCTGCGACTTACCTCTTCGTTCCACCTGTTTTTCCTTTTATCAACCCCCACCACGTCCGAACCGAGCGCCAGCAGCGCCTCGCACAGGCAATTGCCTATCGTACCAGAACTGCCGGTGACGAGAATCCGCGATTTGTTCAATTCCATAATCCCAACACCTTCAAAACCAATTGTCTATTTAGCCGCAGATTGCGCAGATTTTCACAGATTGACGCAGATTCATATTGCCCGATTCTTGGTTCTCTGCCAAGGGCAGAGCCCTCAAGTATCGGGCAAAGAGTCAAGCAATCCGCAGTGCGGATCGCAGTGTAATGTCCTTTTCGGCCGTGGGCCGAAGAGGAGTTTGTTGTTACTATTTCACCATTTGCACTGCAAATGGCTGGCAGTGTTTGGTCGGTTTCTGGGTTTTGCCGAAGAAGTCGGCAAAACCCAGAAACCGACCAAGAAAATCTGAGTAAATCTGTGCCAATCTGCTTAATCTGCGGCTAAATAAAAAAAACAGGTGGCTAAGCTAATCTTCAAAGCCCGGCACCTTGGCCGGCAGGTCCGCAACGCCCTTCCTCCGAAGCACCTCCGCAATAGCCGGCCAGATTGCAGCCAGCGCCGGCCTCACGGCGAACTTCTCCCGCATACGTTCCTGTGCCGCGGCGCCCATTTTTGCAGCCAGATCCGGATCTTCAAGCAGCCTTTGCACGGCACGACAGAACTCATTCACGTCTGCCGGTGGCACCAGAAAGCCGGTTTCATTATCCACAATAATATCCCTCACGCCGCGGATATCATAGGCCACGGCCGGCTTTGCCGCCGAACCGCACTCCAGAAGTATCTGTGGCAGCCCTTCCCTGTAGACGCTCGGTAGTACTAGCAAAGAGCAACGGGCGAGAAGCAGCGGAATGTCGTGCGTGAACTCGATCACCTTTACATGTTGACCGATAGTCTGGGCCTGGGCCCTCGTTTTCTTCCACAAGGGCCCTTCTCCGGCCATAATAAAGTCGACATTTGGTCCAACCCGTCTTGCAAGCTCTAGAACATCTTCTGGTCGTTTTGTCTTCAGGAATCTGCCCAGGAACAGGACCATCTGATTGCCGCTTCTCAAACCGAATTTTTTTTCGATCCGGTCGATTTCCGATGGCTCAGGTTTAATGGAGAAATTCTCAAGCACCACACCGGGGCCTGGCACTTGGTACACCCCGCCGTTTTTGGTGGTCAGCCTTACTGTCTCGGCCGTTCGGGCGTCATCGCTGTTTACCACAAGCGCCGCATCAGTGTACCTGGCGCAGAACTTCTCGATTTGGCGAAAGAGAAAGTGGACCAGCCGGGACTGGCCCGGCGCAAACGGCAGGCCGTGAGCGAAATAGATTTTCGCCGGCACAAGATCCCTGGCTGCGCATCTGGCGATCCAGCTCATGGCTGGCGTATGGACGATCATCACATCGAACCGGCTCGATTTCAGCAGCGACCGCACCGCTCGATAAAGCCGCCACCACGTAACCGGGTTGCTCCACCTTCCGGCGGGCAGCGAGTGGACCTTCGATTCGCTCCGGCACAACGGCTCCCACAGGGCGCCTATGGGCATGCAGGCGAATTCCACCTCGGCACCGGCAGCCCGCAGGGCCTTGTTCAGGGGCGGCATAAACAGATGCAACGGCCCCGCCTGACTGGCTATTTGCAGTACTCGCATGGCTACTGAATAGGCAAAGATTAGAAATGATTAAATGACTAACACCTTATACCCTGAATAGATGGCAGAGTGCCAGGCCTAGAAGATGAACGCATATATTTTCCAGTAGGAAATATTACCATAACTTATATCCGCGACCTCTAAAATCCTTGTAGGATTCCCACGTTGGGAATGAGAAGTAAGAGCCATCGCCTTCTGGATAGAATGGTCTTACTGTGCCGGTCTCTATTTGTCCGACTGCCTCTATCAAAAGTTCTGCGCCTTTGATTTTAGTAACGCGCAACATGTTATCCAAAGTAGTACTGCCTGGGACCTCAACTTCATCTTGCATAATTATCTTGCCAGTATCAATTCCTTTTTCGATATAGTGGACGCTAATACCTATGGTGGTTTCACCGGAGGACATTGCCCAATAAGTAGGATAAAGTCCACGGTATTTGGGCAACTTCGCGGTATGTATGTTAATGCAACCGTATTTTGGCAATGTGATAAGTTTCTCTTTGAATATCTGAGTAGGAGAAACAGAAGCGATAAGGTCAATAGCAAGCTCGCGGCAGTGCTGCAGAAAATCATCTGAATTGATATTGTCACAGTGCAAATATGTTACGCCATGGGCCTTACAGGTACGCCTTACGGAATACTGTCTATCAGAACGGTTAAGACAAGGAATGGTATCTTGAAGTTTTGCTCTAAGTAGCCTAAAGGCTTGTAAAAGAACGGGTTTTAGGCCAAATGACTTATAAAACTTGCATGCCGCCTTAAACTTGCTCGGTAAAAGCGGGTTTCTCGCGCAAACTACCTCAACAACTTCGGTTTTAATATTCCTTAGAATATAGTCTATAGAAAAGGGCAGGTAGAATTCATCTTCTTCGGTTATAATCAGTATGCGCATCTTGTTACTCCTGACGTAAGGTCGAAAGAGTTTTATTGATGGTGGTAAATTTAAAGTCAGATAGAAGGCGATTAAGCTTGCAGGGGTTGGATTTGCGACCTATTCTCTGTTGCAACCAGTGAACATAGGTGCTGACAGTTTTTCCTTTATGTTTTAAATTGATATCTGTTGGGTCTAATTCATAAGGGTGTAAATAAAACACTCTTATATTCTGGCCTGAAGATTTGCGTATCGCTGAAGAGATTATTTGGTAGGGAACTAGCCGGAGGTAACCGCCGCCGGCAATTGGCCAGTTCACGCCAAACAACCGAATAGTGGTGGGGGGAAATTCCCAAAGATCTTTCAAGATACGGTGCACATTAGGGTTGGCGTCGGGGATGCCGTATAATCCTCTCCGGATCGGAAATATACTTGAATCATAATTTAAGCCCATCTTTTTCAGTGAATCCAAGGCCCATAAGGAGCTTTTTGTTATGGACCAATATGGAGCGCGATATCCCTCTATAGTGTTGCAGCCAGCGTTGGTTAGAAACTCTATTGATAACTTGAGATCAGTTTCAAAATTTTCTTGGCTCATGTTATATACAAGCTGGTGACAGTATCCGTGTGTTGCTACTTCATGGCCTTTGTTAAGGATTTCTTTTACTAGGTCAGGATAGTGTTCTGCAACGGTTCCGAGAACAAAAAACGTTCCGTGATTTTGTGTTTTCTCCAAAAGTTCGAGTGTCTTTATTGTGTTGCTAATCACGCTATAGTCAGGCCTTGCTCCATGTTTTATGTCTGAATCCTTAAAAAGATCAAGAGAGGAGTGGTACCAATCTTCGACATCTATAGAGATAATATTTTTTGTATGTGATAACATGACTTTGGTTTTGCGTGTTATAAATCTGCCTGATCTATGCTAAGGCGTAGGACTATAACCTACCTGCATTTTCAATATGTGAGGACAGCCGTCTCCAGTCACTTACATGTAATGGGATAGTTGCCAATCCATAAATTGTACCAAATCCATAACAAAGGTGCATTTGAATGTAAGAAGCCAAGATTAAAGCCAGCAGGTTCAATTGTTTTGTCAAGATGCACATTCTACAAGCATCAAAAATTGCAACGGAAAGATACAAACCTAAATATGCAAATAGCAGCCACTTAAATATTCCGTCTATCCATAAGGTAAAAAGAATGAGGCCTATCAATGCAATTACAAATGCCGCTGGGATGAAATGTCGCAAGCGGAGTCCACCTCCGGTCAACCATAGTGTATATGCGTTCCACTTGCCGTTAGAGAAAGCCTGCTCTCTCAAGCCCTTATATGTTGAACGGTTATGGTATTTCAGTTTAATGGCGGGCGATGCGATGATGGTGTAGCCTGCCTTTCGAACACGCGAAGAGAATTCTATATCTTGGTTCCGTACAAGTAGGGGATTATAGAGGCCTACCTTATCGAACACCTCTCTCTTGGTAAACGACACTCCGAGAGCATCTACTTGACACTCACAATTTCCGCCAGTTCTGAATTTGGCTCCCCCAACACCAAAGAGGCTTGACGTTGCGCAAGCAATAGAGTCTGGCACTAGTCCGGGACCACCTGGTAGGGTCTCCATATACCCTCCTACGCAGCCTGCGCCAGTACGTTCGATGACTTCGACACAGGACTTGAGGTAATCTTGTGCATAAGTAGAATGACAGCCGGCGACGAGAATGTATTCTCCCCTTGCTGCCTTAACACCGAGGTTCATCCCGACAGGCGTTATTTTAGCTGGATTGTCAATCAGCTTCACACGGCTATCGACTTTTACAAATTTCTCGACCAATACGCGAGTCCCATCATTGCTATGTCCGTCGATAACAATAATTTCCATACGGTCATTTGGAAAATCATTATTAAGAAAACAACTGATGGTTTCTGATATGAACTGTTCTTCATTACGCACAGGCAGGATGACGCTAACGAAAGCTTGTCCTATTTTTGGCATGCTGTGAGCTCTGTTCCCAATCCCCTCCATGATGGAGGCGCTATGGCGATTAGCCTTCTTTAGTGGCCTTTGCGATATCTTCCGCGTCAAGCAGGCTTTGCAAAATTACATAGAATCTGCTTGGGAGTAGCCAGCGAAGCGGTTTTCGGAAAAGCCAGGCTACAAACAGCACTGCTCGAACAGAAGGCCTGAGGTATAGTCCCAACCGACAGTAGTCTTTTCGCCACCCAAGTCGCTGCAAAAAAACCTCGATCTGTGTGTCATGTAACAAGGCTCGGCACCCGTTGTCGATTTCCTTACAATGTCTTTCTTTGAGGTAGTGATGTGCTATCGTATAGTATAATGCATACATTGGATATGACTGTGAATAGGCGGGGTCAAACTGTGAGCCATATATTCGGACAGTGTCGCCGGAAATCTGTAGCGTGGCGTATGCAGCTAGCTTGTTGTCAGTGAAGACACCAAGCGCTTCCCGGCCTGGTTCCCGCGAATTGTCGATCATGGCCTTTCTGAAATTTTCCGGCGAAGAGGGGGTAAAATTGGTATAACGAACACATGCATTCAAATATACGTCATACCCGTTATTGGAAAGCCACTCATAGCTTACTGGCTGGACACTACAACGTTGCAAGCCTCGGCGCACGTAGTAGCGGCCCTTCTTATTTTCTATCTTGCCTATATCGTAGTCAGGGGTGCTACATATACATCTGTACCAAGGTCCACATTGGGTGAGACCATAATCATAGGTCCAAAGGGCTCCTAGTGCACCTTGTTCTCGCACATACCGGCGGACAGCACCGAGGTTGAGGTTCTCGTTTAAGAACTTGCCTCTATATACTAAGAACTTGCCGGCAGCTTGTTTTTGCCAATCGCTATTAGAAAATATTGACTTGTTGGCAATCATGGATTAAGTGTTGATTTACTTCATAGTTCTGCCGTACCAATACTTTGCGGTATAAATTCAGTTTTCCTTATAATACCCCAGAACCATTGTGTCTGAACATATCGGCCGCGGCATCTTGCTCCTGACTTTTGTACTCCTCTTATGCTTGGCAGGTTGTTTTTATGAACCATAATCCAGAATTCATGGGCCTGGGAAATTGATTTAACGATTTGCTGTAATACAAAAGGATATATATTCTTACCTTTGTATAAGGGCGATGTTTGACAAGGGCCTATCATGAATGAGTGTTTTGGTAAAAAGGGGTATTGCCTATTACATTTAATGGAGGGGGAAACCCAACCAACATGGACAAGCGTTTCGCCCGACCATGATAAGGCAACATAAGTAAAGGGGCTTCGAAATACAAGTCGTAAATAGGAAAAAGCCCAGAATCCTTGGAGTCTAATAATCTGCCTGACTGTCTTTTTGTTTAAGCGATATACGGGGACAATTCTGCTTGCCAAGGGAATTTTAGGCCTTACTTGGGCTATGCCAAGATCCTGGCTTAAAATAAAGACCTGACCAATATATTTAGAATAAAATCTTTTCAAGTATATCGTACGATGCTTCTGTAATTATGAATATAGTTACACCGGCAGAGATACAAATACTCATATATTTCTTTCTAATTGCTTGACGGCTCTTGCATATGTAGTAAATTCAACTTTATTACCCTTCAAGTAATCTACAGTCCAGATGTACCAATCTTTGAAGCTTTTGAAGCTATCGCTGAAATACCTGTCATGGAACAATATAGTTAAGTACTTTATGCCTGAATTGTTTATTTCTTCAATTTTCGCCTCGGTCTTGGTCTTGGCCTGTTCAAGTGTCTGGTTTTGCCATCGGCTATTGTGCTCAAAAAGATAAGTATCCATGATATGCAGAGGAAATTCCCACAATGTGTTTGTTTTGAATGGCCCCGCATTTCTGGCTAATGTACTATCAAATAAGTATCCAGCTTCACTTAGAAGGCTGAGTGTATTTATAGAATTTCTCAAGTAATGCATACGGATGCCAAAAGTAGTTAAGCCTGAAAACTTCTTAAAGGTTTCATATTCATATTGTATCCCATAGAGGTTATTATATTTAACCCCATGTACACCAACATCAAATCCACGATTAAGGATTTGGTTTGTCCAATATTTGGCATCTGACAATGAATATGAAAGACCACCTCCTTTTGTGACGCCAATGAAAAAAGTAGAAGGGACCTTGTTCTGTTGATCAAACTTTATCAGTTCATCCAGGTTGTGCAACTGGTTTTCTGCAAGCTCCTTGAAACGCGAAAAGTACTCTGAGCAAGAGATGCTGCCAATAGCCAGCTCAAGGGAACTTCTGGCGATGAGCTTTGGAATCGCCAAGTCGATCTTGTGTTCCCATGCGGTAATCAGATCGATGTCATGAGAGATTATAGCTTTCATTAAAACAAATCTCTCTTAAAAAACTTTAGTATTATTTCAAGCGGTAATTTCGCTTTATTCACTCTGTAGTACGGCGTCAATTGTCCACCAAAACCCCGGAAGTATTTTTCAATCTGAGGCACCATAGAACCTTCGAAGTCGAAACATTTTAAACCCAGACTGCGGGCGTAGTTTATTGCTTCCCATACAACCAAGGCTCCAGCTCCGTGATGCTTGCTGTCATGATCATATCCACCTAAAAGATAAAAGGCCGTCTCTTTATCGTAAACACAATATGAGGCAGCAATGGGATTGGCACCTCTAAAGGTTACAAAAGCAAAACTATTATCATTTTTACCAAAATCAAAAAGAACCTTATCTAAATAATATTCACTAGCAACTATGTTCTGCCGTGCGTATGTCTTTAGAACTAGAGACTTTACGACATTGAGATCGTCTATGCGCATTACAGCCAAGCCATCTTTCGTTGCCTTCTTTAGATCTCCTCTTCGCCCTGAAGACATTCCTTTCTCGATGGTTTCCAAGGATTTTTGTAGATCCAAAATATAAGTGTATCGTGGTATAATCTTAAAATTTCTCCAAATAAAAGGCTGGGCATCTATTATGTGTTTGTTCAAGGAGACAGAAAAGACTGAATACGGCATCTGTTCTATAAAGTCTGCAATTGAAGCTAATGTATCCTTCCACAAATCCATAATTGCGACGGGGTTCTTGGCTCTAATCCTAAGAAATGGACCGATTGTTGGTGTAAGAGGTGCATCTCTATATATTTTTAAAAAGCTTCGCTCTTCTTTGTAAAGAGAAAAGCCACCTGTCAGATTGTTTCCTTTGTCATAGATCCCGTATAAGCGCACCTTGTCCCCAAACATCTTCAACCACTGGGTGGTATTGAATATGTTTCCATAGGTCTTCGCCAACTCTTCGTAGATTGCTCTGTTAGAATTATGTATTTCTTGTATAATCATGTTTTTCGGGAGGAGGCAGCAACTTAATTCAACAAGTTTTTGTACAGCGTTATTAAACGATTGCTTTCTGTTTCCCAGTTAAATTCTTGTTGGCTCAATTGTCGACCGTGTGCTCCTAGGCGATTGGCTTCGTCAGGTCTATCTATGAGGTACAAGATGTTCTCTGCAATGTGTGCGGGGATATGAGGGTTTGTAAATAACGCACAACCAGCGAAGGTGTTTTTCCAATATGGAAAATCAGACATAACAATTGGCAGGGAGCAGGCCATATATTCATAGCCTTTGATGGGCAAGCTTGTAAGATAGTATTTTATTGGATATAAAAGGCAGATTCCGATGTCAGCTATTTTCATATAGCCATAAACTTCTTTCAGCGGGACGAATCCTAGATATTTTGTATGTTTCCAGCCTCCTGAGGCCGCGCACTCTTTTTTAAACTCCTCACTTTCCCATTTCCCCAAAAGCCATAGTTCGCCCCTATCGCCAATTATTTGCATGGCATGGATTAATTCTCTTATTCCCCGTATCTTTGTTAGCCAGCCGGCGTAAAAGACGATTGGTTTAGCGGTACGTTTTTGCAGTGGGGCAACTCTGTCTATTAGATCTAAGACGGGTAGATTTCGCACTATCATCGTCTTTTTTGCAGGGAATTGTCTTGCTATGTCGGCAGTCACGGCTACGATCGCATCGAATATGCTAGCCGATGTTTTCTCCAGCATATTAAAAACTATGGATAAGATTCGCCTTAGCCTGTAGCTGCGAATCCATTCTTTATAAAGCAGTTGCTGTGGAAAATCTTCATGAACATCATAGATAACTTTCTTTCCTAGACACTTAAATAACAAACCAATAAGTATTAAGTCGGGATCATGTATGTGATAAATGAGAGCGTGTTCCACCAATCCAAATCTAAATAATCTCCAAGTGGTTTTTGTCATTCTCTCAAGTCTATCTATGGGTTTGTGTAATGGAACAATATGTACACCGCTTGTACTCTCTCTTTTATCATGCGGAGCGATGAGCACGACATGGTAACCTGCATTTGCCAATGTTCTTGCCTCTTTTTGAAAAATCCTGTCATCAAAGACGGAATGTGAGGAAGACAAAATGCAGATTTTAAGTTTGCTTTTAGGCATCTGAGCTCAGAACCAAAATTCGTCGCGGTGGGGGTAGAAGTAAATACAAAGGTCCCGACAGATTGGCAGTCTGCGATATCGCAACAGCTTGTTCATAGGCTTATCCGGCTTTGCTGAGTTGAGAGCATAGCTGCATCAGACTTTCAGCGGCACCGGTCCAGCTATAGTGTTCACATACTATCTGGTGCACCTCTTTTCTTCTGGACTGGTAGTGCTTTGTTTGCTCCAGAACCCGGACTATCGACTCGCCAAGGTGATCTTTGTCGCCTGAGCGGAAAGTACCTGGCAAAGCCAGGTGTTCCAGGACATCATCCAATCCGCATCCAGCTGGCACGAGTACAGGTACCCCCACCGATACAGCATCCCAGAACTTAAGTGGGCTTATACCATAGCGGAGTTTACGCGGGTCGTAAATAGGGATGACGGTCACATCGGACGCGCTATTGAATACGCTGATGTGTTTGTAATCCATAGGCTCGAGAAATGAGAAGTATTGGCCGAGACCGGCCTGTTCGACCATTCGCTGTATCTGTGGGCGGCTCTGGCCATCGCCAACCAGAACAAATCGGACAGGGGCCGGCGAATTATCGACAACCTGCTTTGCAGCCTGAACTAACAAATCCAGACCTTGCCAGGGAGAAAATGTCCCTGCGAATCCAACGATGTTGCCCTGTTCATCCAGACCCAATTGTCGGCGGGCCTGGCCTTGAGTCATGGGCCGCATAATTCTCGTGTCTACCGCATTCTGTATCACCACTGCGGTATCTGGGTTTGCCCCCCTGCGTATTACTTCATCACGGATACCGGATGTTGCGCAAGCCAGACCATTAACCAGCCGATAGTTGAGCTTGTCAAGCAGCCGTATTATACAACCCAGGGTTTTCCACTGACAGCGCATCTGCACTTCGTCATCTACAATCGCATCCACCTCGGCAATCAGTGGTATGCCTGCCAAATAGCAAATCGGATACATCAAAAAAGAAAAAAAACAGGTTCGGACATAAACTGTGTCTGGCGGATACTTGCGCAGCCAGCACGGCAGGCAAAAAACTGTGAGTATCTGTAGAATCGCAAAGCTGACAAAGGAACGTCGTCCTAATCGAATGAAACAAACGTTCTCAGTGGTGATGGTCTCACTAGGCCCGTAAACCGGTATGATGGCATGCACCTGCTTCCCCATTGATTTTAATCCGTGCATCAAGCCCCAAAAATGGACACTCCCACCGGAAGACCGGTTAACACTTTCTGCCCAAATCACCAGTATTTTCATAATTGGGAGAGGAGGGTGTATCTAACGGATATCATTGAATGAGTTCTTCGTAAACAGCTCTTAATGCGGAGGAGCTACCACGCCATGAAAACTTCTCTTTTACAATTTTTCTGCCACGCATGCCCATATTCTCTCGCAAATAATTACTACTAAGCAGCTGATCTATTGCCGTAACTAACTGGTTTATATTCATCGGTTCTATCAGGATCCCACTATTTCCGTCGGCCACAACCTCTGGAATGCCCCCAACTTTTGTTGCTACTATGGGCAAGCGACACGACATAGCTTCTAATACAACATTAGGGAGGCCCTCAGCATAAGTTGGAAGAACAAATATATCTGCAGCATTCAGCCAATCGGGGATTTCTTCGTGTTTCATTTGTCCAGCAAAAAAAAATCTTGCCAGTAAGCTGTTGGATGTGGCTATTTCAGTTATTGTGTTAAATGCCGGTCCTTTACCGACGAAAACTAACCATGAATCGGGGTGTTTTGAATGCAACTTGACAAAAGCATGTGCCAGCTCTAAAACACCTTTTGCCCTATAAAGATGGCCGATAAACATAATTACCTTTTGCTCAAGTGATATTCCTATTTTCTGCCTTATGCGCATACGTGCTTCTTTGTTCGTCGTAAAGGCTTCAGTATTACAGCCATTGTAAATGACTTTAATATCTTTACGTGGCCTTGCTATAGTTTCGGCTGCAATCTTCAATGCTGCGCTAACAGTGGTAACCTGGTCAGCTTGAGATAAGACGCTTTTCGTTAAACGGAAGGTTTGTTTATTGTATGCAGGTGATGTATTAATATCGCCACCTCTACAACTACATGCTAAGGGAATATTGTGTCGTTTTTTTATCAACAAACCTACGTAACCGCTAGGCGTAGCGGTGTAGGCCTGCAGCACATGAGGCTGAAAGTCCTTCATCATTGAATTAATTAAGGCGGATATTCCATAGTATCGTGTATAACAAGAAATGCCATGAAACCATTTGCCAGGTAATCTTATATACCGCGGATGATGTACAAGTATGCCGCCCATATCCTCCTTCTGAGCGATCATCGCATATTCTCGCCATCTGGGTCTCATCCAGAGAAAGAAAGGAGAATGGGGGATAGGGGTAATGACCCGTATACTGCAATTAGCATTACGCAGATGTTTAAGTTGGTTGTAAATAAAAATGCCATCAGTAGGATCAGCATGATTCGGGAACATCTGAGAAATAACCAATACGCGAATT
>Ga0180433_10005006_pt1 | contig 18247 bp, 13 predicted proteins | sample SS_ome_8_FD_132980 | JGI IMG/M metagenome (GOLD analysis project Ga0180433, IMG submission 132980) | Hypersaline lake sediment archaeal communities from the Salton Sea, California, USA - SS_1_D_1 metaG | ecosystem: Environmental > Aquatic > Non-marine Saline and Alkaline > Hypersaline >... | reverse complement strand
AGAAAAAGTTTTTCTGGGTGATTGTGTTATTTCGTAATATAGCTGTCTTTTGTTGTTGGTTAGAAGATTTCTTCGATAAACTGATCAATTTGTTTTGCACTAACTTTTTCGCCCATGGCGCGGTAAAAACTCTCATCATAATCACGTGTTTGTACGACGACCGGCATTGTCATAGCATGGCCCAAAAGAAGGGCTTGTTTTTTGCTATCCAGGGAGGAAAGTATCGATCTGAGGTTAGAGGCACCGCTGATACCTGTCAGAACAGCCTGAATGTCCTTTTCATCGTTCAATTGAGCAACAATTTTGGTGCCGATTTGTGAGATTATCTCTGGGTCTATGCCAGAAGGGCGTTGATCGACAACTAAAAGCGAAACGTAATATTTTCTCATCTCTCGGGCGATAATGCCAAAAATGGTTTGGCGAGCGGCTTGTTGGTTTAAAAATTTGTGTGCTTCTTCAATGGTGATCATCAATTTTTTTGGTTCGTCTTCTTTTTTTTGTGACCCTAAAAATTTTTCTGTTTTTTTAACATACTGCGTGTGAATTCTTCTGGTGATAATGTTTGCGATAAGCAGGTAGCAAAATGTGGAAGTAAAGTTTCCAAATTCAACAATTACGTTTATTCCTTTGTCGATACATTCTATCATTTGATCAATTACGGAGTTATCTTTGTATGCACCTGATGAGCGTGAAACAAAAAATGGTAACCGCTCTATTCTTTTTAATTTTCTGTACAAAGCTGCGATAGATTCTGGATGAGCACCCAGTTCTTGTGCAAAATCTTTTAAATTTTCACCTTGCGATAGCAGTGCTTGTAGCCAATTTCTTTTATGTTTTGTGGCAATTAAGTATGCAGCTTCAAGTGCTGTTGCGTGCAAGTTAAGCTCACTTTGCAAAGAAAGAACATCTTCAACATGAATTGATTGAAAATCGAGTGTAATGTCATAATCAGGAGAACCGCCACGTCGTCTCGTGGAATCTGGGTCTAGCGAAAAGATTGCGACTTTATCTGGAAATAATGTTTTTAGTCCTTTGACAAACGATTGCCCTTTGCTTTCTTGTCGTGCCTGCAGTCCATATTCGCTGTGCATGTCAAAAATTACGTTAACTGCTTTTTCATTTTTGATAAGTCCTGCAAGTACAAGACGTGTCAAAAATGTTTTTCCTGTTCCGGTTTTTCCAAATATGCCATTACTTCGTTCGGTTAATTTTTCTAAATTCAAACAAACAGGTGTGTGCATATCGAGTGGTGTTCCAATATTGAAAAATCTTTTACTTGGATCATCCTCATTGCCAAAAATTAATGCGACATCTTTGTTGCTTGCCTCGTATACCTGTGAAAAATGGGGCGGTATAGTTTTAACAGGAGAAGGGATTTCATCCTCGCCGAGCATCAACATCGGTTTTAGATTTGCCGTCGCGTAGATGTCTTTTTTTTGTAAAAATGATGATAAAATATTTTCTTGTTCTGCCGGAGGAAACAAAAGAATGTCCGGGCTTGTAACTTCGAGTTTTAGATCTGTGATTAATGAAAAAAATTTATGTTGTTTGCCCTCGATTGAAACAAACTTTCCAGTTTTTATTGTTTCCAGATGAGTTTCTGGATTGATGCGTAGTACAAATCCTTCGGTCAGTGAGCCTGAGATGATGTGACCAAGTTTTTTCTTCATAGATTTTTTGGTGCTTTTGTCAAAAGCAATGTAACAACTTTTCGTGCAACTTCAACGGTGCCACCTTCTGGAGTAATTGTTTCCTGTTTTCCATTTTTTAAACAGAACGAAATTTCTTCTCCTTCAGAAAGTGTTGCTAACATTGGAGCGTGATCTTTTAGAATAACGAAATTTCCTACATGGGTATCGACATCAACCCACGCAACTTCAAATTCTTGATCAGTTTCTGGACTAATAATTCTTAATTTCATAATTTTCGCTACAACGTTTTAGCTTTTTCGTACGCTTCTTCCAGTGTTCCCACCATGTAAAATGCTTGTTCTGGTAAATCGTCACAGTCACCGTTGATAATTTTCTCGAAATCTTCGATAGCTTTTTCTCTTGGAACATATTTGCCAGCCATGCCTGTGAAAATTTCTCCAGCGAACATAGGTTGTGTTAAGAATTTTTGTACGCGTTTTGCGCGGCCGACAAGAACTTTGTCTTCTTCAGAAAGCTCATCCATACCCAAAATTGCAATAATATCTTGTAACTCTTTGTACCGTTGCAAAATACTTTGGATACTTCTTGCAACCTTGTAATGTTTTTCTCCGACAATGTTTGGGGACAATCCTTTTGATGTTGATTCAAGTGGATCGACGGCAGGGTACAAACCAAGCTCTACAAGTTTACGTGAAAGAACAGTGCTTGCGTCCAAATGCATAAACGTTGTTGCAGGGGCAGGATCTGTAATGTCATCTGCAGGAACGTAGACAGCCTGAATTGATGTGATCGAACCGTTAATGGTGTTTGTTATTCGTTCTTGAAATGCGCCCATTTCTGTTGCAAGGGTTGGTTGATATCCAACGGCTGATGGCATACGTCCAAGCAATGCAGAAACTTCAGAACCAGCTTGTACAAATCTGAAAATGTTATCGATGAAAAGAAGTACATCCTTTTTTTCTTTGTCTCTGAAATATTCAGCCATGGTAAGACCGGTTAGCCCAACACGCAACCGTGCGCCGGGCATTTCTCCCATTTGTCCAAATACCAAAGCTGTATTGTTGATAACGCCGGTTTTTTTCATTTCAAGCCAGAGTTCGTTTCCTTCTCTTGTTCGTTCACCAATTCCGGTAAACACAGAAACGCCTTTGTGCTCAACGGCAATGTTACGAATAAATTCTTGTACCAAGATTGTCTTGCCAACACCGGCACCGCCAAAAAGACCAATCTTTGATCCTTTGATGAACGGAACCATAACGTCAACAACCTTCAATCCCGTTTCTTGAATTTCATCTTCAATTTTTTGTTCTATGAATGGAGGAGATGTTCTGTAGATGGACCATTTTTCTTCGGCCTTCATTGGTGGTTTGTCATCAATGGTTTCACCAAGTACATTGAAGATTCTTCCCATCACTTTTTTGCCGACGGGAACTTTGATTGGAGCACCTGTGTCTAAAACCTCTAGTCCTCTTTTAATTCCAAAAATATTTTCAATAGCGATGCATCTCACTGCACCGTCACCAAGCTGCTGAGCAACTTCTAGCGAAGCTTTTGTTCCATTGTCACCTGGAAGCATGACATGTAGTTCGTTTAAAATTGGAGGGGCCGATTCTCTTTCAAATTGAACATCAACAATTGTGCCGCTTATCCGCAGCACAGAACCTATGTTCTTTTTATTTTTTTCAGGATTTTCATTTGCCATTATTTTACCTTATGAGTCGAAGGGGAAATGACAGTATCACTTATGCTATAATGCTAATAGAACATTGGCCGATTGTAAAGGATTGCCGACTATTTGTATGCTTTTTGATTGGATTTATAAAAAAATAAGCAAAAGTTAAGGCGGCCTTTCGACCGCCTCAACTTAGTTTAAAACTATTGTTTTTTTATATTTTTTATTGTTCTTCTGCTTCTGGGGTGCCAACTTCTAAAACAGGTATTACCTTGTCCGCGTTGTCGAGCTCTAGTCGCAAATGTTGCTTTTTTCTCTTAGCTAGCAGAATGTCTGCGTCGTCAAACAGATGCTTTCGCCTTCTTCTGTTTTCTGCGCGCAATTCATCATGAAGTTTAACCCCTCTGGTTCTTAGTTTGTCACTATCAGGTGCCCACATGTCACTACCTGGAACAGGCCTGTCTTCAACAGCAATTACTTCTTCACGGGGTGTTTCACCGTTACCCTCTTCTTCTTCTCTGTCTGTTATATCTTCTATTTCCACCGAACTATTTGGGTGTGGAATTAAGTTGCACCTGTCGATTTTAATAGGTTTTTGCATTGTTTTGCCGCCACCTACTCCTGAAGACAGAGTGTTGACTTTGACGACTTTTTGTCGTTTAACTCCTTCTTCTATTTTGGCAATTTCACATTCAATTTTATTCAAGATTTCTTGCTCTAGATCGTCTCGTTTCATTTTTTGTTTGCTGGTCAAGTAGTACAAGTATGCTTCGTGCATATCAGCTAGTCTGATAAACTTAGATCCTTTTTGTCTTTCTAATCTGTCATCTCTTTCTGCATGCGCATAAATGTCGACTATTTTCTTTAAGCCTCTTCCAGAAATAAAGTTTTGCTCCTTATCATTAGGAATAAGTTTGGTTCCAGCAACAATTTCCTCGAGATATTGTTTTGCTTTTGTTGTGAAGGTGTAACCATTTTTTTCTTTTTGTTCGACAAATTTATCGATAAGTGCTTTTCTCTCTTCTGATGATTGTGGCATTGGAACTTTAACAGGCTCAAACCTATCTGTTACAGCTTTGTCTATGTTTGAATCTATGTTGGTCGCACCAATTATGAGGATATTTGTATTTTTGTTTTCAGGTTTATCTTGATGTACTTCTAGTAGGATAGTTGTAAGCAAGTTTGAGTTTGTATCCTTCTGGCCACCAGTTAATCTTTGTCTGCAAAGTGCATCCATCTCGTCTAAGAACAAGACTGCCACGTTATTGTTTACCACAGGTTTTCTGGTAATAATACTTTCTGCTCTTTTAATTAAAGAAGGCCTACCTGCCGCTCTTACGTTTTCCATAAGGTGTTCAAATACTTTACCTTCAATCCCAACATAAGGGTTTTTAACCGAGCCACCTCCAGGGCAGAAGAATCTAACATTCTTGCCGCTTGCTCTGAGCTTGTTAACCATTGCCTGTACAAGCATTGTTTTACCGGTGCCGGGAGGGCCTGCAAGCATTATATTTTGTACGCGTGCTGCTCCTTTAACCAAGAATTGACGAGTTGCTGCTTTTATTATTTTATTTTCTTTTACGTTGCCGACAACATCATCCATCGAAATTTTTGTCTTTGATTTATCTTCTGGAATTTCATTAACAAACTTCTTTACCTTCCTGATTTCTTCTGTCTCACCAAACCATGCAATGCCGGTAAGTCTTGCTAGCCCGTTACCTATTCCATCAAAAATGCTGTCCGCAACTTTATTTTCAAGTTTTTTCATCATGATTAATGCGATTATTGCTATGGAAGTCCCGATAGCTGTTTTTTTGTAATCGCTAAACATTTTTGCTGTGCCGTTGAAAAAATTAGTATACCAAGGTTTTGGCTTTCTCCACCAAGTGCAGTTGACGTTTGCAGTTGATGCGATAAGGCATCCAACGAGTAGTAGTGAAAGTTTTTTATTTTTGTACATAAGAGTTCCTCTTAGGTTATGTGTTATGCATTTTGCTTAGTTTGTAGGCAAAATTGTAGCACAAGTTAATAGTTAGTCAAAAAAGTATAATAGGCTGACGACGTTTTATTGCGCCAGCCATACACAAAAATTGTTGTCTTATTTCTTCTTTTTTTGTTTCTTATTTTCGTTATCTTTATTTTTCTTTTGTTTTTCTAACAAAGCGATAATTAAGCAAAGTTTTCTTTTTAGCTCATCATTTTCGTCAGCTATTTCGTTGTATTTTTTTTGGAATTCTAGAAGATCTTTCTTGCTTACAGACACCGTTGGATCAGAGCTGAAGTAGTTTGCTATTTTTGCACAGGGCTTGTAAACACCGAATTTCAATATTATTGCTGCTATTGATCCTGCCAAGGTACGGTATGCTTCGGTTCTTATGAAGTTAGGCATATTGTATTTGAACATGTCGACTTCGTTTGTTATCAGGTCTTCACCTTTTTGAAGCGTTGAGCATAAGCCTCCGAACATATTGCTAAACATGTTGTCGATAATTTTTTCTGCAAATGACTTTTGTGGTGCGCTAAAAGGCCATATTGCACTAATGTTTGCTGTTGAAGCAGTCAAAGAAGTTAACAACAAAAGTGAAAGTATTCGTTTTTTTTCCATGGGGGTTCCTCCATCGGATTATAAAAATTATATAAAAATATTACACACTAAGAACAGTGTAACATGATTTGAAATTGCTTCAACAGGGTTCTGATGGGTGGGTTTTGTTCAAATTGTAAATATTATTTTTCTAGAGGAAATTTTTCGATGTTGCCAGTAGATGCTTTCTTTAGTTGTTTTTCAAGCTCTTTTTTTGAAAGGAGTCCGGTTTTTGCATCAAGATGACTAATTACAGATGAGCTATTAATTATTCCTGCAACGGTTGATTCTTCTACTGATTTTCCTAAAGCTATGTTTGCGATAAAGCATGAGCTGAACGAATCTCCGGCTCCGAGGGTGCTTATAGTTTTTGTTTCAATGCTTGGGTGGAAGTATATATTTCCGTTTGTTGCAACGTAGACTCCTTCTTCTCCATTTGTTACAACCGCAATTTTGGGTCCACGTTTTAAAATTTCGTTAAAGTAATTATGAAGGCTAAAGCTTATGTCTTGATATATGATTGGTGATTTCAGGAGTTTTGGGGCTTGTTTTTTTTCTGGAATTACTTTTGCTTCTAAGATCTGATTTTTAAGCTCTTGGTCCACTTGAACAAGTGTGCGCATGAATTCGTTTGCTTCTTGACTGTTTAAAACGAAAATATCGATATATTTTAAAGATTCTCTGAGTTCAACAGCGCCTTGAGCAAGTTGGCTGCTTCCAGGGTTGGTTGCAACTGGGATGTTGTGCTTTTTAGCAATTTCGGTTATGTATGGTAACAGCCTCGAAGATTCTCCGCTTAGCGAGGTTATGTAGATCTGGTCACAGCTTGCAATAAGTTCCTCGTTAATGTCTGCTATTTTTAGTTCTGTATTTGAGCCTCTGTATGCCAGAACGGTCCGATCACCGGTCATTGATGGGATTATAATTGATATTCCGGTGTGAAGTTTAGATGATTTTGATGTATATGAGGTGTCTACGTTTTCTTCTTTTAATTTTTTTATGACAAGATCTGCTTGCAGGTCGTGCCCAGTTTTGAAGATTGTACTTACATCAAATCCAAGTCGCGAAAAGGAGGTGCCAGAGTTTGTGGCGCCTCCTCCAGTGTAGTAACTGAGTCCTTCTATTTCGATCTTGCTGCCTTCTTCAAGTATTAAAAATTCCTTTTTTATTTTTTTGGAGTAAAAGCGCAACATTTTTGGATCTTTATGTTTGATGAAAATATCTTGTGTTGCGCCTCCTATTGTTACTACCTTCATTTTTTTCAGCTATACCTTTTTTTACCAGGTTTATCTATCAACACTCTTCTGATGACATCATTGGCATGTTCTACCCAAATTATGCCAATTCCTTTTTTTATCTTTTCTTCGTTTATCAGATCGCTTTTATTCTTTTTTGGTAGAAGAACATATGGCACCTTGTTCCGTTTTGCTGCCAATACTTTTTCTTTAACGCCACCTATTGGCATAACGTCACCGCGAAGGTTTAATTCTCCGGTCATTGCGTATTTGGCGCTAATTGGTTTTTGTGTGTATGCCGAAAGTATTGAAGTTAACATGGTGACGCCTGCAGAAGGCCCGTCTTTGGGTGTTGCTCCAGCTGGAACGTGGATATGTAAGTCGTGGCTGCCAAACATTTTTTCTTGTATGCCAAATTCTTTTGCATGAGCTCTTGCGTAACTGAGTGCGGCTTGTGCGGATTCTTTCATGACGTTTCCAAGGTGTCCTGTTAAAATTAATTTTCCTTTACCAGGAAGAAGAACTGCTTCTATTTTTATTATTTCGCCACCATATATCGTCCATGCAAGTCCATTTGTTACGCCAATCCTGTCTTTTTTCAATGCTTGTTCATCTAAAAATATTCTTGGTCCGAGGTATTTTTCTACATTTTTGAGATTGAATGTAACTGTTTTATTGTTTTCTACCAGTGATCTTGCTTCTTTTGAGCAGAGCTTTTTGATTGTTCTTGCAAGTTGTCTGACCCCAGACTCTTTTGTGTAACTGGTTATCAGATCTTGTAGAAGATCATCTTCTAGCTTAATGTCTTGTCCTTCAAGGCCCGTTGCTTCAATTGCTTTTTCTACAAGGTGGTTTTTTGCTATGTTTAATTTTTCTTCGATGGTGTAGCCAGAAAGGTTTATTATTTCCATTCTATCTCTTAGTGGTGCAGAGATTGTGTTTAAATTATTTGCGGTTGCAATAAAGATAACTTTTGACAGATCGAATGGAACACCAAGGTAGTTGTCATAAAATTCTTTGTTCTGTTGTGGGTCTAATACCTCAAGCATTGCTGATGCTGGATCTCCTTTAAAATCTGCTCCTATTTTGTCAAGTTCATCAATCACGATTAAAGGGTTGCATGATCCGGCTTTTCTTATTCCTTGAATAAATCTTCCAGGCATTGCGCCAACGTAGGTTCTTCTGTGCCCTCTTATTTCTGCTTCGTCTTTTACCCCGCCAAGAGAAACTCGTATGTATTCCCTTCCTAAACATCGTGCGATTGATTTTCCCAAAGAGGTTTTTCCTGTTCCTGGAGGGCCAGCAAAGCATAGTATTGGCGTGTTGCTGTCCTGTTTTAATTTTCTTATCGATATAAAATCCAAGATTCTTTCTTTTATTTCTTTTAGGCCATAATGATCTTCATTGAGTATTTTTTTTGCGTTAGCAATATCGAGGTTGTCCTCTGTGTTTTTACCCCATGGCAGCGCAAACACCCAATCGAGATAATTTCTTATAACTGCGGCTTCCATAGAATCTGGAACCGTATGTTCAAGCCTGTTTACTTGTCTTTTTATTTCTTTTTTTGTTTCATCTGATACTGGCAGAGCTTGAAGCTTTTCTTTCATCTCATCGACTTCTTGTAAATCATCTTCGCCGAGTTCTTTTTTGATGGCTTTGAGTTGTTCGCGCAGGTAATATTCCTTTTGAGATTCGTTTATTGACTCTCTCGCGTCACTTTTTATTTTTTCTTGCATCTGTGCGACTTCGACCTCTTTGCTCAATAGAACGTATATTTTGTCTAGTAGCTCGCTTTTTTTCTTTGTCTCTAAAAGATCCTGGGCATCTGAAACATTGATGTCAAGATGAGATATGATAAATTCTGCGATCTTATCCGGTTCGGTCATTTTGGAAAGTATAAGATGAAAATCTGGGCTGAATATTTGGCCTGAAGAAGATATTTGTTCTGCCAGATCTTTAATATTGTTTATTCTTGCCCGGATTTCTGTTTCTGCTTCTTTTTCATCTATGCTTACTTTTTCTATGCATGCATTGAGCATGTTTTGTTCAGTAGAAATGTGATTGACTTTTGCTTTGCAAATACCCTGAACAAGGACCTTTATTCCTCCTTCAGGTATTTTTATCAGTCTCATGATTGACGCTACTGTTCCTACGTTGTAAAGATCTTTTGTCCCTATCGGGTCTAACTCGTTGTCGGTTTTTTTGTTTGATGCTAAAAGCAATATGAGCTTAGAAGACTCTACAGCGCTGTTAATACCATTTATTATTTTTGGATCTAAAACTAAAAGCGGAACTATCATGTCTGGAAAAACAACTATGTCCATGGTAGGTACCACAGGAATTGTTTCTGGAATATTGCTTTTGACATGATCTTTACTTAAAATCGACTTCATATTTTTCCCCCTTCTTTATGAGTGCTTTTTTATGTGTCCCTACAATAATTTTAAGAGATGATTATACGGAAAAACAATATTTATTGGTTTATTGCCAAAAAATGTTTTTGTAAAAGGCGGATCTTTGTAGAATCTTGAAAAACCTGGTACAACTAGGGGTAGAATATTTTGGTTTTTACAGGTTTTAAAGGGATTTTTGTTGTGGATATCGTTACAAAAGGACTTAAGAAATACTTCAAGCAGGGTGAAAAAACCCTTGTTGTACTAGATGGCATCAATGTGCGCTTTCAGCAGGGCAAAACATATGCAATAACAGGGGTATCTGGGACCGGTAAATCAACCCTTTTACATCTTCTAGCAGGAATTGACGAACCTACTGCTGGATCAATCGAGATAGACGGAAAAGATTTATTGTCCTTTTCCCCAAAAGAAAAAGAAGATTTTTTTAACCAGGATATTGGTCTTGTGTTCCAGTCTTCGTATTTAATTTCAGAATTGACCGTTTTGGAAAATGTAGTTATTCCTGGAATGATATTTGGCAAATCTTTTTCCCTGTGCTCTGAAAGAGCTTTGTATCTATTGAAAGAACTGGGTGTTCTTGAAAAGGCTCACAGCTTTCCCAGAGAACTTTCTGGCGGGCAACAGCAAAGAGTTGCCATAGCACGAGCTCTTTTGAATGAGCCAAAATTTTTATTGGCCGATGAGCCGACGGGAAATTTAGATATCAAGATTGGCAAAGAGATTGTTGATCTGCTGCTGGAATGTTCAGAAAAAAGGAGCATGGGGGTAATTATCAGTTCGCATGATCCTTACGTTGCCCAAAGCATGGGACAAAAATTTAAATTGGAAAACGGGAACTTGAGCCAATTGTGATATTGAAAAATAATTTTTTGCACATTTTATCTCGCGTTTGTTGTTTTTTCCTTTATAATAAAGAATAATTGGCAGTGTAAGAATTTGCTCTATAAAAATTTTTATATTGTGTCTTTATTTTTTTGCTAACCTCAACGAAGAAAGGTTGTACATGAAACAAGGCTCTAACAAAGAAAGAGCAGGTATTATGCACAAAAAATCAATCATAAAAAAAACGCTTGAGGTCGGTGGTTCTACCATGTTGAGCCGAATGTTAGCAATAGTCAGAGAGGTTTTAATTGTCAGATTTTTGGGGGTTGGTGCAATCTCTGATGCTTTTTTTACTGCATACAAAATTCCTAATTCATTAAGAAAAATTTTTGCTGAAGGCGCTCTTTCTGCGGCTATGATTCCAACAGTGGTTTCCATTTTAAGAAAAAAGAACAAAAAGTCTTTGAACAAATTTATGGCGCTGGCTTTTTTAGTTTTTGAAGGAATTTTACTTGCTTTATGTGCCTTAGCTATATGGAAAGCGCAATATGTTATACGTTTTGCGGCTCCGGGATTTTCTCCAGAGCAGGTGGTATTTACTGCTCGTTTGCTGCAAATTTTAATGCCTTTCATATTTTTTCTTTCATCGAGTGCATTACTAGCTGGCCCGTTACAATCTGTGGGTCATTTTTTTGTTCCGGCAATATCTCCTGCGCTTTTGAACATTGTATTTATAAGTTCTTTGTTTATATGTTTAACTTTTGGATTATCTGTTGAGCATCTTTGTCTTTTTATCTTGGTGGGTGGTCTTATACAGCTTTTATTACATGTTTTTACGTATTTTAGGTTAGATTTTTCACTTGAAAAGCCTGATCGAGAGTCATGGGTGTCGATGAAACATGTTATGAAAAAGTTTTTACCGTGTCTTTTTAGCATGAGTATTGTTGAGGTTAGCTTGTTTGTAGACACTATGTTTGCGTCTTGGCTTCCTAAAGGTTCTGTGACTTTGATTTATTATGCCAACAGGTTTATGGGTATCCCCTTAGGTGTTTTTGGTGCGGCATTTTCTACGATTTTGTTGCCACACTTTTCTAAGTTAACTTTGTATGCGCCAAAGAGAATAAGTTTTTATCTTCTTGAGGCAACGAAATTTGTTTTTTGGATCTCCGTACCTATAGCATGTATGATGATATTTTTCTCAGAAAAAATATTTTCGACAATTTTTTTATCGAGTAAATTTTCTTTAGTTCAGGTTCAAGAGGCAGGGGTAATTTTAATCGCGTTTCTCTTAGGTTTATTTTTCTTTTCGTTGAACAAAATTTTATTAAATATTTACTATTCATTCCATAATATGTGGATACCGACGATAGTTTCCATTATTGCAACAGTGATAAACGTTTTTATGAATATTATTTTAATGAGAAAATTTGCGTCCGTAGGAATTGCTTTGGCAACAACAATTTCTGCCGTTATCCAGACTGTTTTGTTTATTGTGTTTTTAGCAATATTTTTTAATTTTAGATTTTACATCTCGAGGTTTATCGATTTTTCTGTAAGGTATATTGCTCAATTATGTTTAGTTTTTACACCGATCTATTTTGTTTATAAATTTTTATTTAAATATATTAGGTATTTACCTCAGTCAATATCTTACTTTTTGTTGGAAAGTATTGGTTTTTGGTTATGGGTTGGCCCGCTTTGCCTCATGACATTTTTGTTCATTTACTACACACGAAGATTGTTTCGGGTCAGGCTTTATTTCCTTGATTAGTTTAAGAGAGTTTATATGAAGTTTTTATTCTCGGCAGGGGTTGTTGTTTATTTTAAAAGAAAAGACAAGCTAGAGTATCTGTTGTTGCGTTATGCCAAGGGGCATTGGGATTTGCCGAAAGGCAAAATAGAAAAAGATGAAACAAAACGACAGGCTGCGCTTCGTGAGTTAAAAGAGGAAGCAGGGCTACTGGTGCAACTGCATGATAAATTTGAGCATTCTTTTGAATATCTTTTTAAAGACAAAGATGGTGATCTTGCAAAAAAGAAAGTTAATTTTTTTATCGGTAAAACAAAATCAAAGCAGATAGCACTTTCTCATGAACATACTGATTATGCGTGGCTTGAATTTGAGCCGGCTTTGCAAAAGCTGACATATGACAACGCAAAAACGTTGCTCAAAAAGGTAGATGTGTTTTTGGGAAAGTGTCAGGTTACATAATTTGGCAATACATTGTTTGCAGATTTCTTTTCATTTTCAGTACATTGGCATACTGATTTACCTTTTTTTTAGGTTTTATTTTTTTCGTGTTAGCGGTTAACACGTTTTTAAATGCATTGGTGTTGCCGTGCTTCATAGCTATCTGATGTGCTGTTTGTCCGCTTTTGTTTTTCTTTTTTGTATCCATACCTTTTGTGTTGTTCAACACATAAAAGAAATCTCGATTTTTATTTTTGGCTGCGAAGTGTAAAGCAGTCTCTCCGTGCAAATCAACGTGATTAATATTTATTTTTTTAAGACTGAGCACCAAGCGTAACATTTCAATGTTATTACTGAGTGCTGCCTTGTGTAAAATCGTTTCTCTTTTATTGTCAAGAGCATCGATTTTAATTGAAGGGTGTGCTAGCAATGTTTTGAATGTTTTTACATGTCCTCCGGATGCAGATTTATGCAGTGCGGTTTCGGCTTTCTTGTCTAGTGCGTTAATCTCAATATGTTTGTGCGTAAGTAAAACTGAAACGACTTTATCATGTCCACGTGCTGATGCTTTATGCAGTGCGGTTTCATTTTTTATGTTTTCTTGATTTATATCAACGAAATAATCATCGATGAGCATCTCAACCAATTGTGAATGGCCATTTGCGGCAGCTTTATGCAGGGGACCTTCTTTATTTTCGTCCACGATGTTTATGCTTACGTGGTACTTTTCAAGCATTTTAACGGTTTTTTTATGGCCGTTTGCGCATGCGTTTAGTAGTGCTTTACGTGATTGTTTTTCAACAAATGACCGAGAAATTGATCTATTTTCGGTCATTATTTTAAACAATTTTATAAATTCGTCTTGCTCGAGAGGTGATTTGTTTATGACGCACAATGTAAGTCCTGGTCTTTGGCAAATGTATTCCATTATTGTGTCATAGTTGTTATACGCTTTGGATTTGACTATTGCCGAAATGACTTTAGGGCTGATTGCTATATCGCAATCGTCATATTCATATATTTGTAACTTACCTATAAGTTTCAGTACCAACTTTTTAATATTTTTATCTGTTAGTAAGTTATTTTTAAGTGCATGCCTTATAACTCTTGAGGATACATATTCATTTTTTAGATCGACCGAATAGTAAAGAAACTTTGCAAATTGATGATCGTGAACATTTCTCTTTTTAAGAAGCGTCATATTGTTTATAAGATTTACATAGCTACTTTTTCTTTTATGTTTCAAACAATAAGATTTGCTATCTGCTTGTTTTGTTATTTTTTCTATTTCATCTACGCATGTTTTTAAATTGTGCTTGTTAAATTTAGATAAAAAGAATGCCCAAAGTATTGATTCTGCGGTGCCCGGAGCATATTGATTGTTTGTTTCTTTTAGAGTGGTTATAAGTGATTTTACTATTTTTTTTATACATGGTTTTGAATTATTTTTAATTTGTTCTAAATATTTTCTTATCTTTTGTGTTTTGTTTCTGGGCCAGTTATAGTTTACTTTTGGGTCTAGTTGCTCATCTATTTCAAGATAACTACGCTCGGCTTTTATTTGTTTTACTATGCCAGAAAGCTTACTTGAGACTTTCATCTTTTCTTTTATTTTTTCTTTTCTTTGCGAAAAAAGTTTTTGCCTTGGTTTTTCTACCTTCTTTTTTTCAGCTTCTAATTTTTGTTTTATTTTTTGTATTTGCTTGGCAATTTCCTGTTTTTGTAGATCTGACGCTTTGTTATAGGCTTTTTTTGCTTTTGATAAATCCTTTTTTGTCTTGTCAATATGAACAGATAGTTTCCTTATTTGTTTGTCGTACTCTCTTAGAGGGCCTTTTATTTTTCTTATTTTTGACAGATACTTGTCTAATTTATTTTCTAAATAAGTAATTTTGTTGAGATAATTTTTGCACAACGGTTGTAAAAGTTCTTCGTTATTTTCTTCAAAAATAAGTTCTGTGTACATTAACCCCATGAGTTTGCCAAAAATCTTAGGAGTTATAGTGCTTATAGGTCCTAAAAGCATCTGTCTTGGCTCATTTTCTAGAGTTGCTATATTCTTTTTTAAGCTCCATAAGTAACAAGCCAATTTTTTAACAGGGTCAGACTTTGGAGCATAGTATGAAAATCTGTTAATCCATTTAGAACTTAACAATGCGTTGCCAAGTTCTATGTCATCATTTCTTATAATTTCAAGCGGGCTTTTTGCTTCAATTGATGTTCTGATGGTTGCGATTAAAGTCAAAGTTATAACGCCATATAAAATATTTTTGAGAGCTTTAATCATTTTTATCCTTAAATTTTCAAAATAATTCATCTATTAAATCTTCTCTAGTCTCTTTTGATGCGGTTATTTTTTTTATGGTGTTTTTAATTACGTCACTTACGGTAATCATTTGGTTTTTTGTATCTACAATTAATTTTTTATAGTTTTGAATATCTTCTTTTGTTTTATTGTATCGAGCTTCATATTGTTCTAGTGCGCGTAAGCTCTTTATAACTTGTTGTAAGAGTCTTGCGCTTCTTTTTGGATATCGTTTAATCATTTGTTTTGCTTTTATGATTTTTTCTTTTAGTATCGCGATGCTTGCAGTTATTTTTTTATTGTTTTTTTCAAATATATCCCAATGGCTTTGTTTCTTTTTTATTTTTTTCATTTCTAACTCTAAAGCGGTTTTGTTTTTTTGATGCTGATCAATTGAGGCTTCGTGATCTTTAACTTCATGCTCAAGTTGTCTAATTTTCATATGTAATTCTTGTTGATATTGTGCTTTTTCCATAATTTTCTCTACCAAAAACTCATGTATATCTTCTGAATAATTATTTTGGTATTCGTTTTTATATTTTTTTGAGATTTGCTCAGTGTTTAAAAAGTCTTGCCCTTTTACTGTTAGGTCTGATCTGTATACCAGCAGATCAATCGTTTTTTTATTGTCATCATCTAACGACTTTTGTTTTTTCATGAGCGTAATTACAAATTCCATCAAAACCGTTTTACCATCTTTTTTTATGTCAGGATTGGCTCCTGCGTACAAAAGAATTTTAATGAGTTTTGTTTTCTGGTGTGCAATTACATTGTGCAATGCAGTATTTCCTGATTCATCTTTTTTATTTATAAATCTTTTTAAATGTGCCAGATTGTTTAAAATTTTGGTTGCTTTTGTTGGATCATCTATGTTGTATATTTCGAGCAATGCTGAGTGAGGATGGCGCATTATATAATTCATGAAAGACATATCGTCGTATAGCCCAAACATGAGGATGTATTTGCATATTTTTTGTATAAGTTTTTTTTCAGTTACTGAGTTTGCAAGGGTGTGTACAAATTGTTTACAGTCATTGTCGATCAGCTCTTTGTGTTTTATTGCATTTTTTATAACATGTACCCTGCATTTTTCGTCCTCAATATCGAGTGCGTTATACAATGGGTAATGCGTTGCTTCATCAATTGTGAGGTGGATGTTTTTTAATGTGCTTGTATGTTTATTTGGAGCTCCAAATTTAGACTCAGAGAATGCCCAAAGGATGGATTGCGTTGTTCTTGGGAAGTAGATTTGTGAGTTTTCTTCATACGTTATTGCCTGTCTTATTGTTTGCAGCAAATTTTTTATGCTTTGAGTGATATTCCGTCTTATTCCTTCATCTTTTTCATGAAGATGCTTTTCTATTTCGTTTATGGTTTCTTTTTTTAGATTAGCAAAAAATTGCTCTTCTTTTTGTATAGCAATTAATTTTGATTTTTTGCTAAGGCCTTGTTCATCTATTTGATTGACATATTCACTTTGTATTGGAAATTTTCTGATTATTTTTGCTTGTAGGTGTGATTTAAGCCTTTGGCATTCTTCGGGCATGGGATTGTAGAAGTATCTTTTGTTTTCGATCTCGTTTCTTTTTTGATCGAGCCGTTTGTTTATGTGTTTTTCTTCTTGTCTTATTTTCCATCGACAGGTTCTATATGTTGGGTTGTTTATTCTTGTATATGTTGCTCTTGAGTGGTTTATGTTAGCAATTCTTTTTTTTCTGTAGATTTTTTGTAATTCGTTCTCGATAATTTTAAGTTTGTCTTCTAACTGTTTGATAATTCTTGGTATTTGTTTTTTGTATGCTTCAAACCATCCATGTTTGTCGATAAGTTTGTCTATCAAAGTTGCTTCGTTTTCAATATCTGAGCAAACATATTCCAAAAGTTTTTCAAATATTTCTGGTGTTATTGCGGCCAATGGTCCTTTTTGTGTTGGCAAAAGTTCTTCAGATTCTAGATCCCACAACATTCGGATTAATTTTTTAAGAGGATCTTTGTGTGGCGCATAAAGATACATGTTTTTTAAAAATTTTGAATTGAGCAACGTGTGTCCCAAGGTCATGTCATACTTTTTTTCTGTGGAATATGAGTTGTCAGCTGTCTGAACCTCTGCTTTTATCCGTTTTGCTGAGAAAATTAATAGGACTACTATGAGTGATGAGACGATTGTTTTTAATGCTTTCATTTTGTCTCCCTTTTTACAAAAAAAATTTAATGTGAGACTTAAAAAGTAAGTCTTGATTCTTATTGTAGTCAATAAATTATTTTTTTTGAAATGTGATAAAAAAGCAAAATTAAAAAGACTTGGGAGACAACTGTTTTGTGTCAATGGAATGAGATTGTAAAAACTAAAGATATTGGTACTTTTACTTCAATAAAAACTAAGAGGTTTTTACGCAATCAAAGATTTTTGAAAATTATAGAAAGGAAATTTGGTTGCGGGGGCTGGATTCGAACCAGCGACCTTTGGGTTATGAGCCCAACGAGCTACCAGGCTGCTCTACCCCGCGATCAATTTTTTTTGCATTTCAACTCCATTTGTCTGTTAAAAGTGTCTTGTGACAACCTCTACATTATTAATAATACGCTATTTAGAGGTTTTGTCAAACTTTAAACATAAGAAAATTAGTATAAATAACGAAATTTGGAAAGATTAATTACTGATTTTCAACAATTACGATTGCTGTCGCGGTATGTTTTGTGTGAGTGATTGAAACAATGCTTTGGTAGGGGGTTTTTGTAGAATCTGTTTTTATGATGTTTTGCCAAGCCATCGATAGATGTGGGTTTCCGTTTTTTTCGTGATTAACGTAGGCATTTTTGCAAACCGTTAAAAATGGGATGTTATGGTTGGGCAGAATCTGACTCAAAGCTTTGAATAATGCTTCTTTGGCTGCAAATCGGGCCGCAAATCGTTCTGCGGATTTTTGTTTGTTTTTCAGGCAGTATTCTATTTCTTGGTCGGAAAATATTTTTTTGAGCTCATTGTGTGGGCGTGCTGACCAGTCTTTGAAGCGCTCTATCTCCACAGAATCTATACCTAAGCCTTTAACCATTACATTCTCTGCTTTTCTAGGTTCTGGTCCAACGATCGGTACATAATCGCCTCTCTTACGTGTGGCACGTCAATGGTTTCATGGTCATCCAGATCGGCTATGGTCCGTGCAACCTTTAATATTTTATGATAGCCGCGCATACTTAGACTTAGAGCGTCAAATGCTTTTTTGATTGTTTTTTCAGCATCTTCGGTCAAAATGCAGTGTTTTTCTATCAAATCTGATGACATATGCGCATTGAATATGCTTTTCGAGTCAAATCTTTCTTCCTGCTTTTGTGATGCATTTAGGACACGCTTTTTCATTGTTAAAGAGTCTT
>Ga0180433_10005005_pt1 | contig 18249 bp, 19 predicted proteins | sample SS_ome_8_FD_132980 | JGI IMG/M metagenome (GOLD analysis project Ga0180433, IMG submission 132980) | Hypersaline lake sediment archaeal communities from the Salton Sea, California, USA - SS_1_D_1 metaG | ecosystem: Environmental > Aquatic > Non-marine Saline and Alkaline > Hypersaline >... | reverse complement strand
TGCCGGTTGGTTTGTTCCTAGAGGAGAAGTGGTTGCTATGGAAGATTATGGAGACGAGGAAACACAGAAAAGATATAGAAGTAATGGATATGATACTCTTCAAGATTTTCCAGTGGTAGTCTTGGTTAATAATGGTTCGGCTTCTGCATCGGAAATTCTTGCCGGAGCCTTGCGGGATAATAGGGGAATAAAATTAATAGGAGAAAAAACATTCGGTAAGGGATCTATTCAAACATTAGAAAGGTTTCATGATGGCTCTTCTTTAAAGGTTACAATTGGCCGTTGGCTTATTCCTTCCGGAAAATCTATTGCTGATGAAGGGCTAAATCCAGACATAGAAGTGGAATTAACAGAGGAAGATTATAATAATGATTATGATCCACAATTAGAAAAAGCACTAGAAGTAATTAAGGGAATTTAATTAATGGCAGATGAGAAAAGAGTTATAATAAAAATAGTTGGAAGGGTCCAGGGGGTTACTTTTCGTTATTTTTTAAAGAAAAAAGCAAGAAAATTAGGCCTTAATGGTTTTGTTAAAAATCAGTTGGATGGCAGCGTTTTAGTAGTTGCGGAAGGAGACATGGAAAGAATAAAAAAATTAATTATTTTTTGTCGTAGAGGACCAGTATTTGCGAGGGTGGAAAAAGTTTATATAACTTGGAAAGGGGCGATTGGTGAATTCAACGACTTTGTGATACACTATAGTTAGAAAATAGTTATACGGAAATTAGAAAATAGTAATAGAAACTGGAAAATAGAAAAATAGTCAATTTCTAACTTATGAATAACTATTTTAATATTTATGAGGGTAGTTTTACTTAAAGATGTAGATAAATTAGGTAAGGCGGGCAATACCAAAGAAGTGTCCGATGGTTTTGCGCGTAATTTTTTAATACCGAATAATTTAGCTAAACCAGCAACTAAAAAAGCAATAGAAGAGCTAAAAAAAGAACAAGAACTAATTGCTAAAAAAGCCGAAGAAGAGCTTAAAACTACCCAGGAAATTGTTTCCGAAATTGATGGATTAGAAGTTGATATTTCTGTAAAAACAAAAGAAAATGGAGAAATTTATGGATCTTTAAGTAGTCAAAAAATAAGTCAAGAATTGAAAAAGAAAGGATTTAACATTAAAAAAAATCAAATTAAATTAAAAGAGCCGATTAAAAAATTAGGAGAATATCCAGTAATGATTAATTTTGATCACGGTCTGGAAGCAGAAATAAAAATCACCACCTCAGAAGATAACTAGCTATAAATAAAAAATCCTAAATTAAAATTATAAATCGGTTTAATGCCGGTAAACAGTTTAGGGTTTTTATTTTAATAATATAATATGACAAAATACATTTTCGTTGTTGGCGGTGTTATGTCTGGTATCGGAAAAGGAATAACCACTTCTTCTATAGGAGCCATTCTTCAGAGCAAAGGATTTAATGTGACAGCGATAAAGATAGATCCCTATATTAATGTAGATGCTGGTACAATGAACCCAATAGAACACGGTGAGGTTTTTGTAACGGATGATGGAGTAGAGTGCGACCAAGACATAGGAAATTATGAAAGATTTTTAGAAAAGGACATTTATTCAGACAATTATATGACCACAGGAAGGGTTTATGAGTCAGTTATCAAGAAAGAAAGAAACTTAGAGTATGATGGGAAATGTGTTGAGGTGGTTCCCCACATTCCCAACGAAGTTATTAGAAGAATTAAAAGGGCGGCCAATGAATCTAAAGCGGACTTTGTAATGATTGAGATAGGAGGAACAGTGGGAGAATATCAAAACTTATTATTTTTAGAAGCGGCCAGAATGATGCACCTAAAACATCCTAGAGATGTTTTATTTATTTTAGTAACTTATCTTCCCGTTCCTCAAATAATTGGGGAAATGAAAACTAAGCCTACCCAATATGCAGTAAGAACATTAAACTCCGCGGGGATTCAACCCGATATCATAATTGCTCGTAGCAATGTACCCCTAGACGAACCAAGAAAAAGAAAAATTTCAATGTTTTGTAACATTGATAAAAACGATGTTATTTCTGCTCCCGACATTAAATTTATTTATGAAGTTCCCATAAACTTTGAAAATGATAATTTAGGACAAAGAATATTAAGTAAAGTTAATCTTAGAACTAGAAAAGTTAATGGAAAAAAAATAAAACAGTGGAAGGATTTAGTAAATATTATTCAAGCGCCAAAAGAAAAAGTAAATATAGGAATTGTGGGAAAATATTTTGATACAGGAAAATTTACTTTATCGGATTCTTATATTTCTGTTATTGAAGCTATTAAGCATGCTTGTTGGTATCATAAAAAAGAACCTGTTATTCATTGGCTGAGTTCCGAAAAATACGATCCCCAGATTTGTAAAAGTAGAGAAGAAATAAAAAGAAACCTTAGAAAAGATATAAAAAAATTAGATGGAATAATTGTTCCTGGTGGATTTGGAAGCAGGGGAGTGGAAGGAAAAATTAAAGCAATAGAATTTGTTCGTAAAAGCAAGATTCCTTTTTTGGGACTTTGTTATGGAATGCAGCTGGCAGTAGTGGAATGGGCCAGAAATGTGTGTAAGTTAAAGAATGCCCATACGACAGAGATAGAAAGGCAGACTTCTTATCCCGTTATTGATATTATTCCGGAACAAAAAAGTAATATAAGAGAAAAGAATTTTGGGGCAACAATGAGGTTAGGATCATATCCATGTGTTTTAAATAAGAACAGCAAAAGTTATAAGGCCTATAAAAGAAAAAACATATCAGAGCGCCATCGTCATCGTTATGAATTAAATAACGATTTTAGGGTAATACTTGAAAAAGGTGGAATGTTAATGACCGGAATTAATCCCGAAAGAAATCTTGTGGAAATAATTGAGATTAAAAATCATCCATTTTTTATTGGAACTCAATTTCATCCAGAGTTTAAGTCAAGGCCCAATACCCCCCATCCCTTATTTATAAGTTTTATTGATGCCTGTAAAAAAAATAAGCGTTGAAAACGCTTATTTTTTTTACAGATAAGTATTAAGTATAAATTATTGGCTAGGAAGAACGCTTACTATTTTCGCCTTTCGTGATTTGTTGTCAAATTTTTTCTTATTTACTGCTTTAAATTGAACTGTGCCCTTCTTTATTGAGTATAAAGTATCATCGTTGCCTTTACGAACATTAAGACCGGGTAAAAACTTACTTCCCCGTTGACGAACAATAATACTGCCCGGTTTTGCTTGCTCTCCGCCGAATAATTTTATTCCCAGATATTTAGGCTGTGAATCTCTTCCTAAGCGAGTTGAGCCTGCAGATTTTGTTTTAGACATATTTTTAGCTTAATCAATTATAATTTTCTATTCGTTTTTTTATATTGTATACCTTATTGATTATTTTGTAAAGAGCGACTCTGATTTTTCTCTATCAAGGTGGCCTTTAGGGTTGTGTATTCTTTTTTGTTCTTATTTTTTTCAATTTCTCTGACAACTTTTTTGGGCAGGAGTTTTAATATCTTGTTTAGTTTGACAGTATCTACTGTTATAACGTCCTGCCATTTTTTTAATGGTTCTAATACAGCTTTTATCTTACTTATATCATATTTATAGCGCGTTAGTGATGAGCGTGTAATATAACCACTATTACTGAAAATTCTCTCCATCCCTTCTTTGTTTAAATAATTATTTATTATTTCTTTTAACTCATTTAATCTTTTATTGTTTGCTCGACTTTCTTTTTTTATTTTTATAAATTCGTCAATTATTTCATTAATTTGTTCATTGTTTACTGTTTGCTGTTCGTTAAACTTATGTTTCCACATCGGACAAATTTGCTTGTAACCGCACCAATCACATAAGGCAGATGGTATTGGTTTAAATTTTTCTTTTTCAATTTCATTAATTCTTTCCCAGATTTCATTTACGGCCTCATCAAGTTCGCTCCGACTTCTCTTAGTGCTTAGAACCTCCCCGTGTTTTAGGTAATGAAAACTTAATTTTATACTATCTGATTTCTTAATTTTTAAATGTGGCCAACGAAGAAAAACTGCCAAACAATAAAGAGAGATTTGTAAATTATTATCAACTTCATTTTGGGAGGGAAGGCGTTTAGCAGTTTTATAGTCAATAACCTCAATTGTGCCATCGGAAAGCTTGTCAATTCTATCTATTTTGCCAACCAATGTACATTTTTGACTTTTATTTGAGGGATTGTTTATGTTTATTTCAAAGCGGGATTCAGTATCTAAAACAGTAAATTTATTCTTGTTTTCTAAAAAGTATTGATAATAGTTTTTAAGCATTTTTATGGCTTCGCTAAAGTATATCATTTCTTCCTCTTGGTCTATAAAAATATCTGATTGCCAATTATCTTTTAAATGATTTAAGAGATCGTCTAAGGTGGGGGAAACTGGTTGCGTGGAGTGAAAATATCTTAAAGCTTCATGAATGTTGTTACCAAAAACCGCCTCTTTTGTTTTTGGAGCCCTTAAATTATCTATCATACGAAACTTATATTTTTGCGGACACTGTTTATATGTTTCTAATGCAGAATAAGATGTCCTAATAATATTAGTGGTCATATTATAATAATAACCCATACTTTAGAATAAAAAAAGCGAGAAATATAAGTAAAGTTAATTTTGGACTTGACATTTTTATAATAATATGCTATGCTTTTACAGTAAGTATGTTTTTTGACAATTTAAAATTAGGAGGATAAAAATGAAAATCAGAATGCTTGGAATGTTTTATTTGGTTTTAATTCTTGTTTTTGGTTCGCTTGCTTACGCGGAGAATAAGGGTAATATAGAATTGTTTTATGCGGGAAACAGAACAGCATATACAGAAAATAAAGAATTCTTGCACGGTGGAGGTTTTCGGACTTTATTAAATTTTGAATCTTACTATGTTGATTTTAACGTTAATCTTTCAACTGGAAATCTTCAAGAAATAGAAGAGAACAAGAGCAGCTATTTCAAATTAGAGGCAGAAAAACAGATTAAATTTTTTACCCTTGGTGTAGATTTTTTATTTCTAGATGAAAAAGCAAGAATTTATTCCTTTGATGCGCCAGAAAACACTATGATGACAGAGGACTGGCAAAGAAAAGATTTTGCGGGTAGAATAGGGTTCAAGATAGGAAGGTACAGAGAGTCATTTTTAAGCTTAGGAGGATTTTGTGGATATTCTGATTACAACAGAAAGCTCAATTTTTGTGATTTCAAAACCAAAAATGATCACGGCTCTCTTATTATCGGTGGAAATATACGAACTTTCCTTAGGAGTCCTTTAGGCATAAAGTTCATATGGATTGAACTTAAGGGAGATTACAAAAATTTTCCAGGAAGAGAAGAACATGTCATTGAGAGCCTGTTGGGTGTTGGAATTAAGATTACAAAAAATATTGGACTCAAGGGAAGTCTAATTGCCGCCAACAAGATAATAGACAAGAGAAAAGGAATTAAATTCAAAAGCTATTGTTTGGGTCTAGCCCTAACAATCTAAAAGGAGATTAAGATGAGATATTTCATTATTTGTTTGATTGTTTTTGCTATGTTGTTACCGGTTTTTTCGCAGGAAAGTAAAATAGAAATCTGGGCACATTATTGCGCTTGGTTTAAAATAGACAATGGATACTGGGATCAAAAAACAAACACAACTCCCAAAAGAGGACTTTATAATTCTTCTGACCCTAATGTAGCGGCACAACAGAACAAGGAAAAAAACGATTACGGTATTGGCGTGGATATAGTTTCCTGGTGCGAGGAACACGAACAGTTTTTGTTTACAGGATATTTCAATGCTTACAACTATCATACAAGAAAATTTGGGATTCTTTATGAAATACTTCCTTTGCTTGGTGAAAGAGAATGTTATGATTTTAGCGATCCAATTCTTGCAGAAAAGTTTCTGTATCATATTGATTATTTAGTAGATATGTTTGGTTGGCGCCCCGAATGTTTAAAAGTGGATGATAGGCCTGTTGTTTATATCTGGACCGGCAATTTTAAGAATTTCAAAAAGGTTAGCGAACTGGCAAGGCAAAAGGTTTATCTTGTTGTTTCAATGCCTATTCTTTTTCCGCCGAATGATGATGATAAAGAAAAAATTGAAATATTGAACTGTTTTGACGCTGTTACGGATTATGGAATTTGTCCAACTTATTTAGCTGGAAAGTATAATTATCTTAATGCCGATGCTATTAAAGAATATATTAAGGCAATTGTAAGATGGGACAGAATTATTAAGTTGTATGCTCCTGACGTCGAATTAATCCTCCCCGTTCAATTTGCTTATCATGACAATAGAGGTGACGTTGATCCAAATACGAGGAAAAACCGAATACTAAACAGCACAGCAGAACAAGCAGAATTGTTTGCTAAAGCCGCAAGGTTTTTAGTAGATAAATTAAAAATAAAGAGAATTTTCATAGTGTCCTATAATGAACACTTTGAAGGAACTGGGATAGAAGAGAACGAGGAGTGGGGAAGCCTTTGGTTGTCTCTGATAAAGAAATATTTTGTTGATGAATCAGTTGATCCTGAAGATGAGGAGCTGAAAAAAATAAGAAATAGGTATTAAATCTTATATAGGGGGCCTAAGCTTTCTATGTTTTAAAAAAGCTAATTTAAAAAACAGCACGGAAAAATTCCGCGCTGTTTTTCTTATTCGTTTTTTCATTGGTCCACTATTTTTTAGTCTATTATTTCTTAATTTATTAATATAGCACTACTTAACACTCAATCCATTATTTAACTCATCACGTTGACATAATCCGCGACCGCGGCTTATGTCAACGTATAACAAATTGCGTATTTTACTTTATTAGTATTTTTTACTTTGTATCTTTTTATGGAATATTATTAAATATTAAATATACGGCATGTTAGATCTATGCTGTGAAATGTTATTAAATAATATTATAATATTGTTACTCTATTATTCTTTTAAATTTTTACCACTATGAAATTTACGATGAACATCTCTTAATTGTTTATTAGTTAAATGAGTATATATTTGAGTGGTGGCTATGTTTTGGTGGCCCAATAGTTCTTGAACTGTTCTAAGATCTACTCCCTGGTTTAATAAGTCAGTAGCATAAGAATGTCTTAATGTGTGAGGAGTTGCCTGTGTAGGAAGTCCAGCTATTTTAGAGTATTTTTCTAGAATTCTTTCTATGGAGCGAGACGTTAAACGTCGTGGAGCGGGGGAGTTGTCAATATTTTTTCCCGGCCTGTAATTAATAAATAATGCCTTGTCGTCATCTCTTCTGGTCTCTAAATATTTTTTTAACCACTTTATGGCTCTTTCAGAAAAATAAACTGTTCTATTTTTCCCACCTTTTCCGGTAATTCCTAATTCTAAGTCGTCAGTATCTGGCTTAATTCTTAACTGATCTCTATTGAGAGCTGATAATTCCGCTACCCGTAATCCAGTAGAGAAGAGAACTTCCAGAATAGCTCTATCACGTAATCCAATATTGTGCGACGTATCTGGAGATAGGAGAAGTTTTTCCATTTGACTAAGGGAAAGAAAATTTATATTACCAGCGGTTTTATTTTTAGCTAATTTTATCTTTTCCGTAGGAAGTGATTCAATATCCCTATCTGCAAAATACGTTAAAAGATTTCTTAAGGCAATTAAATAATAATTTTGGGTCCTCTTTTTTAAGGGTTTTTTGTTTTTTTCAGAAAGGGGATTTCTAGCTAAAAATATACGATATTTCCAAATATGCTCTGCTGTTAGCTCGTGAGGCCTCAGATTGCCTTTATTAGCGCCTTTTAGCCAATTTATGAACTTATTTAGATATCTACCGTAGTTTTCTTGAGTTTTTGGGGCCACTCCCTTTTCTACCTCTAAATATTCCAAGAAATCAGTTATATGTTTTATTATTGGTTTGTCAGATTTTTGCATTAATTTAATTAAAATTAATTAATTATTAGCTATAAATTAAATGTGATATGTGGGGGAGATCTAATATAATCTAGCCAAGCTGCTTTATATTACGTCGCTTTACCTACATTGTCCGACGTTCTATCTTTATAATACTAACCCCAAAATACTGCGTCAACCCCTCTCCCCTGTGGATAAGCTTTATAATATTTAAATTTTTCTATATTAATTCTAGGAAAATTATTATAATAAAAAAAATATTAATAATAATTTTGAGTAATTTTATCTGTTTGTGCTATTTAATTTCTACCACCTAAGTGACATAATTTTTTAGATTTTAACATCTTAGTCTTAGCTTCTAATAATAATAAATAATTCAGTTCACCATTTCGCGCGATCGCGCGAAATGGTGAACTGAATAACTAATGGTAAACTAATAATGAACTATAACTTATAACTATTTATAACTACTTATAACTACTTATAACTAAATTAGAACAAGTAATTAAATTATTTATATATAAATCATCAAAAAAATAAATATAAATAAATATAAATAAATTATCTACAAATAATCAAATTATCTATAGATAATCTAATGGATTAAGCGTGGCGCCTACCGGTAATAAACCGCAATAGTTGCTTTGTTTTAATATAAAGGTATTGGAAACATAAACCCCAAAATGTAAATGGCTGCCCGTAGAATATCCAGAACTTCCCTCATAGCCAATTATATCTCCTGTTTTAACTGTGTCCCCTATCCCATAATTTCCAAAAGCTGAAAAGTGGGCATAAAGAGTTGTTAAATTATTGTCATGTTTTATAGCAATCCACCTCCCATAAGCACCTCCCGGACAATATGAATCACTATTGCCCATAGCTCGTATTTCACCATCTCTAGCAGCTCTAATTGGAGCTCCATAACCGGCAGCTATATCAATGCCGTTGTGAAAGCCGCTTTTATACAATCTTTTGCTATAAGGTGTATAACCATACCCTTGGGTCAAAAGGCCCTCATTAGGCCAAGATAGGACCCCAGAATGCGCACTGGGAACGCTTTCTGGGTCAAGGGTTAATCGCATTTTTTCTTCTATTTCAAAAATTTCTTCACTAATCTGTCGCTGTTTTTCTTCAATGTCTGATAAAATTTGTTGATATTTTTGTTCTTGTCCCTTAGTTTGTTTTAGCAAATAATCTTTTTCAGCTTTCTGGCCGTCTTCTATTTGTTTTTGGCTGTAAAGTTGGGCATTATAAACTTCAAGATCATCCTTAGTTGTCTCAACCCGTGTTTTTTGTTCTTCCAGTGCCAGCTTTAGATTTTTTAGCGACTCTAAATCCTTTTGAACATTTTCCTGCAGTAATTCAATATACTGCACCTGGTTAAGAAAATCGGATAGTTTTTTGTTCTCTAAAACCAGTTCTAAGGTACTTACTGTATCGTATTCATAAATTGTTCTTATAATACCGCCAATATTTTCTTTGTGTTCCTCTATTTGTTTACTTTTTTCATAAATTTCTAAATTTAGTTGTTCAATTTGTAAATTAGCATTTGAAATTCTGGCTGTAGTAACATTAATGTCCCCTCTTAGTTTTTTGATTCGGGCATCAATAGTTGCTACCTGATTTTGAAGGGTATTTTTTTCTTGCTGGACCCCTTGTAGAGTTTGTTGACATTGCTTTGCTTGTTCCTCTAATTGTTTTATTTCTGCTTCTTTATCTTTGATTTGCTGTTCCAAGTCATCAAGTATACCAGCGTTAACCCTGATGTTTAATAAGGGATAATTAATGGCAATCAGTAAGGTCAAGAACAAACAAGAAATACCAATTTTTTTCAAATACTTCATATTAATATTATTATATTAATTTTGTGGCCCCTCTTCTCTTCTACTCATGCGCAGGGGGCTTATACTGCTATTTTAGCATAAAATTTATTTCAAGTAACCCCTATTTATTATTAGAATATTATAGACAAAAAAGAAGCTATTAAAAGCTTCTTTTTTAATTTTTGTTTTGTATATCGGTTACTTTAAAAGTTCAATACATTCTTCATAATCATAACGAATTGCCCAGTCAATAGGTTTGCGGCCTTTATTATCGGTTATATTTTTATTTGCTTGTTTATTAAGTAATAATTTTATTATTTCTGCGTTATTATTAATGGCTGCCCAATGAAGAGCAGTCCAACCCTCCAAATCAGCCGTATTCACATATGCTCCCAGATTTAGCAAGGAAGATGACAGGTTTATCTCTGCGCCCATACTCCACACAAGCCAGTCCTTTCTTTCTTGAAGCCATTCATATAACTCTTCTATCTCGGCTTCTGTCCCAAAATCATTTATAAATTGCCTAAAGGCTTCTGCGCATGGCTGCATTTTCTTCACTTGTTCCAGGGTTAATTTCTTTAATGTCTCCATTCTCAAATACCTCCTAAATAAATTTAATTTTCAGTTGTCAAAGAAAAAATGATAACAATCTTGTTATCATTGTACTTTATAATAAAAGGCGGGCTCTGTCAATAGATTGGAATGAGCCATGGAGAACGGTTTCTATATAATCTCCTATTTTTCTTTTTCTTATTTCTTTTTACTAAATATTACGGTCATGACCGTAATATTTAGTAATTGGTTTTTGGGGAATGAATGGTATTTTATGATTAAAATATATTCAAAAGCGATTTTTGGGGTTAAAAACGGACCAGATCTGAAATTAGATTCGAATCCCTATTTTACACCCAACGCATCTTTGAATTTATTAATTCTAAAATTATACTCTTCTTCATCATTTTCTTTTAGCTTTGAACCCATAGTATCAACAAGCGCTAGAATCAGCGTCTCTTTATAAATGTCTTTCATGTCATTCTCTAATTCTTTTAATTTCTGGCTGCAATTTTTCCTGCTGTCTAAAATAACATGCGGCTTATCGTGATTTGTGATTATTGAAACAATATATTCTTTTTCCTTGTCAGTGATATTAAATCTATCTAGAATGCCCCTTGCCTTAATCCCTCCCTTAATGTCATGACCGGGAAAAGACGTCTCCCCTTCTTCATTCGTTACGATTGTTTCTTTTTTGGATATATCATGCAGTAAAATAGCGATTTTCAATAATTCTTTTTTTGAATTTTTTTCCAGTTTATCGTTTAAATAATCAGGGCAATAATCATCCAAAAAAGCATTGTAATGACTTAAAACCGATAAAGTATGCTCAAACGTTGTTTCATGATGCCAAAGGTTATTTTCAAAAACATTTTTGAGGTCATAAAATTCCGGTAATTCATTTTCAAATTCACCGGCTTGTATTTTTTCCAAGGAAATTTTCTCTATTTCTATCATATATTCACCATATCAAAAAACCGCTTAAAGAGCGATTCTGGGGCTTTAGATTGGGCTTGGTCAGATTTGGGGGTGGTTCGCATAAAAAAGTACCAACGATTTATTTACGTTGGTACTTTTTAGAAAAGAATCGTATTTATAATTTTTATAATTCTGTAGGGGTAGCAGGATGAAGGTGCGTTATACGAAATGCTTTTATGTAATTTAAACAATTTTGACAAGTTACTTCGCTTATTTTTTCTTTGGCAAAATAAGATGCCAGAGGATGTCCGCAGGCCGCACTATCCTTAAACTTGCCGCTACCAATAAATGTTTCCATTCTTTCCCAATAGTGTACTCTCATTTTCATTCTTATATCTCCTTTTTATTAAAGTTCTAAACCTTGAATTTTATAATAGCATAGTTGATGAATTTTACAAATAAAAATTTTCCATTTTTAAAGTTTATTAATTCAAAAGAGTAATTTTTTGAAGTTAAATCTTTTTTATTTCTCTCTACAAAATATTACGGTCATGACCGTAATATTTAGTAATTGGTTTTTTTGTTGGTTTTTAAATGTGAAATGTGAGCGGTTTTAATTCATTTTAATTTTATTTATATTCTCAACACACAACCACGCAGACATCATTCCAAAACCTTTTTTATTTATATTGAATGGCTTTACTTGTTTTGCATTTTTTAAAAATACTAATATACAATACTTTTTGCTTTTAAACAATTTATAAAACTTAGGGATATCGTTTATTCCTAAGCCGTCTTTTTGTCCATATTTTTCTAGTATTTGTTTTATTTTTGGTAGTGTTAGATTTGCAAATTGAATTATCCTACCCACTTCCACCTTTATTGTTATTGGTTCGCCCGAATTCTTAAAATATACAAGATCTCCTTTTTTAATTTTATCCCAGGGAGAATATTTGTTCTGATACCATCTTGATTCCGACTTTTTTTCTCCTGTTAAAATCTTAGGTAGTAATCCCCAAGATTTCTTCATTATTGCTATATGTTGCATAGTGGGTGAAAACTTATGTAAATAAAATATATGATTAGTTGTGTTTTATTTTAATTTTTTACCAAACTCTTCGCTTGTTTGATTCTGTGGAGGGTTTTTTGAATTATAATTTTAGATTATAATTATTTCCGAGTCCATTGACAATGAAATTATATTATGTTAAGATGCAACGTTAAGTTGTTCTTTATATTTAACAAAGTTTTTTCATAAGGAGGATTAGATGAAAAAAACTTTACTCATGAGTCTAATTGTTATTGTAGAGATTTTGTTTATCGGACCACAAGCTAAAGCCGAGGGCAACGCTGAAATTGGAATGGGTATACTATTTTCTCCAAATAGTCTTTATTCTCAGGAAAAAGCAAACAATCTACCCTTAATATCACTAGGATATTGGACTGACGCAGGAAGCAAATTAAGTGTCGGTCTCCGGGTGAATATATTTCATTCGGGAACCATAGAAGGCACCAATGACATCACGGGTAGCTTTGAGTTTTTGGCAGTAAAATATTTTCCAACAAAAAGAAAAAACTTTTATTTTGCTTTAATTCCCGGGGGAACTCTGGGCATAAGTGACCAGGTCAGTAAATTTTTCTTAGGCCACGAAGTAGGGATAAAACTGTTCGCAATGCGAGACTGCGAGTATGATTATGAAATGAGGTCATTGTGGCTTGTGGGAGGATTTAAGAAAAAAGCGGCCTATATCAGTTTTATGATAAATTAGTATCAGCAAAAAACCTAAATTATACAATTAAAAGATGGAAATTTTAGAATGATTTCCATTTTTTTTACCCAACCAAACTCTTCGCTTGTTTGATTCTGTGGAGGGTTTTTTGTTTTCCCAAAATCTCTGCTATTTCAAACGGGCTGGGAGATGCCTTTTTGCCGGTTAGAGCCACTCTTAATGGCCAGAGTAGTTTTCCCCTATCCCCCGTCTTACCGGCAGACAGACCCTCTTTTTCAGCTTCTGGCATTAGTTTTGATTCTATTTTATTTTTATTAAAACTATCTTCTTCTATTTCAGATAATATTTTTAATGACTTATCAAGCGAATCTTTTATTTCTTTTTTGTTCATTTCTTTCCATTTTAATAAACTTGCGTTGTATTTCGGTTTTTTAAAGAAAAATTCGGTTAATTCCCCTATTTCAGAAAGTTTAGTCAGCCGTTCCTGTTCTAACTTTATAATTTTTCTTATTTTTTCTATTTCTATAATTTCCTTCTTGTCAGCGTAAACGTATTCCTCCTTAAGTAGGTATCCTCCATAAGCAGGAGGATATTGCTCATTTTTCAGCTTCGGCTTTATCAGGCCGTCTTGAATTAAATATGGAATACATAATTCCGTTAGTTTGTTTAAGGGCAGCCCCCGAATATACTGCTGGTTATACCAATCAAGTTTTTTAATATTAAACATTGCTCCGCCTTTCTGAATTTTTTCCAAAGAAAATTCTTTGGTAAGTTTTTCTAAGCCAAATATTTCCCTATCATCTCCCGGGCTCCAACCCAAAAAAGCCATAAAATTGATTAGGGCTTCAGGTAAATATCCCTGTTCTTTATAATCAACAACAGACGTAGCGCCGTGACGCTTGCTTAATTTTGACTTATCAGGTCCTAAGATTAAGGGTAAATGGGCAAATTTGGGAGGAGTTAAGCCAAGCGCTTCGTAAATCAAAAGCTGTTTGGGCGTGTTGGAAATATGGTCTTCTCCGCGAATTACATGGCTGATTTTCATTTCATAATCATCAATTACCGCTGCAAAATTATACAAAGGAGTTTTAGTGTCTTTGGCCAATGAAAAATCACCCAAAGTTGAACTGTCTATCTCTACTCTACCCCGGATTAAATCCTCAAAAACTACTTGTTTGTTGGGATTTTTGAACCAAATAATCTCTTTTTTGTATGCCCCACCTTCTTTTAAGAGTTTTTCAAGATATTTTTTATAAACCTTTACTCTCTTGCTTTGATAGTAAAGCTTATCCCATTTCAAGCCAAGCCATTGCATACCTTCAAAAATATCTTGTTCAAATTCTTTTTTTGAACGCTGTTTGTCGGTATCCTCAATTCGTAAAATAAATTTACCCCTGTGCTTTTTGGCAAAAAGGTAGTTAAATAAAGCAGTCCGGGCTGTTCCGATATGAAGTAGTCCGGTTGGTGACGGCGCTATTCTAACTCTTGGTTTTCTATTCAGCATATTTTACTTGGTTAAGCCAATTATTTCTTGTACGATTCTTTGATTTGTTTCTGGTCGGTAAAATAATTTATTTTTTTCTTCCATTGTCTTCATTTTTTCGGGGTTATTTAATAAATCCAAAATAGTATTTAGAAACATGTTGACTGTTAAATTTCCCTCCTCTAAAACAATCGCTCCGCCTGCTCGAGATAAAACCTGGGTATTTTTGGTTTGGTGATTAGCCGCAGACGTTGATAAGGGAATAAGGATGGCTGGCTTACCTATTGCTGCTATTTCAAATATAGCTCCTGCGCTGGCCCGGCTGATAATTATATCGGAAGCAGAAAAAGCGTGTTTGAGCTCTTCTTTTAGAAAAGGATACAGGTGATATTGGTTAAGTAGTTCTGGGCTATCTTCTAATATTTTTTTAGCTTCTTTTTCTATATTATTAAAATTTGTTTTTCCGCAAATATGTATTAATTCGGTTTTTTTTAACAGGCGGGGTAAAACATTCAGAACTAATTCGTTTATTCTTTGAGCGCCCTGAGAACCGCCCATTATTAAAACTGTAGGCGTTTTTAAGTTCAATTTAAAGATTTTCTGCGCTTGTTCCACATTTCCTTGAATTAGTTCTTCTCTGACCGGGTTTCCTGCAACAACTATCTTATTTTTTGGAAAATATTTCCTTGTTTCTTCAAATGAAATAATTATTTTTTTTGCTAATGGAGCTGATATTCTATTAGCTAAACCCGGAACAGTATCTGATTCATGGATTATAATCGGGATTCTGTAAATCCAACCAGCCAATACTACCGGAATACTTCCATAACCTCCCTTGCTGAATATCACATCCGGCATAATCCAGAAAAGATGCCATAACGATTGAATAAGACCTATGGGAATTTTCAGTAAATCTATGATATTAACTAAACTAAAATAACGGCGGAGTTTTCCAGCTAAAATAAATTTACACTTTATATTTTTGTTTTCAAAAGCGGATTTAACAAAACCATCAGGTCCAATATATGAAAAACTATGTTCCCGGTTGTTTTTATCAAAAGTATTTTTGATAGCAATTAGTGGATATATGTGACCGCCCGTGCCACCACCAGTGAATAAAATACGCATGGTAGATTAATGCAAAGTGCAAAATGCAAAAATCAAAATGATAATTTAGAATGCAAAGATGTTAAATAATTTTAAATTTTGATTTATCATTTTACATTTTGAGTTTTGATTTTTGAGCTATGTTGTGTATTTAGAAATGTTAAATAATATTCCCATTCCCGCTAACGAAACTATCATAGATGAAGAACCGTAGCTTATGAATGGCAGGGTAATTCCAGTTAAAGGAATAAGTCCGGTTATAGCTCCAATATTAACAAATGCCTGAATTATAAACCAAGAAGTTATTCCTGCTGCAAGTAATTGGCCAAATTTATCAGAAGTTTTTTTAGCTATTTTTAATCCTCGTATAGCTAAAAAGACAAAAAGTATAACTATTAAAACTGCCCCAATAAAGCCAATTTCTTCTGCGGCAATAGCGAAAATAGAGTCAGTGGCCGGAGAAGGAAGATAGCTATATTTTTGCCTACTGTGAACTAGACCTACCCCAAAGAGTCCCCCTGATCCAATAGCTAAAAGAGCCTGTTTCATCTGATAACCGATTCCTAAAGGATCTATCTCGGGATTTAAAAAGACCAAGAATCTATTCATTCTGTAAGGAGCCAATTTAACTAAAGTAAAAAAACTGGCTGCTCCTCCCAAAAATATAAGACCGATATGACCCCAACTGGCCCCAGCTAAAAAGAACATTGTCAAGGCAATAGCAATTACTACACCAAGCGTTCCAATGTCGGGTTGCGCTATAAAGAATCCCGCAAGTAATCCCAGTATTAATAGAAACGGCAAGGTGCTATGAGAAAAGCTTTTTATATTATCTTTTCTTTTTTCTAACCAAGCGGCTAAATAAATTATTAATCCCAACTTTACTAATTCTGACGGCTGAAAAGTTATAGCGCCTATCTCTATCCATCTTTTTGCTCCTCCGTTTCCAAATCCCAAACCAGGAATAAATACTAAAATTAACGCTCCAATAGATAGTGGCAAGGCAAGCCATGCCCATTTTTTCCAGAATCCATAATGAACTTTTTGGGTAATAAAGAATACAACCAATCCTATCCCTACTCCATATATCAACTGATGGAAAAAGTAGTGGTAGGAATTATCAAAGTGTTCTTGGGAAATTATTAAAGATGCACTGGATAGAATTACTAAACCCAACCCAAGAATGATAAATAGGGTGATTAATAAAGCGCGATCCGGACCATGCCTACTATGTTTATGCAATTTTTTATTGCGTTTTTTCATTTTCATTTTTTAAATATAATCTTCAAATTGCTTGCCCCGATCAAATTCATGTTGAAATAAGCCAAAGCTAGCACATCCCGGAGACAGTAAAACAACATCTCCCCTTTCTGCTTCTTTTTTAGCTACTTTTACTGCTTCTCTCATATTTTTTGCCCTAAAAGCATCTAATCGTGGTTCAATTTTAAGTATTTTTTGAGTAGCGGTTCCGGGAAGAAGAATTATTTTTTTTATTTTTCCTCCTTTACTTAAGGGTTTTATTATTTCTTTAATCAATTCTGTGAAATTCAAGTTTTTATCAGTTCCGCCCGCAACAAGAATAATATTTTTTCGTAAAGGAAATGAAGATAGAGCGGCTATAACCGCCTCGGGGGTGGTAGCGGCAGTATCATTATAGTATTTTATTTCCTTACTTGTTTTAACTAATTCTAAGCGGCCTTCAATGCCTCTAAATTTTTTAAGAGCTTTTTTTATGTATAATTCAGGGATTTTAAATATTTTAGCTGTGGTTATAGCGGCAGATATATTATATAAATTATGTTCTCCTAATAATTTTATATACTTTAAGTAATTAATAGCTTGAAGCTTAGAAAAGAAAATTGCTTTTGATTTAGATTCATTAGCGAATTTTCTAACAATTTTATCATCGTTGTTTAATATTAATAAATCGTCACTATTCTGAAATTTAAAAATTAATTTCTTAGCTTTAATATAGTCATTAAGATTTTTATGTCTATTTAAATGGTCCTGCATTATATTTGTAATAACAGCTACGTGCGGACTTTTTTTGTGGTTTTTAAAATCTTCTAATTGCCAACTGGACAATTCTAATACTACCACCGTATCCTTTTTAATCTTAGAAAGCTGACCTAAGACAGACATCCTAATATTTCCAGCTAAGACAGTGCTGTATTTAGTTTTTAAAATGCTGGCTGTTAAAGCGGCGGTAGTTGATTTACCCTTGGTTCCGGTTATGCCAATAATTTTATCAGAGAGACAAAATTCAAAAAATAATCCTATGTCAGTATTTATTGGGATTTTATGTTTTTTTGCTATTTTTAAGTATTTTGAATTTTTTGGGACTCCTGGATTTTTTACTATTAAATCAGTGTTTTTAAAATCTTTTACCCTGTGTTTTCCTAAAACATATTTTATATTTTTAAACTCTTTTAGTTTGCTTAATGATTCTTTTAACTCGCTACGTGTTCTTAGGTCGGTAACCAATACTCTTGCGTTCTGTTTGGCAAAAAACTTTACCGCTCCCACTCCCCCGCCATGAAGTCCAAGCCCCATTATTAATACTTTCTTACTTTTGAAGTTTATTTTTTGGGATTTATTTTTAGAGTTTTTCTTCATTAAAATTTTAATTTTATCTACTTTCATTTAATAATCTTAACAATTCCCTTATTAGTCCCGTCAACCCCAGCACTATAACTCATTACGTTCGTTAAGTACGGGGCAGGCCTCTACTATATTTACTCTTTTATTATTTTAACTATA
>Ga0180433_10005003_pt1 | contig 18254 bp, 16 predicted proteins | sample SS_ome_8_FD_132980 | JGI IMG/M metagenome (GOLD analysis project Ga0180433, IMG submission 132980) | Hypersaline lake sediment archaeal communities from the Salton Sea, California, USA - SS_1_D_1 metaG | ecosystem: Environmental > Aquatic > Non-marine Saline and Alkaline > Hypersaline >... | reverse complement strand
TATAACTTTTTCTAAATGTTGTCTGGGCCCATAATTATTAAAAGGTCTAAAAATAACTGCTGGTACATCGTAAGTACAGCAATAAGAATAAACCAATCTATCCGCTCCAGCCTTGGCTGCAGCATATGGAGATCTAGGGTTTAACGAGTGATCTTCTGACATTGGCTCAGTTAAAGCTGTCCCGTACACCTCGGAAGTGGAAATGTGAATAAAACGCTCCACTTTATTGGAATATTTTACCAACGCCGTCATCATGGTACGTGTACCCATAACGTCCGTATCAAAGAAAGTATAATCATCCAGAATACTGCGTGTAACATGTGATTCTGCTGCAAAATGAACAACTAGATCAGAAAAGCTCATCAACCTATCAACCAACATGTAATTTGTAACAGAGCCGTAATAAAAATGAAATCTTTCAGAATCACGAATATATTTTGGTATATTGTTCAAGTTTCCTGCATACGTTAAAGCATCAAGAACTATAAATTTATAACTTGGATACTTGTCAAACATATACTGCAAGAAGTTACTTCCAATAAAACCAGCAGCCCCCGTTAAAAAAACAACCTTTTCTTCGCTATTTTTTTCGTGGACATTAAAAGCTTTGTGGTTGCAAAGACAAGATATAAAGGAAAACATCAACAAACAATGTATAATCTTAACTTTACTCATAATACCTCTCCTGTACATTTTAATATTTATAGGTGACACCTAAATTAAGAAACTTGAAATTACAACTTTTTAAATCGTCAATATTGAAAACATTTCTAGAATCAATAATCACATCCCCCCTCATTAACAAGCGAACCTTATTCAAATCAATCGACTTAAATTCATTCCAGTCAGCTAGAATAACAATAGCATCTGACTCTTCTATAGCTTCCAAAGCCGAATCGCAATATTGAACTTCAGGAAAAATTTTTCTCATATTATCCATAGCCCTGGGATCATACGCTTTTATACTCGTTCCACTATCAAGCAATTTTCCTATAATATCTATCGCAGGAGATTTTCTAATATCATCCGTATTTGCCTTAAAAGACAATCCCAAAACACAGACTGTTTTACCTTTAACATTTTTCTCAAGCAACCCATACAGTTTTTCTATGATATATTCCTTGTGTTCTTCATTTGACTCAATAAATGATTTGACCATTCTTAAATTAATTCCAATTCTATCAGCTATCTTAATGAAAGCACTTGTATCCTTTGGTAAACAAGACCCGCCTATACCGGGCCCAGGCTTTATTTTGCAAGAAGGAAGAAGCTTTTCACTAAAACTCATCCCTTTAACAACAGTAAAAACGTCTGCCCCAAAGGCATTGCAAAATCTGGACAATTCATTTACATAAGCTATTCTAATGGCACTAAAACTATTCCATGAATACTTGATTGTCTCGGAAGTCTCATAATTTGTTTTAATTATTTCTATCCCATTGCCAATTAAAGGCTTGTATAAATCCTCTAAGATATTCAAAGCCCTATGTGAATCTGAGCCTAAAATGACAGGGTTTGTTTCAAAAAAATCCCTAAGAGCTGAACCTGCCCTTAAAAATTCTGGATTAGATACTATGTCAAAATTCCCCTCACAACCAATATTTTCTATTATTTTCCTCTTAACAAGCCTATTGGTTCCTGTAGGTACGGTGCTTTTTATTACAATAATTTTATAGTCCTGGGTGCTTTTTAAAACCTGACTAATTGTTTTAGCAACAGAATTTAGAGCGGTTAGGTTTGCACACCCATCATCTCCCATAGGAGTGCCTACAGCCACAAAAATAATATCTGATTTTCTAATAGCGTAAGAAACGTCGGTCGTAAATTCTATATTGTTTTTATTTTTATTTAGGATTTCCTCAAGCCCTGGCTCAAAAATAGGAACCATCCCATTATTCAGCATTGTTATCTTATTTTCGTCTATATCCGCACAAATAATTTTGTTACCGATCTCTGCCAATCCAGCCCCTGCAATAAGGCCAACATAGCCTGTCCCTATTATTGCAATTTTTTCATATGCAAATACCGAGGGAAACAAAATCAATAATGCCAAAAACTTAAGCTTCATAATACCCTGTTCGTATCAAAAAAAATTTTTAAAAACTTTGTCAAAACTATCACACCAAATATTAAACATCATCTTTTCCTTAGAGGAAACCAAACTATCTCTCAAGATTTCTTTTGCCTTTTTAGACAATGAAAGGAAATCCAAGTTTTTTCTTTTATAGGACGTTACAATTATATTTTTGATTATTTCCAAATATTTTGTTTTTCGAAAAGTTATGTCACAAAAACCTAAATTGCTCAACACATAGAAAAACTTTTCTTCATACCAGCCATCATAATGCAATGCCCACCCCGCTTCGTGAGAACCAAATATGTGACGTAACACCGCTTGTTTTTTGCTATAAGATAGTTGAGAACCTACAAAAAGTTTAACGCTGGCCTCAAAATCAGGTGTTTCTATGACCAGCTTACCGCCAATTTTTAACCACTTGTGCCATTTACACAACAAAGCAAGAGCTGTCTGCCTATCAAAGTGCTCAAAAACATGATGGGATCGGATTTCATCTACGCTATTATCAGGAAAATTAAGACTCACAATGTCAGCAAAAACATCTGCCCCTACCGTTGTTTGCGCAGTGTGTTTTGAGGGTGGAAAATCAATATTCACATAACCATTAAAATGACTTTGCCCACACCCTAGATGTAAACAAAAAGGCTTCTCTTTTCTTACAAGACCTAGCCCTTTTAATTTATCAAATGCATTCTCTCCAGGAATTATCGACGGTCTGTGAACACAAAATAGCCCCACATTACAAAGTATCAAAATAAAAGATGTTGCCTTACCAAACATATTGTTATCCATTCAAATAACTTTCTAAATATTAATTTTTATTCAAAAAATCTACAACCTCACCAAAAACATCTTGCCATCTGCTAAGCATAATCTCTCTATGACTTTGCCCAAAGGCTCTTATTTTTGGACACAGAGTTTCATAGCCCAGAGAATCCATTTTTTTCTTTAGATCTTCCCATGAATCAAAGTAGACAATCACGTCGCTGTAATTTTCCTGATACCATTCACAATTCTTAAAATTGTTCCTTAAGCAACACCTTACAGGGTTTCTCTTTGACCATTCACTCCTTATAAACTTTTCAGAAGGTATAAAATGCACAATTCCTCTTTGCATATTTTCAAAGGGTGCCAAGTTAGAAAAAGCATACGGGTAATAAATGATACCCTTAAACCCTTTTAAATCTTCTGGACCATTGTAAACACCACTGTATGTTTTAATTCCCAGTCTGTTACAATTTTTTATAACGTGATTCATGACACCCCTTGGCAAGCGCGGATATATGAAGATTGTTTCTTCTTTTTTGATGCTTTCTGGGATTCTTGATCTAAAATCTGGCCCCACCTCTTTTTCTTTTACTCCTATGGGCTTTATTGTCCTTGTTCCAAGGTTAACCCCCTTACCTCTTGCATAAATGTATTCATAATCTGTGTAAGGAATTACTTTTACATTTTTTTGATTCTGAGCGTTATTCATCAAGTTATAATATTCCTGATCGGGAAATTTGCAGTCCCTGCTTGCCCAATCACAATAATCAAATCTATTGCAGACCCAAATTATTAGCGGCTTTTTCCAACCATTTTGTAAAAATATCCTCGAAAGTGGCGCAGTATCTGACGTCAATATTACATCAAACTGGTCAAAATAGTCTTTGTGTTTTTCCCAAACCTTTTCTGCTCTTTCATGACCAATATTGTATACTCGGTTTCCAGTGGAATATCCATCGAACTCAATCCTTGGATAATCCGCACCAAGTATATACCAAGAGGTTACGTTTAACCCTAATTCCTTGCAAACCTCCTCAATATCGTTTATGCAACCCTTATGAAAGCTTAAGTGTAAAATTTTTAAGTTGGAAAAATCTTTCGCCGTATCGGAAAAAATTTTGTTTGGCAAAAATATAAGCGATGCAACACACAAAATATTTAATATTTTCTTCATAACTTATTCTCCTAAAATATTTTTTAATATATTAACTCAAACCAATAGGCTTTACCTTATCCAAAAACCAAAACAAATAATTAATTCTGTTTATGTACGTGTGATTATCTCTTACAAAATCCATCAACTCGTACAACTCATTAATATCGAAATTTTTCATTTTTTCCATTGCATTCAGACCCAATTGATATGTATCAGAATTGTAGACAATTTTTCTGTTGAAAAGCTCATAAACTGTTTTTGAGTTAGTTATACCTATTGAACCATAACTTATATTTTTAAATATTCTACAAGGCACATAGCCATGCTCACACTGCCAAGCTCCTTGGATAGCTGGCGCAAAAAGAGACTTTCTTACAACTTCGATATTTTGTTCCGGGCTAATTCTGCTATAATTTTTAAAATCTATTCCATTCTTTCTACACGCATTGGCAAATCCATATATGCTACCCCGATTGTTTATTTGGCCACTTCTATTTATTGTGCCTACGTAACAGGTATAATTTTCTTTCTTTTCGTTTGATAGTTGCTTTTTAATTTCGTCTATTTCATAAGGCAACAAATCTGTAGCCCAAGGCATATAAATAACTTTATGCTCAAGATCTATGTGAATACATTTTTCGATCTCTTGATCATTTCTTTTTAGGCAATCATGCGTATAAACCTGCAAAATTATACAATTTCCCCGCTCAAACAATTTTTTGTACTTATCCACTCTGCAATTATGCAAAACATACCTGCAATCATCCCTCAATGGAATGTTCCTATCAACTTGACCTTCTGTTATAAAAAGCGAGTGAGAAAAGTCTATATTGCTCACATTATCTGAACTGTCAAGCCAATAGGTATCATATCCCAAGTGTTTAAACGTTTTGTAAAATGCAAAATGAATGTACGAATGTGTATGAGAATGCAACTTGTGTCCCCAGATCACAACCTTGTTGAACAATAATGGATGTTTAATATTGGACAAATCTGGTTTAGAAAAAATTGATAAAGATAGAAAGGTGAAACAAAGTACAATTATTTTTGTTATTCTCATCACTTCTCCTAAAAAAAACAAAAAAATGAAAAAACATTATGATTTTTATAGCACACAAAATATAAAAGTAAAAGTTTTAAAAACAAAAAAAATATGTTATCTAAAAAACGATAAAATCAATAAATTATTAACAAAATTTATAACAAAAGGAATAAGGTATGAACCCAAAAAACACACTTCTGATAACAGCCTTGGCAACTCTATTTACCATAAACGTAAAATCTGCAGAGTCTGTTGAAAAACTTGAAAAATATAAAAAATTTCTACAAGAGGGAACTGATCAATGCATAGACTTATCTCATTGGGCAATACCACCTAAATCTCGATACGAAACCTTTAAAAAAGCATTCAAACATTTTGAAAAAAACAATGGCAAAATAGTTGTGGAACTAGGAGCAACACGAAGCTTTGTAGATGGAGCATACCAAGGATGCTTGAGCACCAACCCAAAATATTGGGAGCCAAACAATCCGACCGTGTGGGATTGGGGCGCAGGATCATTCACCAGGGTGGCAGCCGAGTGCCTATGTAATCTCAATCCCGAATTTCACTCAATAGATATTAGTCATCAAGCTGTAAACATATCTAGGACAATGACTAAGGAATTTGCTCACATCATGCACTTTCACCGATGCTCATCAACTGATTTTCTAAGTCAATGGGACTCTAAAAGAAAAATAGATCTTATCTATCTTGATACAGGTGGAATGGATGAATATACCTGCAAACTTCAACTGCAAGAAGCAAAAATCATCGTAGAACGTGATCTCCTTTCACATAACGGGATGATCCTCATAGACGATGTAAAAAATTCAACACCAAGAAGATTGCACGGCGAAACATCTGATTTAGGCAAAAGTAAATACTCAATTCCATACTTACTTGCACATGGATTTAAAATAGTTGCTGATGAATACCAAGTAATTCTCATAAAAAATAAATAGCTACTTAAAGTAGGAAATTTTAATATGAAAACAATATGTAAATTCGGCATCATACTTCTGCTTGCTATTCACAATGTACAAGCTAAAGTCCTTGTTATGTCGTACCATTACAACCGCCCCGATTTTATTGAGATTCAACACAAGACGTTTGAAAAATTTCTTGAAGATGATTATGAATTTGTGGTCTTTAATGATGCAAAAACACCACATCTTGAGCAAGCAATAGTACATATGTGTAAAAAATATAACATCAAGTGTATTCGTATAAACCCCGAAATTCATAATCACCCATATTTGCAGCGGTGGCCAGGGGAAGGATATAATAGTCCCTCTGTTAGATGCTCAAACGGTGTCCAGTACTCTTTAGATACCCTGGCTTTTGACCACCAAGGGCTGGCAGTCGTAATGGATTCTGACATGTTTCTCATTAGACCATTCAGCATTGAAAAATACATGAAAAATACAGACCTTGCGGGTGTTCCTCAAGGAAGAGGTAATGCTCACAATAGAATTCGATATGTGTGGATTGGTCTTGTTTTTCTAAACATGAATACGCTTCCAGAAAGACGTACTATCAATTTTAACTGTGGAAGAGTTGATGGTATCCCGGTTGATGCTGGAGGATGTACCCACCACTATTTAAAAAATCATCCTGAAATAAAAGTGAAAAATATCGGAATACTACACAATCAAAATACGCTTTGTCAAGAATGCAGAGTGTCTGGAAAATACCGATGTACTCACAACAATAAAAAATTAGAACGGTTAGGGTTTAACAAAAATGAAATAGACTTTTTGCAAATTGGCCCACCTAACATTGAATTTCTTCTTAATAATACGTTTTTACACTACCGGGGTGGAACCAACTGGGACAACCAATCTGCAAGTTTTCATAACAATAAAACAAGTATCCTAAATAATTTTATAAATACAATACTGAGCACAAACAGCTAAAATAAAATTTTTTAGACGTTTTCTTTACCCGATTCAAACTGTTGACATTTAATGTTTAAAAATGCAACAGTGATCTAGACAATGTTTTATTAATAACCCAAAAAAGGAGTCTTCATGGTGTTATTTTCTACTACAAAATTTAAATCACTGTTCATACTTTCTTTACTGCTAGGTTTTATTTTCAGGGCCACTGCCTATGAAAATTTCATTATAAATCCCGAAAAAGTTTATCTCATAGATAGGGCATGGTCGGTAAATACAGGCGGCCCAAGCTGCAAAAATTATTACAGTATTACAATAAATGGTAAATTTTATAAAGGTAACAGGCTATGGGATTCGCGTTGGAATCTCATTAAGGATGCTACAGATTATTCCAACAAAAATGTTTTAGAACTTGGCTGCAACATGGGACTTGTTACAACGTGCTTAAAAAAGTACAGAAATGCAAATATAGCTGTGGGAGTTGAAGGTCCTGATTCATTTTTAGCAAGTCAGGGATCTCCACATCGAGTTAACGCTGCAAAATGGTTTGCTCAAGCATTTGAAGCCGATGTCGCATTTATCCAAGCAAATCTTAATAATGAACCAAACTATGAAGGTAAAATCGGCTACGATTATGATGTAGTATTTTGTCTTTCCTTGATGCACTGGATAAAAGATAAACCAAGACTGCTTCGATACCTCTCCAACTTCAACGAAGTAATATACGAGGGACACGACTCATTAAAAGTTGAGCTTAATAGATTTAAAAACTGTGGATTTAATAACTACAGAATATTAGGGTCAGCTGGTAGAGGACCAATTATTCACTTCACTAAATAGTTAGTGCAAAAAATTTTCTAATACTAATCTCTCAAGGGGGGAGAAGATGTTGGGACAGGGAAAAAGTAAAATAACAAGAATTTTGTCTTTTTGTTTTGTTTTCATACTATCCGATATAATTGCCGATTCAGTTTTTCCAAAAATTGAACTAAAAGACATAGATCTTACTAAATACAAATGTATTAAAGCTGGCGTTGAAAAAGGAGCAGCAAGGGCTGTTTATGTTTCAATCGAAGGCGATCACTTTGTAAAAATCTGGGACGCACATTTCTGGCGTTGCCCATATTTTCTACAAGGACTAAAAATTGGATTTTATGATGAAAAGAACACTCCTTTGATTGCGATAATATATGACAAAGGCCGTTGCAGAGGCTACGTTACTCGAGCTGGAACTACCTTATGCAGATCTGAGTTAACAGATGGAGGTACTTTTTTACCAATAAAAAATCAAAAGAGTCCTGCATATATTGGTTTTTATCATGATTTACTGAAACGCATAAAGTCTCTTGGTTACGTTTATATCGACCTAACACCATCGAATATTGTGTTAGAAAATCATAAAATAAAAATCATCGACTTGGAACCACTATTGCCCATTTCAAAAGTGGAACGTTCCTTTTTTTTCAATAGGTCATACCCCCCCGATTACCGATCGTATATCAGGAAACTAAAATAACCAGAAACTATCTAACAACAGTGAACTTTTTAAGTTTAGAATTAAAATAGATAGGAATTAATGAAACATTGGATAGAGTATGGACCAGAATGTCGCACTTAGCTAATAATGCCATTTCAACAAGAACATCTTCTCCAACTTGTGCATAGGAGGGGCGTTTATGCATGTGTATTGGTTGACCATCCTGTGAACGATAGCAATCATAATAGACCACTTTGTACCCGGCTTTCGAAAGTAAATAATTCATTCGATCAAGTAGCTTTTGCTCATCACTAGCAATAAAAAATTGCATCTTGCCATCAACATGCTTGAGCGCTTCTTTTACCATTGTTTCTGGGGTGACTAGTTTCTCTTCTTTTCCCTTATCAGTACCTCTTAAATGAATACCTATGGTTCTTCTTCTAGCCATGTAAATATTGTAAAATTGATCAATTTTATTTTGAACAATTTTATTAAATTTCATGTATTTATTAACAAGTTCATTGGCATGTTCCCGAGTTGCTTGAGACGTTTTATGATAACTAAACAAAAGATTGCCCGGCCTATATGGGTGTATAGGATCACCTGGTTCGTATCTCAAGTTTGAAACAGGCTGAAAATAATACTCCCAAACATTACTCCTTTTTCCATTAAAACCTGCATCACAATAATATAATGAGTGATCCTTTGGCCAATAAACTACAGGAATTTTATTGGCCGATTCACAGTGAGCTAGATAATTCAAAACACCAACCAAGGATACACCCATACCCCCTATTGGCCATCCTCCAATAACAAATTTTTGAAAGCAACCTGTTTTAAATGGCATTAAAGAAAAAACTACAACAAAAATTGAAAATGAAAGTAAATTGAGTTTCCTCATAAATTCTCCTTATGCGTAAAGATTTTGAAATTAACACACTATTTAACACCACACAAATTTAAATAAAAGACAAAAAATACACTATGACTATTTAAAAAATTGTGTTAAAACGTTTAGGCAAAAAGAAAAAGTTTCACAATTTTTAAAAAGAGAGGAACCAATGAAAAAACTATCTTTAAGCATTATGCTTTGCATTTTGGCACTTTCAATTTCATCTGTAAAAACAAAAAATCCAGCTGTTTTGATTACAGGTGGAGCGGGATACATTGGATCTCACACTGCATACTTGATGGCACAAAAGGGATACGAGGTTATTTTGTTGGATTCTTTAGAGCATGGGCAAACATTTGACCATTCCTGGGCAACGTGTATTAAGTCTGATTTTGCAGATAAAAAAATTCTAAAACAAATATTTGAAACATACGACGTAGAAGCTGTTATGCATTTTGCTGGTTTTATTGAAGTAGGAGAATCGGTAAAAAATCCAATAAGATTTTATGAAAACAATGTTGTCAAAACAATAAAATTATTAAAAATCATGATTGCACACGACGTTAAAAAATTCATATTTTCATCAAGTTGTGCTGTGTATGGCAACCCTCAATGGTTGCCGCTCACAGAAGATCATCCAAAAAATCCTATAAGTCCTTACGGGAAAAATAAATTAATGGTTGAAATGGCTCTACAAGATTTTGATAAAGCCTATGGTTTGCATTATGTCGCACTGAGATATTTTAATGCAGCTGGAGCCATGCCTGAACTAGGCTTGGGAGAAAACCACAATCCAGAAACTCATTTAATACCTATCGTTTTGCGCGCCATAATAGAAAAAAGACCGTTTTATATTTTCGGAACAGATTATGACACAAAAGATGGCTCGTGCATCAGAGATTTCATCCATGTACGGGATCTTGCTCAAGCCCACTGGCTCGCATTAGAATACCTGAACAAGGGAAACTGCTCAGAATGTTTTAATTTGGGAACAGGAAGCGGATTTTCTGTCAAAGAGGTGTGCAATGCGGTGGAAAAAGTTTGCAATCACAAACTCAATATTTTACAAAAAGACAGAAGAGAAGGTGATCCACCAATGTTGATTGCAAATCCAAAAAAAGCTAAAGAGGTACTTGGCTGGCAGGCACAATATTCAGATCTCGAACATATACTCAAAACAGCATACGAGTTTACCATTCAATACAGGCCGAGCTTTATACCCCCAATCAAATATGATAACTACTTAAAATTATGTAAAAAACCTTAGATCGAAACACAGAGCAAAAGGCAATGGTTCCAAAAAATAAAAAAGTGTGTTATAAGTATGGAATTAACGGCTAAGCAATAGAGAGTGAAAATTATGTTTAGATCTAAGCTGAAAATTTATTTATTTTGTTTTATTATCCCCCTTTTAGTTTACTGTTCAATGTATTGCAAAATTCAAGAATGTATACCCCGAGAATATACTTTCTATCTTCCTCTCACATTGAAGCAAGCTCCACAGTTAGCCTATATGCACCGGCAAGATTTAGAAGCATTTGATTATTTGATTCGGTCAAACTGGCATAGCGAACGGGCTGCTCTTGGAGGCTTTTTACCACAAATTAGTATTTTTGCTGACACTGGAAAATCTTCAGACCCCGGCATTACAGGAAGCGGGCTTGCACCATTTCCAAGAGAGAGTATAACAGTTAACATTTCACAGCTTATATTTAGCTACGACGGGCCAATGTTTCAGTACAAAATAGCCCAGCAAGATACCAGCATTTCAAGAGCACAAAAAGATCAATTAGAAAATCTAATACGATTAAATACCGAGACCTCATTTTTAGAATTAAAAAAAGAGCTGCTCAGAAATGATGTAATAGAAAGTTTGGACCAATCGTCAAAACAGACATTTGGTAAAGACAAACAAAGAAATGAGGTTGGCTTTTTTAACATTGCCCAATGGGATTCAGCCAAAGCAGTTTACTCCAAGGATCAAACTGATGTAAAAAATTATCCAAACGATGTTCAAGTAGCAATAAGCAAATTAAAAAGAGAAACAAACACTGAAATTGATACACACAAAATATCTTTGGAATACAAAAATATTGAGAAGATAAAGCTGCTGCCCATAGAAGTCTATTGCAAACTTGCTATGGAAAATAGACCCGATTTAAGCGAGAAAAAATACCAAATAAAGAAAGCTGAATACTCAAATAAATATTACAAGTACAGGTATATTCCAGAACTAAAATTCGGTGCACAAATAAGAAAAAGCAGAATTTTAGATTGTCCGCCTGCAACAGTACCGGTAGGCAATAAAGAGGTACCTTTTGATAATACACCACTTATTTGGAATATTGCTCTAAAGGCAACATGGGACTTTGATGGGCTTTCAAGTTACAACACTGCAAAGAAGTTTGAGGATGTATCAACAACCGTTATGCTACAAAAAAGAGATTTGGAGCTCAATATTTTAAAAGACATTGAGGTCACATACAATAATCTGACAAACCTTTTAAACTTATTACAGCCGGCAGAACGTAAATACCTGGCAACTAAATCACAACTCGAAATAGTAAAAAAAGCGTACGACGTTGGCCTAGCTGCATTGTTTGAGTACAAGCAGGCAAAATTAGAATATAAAAATGCTGAATTTGGTTTAGTATCGCTTAAAATAGACGTTAGAAAAAATTATCAGGGGCTACTGTTTTTATGTGGCTTTCCAAGAGAGATTAGTTAATAATAAGGTTTTCTATGAACATCAAAAATATAATGTGGGCAATATTTATCGCAGCAATTGTTTCTACAATTGGTTATATCGGGTATAAAAAGGCAAAAAAGGTAGAAAAGCCACTTTTTAAAACCGCCACATTCAAAAAAAGAAACGTAACACAAGTTATCAATGCAACAGGATCTATCGAAGCAGAAAATACCATCAAGGTCGGTTCTCTCATAAACGGTGTTGTTAAAAGTCTTTTGGTAGAAGAAAATGAGCAGGTCAAAAAAGGACAACTAATAGCAGTGCTGGACAACGGAAAAGGTGACACAGATGTCAAAAGAACAGCGGGACTTGTAAAAGCCTCAAAGGCAAATGTAGCTTACCAAAAAGCTTTTTACAAAAGACAATTATTAATGTTTGAAAAAGGCAACATCTCGAAAAATGATCTTGATCTTGCAGAAAGTCAATATGGCCAAGCAATGGGAAGATTAGATGAAAGAGTAGCTGCGCATGAAAAGGCTGTGATTGATTATCAAAATACAAGAATTTTATCTCCAATTGACGGAGTGGTAATCAAAAAGAACGTATCTTTGGGAGAAGGCGTATCAAGCTTTTTGATGCCAACAGTTCTTTACACAATTGCACAAGATCTTACCAAAATGAAAGTTGAACTGGAAATTGACGAAACGGTTATCGGAGATTTAAAAATTGGTGAAGAAGCAATACTGACATTCGACACCTATCCAAACAAAGAATTCAAAGGAAAAATAAAAGAAATAAGCAACGGACCAACAATCAGCAAAGGTACCGTCAGTTACAAATCCTACGTTTATTTGAACAATGACCATCTTCTCTTAAAACCAGGCATGACTATTCATGCAACTATAATTGTCGCTCAAAGAAAAAATATTCTTGCAGTACCGGGGTACATTTTCTCAATAAACCCAAAGCTTGTAGAAGCTATAGCTAAAGAAAAAAAATATAACTACAAACCTATAACCCCTGAGAAAATAGATTCGTTTAGAAAAAGCATCAAAAATAAAGAAAATCCGATCAAAACAATTTGGATATTTAAAAACGAAACGTTTGCCCAAAAACCTGTAGAAATTGGAATTACGGACAAGGTATTCTTCGAGATTGTATCAGGATTAAAAGAAGAAGAAAATATCGTAATAGACGTTGAAGAAACTGATGTTATGAAACAAATGTTCAAGAGGTTATTCGGCGGAGGGTTGTCAAAGTAAAATGAATATAAAAATTCTTTTACGCACATCGGTGCGTGTTTTGAAAAAACATAAAGTGCGATCTTTTTTAACTATACTCGGCATTATGATTGGTATATCTTCAATCATAATAACTTTTTCAATAGGAAGAGGAGCAGAAGAAGCTATATCTTCAGCTGTCTTGGGAATGGGTGAAGGGACTATTTACATAATGCCCGCAGAATTTATGAAACGAGGCGCATTCCGTTCTGATGTTGCACAAAGGACAAAACTGACAACTATTGAGATGGAAAAAGTAAAAAAGAACAGCCCAGAAATTGCAGAAATAACCCCAATGAGTATGACAGTTCAACAGTTAGATTATAAACAAAAAATAGCACAAGAGACGGTAATTGGCTGTCACGCAAACATGATGAAAGTCAATGACAACGATATTGCATTGGGTAGCTTTTTTAACGACTACCACGTAAATCAAAGAAGTAATGTGATTGTTTTGGGCAATAAAGTAGCAAAAAAGCTGTTCAATACAGAAAATCCTATAGGTCAAATAATTTACTTAAACAAACAGCCATGCCAAGTGATCGGAGTACTGAAGCACAAACCTCACTATTGGGGACCAAGAGATCCAAATGACTGGGCATACATACCGTTTACCGTCGCTAAAAAATTATGCCGCGGCCTAGATGAAACGGAAAATGAAGTAACTATGGTCGGCATGAAGCCATACCCAGGAGTAGATTCTGAAGTCCTTTTAAGGAAAATAAAAAGCATTTTACGATTTTCATACAACACAAAACCGGGTGAAGATGATTCGTTTATCATCTTTGACCAGCAATCAATAGAAAATGTTGCAAGAGAAGCCGCTGGTGTCATTAAGCTATTTGGACTAATTGCAGCCGCTGTTTCATTGCTTGTTGGAAGTATTGGCGTTATGAACATAATGCTCGTTTCTGTCAGAGAAAGAACCAGAGAAATTGGCATTCGCATGGCAATTGGTGCAACGCAAGGATCTATCAGAAGACAGTTTTTAATTGAATCAACTGTACTTTGTCTTTTTGGCGGCCTGATAGGAATTACTCTAGGCCTTTTGGGACAAATTTTAATAAGCCAAGCAGCAACTCTGCCCGTCGTTATAGAGCTAACTCCAATGGTGATATCTTTAATTGTTACTGTTTTAATCGGCGTATTTTTCGGTTACTATCCTGCACACCAGGCATCTCAGCTTAACCCTGTAGACGCACTGCTCGAAAGGGTGTAACATGGCACTTTTAAAAACAATCAACATAACAAAAACATACGCAACCGGCACAAAACCAGTTCAAGTGTTGAAAAATATTAGTTTTCAAATCGCAGAAAAAGAATTCATGTCAATAACGGGGAAATCTGGTTCGGGAAAAACAACACTAATGAACATCCTCGGGTGCCTTGATACCCCAACATCAGGACAGTATTTAATCGAAAACCAAGACGTTTCCCACATGACCCCTGACCAACTTGCACACATAAGAAATAAAAAAATAGGCTTTGTGTTTCAACGATTCAATCTGCTACAAGACATGACTGCTATAGAAAATGTTTCGCTACCACAACTGTATGCTGGAAAAAAAGAAACAGAAACAAGAAAAAGATCTGCTCAATTTCTAGAGATAGTTGGATTATCACACAGGATCAACCATTTTCCAACTGAACTTTCAGGAGGAGAACAACAACGAGTTGCAATAGCAAGAGCACTTTCTAACAACCCATCAATTATTCTTGCTGACGAGCCGACAGGAAATTTAGATTCCGCAACCGGGGAAAAAATTTTACAGATGTTTAAAGACCTAAACAAAAAACAAGGCGTCACAATAATCGTCATTACACACGACCAACACGTTGCAGAATCAACAAACAGAATTATCCGATTATTTGATGGAAAAATTGTCGAAGACAAGAAAGTTAGATAGAAAAAATTATAATCAAACCATTTACTTTTCTTAAACTCTCCACATATACTTGGCTCTGAAAATTTTTATAACTTTTTTACCAAAAAAGGAAAGTCGTGCCAATTATTAAAGGGGCAACCATAAAAATTTTTATAATCATCTTACTAACCCATTCATCAAATATGCTCTCAATGCTTCAAGCCAGTAGAAGTAGATTTACCTCTGTTGTAATAGAACTCGCTAACGATAAACTAATACGCTACAAAGAATGTAATGTTTCCCAAAAACCGTTTCCGTCAACACACACAAACCCTATCCCAATAGACATAGACAACATCACCATTTGGCTTAAAACTTCGGTCAAGCGTTTTTCTATGGAAAGAAATCTTATAAAAATGCTCAGTTATACCGAAAAAGATTATTTTGTAACACACAATGGGCGTATAATTGAAGGAGAAATTTGCAAAGAGGCTTTAGAATAGAAATCTTTCAATTTCACACCAAAACAAATTTGGTATATGCTTTTACAAATCTCGGGTTCATTCTGCAAGGGAAGTTATGCACAAGAAAGCAATATTTTTTACGCTTATTTTTTCTAGGATTTTAATTTCCAATGTTTGTTCAGACAAAGATTATATAAATCTAGCAAAGTCTCTGAAAAATAATAATCTTATCACAGAAGCCATAAAAATTTATAAAAAAGCCCTGAAAATCAATCCTAATAATTCTAGTGCTCATTGGGATTTGGCAATGGAATTTTTTAAACTTTGTAATTATCAAGCATCTTTAAAGCATTTTATTTCATTAGCAGATTTAGATTCAAACAACCCGTATGTCTATTTCAATATAGGATATAATTTTTTTAAGTTAGGACAGTTAAAAAAAGCTGAAGAATTTTTTCTAAAATTCTTAACATTAGAACCAAATAGCAAAGATCCCTATAGATTTTTAGGGTATATACATGTAGCAAATGGAAATTTTAAAAAGGGCTATGATTTTTATAACACGTTTTATAAAGAGTCGGACATAAAGCAAAAAAAATTATGGAATGGATCTGACGTTTCTGGCAAAACAATTTATATATGGGATAATGTGGGAATGGGTGATGTATTTTGTTTTATCCAGTATGCAAGAAAACTCAAAGAAAATGGCGCAACAGTTATTTTAGGAGTAAGAGAAAGCCTAATTCCTATTATGTCATCTTGCCCATATGTAGATAAAATTATTCCACGATTTTGCGAAGTTCCTGAATGTGACCTCATTATTGATGTTAATAGATTAACAAGAATGTCTTACCAAGCAGGTTTTAGTGTACCTTGCGGTTATGTAGAACCTTATTTGTTTGCCGACAAAGTCTTAGTAAAAAAATATAAAAAATTAATGTCTCAGGATAAAGGTTTTAAATTGGGTATTTGTTGGGATGCATATGCTTATAAAAACAAAATGACAGGTAAAAAGACCATAAATGAACGATCAATTCCACTGCACCATTTTTACTTTTTAAGCAAATTAGAGGGGATAAGCCTGTACAGCCTACAAAGAGTTAACGGAACAGAGCAGCTTAATTATATGCCAAAAGATTTTAAGATCCATATTTTTGATGAAACTTTTGATAAAAGCCACGGAAGTTTTTCAGACACTGCAGCTGTTATGAAAAACTTGGATTTAGTCATAACTGCAGATACTTCGATAGCAAATTTGGCCGGAGCCTTAGGTGTAAACGTCTGGGTGTTACTTCCATTTGCCGCAGATTGGAGATGGCAAATTGATAAAACATATACCGATTGGTATACAACCATGTGTCTATTTAGGCAAGATAAACCTGGCAATTGGGAATATGTAATTAACAAAGTTTATTTCAAACTTTGCAGTATTTTAAAAAACAGCTAACCCTCACACTCATATTTTTTACAGTTAGTTAAGTCTACAAAGCTCGTCTACAACTTCTTCCAGCACAGACTCCCAATCGCCTTCTTTTTTCTGTTTAAAAATGCGCATCGTCCGATACCACGGAGAATCTGATCTACCCATAAACCACCTCATATCAGAAATATAAGGCAAAAGAATCCAAACAGGAACTCCCAAAGCTCCTGCTAAATGAGCAACAGAAGTGTCAACGGTAACTACGAGATCTAAATTTTTCATAACGGCCGCGGTATCCATAAAACTGCCGTATATCTTGTCAAATTTTTCATCAAAAACATGTATGGAAAAATCTTTTGGTAGATACTCCAGCTGACCCGTACCATTTCTCCTTTGTAAACTGTATAAACTCACATTTTCAATTTTGCTCAGCGGATAAAAGTACATTAATGGCATTGCTCTATTATTTTTAATCGGCTTTTCTGTAACAGCATGAAGATAGTATTGCGGATCCCAACATATTCCTACTTTAAATTTTTTATCTTTAGATAAGCAATGTGCCCATTTTTTAATAAGTTGAGGGTGAGCACGCATATATGGAATGGGTGCAGGAATAGTGTCCATATTTGTTTTGTAAAATTTATACAAATAACCGACATAAAACTCAAAATCAAAATTATCTATTGTTTTGCCTTTAGGAACAACTTCATCTATGTATGGGCACAACGATACAATTGGCACCAAAAAATTTCTGACCTGGAAAATAACCTTTACCCCCTTTTCTTTTTCCTTCAAAAGCTGAGCATACCGCATCCAAAAAAAGACATCTCCTATGCCACCCTCACCTTTTATCAAAACCGTTTTGTCTGACAAATTGGTATTATCGCATGTCCTGTAAATCTTGTTTTCTCCCGCCTGACCTTTCTCAAGAATTTTAAACTGTTCACGAGCCTTTTTAAGATTTCCAGCTTTAAAATAAGCTTGTCCTAATTGGTGAAGCGCTCTGTCATAGTCCTTTTTTAAAAATAAAGATTTTTTAAACATGTATATTGACTTATGAACCTTTCCCTGATTTAAAAGTATTACCCCCATGTAAAAATGTAAGTTGTAATTGTTAGGATAAGCCTCCAAGAGCTTTTTGAGACATTTTTCTGCAGGAACATAATCTCTCACGTTAAAATACAGGCTAAACAAGTTATCGTTAACCCGTAAATTGCCAGGATTAC
>Ga0180433_10005001_pt1 | contig 18262 bp, 22 predicted proteins | sample SS_ome_8_FD_132980 | JGI IMG/M metagenome (GOLD analysis project Ga0180433, IMG submission 132980) | Hypersaline lake sediment archaeal communities from the Salton Sea, California, USA - SS_1_D_1 metaG | ecosystem: Environmental > Aquatic > Non-marine Saline and Alkaline > Hypersaline >... | reverse complement strand
TAATATAATATAGAGTCGTGTAGTCGCATTTGGTATCGATTCCAGCCCTATTGTATCTCCCCTCCTGATGCCTTCTCCCTCACCCTTTATGCCTCTGAGTCTCTTAAGGAAATCGTTCCCTGACTGTCCTACTGATATCTGGTATTCCTATTAGAATGAGAGTAGAAAATGGCTACTTGCCTATGTCCTGTGATGAGTGTGAGACTGTGAGGCGCAAATCCTTAAGACTAAGAGAAGAGGCTGCGTCGATTCTATGAGATGGGAGAAGAGACGATGCAACACTGTCCCTTTAGAACCACCCAAAATCTGCTCAGAGCTAAACTGAAATGAAAAAATTGCTTGCCCAGATTTCGCCCAAATACTACTTTCGGTAAAACTCCTTGAAGCCCGAATCTCAGGTAAAATATTTGATACCCAAAATGACAGATGTTAACTATTATTGACTGGAGAAAATAATAATAATATATATAATTATATGTGAAAAAAATATATAAGAAATGGAGCGAAACTATGGCAAATATGGCAGTTATTTTTTGATATTTTTGCCCGAAAACCCGCCCATTTTTTTCCCATTTTTTTTTTCGTAATATAACCTTTTAATATTTCGTGCCTTATATATATATTAGATCAAAAAAGTTATATTTTTAACGTTGAATATAACTGAATAAAAAAATTACAATTGAATACAAATGACTACAAAAAATCCAAAAGTTAGACAAGGCTCAAAGTTGCCGTCAGACCTGATTCAGAGCATACAAGTTTTATACGCCAATGGATGCACTCAGCGCCAAGTAGCGTCCTTAACTGGGTGCTCAACAGGCGTTGTGGCTAAATACTGCAAGGATGTCCAGAGATTACCAACACACTTGCAACAAAACCCCTTTAAGCCGCGAAATGAGATTGCAGCCACCAAGTTGATAGATAAGCGTAAACCATCAATAGAATCAATGAAGGAAGACGGTTCTTACGACGATATCGAATATTGGATAGGAGAATACGAAGTAGGGACACCTTTTGCTGGACCTCTGGACAAGATCCCCTTAGAGCGCCTCCAAGAGCTAATGCAAGAACCAACGGGTTATTCTTCAAAATTAAGCATGTCAGATTGGGCAGATTACTACTTGGCTGGTCGTGAAGGGCGCTTTTTACTTCATCCACCACATCAATGGTCTCAATTACAGTACGAGATTTTTGGGTATTGGGAAAGACATCAAAGATTAATGGTAGAAACGTTCCGTGACGCAGGTAAAACAATGGATGGAGACGCGATTCTTACGCACGAAATCTGCGAAAATCCAGAACAAAATTACTTCGTGATGTCAGAAACGCGCCAAAAAGCGGGAAAACGGGTAAAACATGTGGGCGACGTGCTGCTTACCAATAAAAAAATAATAGCCGATTACGGCTTTTTACCACATACTAATAAATACGAAGGTCATAAACAATCGTGGAAATCCGACGAGATTACTGTAAAACGGAATTTTAAACAAACAGATCCAACATTGATGGCTTTCTCGTCAGATTCCGCAAATGCTACAGGCGCACATGTCGCAGGCGGTGTTTTTGATGACGTGTGGTCGTTTTCTCTTGAACAAAATTGTCAGCGGAACAAGGAGAAATGGTTAGGATGGTACGACGGCGAGTTAGAAGGATGTTTAGAAAACGCGTGGGAATTATGGCTTTTAACCAGAAAAGGTCCAACTGATTTATACCAAGACATGGAAGACCGACAATTTCACGTTGTTTACCGCAAACCTGCTGTTATAAAATTCCCATCAGAATGGGAGATAAAATATAAGACAGTGGAAGGCAAAAAGGTATTCGATAGAATAAAAGTTAAGAGTAAAGACTGGAAAATCACGGACGATGGTAATGGAAGATTCTCAATAGAGTTTTTCTTGGAAAAAATGTCAAAAATGGACGCGGTAAAGTGGGAATCTGAATACCAACTTAACCCGATAGCCTCGACAGGAAGATTCTGGAACGCCAAAAACCTGCGTTATATTGAAGGATGGGAAGGATTCATGCGCGATATTAAGAAAAATAACCAATCCAAATTACTACGCGTGATAGGATTCATGGATTTAGCGTTTGGAAAAACCTCTCGCGCTGATTTTACTTGTATAGCGATCGTTGGGATGATGGGTAATAAATTTTACTTTTTTGAAAATTACCTCAAGCGAGGAGCTACCGAGAAAGACATGGCACAGATGATTAGAGACGCGTGCGACGACTTTCCGATGTTGAAAACCATCCATGTTGAAGCCGATCTTCAGCAATCTGACCGTGTTCAAGCGTTGAAAAGGAGATGTCCGTATGTTGCTATATTGCCATTTTTAAGCCGACAAGAGCAAAACTTGCTATATAAGAACGATTCTGCAAAGCGTGTAAACTTGGAAAAGAAACCTTTAAGAATTTGGACACAATTGGAAGCGCTAATAGAATCAAATCGGTTATATATAAACAAGTACATGTTGAATTATAAGGAGTTTCAGGACGAATTTCGAACATTTCCATCCTGTGAGCATTTTGACGTGTTAGACGCGCTTGGAAATGGTATATCGTGTTTGAATAAGTCGCGCTCCCTAATGTTTGTTTTGAGCGGCTAAAAGTCATAGAATAGGAGCTTACAGCTCTTAGTATTAATTTATTAAGGATTAATTCTATTATATTAGTATGACTTTATACGAAATTCGAAAATTATCTAAGTCGGAATTACTCCGCCTGAAAGCCCTAATCAAGTTATACGAAGGATATGATAAATTAGATTTACTAATAGAACAAGTAATAACTCCAGATTATTTTACAAGAGAAGAGATTAAAGAATTAAAAAAAACGCCTGAAATAAAAGAATTAGTTCCCCAAGAGCTTCTATATTGCGATGGGGATAAATGTGTTATCGATCCCACTAAAATGGGAAGGTGTTAAAAATCTTTTCTACCTTTTTTATATTTAGTACAAGGTTTTGAATTAGGCTTTGGAATCGTCCATTTCTTACAAAAACCAGCGCTATAATGTTTACAATTCCAACAGCGTTTTCCGTCAGTCGTATATAACGGTTTAATTTTCCCCATCTATACCCCACTTTTGTATGTATTTATCAATCGCTTTTAATAATATGGTAAAATCAATAAGCTGTTCATAAATATCTTCAAACACCGATTTTCCCATGAATTTATATTTATGAGGTGGTATGTATTCCGATTTCATCGCATCTTCAATAACTTTCGCGACTTCTTTTGGATTATCTCCCTCTCCATACCAACTACTTGACAATTTATCAGCCATTTCTTTATCAATAATACCAGCAACAGCCATCTGTAGTTTATCTTCTATACAATCAAAACATTTGCCGTCTTTATAAATAGAATCGCCTAAAACGAATTCATTACCACATGCAGTACATTTTTTATATATAACCATTCAACCACCACTTATATATAATATATTGGTACTAAAACTTTTACAATAAGGACATTCTACTGGTCGTTTGACGAATTCGTGTAAAAAAATCTTACTACAATCCTGACATCTGAATGCTGGCATGTGTTTGTTCTTATAACACTTAGGACATTGAAAAATTCCGTTAACTAAGCCGAAATTCGTACCACATTTACTACAAGCTCTCATGCTACCTTCCTCCCGAGCCTTTCGCCCATTCCTTTTATTTTACGATATATTCTATCGATTGTATCATAGGTAACCTTGTTCTTCGGTCCGCGCCCTCTTTTTTGAATAGCCTCGACGTATCCGTCAAGTAAACCCATGTCACTGGGCGGAAACAAGTATTTGATTATTGTTTTGCTTATTTCAGGCTCTTCCTTGTTAATTCTTTGCAGGTAATAATAAGCGTTGAACTCTAAAACAAATGGTAGTATGAAATCGATTTTACGATTAATCTCAGCCACCTTCCTATCGTCTAAAAATTTTCCGCGTAAAAGCTTTTCCCTCTGTTTCTTTATTACCTCGATTCGTTTCTGGGTTTCTGCCTGTTTTTGTTTCTCTTCGAGCGCGTTAATCTTGGCTACCCGTTTTCTCGCTTCGTAAGTACCTTTAAGCGCTTCAGTTCCGAGTATGTCTTCAATTATGTCGATTTTACCCGTTTTTCCTTTATATTTTCCTTTTAATCTTGGCATTTGTGTTTATCCTTCTTTTTAATATAATTCATTATTTTTTCGATTTCTGATTTGCGGCTATATATCGTAGCCCTATTTACTTCAAACTTCTCTTCTAAATCGGTAAGTTTTATGTTGCATTCCTTTTTATACAAGATATAGATCAATGCCACTATATAACCTTTTAACTTGTAAATCCGATTCAAATATCTTCTCATTATCCCATAATATATATATAACTCAGTTTCTCTTCGTTGTGACAGATTGAGTTCATGACATATATGAGATATTAAACTCGGTTTTTCTGGAAAATCCAATATTATTTTCAACTTCTTTTTAATGTCTGCATATTCCCTATTTATTTGCTTCTTGATATTACTCGTCAGCAAATTCACCTTTTCTTCGTGCTGTTCCCTTGCCATAGATATTAACGAGCGCTCAGATAGAAAAAATTCGCGCAATTCACACGCTATCTTTAAACACGCCAATACTCGATACTCACCTTTGGTTTTTAAAGTAAAATATCGTTCGTCCAATTCCATGACCCTTTTTACCAAATGAAGCACACAATGAATTATTGTTTTTGGTAATTGTAAATAAGTACAAATCATTACCATCTGCTTGTAAACCATAGCATAGTAATCGATTTGAGTCTTGTTCCATTTCTTACGCTGTCGTCCTAAAGCCCGATTTAATTCCTTGTTACGCGCTTTTTTCGGAAATACGTGAGAAAATTCCAAATCTGGTTCTAAGTGATGCCGAAACATCGGCGTTACCACATCATTTTCCATATTTCTCATTACTACCGAACTCACGAACTTAAATTCATCGTTTACCAATCCACAATCTCTACATGTGTTCTCGTACACTTCGCTTCCACATTCTTCACAGATAATTTCTGATTCACCGTATTTATGTAAAACTCCATATAAAGATAAAAGAATTAATTAAATAAAAGTTAATACTATTGATTTTTTTATTTTTATAAAAATTAGATGCTATTAAAATAATATAAATAAACTAATTGAAAACAATCATGAATCTATTCAGTAAAAATATCACAGAACCATATATAATGCCACGCGGATTCAGGGATTTCCACGATGGGTATACCGAAAGCCCTTTCGCACATGGCTCAGAAGCGACAGAAGCCGACAGAGAAAACGAATATTTCATGCAATGGGTTTTTCCGTTAAAATTACAAAGAATGGCATTAAGAACGGCGGTAGGATTCCGTTTTGTATATCTTTACGCCAAAGATTTATGGAATAACCGACTCGGCGTGAAAGTAGAAAATGACGAAGAGAAGTCATTAAAGATAAATAAAAAATTAATTCCATACCTGATGTCAAGAGAATGGTTCAGGGAAATGGAAAAACTCTCGGCGTTTGAGAGAGAACAAGGAGAAGCAATCCTATTATGCTACTATGGTGACGAAGGTAAAGTAGAGAATTATAATACCGAAGTTACCGATAACTCAGAAATATTAAAAGTTGAATCTTTTAGTCCTTTATTATACCACATACCAGAATTTGATGAATTCGGAGACCCAAAATATTATAATATTGAAGTAAAATCACCAGACAGTTGGCGTGGAACTATAACAATAAAAGTTCATCCATCGCGCGTGATGAGAAAGATGAATCATAACCTCGAATTCCGATTTGACGGTTATAGCGATTTAGCCGCCATCTATGATGCAATTGTCATTTATTCTACGATATTAAAAGCAGCGGGTGAAGCCGCTTTTCGATGGGGTACTGGACATCCAATATTTTTGACAAAGGATATTCTTGACGACACGGATCTTGATACATTGAAGAATAATCTTGGAGATGTCACTCGAAGAAGTTGGCACGCATTACCATCCGAGAAAATAGATCGTATAGAGATGTTAGGACAAGCGGGATCAATGCTTAATCTCAAGTCGTTGGCAGATATTGCACTTGAAAACATAGTGATAGGAAGCGCGTTTCCAAAGACCATCTTACTTGGTGAGATAGACGGAGTAATGGGTTCGGAAGTAACGGAAAGAGTATATTTCGCACGAATGGACCGAGACCATACCGATTTGGATTGGTTCGTTAGAGCTTACTTCAAAAAGGATGTCAACATAAGAAAGATAATGTTAGGTGTTGACGACTATGTAATAGATTGGGGAATCCGCGAAATATTTAACAGAATGGACGAAGCCGATTACCAACAAAAAATGGTTTCAATAGGAATAGCAATGACTCAAGTATCAACAATAAACGAAGCCCGAAAACAAATGAACTTACCAGAAATAGCAGACGAAGAGGGTGGGGATGTCATACTGGGTCTATTACCATATCTACAAATGCAAATGGACATGGTAATGATGTTAGGTGGTGGAAACGCTGGATTAGGAATGGGTGGAACTCCCACAGAAGGAGAAACAAATACCAGCATGAAAGAGAAAAGCAAGTCCACTACAAAACAAGCCGCGTCACTAAAAGAACCAGAAAAGAACAAGAGAGTCGCACCAGTTACCAGAGATGCGATGACTATATTTAAAGACGCGGCAAGGAAATTAAGAAAAGAATATTCAATAAATAGTTTAGCAAAAAAATTTAAAATGCACGATAAAACGGTATATAAACTGTTAGATTTTGCAGAAGAAGAAGAATAATGACACACGGACAGAGTTCAGCAGGCGGATTTATAAAACCATCGGAAATGGCGGGAATAGCTTGTAGCACTGATGCCGTCTTATTTGTTAGTAAAAACGGCAACGATGTGGATGGAACGACTTGGAACAAAGCCTTTACCACAATAAACGCGGCAATAAGCGCGGCAAGCTCTGATACCGATGTAATGACATTGATTGTCGTTACAAGTGGAACTTACGACTTAAATGTTGCTGGAAGCGTTGCGGTTGATAAAAATATAATCATTAAATCAGTATCCGAATTTACTGTAGGAATAACAAACACTCACGCCTCAGCAACTGGTTTATTTACTGCGAGTCAAGAATTAGTTCTTTGTCATTTATATTTGGACGCTACAAATATTACTGCTGTCACATACGATGGTGCTACAACTGGTAGTAGGTTAGATGATATTGTAATTGGTGCTGTAGGTTCAACTCAAGCACATACTTGTATTAAGTTTTTAAACGGCTCATCTGGGGTATTTGCAAACAACTTAAAAATAGTAGGAAATGTCTCATACACCACTGGAATGGACATGGGAACTGGTGGTTCGGCAAATACAGTATGGAATAATTTCGAGATATTTTTCTGCATTCTCGGCATGCATATTCAAAGTGGAAGTACTTTACATTATTTTAACAATATATTATGTCATACTTGTACGAGCGCAATACAAATAGACGCAACAGCAAGCGCAGTAATAATCAAATATGTTGCTTTCGTTAATTGTACCACAGAAATTACCGATAACGGAACTGGTACATCAATTATAAGAGAGATAGACATAGATTCGATTACTGGTATTGAAGGGTTTACCGAAATATTATATGTCAGTCCAGATGGAGACGATTCAGACGGTAAGAGTTGGGCTGGAGCTATTAATGATTTATGGGAAGCAATGGGAATGGCAAGTTCGTCCAGCACGGCAATGACATTAATTGTATGCGCACCATCTACATATGACATTAATCAAGCTGGAGATCCGACAGTAGCCAAGAACTTACATATTAGAGGAGTGGGTGGCGATCAAGGTGTTGGGGTTCAGATAGAAAACAATCACGCAAGCGCTACATCAGTTTTAAAGTTTACTAAAAAAATATCAATATATAACTTGGGAATCAATTTAGGAACGAGTAATAATGGATTAATAATATCAGGCTCTGATGCGATACAAGGTAGGTTGGAGAATGTTGACATAGTGATGTCTGGTCTTACTTCGCAAAAAGTCGGCGTTACATACGAAAACTGCTCGTTTCATTCAAATTATAAAGTTTACTTCATTGGAAACACGACTCACGCCATAGGATTGAAATTTGACAATTTACAATATTATATAGATTTTGATTGTTTGTATTTAGATTGTTTAATTGGAATTACTTCAACCCATGCTGATAACGATTACATGGTATTTACGAATCCCTTCATTCATGGATGTGTAACTGGAGTAAGTCTTACTGGTCAGGGATGTGATGGGTTTATATTAGATCAACCAAGTTTCGTCCATAATATCACGAATTTTACCGCACACGCCGACGACCATTACCACATAATGACTCCAAGATTTGATTACGAATTTGTGTTCATTTATCCGACCACAGCTTCTGGCAGTGTTGAAATTACTGGTGCGGGGGCGGATACTTACGGTTCATGGACTGAAGTCATACCAGTAAGCACTATTACAAAACCATTTAGAATAATAGGAATAGGATTGGGCGGAACATCGGATTCTAATGCAGTATATTTACTTCAAATAGGTTACGGTGCTTCTAATACAATAATAGCCACAGTCCCGATTCAAGGTGGTGTAAAAGGCACAGCAGTTCCAGATTTAAACTCTGGGATAATACCAGAAAATACGGCTGTCAGTGCAAGAATTCAGACGAGTAATGGTGGGAATGATACATTAAATTTATTCATTCAATATACTGAGGTATAGTCATGTATTTAACAGCCTCTTTTACTAATCTCGGAGAACCAGCAACGGGATTAAGCCCAACAATAAGAATAAGAAAAATGGACGGCACTTTAGTCGTAACGGATGGAGCTATGACAGAAATAGGTGACGGTTCATATTATTACGATTTTACCACATTCGATTACGACATAGATTATGTGTATAGATGCGATGGTGGTAATACGCTCAATGGAAGCGAAAGATATATATACGGAAGAACAGATAAGATTGACAAACTATTCGCGTTCGAAGGCGAAAATAATGTTTACGCGCATACATTCGATAGTGGAAACAGACACACTGGATTCATACAATATGTTTATGATTCCGCAGCAAACGCCAAAACATATCCATCGGCTACAGGTTTGCTACATACATACCAAATGGTAATTACCTACGATGTTGATGGTAATCCAACAAAAATGGAGTACACGAAAAAGACATGAGTGACCACAGGACCGTAGGATTCATAACACCCTATTTAGGGGGAGTAAAAATAGAAATGGTTAAAGAAATAAACGCAGCTATAATTTTGAAAGACGAGCTGGAAGGAAAAATAGTCGTGAAAGACGAAATACAAGGAAGTATAGTGATAAAAGATCAAATAACAGGAGTGATTGACGAATAATGGTTGATTGTAGAATACTATTGCCGAGAGGCGATGACAGGACGGTTGAAATAACATGTACCAATAAATTAACTGGTGCGGCAATTGATATAACTGGCGCAACGATTACATTTACTGTTAGGGCTACGGAAACTGGAGCTGTTACATTCCAGCTAACTATAGCTCAAGCAACGGAAGTGTTAATAACGAACGCTACGGGAGGCGTTTTTGAAGTTTATATAGTTCCAGCAAATACCACGAGTTTAAGTGCTGGATTATTCCACTTTGACGCGCAAGTCGTATTAGCAAGTGGAAAGACATATACAGTCGTCAAGGGAATTTTAGAACTCGAAGGCGACATAACATATACATAGGTATATTAAAATGGAAGAATTAAATGATGCGAAAAAAAGGAAATATATAGACTGTGTTAGGTCTATGAAAAACATGGGAATGAGTGAAATAGAAGCTCAAATTCATTGTGCCAATCTGCTAATGAAGGACAATAAAAAGAAAACGAGTCATAACTTACAATTAATGTATGGTACTGATGACGAAGAGGTAATAGAAGATGGTAAACCAAGTCAGGAATGTATTTCGAGAAAAATATCAATATTTCATCGAGAACATCCAGAATGGGAACACGATCAAGTTGTAGCCGCCGCACATTCTTATTGCCGTAAAAAGACACAAAAAGATGCCATATTACCAGTTAAACAGTCGGGTGAAACTGAAAAGAACCCTGCTGGAGCTGAATCTGACCGTACAAAAGGAATTTCACTCACAAAATTTTCGACTTTAGTGAGATTAATCAAATCCAAATTACCACTAAAACAAGCGCATATGGCTCAGGGAAGTCTTCAGCCGTTACTACCAATGAAAAATTTTAACAAGCTACAGACAAAATTGGAAAAATTATTCACGGAAGAATCTAAGTTTTTAACTGCGGAAGAATTGGCTCAACGAACTACATACGCCAAATTCATGAAAAAAGACTTTATGGATGCAGAAGTAGATAAAACGGATGGAATAGCGATAGCAGAAATGATGTACGACTTTCTACAAACCATACCAGATAAGTCAATAGAAATGAAGAGCGAAATGCTTTTTGATTACATGACTAACCCAATTTTAGTAGAAGAAGGCTGGGTTGATTCACAAGTAGAAGTTGGTAAAATTAATACTGGTTTAAAAAATATAATTAAAGCTCCCATAATCTTAGCTCGTGAAATGGTCCAAAGATATACATTTAGAGACCAAGACGGCACTGAAAGAGAAGAATACCATTTCAAACCATATTCTGAACTTGCCGATTCAATAAAGGGCTTAGATAGATTATACATGATACTTGAACATAAAGATACATGGGAATTAGGTGACACGCTTGGATGCGTTAGAGACCTAAAGGCAGACCCTAAAATAAGGGGAATTCGCGGAATGGGATATTTCGTGCGCAAAAACTTACCAGTAGCCATTGCGGATGCATTAGAGAGAGGAGATACTATCTCAGTGTCCATAGGATTCATGGCTGATTTGATGAGAGGTGGAGTCTTTGAAGGCAAGCATTACGACTATACCCAAACTAATATAATATTAGATCATCTTGCGGTATGTTTGGATTCAACTCCTCGATGTCCAGACGATCTCTGTGGAGTAAATGTCAAGGAAGCAGTTATGACAGATAGTGAAAATTTTACCCTTATAAGCAAACCTAACTATTATTATAACATAAATAAGGATATTATAGATACGATAGAAGAAACGAGTAAAAAAAATATTAAAGAAGAAAATATCTCTAAAAATGGTGATAGTATGGAAGATTCATTCCCAGATAAAACATCGGGCTTAACTGCTGGTGGCGAGACCCCAGACTTTGAAGCTTTCTTATCTGGATTGCGCAAATTCATGGCAGGTGTCTCAGACCCTGACGAGAAAGCAACATTGCGTAGAAGAATCTTACGAACTATGAATCTAACTGATGAGGATGAAACTATTGAAGATTCCGAACCAGAAGAGGAAATAGGTGAAGAAGAAATGGATGAGAAAGAATTCCAAGACGCTATCGCAGCCAAAGACGCAGATATAGAGGTTCTAAAAAAGAAAATAGCCGATTTTGAAGAAGAAAAGAGGCAAGACAAAATCAAGGAAATCAAGAGCTTAAGCGACGCTTATGCCGATGATGAATTAGAATCTAAAAATATTGAGTCTTTAAAAATAATTGCTGATGCCGTTTCTCGATTTAAACCATCTGAAGCCAAAACTCCAGTTGTTCCGATTGCTGCAAAGAATGAGGAACTTAAAAAGGAAATCGAAGACAGTGAGACGCAAAGAGAAAAACCTTCCGAAGTATTTTCCGAAATTTCTAAAGATTTTAACTTATCAAGTGTATAAATATGGCAACTTTAGCAAGATGTATTATAGCATATAACGGAATCGAAGGACCAACTTGGTGGCAAGCTGGTGACTCCTTAATCAAACCAAGCTACGTCGTAGCAAGGGATGATGCGGACGAAGTAAAAATAGCCCCTGCAAGCGAAGCCGCGCCTTTAGGTGTTGCTGGATGTCCAACATGGCACGATTTTAATACGGTTTATACCGCAGGAGATTCAGTACCTGTTTGGGAAAAGGGTTGTGGTGTCGAGATTTATGTCTTACACGACGACGATACTGGTGCTACCACATTGATTCGAGGACAATTATTCCAAGTTGACGACGCTAACGCTGGATGTGTAATGCTTTGGGCTTATACAGACGCGGCAGTGGCAACGGATACTATTTCAGGAGTAGTTGGAATATTAACCCGTGATGTAACAATTTCGGGCGATACGGCTACATTTATCCCATTAAGATTAAGTGTATAAGGTGAAAAAACGATGAAAGAACCTACGATTTATTTTTCTGACTCCGTTCCAAGCAAATGGGTGGACGCTGAATACGCTTTGAACCCAAGAGAAATCTTGAGTTTAGATAGGATAGTTTACGGTGTAGTTCGACACAACGCTGTACTTCAAAAATGGCTTCCTACTGTTTCTGTTCCGAAAGGGATGTTACAGAGAGAAATCGCAATCGCTCAAGAACTTAACGAGCCAATGTTTTCACGCGATTTCATGAAAGAAGATATTGACGAAGTTCGCAAATCCGCAATCACTTACCACTTGGCTGCCATGCACAAAGATTTCAGGATCAACATGATCGACATCGATGCTTCAAGAAATCAAAATTATTACAATCAGACCATTGAAGCATTGAATATCAGAGAAGCTGCATTAACCCTTACCGATTATAAGGAAAGAGTGTTATACAGGGGATATGATATTTTAGATAAGGCAAAAACTGCTGCACATCCACAAGGCTTAATCGACACTAATGTTAAAGGTTTAATCAATCCACCTTCTGCGGCTGGAACGATCAATACCTTTGCTGCGGCTGGAGATAACGCTGGTATGGACAGTGCTGGAGACGGACCTTTGTCAGTCGGTGCGGCTATGGCTTCATTAATAGCTGACGAATACTATGGACCTTATGTATTCCAAATGACACCTGATATCTACGGACAGTTGGCTCAGAACTTTAACGCAACCACACACGTCAGCGACATTGAAAGAATGCACGCAATGATCGATTTGGACGGGAACAAAATTCTCGAAGGATTAGATTCCACCAAATACTTGATTAAAGCTGAATCAGTCGCCGATAACGGTTCAATGTTGATGTTCCAGAGAAAGACTCCTGCTGGTGAACCTACCGCAGTTGTACTTGAGTCTTACCCTGTTGCTCATTACCCAACACAACATAGTTCTTTAGGAATCAAAGGGAAAGTATTATGGATGGGTTGTGCTGCGAATATGAGACCAAGCGCCTTTACGTTGGAAACTGATGTTGATTTATTAGCATAATAATATTAATCAAAAAGGGCTTTTTTAACCCCTTTTATAACTTTTTTTTAATTTTTTATTGTTAAATACCTTTTATTAAAATATATAAATAAAAGTGATTTAAAAATGGCTGGACATTACGCAAGTATTCAAGATGCTGGAGCTACCATAGGCATAACTCTCGGCACAAACACGCGCCCAACATCAGCCCAAGCAGACCAATTATTACTTCAATGTGATGGGATAATTAACGGCGTTGTATTGGTAACTGATAACATGGATGATATTTATGGGTTTCTAAGACCAATGGAATGTAGACTTTTCTGGAAAATGGTCAATAATATTTTAGCGTTGGCTGAACCAGAGAGATACGACCACATACCAGTAAGACTTGATGATGAAGATAAGGAACAAATCAGAATGACCCATAGAAAATGGGCTTCTAAATCTTGGCAAATGGGAGAATAATGTATAGAAGACGATTAAGAAATCCACGACAAGAAGCAAACGACGTGTGTTGGATTGAGATGAGTACTCATGGTAAGAGATATTTTAATATATTAAAAAATAACAATCCCGACGAGTACTACGACATGTTAATGGAAATAGTCAAGGAAATGCGCTCGATACCAATATTAATAATGAATAATGGATGGAGGTATATATATTCGCTTGTACCTTCTGATACTGGTAAATTGCGCGCGAACCTACTACAATCGTTGAGACCAGAAAATTCCATAATACCGAGACCATATCCTCGCAGTATTAACGACATACATTTAAGAATAGGCTTGTTTACCACGATTAAATACGCGAAATATGTCGAAAAATTCAAGACATCAAGTTTATCTCATAAACACGGAAAGAAATCTGGTAGTGAAAGAGTATATAGAGGTAGAGAATCCCCACATCTCGTATTACACGATCCTAAAGCCAAAGCGGGATACATGGATAAAATAAGGAATAAATTAAAAAAAACGGCAATACAAGAAACAAGACGAATGTTAAACAATTTAGCAATAATATGGGGATGGGATAAGAAAGAAGTAAGAAGTTTGTTTGTAATGAAAAATTACGGATTCCATTATCCATCTTTAAAGGTGAAAATAATATGACAGACCCAAGTACAATTTTGGATAACGACTGGGATACTAATATTTGTAGTAAACCAGATTTTATAGACGATGCAACCGCAAATAGATCTCTTTATCAAAGAGTAATAAGCACGCGGCTCGCGACTTTACAACATTCTTTAATGGGAATTCCCGTACCACAACATTACGACGAAGAATCCCACGACGCATACGACTGTTGGATTATTTCTAACACCGAAGCAGACGCAAAAAACATGTTCAAGGCTTTAAAGAAAGTTTGCGCCCAATATCAACCAGTGCAAGGCGAAGAGAACATACTACAATGGATGGGTGGAGACGTGGTCATTTATAACGGTTTTCGTTACGAGATTCAAATAGTGCTTATTCTAAGAAAAACTGGAATTTTAGCATATACTTAATTTTAATTTTTTATAAATAAAAATCTATTAATATGGTATAAATACATTAAAGGTAAAATAATAAAATGTCAGAAAATTTTTATCAGGAAATTGATCAACGGATATTCTTAGTTAATGAACAATCTTACGGATACCCTTACGACCCACAAACAGACCGTGCGGCTTGGACCAAACTCGGAGCTACTTTTCCGCACGTGATACCAATTAACATAATAGCAGATTCTTTTGATTACGATATTCCTAAAATAATCAAGGAAAAAATCTACGCCATAGGCGGCGGGAAACATCCTACTGTCATAGCAAATACCAAACAAGAACCAGTAGAAATAACGTTCGAAACCAAGATGCAGTACGCGATATTCAAGGCTTATGCCATAGGCTCAGTAGCATCAACTGGTACGCGCCCTGAGGTAACGGTAATAACATTTGCTACGGTTACGGATAGTTCTGCACAAGGTAAATATTTCTTAGTAAATGGTATAGATGCAAGTGGCGAGGAACATTTCGCTGTTTGGTTAGATACTGCTGGAGATGGCTCAACTGGTAAACCAGCTGTAGAAGGGATTGCTGCTGATCACGTATTAGCTGCAAATGTTTCAGGCGCTGTAGATCCAACCAATCCAACTGCTGCGGAAATATCTGCTGCGGTACACGCTATAATGAACGCTGACGCTGCATTCGGTACTGTTGATGGAACGGGTTCTGTCACGGTAACAAACGCTTTAGATGGAGCGGTTAGAGACGCGAGAGATAGTGGAGCAGACCCAATGGGAATTTCAGTAAGTATTACACAGCAAGGAGTTAATACACACACTGTCACGGAAAACGTCACGGCAAACTTACCATCTTTCACGATACATATAGAACAGCAAAATAGAGGCGATTCGGGAGAAGATATCGTAATTGACTTATTCGGATGTGTTATAGATTCTTACGAAGTTAGCGTGGATTATGGCGAAGGAACAGTGACGGAATCAGTTACTTTTAGATGTCCACATTACGCGGTCGGAACCAAACTAACAAATCCACCTCCATTCGCTGATACATTAGAACCACATACTTGGGCTAATTTGAAAGAGTCTGCTTCTAATAACATATTTATGGAAGGTATTATCGACAAAACACCAACTTCGGTCAACTCGGTTAGATTCACGGTAGGAAATAACGTGGATTTTCAACCTGACATCGGAGTTAGATATAACAGATATCACATAGCAAAGAAAAGAGAAGTTTCGTTAAACATAGTAGGATTTTCGGAAAACAGGGATTCACTCGATTATTACTTGGACGAATGGGATAACGTTAATCAAAGATACAGTTCTGCAAGCGGTAGATTGAATTCTAAATTGAAATTACAACGAGACGCTACTTACGATTATTCCGATCTTTCGGTGTACAATTGGTTACTCGAAGAACATAATCATAACATCGTTTCAATAGACGATGGAATAAAAGGAATCGACATAACATTGACAGACGCTACACCAGATTCAAACAGGCGAATCATAGACTCGTTCTCAATCGTGGATTACTTATCTGATACGTGTTATCAAAATTCGTTCTCATAAGGTGATTGAATGAATATTAAAGGGATAGAATACGAAGTCAAGTCAAAAATCAGGATTGGTATTTTAGAGGATTTTCAAGACGATCCTTCCGTGAAAAACCAAATCGCGTTAATTCAAGACGTTCTAATTCCAAAACCATCTCACGAAGATATTCGGGAAATGGATACGGAAGATTTTGAATTGATATTGATGGAGTTTAGTGAAACTCTCAAAGACAAAAACACAGATTACAAAAAAAAACTTTCAATTTAGTTCGCGGAAATCGGGAAAGTTCCATAGACATAAAGGTGTCTAAAGCCATCATGATGTCTCATTACAACCAACCGTTGTCAGAAATCAACAAAATGAGGATTGACGACGTGATATTTTTCTTATCCTTAAAAGAAGCAGAAGATCAATTTGAACAACAAGAAATGAAGAAAGCTCAGAAAAAAATAAAATCACAAAAACCGAGATTTAGAAAATAATGCCAAATGGATCGCCACTAAGACTACCAGCAGGAATGAGAAGGACCGCAAGAGGTTACTACATGACTGGTAGGCGAGGTAAACTAAAGACAGCGGAAGCCGAAAAAATGATAATGGAGTTCAATAAAGTTGGAAACTCTATGGTTTCGAGCATGTCCACGCTTGCCGAGAAACTTGCTGCGGTTGTTGCGAGTCCGTCTTTCGGGGCTATTACGAGTGGATTAGCGGGTGCTACTGTTGGTACGGAAGAGGGTGTTGGAAATAAATTAATCGCTGCTTGGGAAACCGCAATGGCTAAAATAAGAGAAGGTTTTTCTTCGTTTATAAAAACTCAAGCAGAAGCTCTTAGTAAGACGTTTGTAGGTAGAATAGGCGAAAGGGCGGCGACTATTGGCGGTAAAGTAAAAGAGAAAGGCGGAGAAGTATTCGGTTTTTTAAAATATCTTGGTGGCACGAAACAAGCTAAATTAGCTAAGAAAGTGTTTGGTAGGGGGGGGATGTTAAGTAAGGGATTCACTTCTCTACAAAAAGGCGCAGATAATTTCATAGGATTCATCGTCACTTTACTCGAAAAAATGGGCGTGATGCAACCCATAATGGAAATACTGAACACCATCTTCGAAATGATAGGTGGTGCAGTGATGGAAGCGCTAATGCCTGCGTTACAGATTTTAATAGAAGTCATCACAGATCCAGAATTTACAGGAATGTTAATGGAGATAGGTAAAATAATAGGCGAAATTTTATCTCCAATAATAACGATATTTGCAGAAGTTCTAATGATGTTAATGCCTGTCATATTAGCGGTCGTTGAAGCTATCGGGACTTTTCTAACGCCAATTATAGAAGCCTTCTTACCAGTAATAGATGCACTTGGACCAGTTTTTGCCTCTTTATTACCGATTTTTGAAGCCCTTAAACCAATAATTGAAATATTTGGTAAAGTACTTGGGGTAGTTTTAGCAGGCGCGTTCATAATCATAGGAAATGTCATAATAGGCATTGTAAATTTAATATTAATGGGATTAAATATATTGAGAGCACTTTTCTTTCAACCAGCCATTCCGTTATTATCCTTCATGTCATTACCAGCTTTAGCAGAAGGCGGTATAGTAACGAGACCTACTGTGGCTTTAATAGGCGAAGCTGGACCAGAGAAAGTAACGCCGTTAAAAAAAGGCGGAAGAGGAAATGGTGGCGATATCAATTTAACGTTAGAAGGCGGGGTTTATACTCAAAATATAGACGAATTAGCTACGATGGTAGCAAGAAAAATAAGATTATATAGGTGGTAATAAATGGCTGGCGAATATTGGACTGGTAATTTAGGCATATTTGAAGACAAGGGAAGTTGGGTGGCAAATAACGACCCACATCACGAAGGTAATGGAATTGATTTAGACGATTTTACCGCAGAAGGAGACGACTACATTTCACCACTCGTTGAGACGTGGGACATGACGGACGATCCAGAAATAAAATACACTCCAT